>OEIV010000351.1_pt1 | contig 26896 bp, 28 predicted proteins | sample 1539231 | NCBI WGS metagenome assembly OEIV01 (sample SAMN03794762, study PRJEB22550) | activated sludge metagenome | feature: wastewater treatment plant; material: activated sludge; isolation source: Wastewater treatment plant of a petroleum refinery complex | place: Argentina: Buenos Aires ... | reverse complement strand
GGCGGGGGGTGGGGCCCCCTTCCGCCGCCGCCCCGGCGGGGGCCGTCGACCGGCCGGCCGCCGACCACGTTGCCCCCGCCGCGGCCCGTGCCGGGGATCCCCCCGAACACCGAACCTGCCCCCGCCGCTGCACCATCCTCCGCTTCGGACAGCGCAAAGCAGTTGGCGTCATTGGCGAGGCGTGGCGGCGTGCCGAGGTGGGCTGCGAGATCTGATTGCAGCGGCTGGCCGTTGAGCCAGGTCGAGTTGGCGTTCTGAACTCGGCCCGTCGAGGGCGCGACGGAGCCGGGAATGGCGATGCCGACGCGCGCCGGGCCGGGCATCTGGCTCCCCGCTGCCGCCCGGAGCCAGCCGACGAGGCCGGCGATGGCTTCGATCGTGGCGCGATAGTTCTCGCGGGGCGAGGGGATGCGGCGCTTTACCAGTGTGCGGCCGTCGGCGGTCAGCACGATGCCTTCGATCTTGGTTCCGCCGAGGTCGATGCCGATTGTCGGCGGCGTATCGGACCCGGCCACGAGAGCCCCGCGGTCCCCGGTCGCGATGCTTGCGTCCACCCGGTTTGTGTCTGAAGGCGGTTCGCCAGGTTCCCCGGTTACGGCCATGGCCTCGTCTCCCGCGTCTCAGAACCGCCGCGGTGCACCGGCACGGGGGGCCGTAAGCGCGGCATGGGCGAGCGCAACGTCGGCCGGTGGCACGGCCTCCTCCGTCGCGAACACCAGCAGCAGCGTCTCGTCGCCGAGCAAGTGCTCGAGCACGCCGCCGAGCAGAGCGGGATCGCTCGCGAGGCCGCGCAGTTCTCCCGGTCCGATGCCGGTGAGCGACAGGAAGCGGCCAAGCCGGTCGCCATCGCGCGCCAGGAAGCCGAGCGCGCGGATGGCGAGGGTTTCAGCGGCGTCGCGGTCGGGCTGCCCGAGGCGGGTTTTCATCGTTGGTGTTCCAGTGTTCGGGCCGGTTATCTGGCCTGTCTACTCGCCAACGATCTGGCGATCGATCAGGTCGGTCGCGCGGCCGGCCACCGGGGCAGTGATCGGCCCCCGCGTCCCGCCGACGTTCCAATGTCACCCAGTCAGCGATCGGGCCAGCGATCCCGACAGGGTTCGAACCGGCGATTCGGGCGGAATTCTTCGAGAGCTTAAACTGTTGGTTACGGCTCCGCCTGCAATGTATCCCGGAGTTCAGATCGCAGAATCGGTGCACAACTGCGGGAAACTTCGAGCAGGTTTTCGCACGTGATGACCTACCAAGAGACCAGTATGGCGGCTGAGCAGGGCTACCGCCCTTCAAGGCGGTTAGCGAAGACCGTGCTGATTGTCGAGGATAACGAGCTCAATATGAAGCTCTTCCACGACCTTCTGGACGTGAACGGCTACCGCACCGTGCAGACCCGCAACGGACTGGACGTGCTGGAGCTTGCGCGCGCGCACCGGCCCGATCTCATCCTGATGGATATCCAACTGCCCGAGGTTTCCGGGCTGCAAGTCACCAAGTGGCTGAAGGACGACGACGTGCTGCGGTCCATTCCCGTGATCGCCGTCACCGCCTTCGCCATGAAGGGAGACGAGGAGCGCATCCGCTCGGGCGGCTGCGAGGCCTACATCTCCAAGCCGATCTCGGTCGTCACGTTCCTCGAAACGGTGCGACGCTTCCTCGGGGATGCGTGACGACAACAGGTTTCCTACTCGCGGCCAGCCGAAGCCATGAGGGCGACGGCCATCCGCTCGATGCGCAAGGCATGAGAAATGACCGCCCGCGTTCTGGTCGTCGACGACATCCTGGCCAACGTCAAGCTGCTCGAGGCGCGGCTGGCGGCGGAGTATTTCGAGGTGCTGACCGCCTATAGCGGCCGCGAGGCCCTCGAGGTCTGCGCACGCGAGCGGGTGGATGTCGTGCTTCTCGACGTCATGATGCCGGGCATGGACGGCTTCGAGTGCTGCCGCCGCATCAAGTCAGATCCCAACACGCACCACATCCCCGTCATCATGGTGACGGCGCTCGACCAGCCCTCCGACAAGATCCAGGGCCTCGAGAACGGTGCCGACGATTTCCTGACCAAGCCGGTCGACGATATCGCGCTCGTAACGCGGGTGAAGAACCTGGCGCGCCTGAAGACGCTCAACGACGAGATGTTGATGCGGGCTTCGACCAGCCGGCAGCTCGGAATCACCGACAACGAGGCGCTCGACAAGGCTTTGTCCGGCCGCTCCGGGCGTGTTCTCGTCATCGAGGACCATCCGCGCTCCGGCGTTCGCCTGCTCGAAGCACTGGCGAAGGTGCACGACACGTTCATCGAGCAGGACCCCAATCGGGCCCTCATCACGCTCGCCGAGTACGACTTCGACGTCGCCATCATCAGTCTCAGCTTGGCGCGGTCGGATGGTTTGAGGCTCTGCTCGCAGCTTCGCTCGCTCGAGCGCACCCGGCATCTGCCGATCATCATCCTGGTGGAGCCGGGCGAAGAGGCCCGCCTGCTGCGCGGCCTCGACATGGGCGTCAACGATTACTTGATCCGCCCGATCGACAAGCACGAGTTGCTTGCCCGTGTGCGGACACAGATCAAGCGCAAGCGTCACTCGGACTACCTCCGCAACCGTCTCGAGGAGACGGTCGAGCAGGCCATTACGGACGCGCTCACCGGCCTGCACAATCGCCGCTATATGGAAAGCCACCTCGAGACACTGGTGCGCGAGGCGCTGCGCAGTGGCCGCCATCTCTCGATGCTCGTCGCCGACATCGACTACTTCAAGAAGGTCAACGACACCTACGGCCACGACGCCGGTGACGAGGTGCTGCGCGAGTTCGCGGCCCGCCTCAAGCGCAACACGCGCGGCATTGATCTCGCGTGCCGGCTCGGCGGCGAGGAGTTCGTCATCATCATGCCGGACACCGAGATTGCCCGCGCCTATCAGGTGGGCGAGCGTCTGCGTGCGACGATCGCCGCGGAGCCGTTCCGCATTTCCGCCGACGTGTCGATCCGCGTGACGACGAGTGTCGGCATCGCGACGCTCGAGCATTCCGACGATACTCCGCAGACGGTGTTCAAGCGCGCGGACCAGGCGCTCTATGCCGCCAAGCGTTCGGGCCGCAACCGGGTCAACGCCGCCGCGGCGTGATAGTGTTGTGGTGTCGGTCGCCCCTATCGGGCGCGATATACTTCTTCGAGGTCACCCACTCAGGTTGTGGCGGTCGCTCCGCCGCCACACGATCCAATGTGGCAAAATAGATGTGACAGCCTGTCGCAGATCAGCGGGGCGTGTCGTCAGCTCGGCCTCGACGGATTATCTCGCCGCGGTAATAATCTATTATAAATAATGGCGTTTCATGCGAAGCCGAGACGGCGCTTCGGACGGCGGCTTTTCAGTCGAGGACTGCATGGGGATGCTTGGGGCAGCATCCGTTAGCCCAATGGACTTGCCGGATCGCCCGTGACTTCCGGGCGCATCTTGCGTTCCTCTGCGCGATCTCATAAGTTGAAGACGGCATTCAGCTTGACAGTACAGATTATATCGTATTGATCGCCTTGATTCGGTTGTGGATTGGTCCAGGTCGATCGTTACGAAAGAAGAGTTCCCGCCACTAGGTTCGCCGCATCTCCTGGTGCAGCGGGAAAAGCGGTCGGTTCAGGTAGCAGCAGGAGAGCCTCCTCAACGTTGCTGCATTCTGCACCGAACGCGCGGACCCTGCGGAAGGCCAACGCCCTCTTTGGCTGACCGTTTGGGAGTGCCAGGAGCTGGGACCTACTCGGAACATACCCCGCTGCCGAGACATGTTTCAGCTCCTGGCCGCCCCTCTACTTCCCTGATATCAGCATCTCTATAACCGGCCGCGCCAATGCGCGGTGCCGTGGGCTCGCGTCGTCGGCTCTGCGGTACCAGCCGTGCTAGTTCGCCCATTCCCGGACGCCATCTCGGCAGCGCTGCGGACAGAGAGCAACGCCCACGGTTCGCGGCGAAGCGATCCGTGGCTGCATTATCGATATGCGAGAGGCGGTGCCCAGCGGGCAGCCGCAGTCGAACGTGAAGCGGCGGAAACGCTACTTGATCTTGGTTTCCTTGAACTCGACGTGCTTGCGCACGACGGGATCGTACTTCTTCATCACCAGCTTCTCGGTCGTGTTGCGCGGATTCTTCTTGGTCACGTAGAAGAAGCCGGTTCCTGCCGACGACAGCAGCTTGATTTTCTGAACGACTGGCTTTGCCATGATTGCCTTCGACGGGGTTTCGTGAAATCCGGAGGGCGCAACATACTCGCGGGCGGTGCGCTGTCAAGCTCGTGAGGGGACGATCAGATCGCGACGGAACGACCCGTGCCGAAAGCAGTAGTAGGGCACGCATCGTTCGTGTGCCGGCCGCTCGAGGTGCATCGCCAGATCCTCGACGATTGCCCGGGTGATGTTCGGCAGATCGAGTGCGCGCATTTCAGACAACGTGAACCAGCCGACTTCGCCGAGCTCGTCGTCGGCGGGTTTCGCCGTCGCTGCCACGAGGCGGGCGTCGGCCAGAAAGAAGCGCGTGTCGTAGCGGCGCGGGCGTGAGGGCGGGGTGATGGCGCGGGCGAAGTAGGTGAGGCCGGCGAGCGAGGGTGCGTGGCCGGTGTCGAGGAACGGCCGCCATGCGGCGGGCGGCGTGCCTGCCGCGGGTGCTCCCGCGGTCCTGCCGATCACTAGGCCGATCACGAGGCCCGTTTCCTCGAACGTCTCGCGCACGGCGGCGAGCGCGAGCGCCCGGGCGCGCGTGGCGCTGACCGTGCCCTTCATGTCGTGCAGCAGCAACCCGGCGTCGTCGGCGGCGAGATTGTCGGCCGGCATGACGAAGCGATCGGCGCGGTCGACCCGGCCGCCCGGAAACACGAACTTGTTCGGCAGGAACACCTGGGTGGAACGCCGCCGCCCCATCAGGACGCGGGGCTCGCTGCCCGAGCGGTCGACGAGGACGAGCGTCGCGGCGTCGCGCGGGCGCAGGCGGCGCGCGCCCGGTACCTTGGCCTCGCCCGGCGAGGGCGGCGAGGCGGCGGGATTGTCGGCCATGGCAACCGAACCCTTCGCTTCAGGTGACGATCAGGCCCGTCTGACGATCAGGCCCGCCTAACGATCAGGCCCGTCCCGCGCGTGCCTCGGGCGCCACCTCGATGTCGTCGGCCTTGCCGCCGAAGCCGTGCATGCGCAGCGCCCACTGCATGCCGATCAAGGCGCCCTTGATACGTGGCAGCAGCAGGAGGCTGAGGATCACCACTGCCGGCCCCCAGAGGACGGCATGCACCCAGATCGGCGGGGCGTAGGCGGATTCGACGGTCATCAGCGCGCCGACGACCACGTGGCCCGTGATGAGCATGGTGAAGTAGGGCGGTGCATCGTCCGCGCGATGGTGGTGTAACTCCTCGCCGCACGACGGGCAGGTGTCGCGGACCTTGAGGAAGGCGCGGTACAGCTCGCCCTTGCCGCAGGCCGGGCAACGTTGCGCCGCGCCGCGCAGCATGGCGGTTTGCACGTCACGGGGCGTTTCGGTGGCGGCGCTCGCCGCAGTCTGTTGTTCGATCATGTGTCCTTGGTCGCTCTTTGGGCGGCAAAGATCAAGCGGTGAAACTGACGCGGGGCAGTCGGCTTTTCCTTCGGCGGGCAGGCGAGATCAGCGCCGGCGGCCGTGCTGTGGACGGACGCGGCGGACGTTGAGGCGTTTGCCGCCTTTGATCGGTCCGAGGGCGCCCTTCTCCGGCGGTGTCAGCATCTCGAAGCGCAGCGCGCCCGCCGAAGGGATCGCCTCGACGAGACGTACCTCGACACTCATTCCGAGCCGGTAGGCGGCGTTGGATCTCGCGCCGAGCAGCGCGTGGGCTTCCTCGATGTGATTGTAGAAATCGTTGATCAAGCTCGACACGGGCACGAATCCGTCGGCACCCGTGTCGTCGAGCTTGACGAAGAGGCCGGAGCGCGTGACGCCGGCGATGCGCCCGTTGAAGCTCGCTCCGACGCGATCGGCCAGATGCGGCGCGGTCAGCCGGTCGATCGTCTCGCGCTCGGCCGCCATGGCGCGCCGCTCCGCTTCCGAAATCATCTTGGCGGTCTCGGCGAGACGTGGCGTCTCCTCGTCGGCGAGGCCGCCTTCGCCGAGCTGGAGCGCACGCACCAGCGAGCGATGCACCAGCAGGTCGGCATAGCGGCGGATCGGCGAAGTGAAGTGTGCGTAGCGGCTGAGGTGAAGGCCGAAGTGGCCGTAGTTCTCGATCGCATACTCGGCCTGCGCCTGCGATCGCAGGACGACCTCGTTGACGAGCTCGGGCACCGGCAGGTCCTTGGCGCGCTCGAGCACGCGGTTGAAGTCGGCCGGCTTCAGCGAGGCGTCTGCGGGCAGCTTCAGGTCGAGCGTTTCGAGGAATTCGCGCAAGCTCTTGAGCTTCTCCTTCGAGGGCGCGGCGTGCGCGCGATAGACGACCGGCGACTTGCGCGCTTCGAGGGCCTCGGCGGCGGCGACGTTCGCCTGGATCATGAACTCTTCGATCAGCCGGTGTGCGGCGAGGCGCTCCGGCACCACGACGCGCTCGACCCGACCTTCCTTGTCGAGCTTGATCTTCTTTTCGGGCAGATCGAGATCGAGCGGCCCGCGCCGGTCGCGCGCTGCGGCGAGCGCCTGATAGGCGGTCCACAGCGGGATCAGCGCCGGCTCCATCAGCGGTGCGGCCTTCTCGCCCGGATTGCCGTCGAACGCCGCCTGCGCCTCCTGGTAGGAGAGCTTGGCTGCCGAGCGCATCATGGCGCGGAAGAACTTCTGCGACCGCTTCTCGCCGCGCTTGTCGAACACCATGCGGGCGACGAGGCAAGGGCGGTCCTCGCCTTCGCGCAGGGAGCACAGATCGTTGGAGATGCGCTCGGGCAGCATCGGCACGACGCGATCGGGAAAATAGACCGAGTTGCCGCGCACCCGCGCCTCGCGGTCCAGCCGGCTGCCGGGGCGGACATAGTGGGCGACGTCGGCGATTGCGACGAGCACGACGAAGCCGCCCTCGTTGTCGGGTGACGCATCGGGCTCCGCGTAGACGGCGTCGTCATGGTCGCGTGCGTCGGCGGGGTCGATGGTCAGCAGCGGGATGTCGCGGAGATCCTCGCGGCCGTGGAGCTTTGGCGCGGGCAGGCTTTCCGATTCGATCAGCACACTCTCGGGAAAGCCGTCGGGTAGCCCGTGCCCGTGAATGGCGATGAGCGAGATCTGGCGCTGGTCGTCGGGATTGCCGAGCACCTCGAGTATGCGCGCCTGCGGCACCGCGAAGCGGCCGCGCTTGGCGAGGTCGAAACGGACGAGGTCGCCGTCGCGGGCGTCACCCTGATCCGATTTCTGGATCGACCAGGAGCGCAGCGCCTTACGGTCGATGGGCTCGATCGAGCCGCCGCCCTTCGGGTGGGCGCGGAAGATGCCGAGCAGCCGGCGTTGGTCGCGCGGCAGCTTGCGGATGGGCTCGGCCTCGAAGCGATAGCCCTCGATGTCGGCTTCGGTCAGCGCCTCGATGCGCGCGAGCACGCGGTCGCCGATGCCGATGTTGGCGGTGTCCTCCGTATCCGCGCGGTGCGTCGGCAGAATGAGCACCCGCGGTCGCGGCCCCTCCTCGTCGTCCCACACCACGGGCTCGGCGACGAGATCGCCGTCGTCATCGCGGGCACACACTTCGAGGACGGCGACGGGCGGTAGATGTCCGGGCTGGCGGATGGCCTTCTTGGAATCGGTCAGCAGGCCCTCGTCCGCCATCTCGGCGAGGAGCTGCTTCAGCGCGATCCGGTCGCCACCCTTGACGCCGAAGGCGCGCGCGATTTCGCGCTTGCCGACCTTCGAGGGCGAGCGCCGGACGAACTCGAGGATCTGTTCGCGCGTTGGCAGGCCGCCATCGATGTCGCGCTCCTTGCGCGCCGACGGTTTGCCCGCGAGTTTGCGCGGCCGCCTCAAGTCCTTCGACATGCTTCGCTCCTCAACCCACGTCGCGGACGTCCTGCGGCCTCTCGGGGATTACCCAGTCGCCTTCTTCTTCGCCGGTGCGGCCTTCTTGGCCGCAACTTTCTTGGCGGGAGCCTTCTTTGCGGGGACCTTGGCGGCAGTGTCGTTCTCGGCCTTCGCCTTCGGCTTCGCGGCAGCCTTCTTCGCGGGCTTCTTGACGCCGCCCTTGGCGATGCGCTCGGCGAGCAGAGAGAGCGCCTGATCGAGTGTCACGGCGGTAGGCTCGGTGCCCTTCGGCACGTTGGCATACACCTTGTTGTGCGCGATGTAGGGGCCATAGCGGCCGTCGAGCACCTGCACGTTCCCGGCCTCGCTCGGATGCGCGCCGAGGTCTTTCAGCACCTTTGGCCCCGAACGCTGGAAGCGGCCCTTGCCGGCCCCCGCCTTCTTCTCCGCGAGCACCGTCACGGCGCGGTTCGGGCCGACCGTGAAGACGTCCTCGATGCTCTCGAGGTTGGCGTAGGTCTTCGCGTCACCGTTCTCGTGCAGGATGAATGGTCCATAGCGCCCGAGCCCGGCGGTGATGGTGCCGCCTTCCGGGTGCTCGCCGACGTAGCGCGGCAGGCTCAGCAGTTTCAGGGCATAGTCGAGATCGACGTTGGCGGCATCGACGCCCTTCGGCAGGCTCGAGCGCTTCGGCTTCTCGTCGTCGCTGCCTTCGCCGAGCTGCACGTAGGCGCCGAAGCGGCCGAGCTTCAGCGTCACCGGCTCGCCGTCGTCGCTGTAGCCGAGCACCTTGCCGTCCAAACCGGCGTTGGGGTCGTCTGCGCTCTGCGAGAGCTGGCGCGTGTAGTTGCACTTGCCCTCGGCGTAGTTCGAGCAGCCGATGAACGGGCCGAAGCGGCTCGGCTTGAGGCTGAGGCGGCCGGTGCCGCACGCCGGGCACTGCCGCGGGTCGCCGCCATCCTCGCGTTGAGGGAAGATGTGGGGGCCGAGCAGCTCGTTCAGCGCCTCCATCACGTCGCCGACACGCAGCTCCTTGATGCCGTCGACGGCGGCCATGAAGTCACGCCAGAAGTCGCGCAGAACCTCGCGCCACTCGAGCTTGTGGTCGGAGATGAGGTCGAGCTTCTCCTCGAGGTCGGCGGTGAAATCGTACTCGACGTAGCGCTTGAAGAAGCTCTCCAGGAAGGCGATGACGAGGCGGCCCTTGTCCTCTGGCACGAGGCGCTTCTTGTCGAGGCGCACATAATCTCGGTCACGCAGCACGGCGAGCGTCGAGGCGTAGGTCGACGGGCGGCCGATGCCGAGCTCTTCCATGCGCTTGACGAGGCTCGCCTCGGAAAAGCGCGGTGGCGGCTCGGTGAAGTGCTGGCGTGCATCGAGGCCGCGCTCGGCGAGCTTGTCGCCCTGCGCCAGCGGCGGCAGGCGGCGGCTCTCGTCGTCCTCGGGGTCGTCGTCTCGGCTTTCCGAATAGAGCTTCAGGAAGCCTTCGAATTGCATGACGGAGCCCGTGGCGCGCAGCCCGTAGGTCTTGCCGTCGCGGCCGGGCACTTCGATCTCCGCGGTCGTCTGCTCGAGTTCGGCCGAGGCCATCTGGCTCGCCAGCGTGCGCTTCCAGATGAGCTCGTAAAGCGCCGCTTCTTCCTTCTTCAGAGTCTTGCGGACGTTGGCCGGCAGGCGGGTGATGTCGGTCGGCCGAATGGCCTCGTGCGCTTCCTGGGCGTTCTTCGCCTTTGCCGTGTACTCGCGAATGAACGGAGCGACGAAGCGCTTGGAGTAGCTGCGCTCGATCTCCTTGCGGATCTCGGCCACCGCCTCGGGCACGATGGTCACGCCATCGGTTCGCATATAGGTGATGAGGCCGACCGTCTCGCCGCCTATGTCGACACCTTCATAGAGGCGCTGGGCGACTGCCATCGTCTCCTTCGCCGAGAAGCCGAGCTTGCGGCTCGCTTCCTGCTGCAGCGTCGAGGTGGTGAAGGGCGGGAACGGGTTGCGGCGTACCGACTTCTTCTCGACCGACGCGATCGTGTAGTCGCGCGCGGTAATCGCGGCCTTGATGGCGCTCGCTTCGGCTTCGGTCTTGATGTCGAGTTTCTTCAGCGTCGTGCCGGCGATCGCTGAAAGACGCGCGCGCACCTCTTCGTTCTTCGCCGTCGCCAGCAGCGCCTCGATGGTCCAGTACTCGTCGGTGCGGAACGTCTCGATCTCGAGCTCGCGGTCGCAGATGAGGCGCAGCGCCACCGACTGCACTCGGCCCGCCGAGCGTGCGCCCGGCAGCTTGCGCCAGAGCACCGGAGAGAGCGTGAAACCGACCAGATAATCGAGCGCGCGGCGGGCGAGGTAGGCTTCGACCAGCGGCTGGTCGAGCTCGCGCGGCGCCTTGAGAGCGGCCAGGATCGACTGCTTGGTCACGGCGTTGAAGGCGACGCGCTCGATTTCGAGGTCCTTGCCGAGCGCCTTCTTGGCGCGCAGCACCTCGAGGATGTGCCAGGAGATCGCCTCGCCTTCGCGATCGGGGTCGGTCGCCAGGATCAGCTTGTCGGCGCGCTTTACCGCCTCGGTGATCTCTTTGAGGATTTTCTGGGACTTGCTGTCGACGTCCCAGTGCATCTTGAAGTCCTGGTCCGGCTCGACCGAGCCGTCCTTGCTCGGCAGGTCGCGGACATGGCCGAAAGACGCGATGACCTTGTAGCTCGGACCCAGATATTTGTTGATGGTCTTCGCCTTGGCGGCGGATTCGACGATAACGACGTTCATCAGGCGTCTTTCTGGTCGGGCCCGGGCGGTGAGCGCCACATCTGGCCGTGAATAGCATGTGGCGCCCGGAATGCGGCGCATACGGGCTAGGGACGGTCCGGCTTTCCTGGTTACGGCGGGGCAACATCCGCGAAGTGCCGCTTCGTGTCAAACCGTGGTGGGTGGAGCCTGTTTGACGAATTCAATTAACGGTAGCATATTGCCCGCAATGGTTGTGTGTTGGATTCGGCGGCGTTCCAGTCTGCGGCGCGGGAGGGCATCGTGAGCAATAACCCGAGGGAGACGGGGCCTTCGTCCGAGGAAGTGGCGGCCCCACACACCTGTGGCTCGGCCCTCGCCGACCAGCTCGACTACGTCGCCGACATGGTGCACGAGCTGCGCGACATGTCGCTGCGGGCGGAGCTGCGGACGCTCGCCGGCATCCTCGACCTCGCCTATGCGGAGGCGCGCCAGCAAGCGGCCCGCATGCGCTGAGCGACACGCTGCGTGCGGCGGGACGGACGCCCCCTTGGATACGCTCTCTTTGACGCCAATTTCGCGCCGCTAATCGATCCGGGAGAAGAGCTGGCCGCCGTGGCGGGTGACCCGGCCGGCGAGTTCCAGTTCCATCAGAACGATGCCGATGGCCCGGGCGGGTAGGCCGGAGGCGCGGGCCAGCGCGTCGAGATCGCAGGGAGCGGGACCGAGCGCGGCGAGCACCCGGGCACGGTCATCGTCGCGAATCTCCGGTGGTGGCAACGGTGGAGGGAGCGGCGCTTCTGGAGGATGATCTTCTCCGAACGCCCCCGAGGGCAGGCCCGAGATGGGGCGCAGCGCATCGATCACGTCGTCGGCGCAGGTGGCGAGCGTCGCACCAAGCTTCAACAGATGATTGGTCCCCTCGGCGCGGGGATCGAGCGGATGTCCGGGGACTGCGAAGACCTCGCGTCCAAGCTCGGCGGCGAGGCGCGCGGTGACGAGCGTCCCGGAACGGCGCGCGGCCTCGACGACGAGCACGCCGAGCGATAACGCGGCGATCAGCCGGTTCCGGCGGGGGAAATCCTTGGCGCGCGGCTGGAACCCCGGCGGCATTTCCGAGACGAGGACACCGCGCTCGGCGATGGCCCTCTGCAGCGCGTCGTTCTCCGGCGGGTAGATCACATCGACGCCGCCCGCGACCACGGCGATGGTTCCTGTTGCAAGCGCGGTCTCGTGCGCCACCGCGTCGACACCTCGCGCGAGGCCGGAGACGATCGCGTAACCGGCCGCGGCGATGTCGTGGGTCAGCAGCCGCGTCAGCTTGAGGCCAGCCGCCGATGCTTCGCGCGAGCCGACTACCGCGATGGCAGAGCGCTCGAGCAACGCCGTGTCGCCATGCACGTAAACAAGGGGGGGCGGCGCCTCGATGGCTGCGAGCGCGCGTGGGTAGCCGGGTTCGATCGTGAACAGCGGTACGGCGCCGGTGCGGGCCGCACGCTCAAGCTCGCGTTCGGCCTCTGCGCGCGAGGTGACACGGGCGCGGCCCTTGCCGCCACCGCGACGAACGAGCTCGGGGAGCGCGGCGAGTGCGCCCTCCGCACCACCATAATGATTGACGAGCTCTCGGAACGTGACCGGGCCGACATTGTCCGAGCGGATGAGCCGCAGGCAGGCGATGCGCTGTTCGTGGTCGAGCACGGCGATGGGCAGCGGCGCCGCCGCGAACAGGTCCACGCTCAGGCTTTCTTGGCAGATCCGATGCGCGGCTCGTCGCCCGCCAGCAGGCGGCGGATGTTGGCGTCGTGCTTCCAGATGAGCAGCAGGCTCAGGATCGCGGCGAGCAGGGCGATGGCGGGTGAATCGATGAACCAGGCGGCAACCGGAACCGTGATCGCCGCAACCAGCGCCGACAGAGAGGAATAGCGGGTGACGACGGCGGTCAGCAGCCAGACGCCGCAGAAGACCAGCGCCAGCTTCCAGGCGGCGCCGAGCAGAACGCCGATGTAGGTGGCGACACCCTTGCCGCCTTTGAAGCCGAGCCAGACCGGGAAGACATGGCCGAGGAAAGCGGCGAGCCCGGCGAGCAGCGATGCCAGAATGGCAACTCCGCCGTGCGCTCCGAGCCAATGGCCGGCGTACACTGCGGCTGTTCCCTTGAGCGCGTCGTGCAGGAGTGTCAGCGCGGCGAGCTTCTTGTTGCCGGTGCGCAGAACGTTGGTGGCGCTGTTGTTCCCGGAGCCGATCTAGAGCGCGTCGCCCATGCCGGCGGCGCGTGTGAGCAGAAGGCCGAAGGGGATGGAGCCGAGCAGGTAGCCGAGCGCGATGGCGGCGAGGCTCCAGGGGCTCAGAATGAGATCCATCGGGCTCAGTCCCCCGCCAACGGCTGTTGTGATCGCGTGATGGAGCGTCTCAGGTCCGCTCGACGCCAGCGTACTGATAGACCGTCTCGCGGGCAACAAGGGTCCGGAGCACCCGTCCTTGCAGCCGCGCGTCGTCGAAGGGCGAATTCTTGGAGCGCGAGCGCAGCAGGTCCTTGTTCACCACCCATGGCTCGTTAGGGTCGAACAGCACGAGGTCGGCGGGTGATCCCTTGGCGAGTTGGCCGCCCGGCAAGCCGAGCAATCGCGCTGGATTGACGGTCATGGGCGCGAGGATCTGGTTCAGCGTGACGTGGCCGCCGTGGACCAGCCGCAGGCCAGCGGCCAGCAGCGTTTCGAGACCCACCGCGCCATCGGCGGCTTCGGCGAACGGGCGGCGCTTGACGTCGGCGTCCTGCGGGTCGTGGCTCGAGACGATGACGTCGATTTCACCGGCGGCGAGCGCTTCGACCATAGCGCGCCGGTCGTCCTCGCTGCGCAGCGGCGGGCGCATCTTGAAGAAGGTGCGGTAGGAGCCGATGTCGCCTTCGTTGAGCGTCAGGTGATTGATCGACGTGCCGCAGGTGACGGCGAGCCCGCGGGCCTTGGCCTGGCGCACGGCCTCCGGGCTCCCCGGGCAGGTGAGGATCGCGGGGTGATAGCGCGAGCGCGTCACCTCGACGAGCCGCAGGTCGCGCTCGAGCACCAGGATCTCGGCGACCTTCGAAACGCCCGAGAGGCCGAGCCGCGTCGCCGTCTCCCCCGAGTTCATCGCGGCGTTGCGCGACAGGTAGGGGTCTTCGGTGTGATGGACGATGAGCGCGCCGAAATCCTTGGCGTAGTTGAGCACGTTGCGCATGACGCGCGTGTTGGCGATGCTCTCCTTGCCGTTGGAGAAGGCGACGGCGCCGGCCCGCTTGAGCAGGCCGATCTCGGCCATTTCCTCGCCGCCGAGCCCCTTGGTTGCCGCCGCCATGGTGGCGACGTGGACGACCGCGTTGTCGCGCGCGCGGCGCTGGATGAAGTCGACGAGGGCCACCTGATCGATCACGGGCTTGGTGTCCGGCATCACGACGATGGTGGTGACGCCGCCAGCCGCGGCCGCGTGCGAGGCGGTCTTGAGGGTTTCGCGGTGCTCCGCGCCGGGTTCGCCGACGAACACCTGCGCGTCGATCAGTCCCGGCGCCAGCACGCATCCCCGGCAATCGACGACCTCCGCACCGGGGGGTGCGTTACGCCGCAGATGTGGACCGAGATCGGCGATCGCCGAGCCCTCGACCAGGAGCCCGCCCTGCTCGTCGCGACCGCTGGCGGGATCGACGAGACGTGCATTGAGGAACACGGTGCGCGGCGGTCCCGGCTGCGCTGTGCTGCGAGCGCCCTTGCCGGCTGCTGACGACCTCGGTGTGGTGGCGGCCATCGGCTCCTCGCTCGTTGTCATAATCATTGCTAGCGAACGCGGTCGCTCAGCTCGGCAGGTTGCTCGCCAGCGCCTCGAGCACGGCCATGCGCACGGCGACGCCCATTTCGACCTGCTCGCGGATGACGCTGCGGGAATGGTCGGCGACGGTCGAGGCGATCTCGACACCGCGGTTCATGGGGCCGGGATGCATGATGAGCGCGTCGGGCTTGGCGAGGCCGAGCTTTTCCTGGTCGAGACCGAAGAAATGGAAGAATTCGCGGGTCGAGGGGACGAAGGACCCCTCCATGCGCTCGTTCTGGAGCCTGAGCATCATGACGACGTCGGCGCCGGCGATGCCGTCGCGCATGTCGGTGAAGACCTCGGCCCCGAGCCGGTCGGCGGCTGCCGGAAGCAGCGTCGATGGTGCCACGATCCGGACATTCGCTCCGAGTGTATTGAGAAGCGTGATGTTGGAGCGGGCGACGCGGCTGTGCTGGATGTCGCCGCAGATGGCGACGGTGAGCCCGCCGACGCGACCTTTGGCCCGGCGGATGGTGAGCGCGTCGAGCAGCGCCTGGGTCGGATGCTGGTGCGCGCCGTCGCCGGCATTGACGACCGAGCAGTCGACCTTCTGCGAGAGCAGGGCGACCGCACCGGCCGAGTGATGGCGCACGACGATGATGTCCGGCCGCATGGCATTGAGCGTGACGGCGGTATCGACCAGCGTCTCGCCCTTCTGCACCGACGACGTCGAGACGTTCATGTTGAGAACGTCGGCGCCGAGCCGCTTGGCGGCCATCTCGAACGACGCCTGCGTCCGCGTCGAGGCTTCGAAGAACAGATTGATGAGGGAGCGACCCGCGAGAACGTCCGTCTTGCGGTTCTTCGACCGGTTGGTTTCGGCCGCCTTGTCGGCGATGTCGAGGAGATGCTCGATATCGGGCGCAGACAACTGCTCGCAGGAGAGCAGGTGCCGGTGGGTGAACCGGGGTGATTTCGCGGCAGGAGTTTTCATCGAAGCCGCCTCATAGGCTCAATTCGCCGACAAGGCAAGGTGGCCTCCGCGCGCACCGCGGTGGCAAGGACCTTATGGTTACGTGACGCTTCCCAAGGTCCGCCGGAGGTGCAACCGACGGGACGACTATGCACTGTGAACCGCCGGGCGGGGCGGTGGTGGTGGATGGCCCCGTCGCGGCGTCGTCCCGGGTTTCGGGCTGAATTTCCCGACCGCTCGGCTCTCCGAGTTCGGACGCCCCGCGGTCGCCTGTCGCCGCGGTCCGTTACTGTTGCGGCGGCGACGGCTGCTGCTGTGCCTGGGGGTCGCCCGCTTGGCGGCTCGAGTATTCCTCGACGACGCGCTCGAGCCCCTTGAGGAACGCCTCGCGGTCGCGCTGGGCGAGGGGGCTCAGCAGTGCTTCGTCCGTCTGCTCGACGGCGGGCGTCGCGGCGCGGATGGCGGCCTCGCCCTTCTCGCTGAGGCGGAGGGCGTACATCCGCGCGTCGTGGCGCGTGCGCTTGCGGCTGACGAGCCCACGATCGACGAGGCGGCGCACGATATCGGCAAGCGTCGAGCGGTCGATGCCGGTCATCTCGACGAGAACCGTCTGGCTCGGTTCTTCCGACATGGAAATGGCGCGGAGCACCTCGAATTGTCTGGGTGTGAGATCGCTGCCCCCGGTCTTGAGGGTGAACAACTCGTCGGCAATCTGGCCTGCGCGATGCAGGAGGTGGAGAGCCGAAGACGGCACCTGGGGTCTGCTGTTCGTGTTCATAGTCCAGTGCTTCCCTGGCTGTGGATTGGGCTCTAGCGAGGCTGGTACCCTGAGGTACGTTGTCGGGTTTTTTGGGGCGACCGCACGGGTCGTCGATGGTGCGGAGCAACGGCGATGCGGCGCAGCGAGCGCGAGAGCCGGATATCTTCCCGCCAACGGAAAGACAGTATTTCGATTTCGGCGGATTATGCAAGCGGACTTGTACGTGGCATCCCACAATTTGGTCGCGCCGACCTGCGGCCCCAATCAGCCGGGCATCGATCATCAGCGGGTGCTGTGCCTTTCACTTTGAATTCCTGAGGCGGATCAGAAGTCCCCAGGGACGACCCGCTCGAAATAGGATGGCCGGCGGCCGATGCCGGCGCCGCCGTACAATTTCGCGTGAACGGGGATTTCACGTCCGAAGGGGGGCGGACCACCCACGCCAAACGGTCAACTCGGCGCGTGCACCTGGCGCAGGATGCGCGAGGCCCGCGACAAGAATTCGCGCCGGAGCAACACCAGCGTCACCAGCGTCGCCGAGGCGATGAACAGCAGCGGATGGAAGAACCAGGCGATGGCTGCGAACGCATAGTAGAACGACCGCAGGCCCGCGTTGGCGTGATCGCCGACAAGACCGAGCAGACGGGCGATCTGTTCGACATAGCGGGTGCGTTCCAACGTATCCGGGTGGTCGGAGGGCGGCATCGCTCCGAACGTTATGACCGTGTAGTGCGAAAGCCGGAACGCCCATGCGAACTTGAAGAATGCATAGATCAGAATACCCATCAGGAAGAGAATCTTGATTTCCCAGACGGCCGGTGTGGCGCGGGAAACGTAAGGGATCTGCTCGAGAAGCTGCTGGGCCTGATCGCCGTAGCCGAGGATCGCGGCGAGCCCGCCGATGCCGAGCACGCTGGTCGAGGCGAAGAACGCGAGGCTCTGCGTCAGGTTGGACATCAGTATGGCGTCGTACTGGCGCTGATCGCGCTTTGCCATGTTGGCGATCCAGCGGCGGCGCTGCTCCTGGACGGAAGCCGTGAGGCTACGTGCCGCCAAGCGTTCGATCCGCAATGCAAGCTCGAACAGCCCGAGCGTGCCCGCGAACCAGACGAGTGAGATGATGTCGAGCAGAGTCATGGGGTCCAGCCGGTTCGGATCGTCGTGTCGCGGTCACTGTCTGGGACAGGGCGCGTCGCGATCGCGTGAGAGGATTGAGCGGGAGATTCGCCTTCGAGGACGACGGTAGCGGCAGGGCGACGGGTGTGGAAGGGGGAGGCATAACGCAACGGCGTGACAGGCGACTGGCCGCGCTCTCGCCGCTGCGTTCAAGGTCTACTGCTTGTGGTGAAGCCACGCTCGCGATTCATGATTGCGGTGGGAGTGCTCTCGGCCTCGAGGTTGGGTTGCGACGCAGGATTGCGATGACACCTCGGAGCGCATCACGTCTCGACTGGTTGCACCTTGCAACCGCCAGGAATGCACCGCAGGCGATCCATCCATTTTGGCCCTGCCTCTAAGGCATGTTTGATGTTTCGCCGGGGCCCGCGGTGCGCAGGCGATCGAGCGCTCCCTGCAAAATCAGCGTCGCCGCAACCTTGTCGATCACCTCGGCGCGGCGCTTGCGGCTCCGATCGGCCTCGATCAGCATGCGCTCGGCGGCGGCTGTCGTCAGCCGCTCGTCCCACAACAGCATCGGTAGCCGGGTCAACGCCGCGAGATTGCGGGCGAACGCGCGCGTCGCCTGCACACGTGGACCGGATGTACCGATCATGTCGAGCGGCAGGCCGATGACGAAGCCGGCGACTTGCTGGCTGGTCGCGAGGTCGAGAAGCTGGCGCGCGTCGTCGCGGAACTTGGTGCGGCGGATCGTGTCGGTACCGGTCGCGACCATGCGCAGGACGTCGGACAGGGCGAGGCCGATCGTCTTCGTGCCAACGTCGAGGCCGAGAAGGCGGCCGCAGGGTCCGGCAAGGCCGAGGAACTCGCTCGCGTCGGTCACGATGGTGGTGCGGGCCGGAGGAGCGGCCGCTGCGGCATCCGGCGTTCCTGCGGGCGGATTGTTGGAATTCACGAGGTCGTCTCCCGTTGCCCGTTGCAGAGGGCTGCCTATACTGCGACCGCACCGCCATGGCGGCGGTGCGCCATGCGAAGCCCCGTCGCCTCACTGCGATCATAGCTGACGAGACACATGAAGATCACCTGGCTCGGCCATTCCGCCTTCCGCGTCGAAACCGGCGCGAGCGTCGTGCTTTTCGACCCGTTCCTCAAAAGCAACCCGAGCTTCACCGGCTCTCGTGTCGCCTTCGCGGATGCGATCCGCGGCGCGACCCACGTCGTCATCACGCACGGGCATGGCGACCACGTCGGCGACACGGTCGAAATCGCCAAGGAAACTGGCGCCAAGGTCGTCACCAACTACGATCTGTGCATGTGGCTCGCCAAGCAGGGCGTGTCGAACTTCGATCCTATGAACACCGGTGGCACGACCGACCAGGGCGATTTCAAGGTCACGCTGGTCCGCGCCGACCATTCCGCGGCCCTGGTCGAGATGGACGTCGGCTATCCGCTCGGGAATGCCAACGGCGTGGTGCTGACGCCGAACAGCGGCCCGGTTCTGCTGCACATGGGCGATACGGACGTCTTTTCCGACATGGCGCTGATCGATACGTTATGGAAGCCGGAGATCGGCATCGTGCCGATCGGCGACCGGTTCACGATGGGCGCGCGGACAGCGGCCTATGCGTGCCGCACCTACTTCAAGTTCAAGACCGTCATTCCCTGCCATTACGCCACGTTCGGCCTGCTCGACGCGAACGCCGATGCGTTCGTCGCGGAGATGGCGGGGCAGAACGTCGTCGTGCCGCCGATCGGCAAGGCCGTCACGGTCTGAACCCTCGGGCGAGGTGTCGGGGGAGATTACTTCTTCGGCACCAGCGTCTCTCTGGCCCGGCCGTTGTCCCACTTGCCATGCAGGACGCCATCCGCTCCGACCTGATAGATCACCGGATACTTGCTGCCCCAGGCAACGACGACCGTGTCGCCGTCCCTCGTCCCTGTGCCTTTGAACGTATCGCCGTTCGCGATCAGCCAACTGAAGCGGTAGCGGCCGTTGTCCTGTTTGATGACCACACTGCCAGTGTAGGTTGAGCCGTTTGCATTGGTGCCATGGGCGGAATAGCTGCCGCCGATGGGAACGCCTTGCGCCCACACGGGACCGGGCATCACGAGCGAGGCGGAGGCGATCAGGGCGGCGGTGAGTACGGCGGTCGGCAGGCGGGGAGCGGGCATCGCGGTCTCCAACAGTCCAGGCGCAGGTAATCTATCCCGGCCTTCCGTCCCGGCAACAGTAATCCTGCTCGCGGCGGTGCCGGTTGCGCGGCCCCGACAACGCCGCTAAGAGTGCGGCCTGACCAGATTTCCGCGTTTTCCGCCTCAAGTCCCCAGGGGAATCATGCACGTCGATCAAGGTACGGTCCGGCGCGTGGCACGCCTCGCCCGGTTGAAGATTACCGATGAGGAAGCCAAGAGCCTCGAGAACGAGATCTCTGTCATCCTCGACTGGGTCGAACAGTTGAAGCAGGTCGACACCAGCGCCGTGGAGCCGATGACGCGCGTCGTCGCGCAGGAGATGAAGAAGCGCGTCGATGTCGTCAACGACGGCGCGATCGCCGACGACATCGTGCGCAATGCGCCGATGACCGAGGACCATTACTTCGTCGTGCCCAAGGTCGTGGAGTGAGCCGCATGCGCACGTCGCTGCTTTGCGCTGCAGCCATGCTCGCCGTCTCGGGGATGCTTGCCGCGCCGCTGGCCGCCAAGGAGCGCGGCACCTTCATCGACGGTACGTTCGCTACGGAGAAGGGCTGCAAGAAGCTCGAGGCCATCGCCGGCGGCAAGCCGCGCAACGTCGAAACCGTTCCGGAGGTGCTGACCGCCGATGGGTTCGTCGGCTGGGAGGGCTCCTGCGAGTTCACGAAGGTCTTCGAGCACGAGCCGGGGCAGGTGTGGGTTGGACTGATGTACTGCGTCGAAGGCGCGAGCATGAACGTCGCCACGTACGCCTTCACCAAGACCGGCCCCGACTCGTTCGATGTCTCGGGTGGCGGTTCAGACGAGCCCGAGGAATTCCGCCGCTGTGAGGCCGGCGCCGCTACGAAGCCCGCCGAGGAGAAGAAGTGACGTGACTGAGCTCACCAAGTTGACGCTCGCCGAGGCCCGCAGGGGCCTCGCCGCCAAGGACTTCACGTCGAAGGAGCTGACGGAAGCGCACATCGCCGCCATCGAGAAGGCGAACACGGCTATCAACGCCTTCGTGCTGGCGACGCCCGAGCTGGCGCTGGAGCAAGCATCCGCGAGCGACGCGCGTATCGCCAAGGGCGAAGCCGGCGCGCTCGAGGGCCTGCCGCTCGGCATCAAGGACCTGTTCTGCACGAAGGATGTGCGCACGACCGCGTGCTCGAAAATCCTCGATGATTTCACGCCGACCTACGAATCGACCGTAACGCAGAACCTCTGGAACGCCGGCGCCCTGATGCTCGGCAAACTCAACAACGACGAGTTCGCGATGGGCTCGTCCAACGAGACGAGCGCGTTCGGCCCGGTGGTGAGCCCGTGGCGGCGCAAGGGCTCGAACGCGCGGCTCGTGCCCGGCGGCTCGTCCGGCGGCTCCTCGGCCGCGGTCGCCGCCGACCTTTGCCTCGCCGCCACCGCCACCGACACCGGCGGTTCGATCCGCCAGCCGGCGGCGCTCACCGGTACCGTCGGCATCAAGCCGACCTATGGACGCTGCTCGCGCTGGGGCATCGTCGCGTTCGCCTCCTCGCTCGATCAGGCGGGGCCGATCGCCAAGACGGTCGAGGACTGCGCCATCATGCTCGGGGCCATGGCGAGCCACGATCCCAAGGATACGACCTCGGTCGATCTGCCGGTGCCCGATTACGTCGCGCAGATGAAGGCGAGCGTGAAGGGGCTGCGCGTCGGCGTGCCGAAGGAGTATCGCGTCGATGGCATGTCGGCGGAGATCGGCCAGCTCTGGGAGGAGGGCGTCGCCTGGCTCAAGGCGGCCGGCGCCACCATCCATGAAATTTCACTGCCGCACACCAAGTATGCGCTTCCCGCCTACTACATCGTCGCGCCCGCCGAGGCGTCGTCGAACCTCGCGCGCTACGACGGCGTGCGCTACGGCCTGCGCGTTCCGGGCAAGGACCTCATCGACACCTACGAGCAGACCCGCGCGGCGGGCTTCGGCAACGAGGTGAAGCGGCGCGTGCTCATCGGCACCTACGTGCTCTCGGCCGGATATTACGACGCCTACTATCTCAAGGCGCAGAAGGTGCGCTCGCTCATCAAGCGCGACTTCGACGAGGCGTTCCGCAACATCGACGTCGTGCTGACGCCGACCACGCCGAGCCCCGCGTTTGCGTTCGGAGAAAAATCTGGCGATCCGATCGCCATGTACCTCGAGGACATCTTCACGGTGACCGTCAACATGGCGGGCCTGCCCGGCATCTCGGTGCCCGCGGGCGTTTCCTACGAGGGTACGCCGCTCGGTCTCCAGCTCATCGGCAAGCCATTCGACGAAGGCACGCTGTTCCGCGCCGCCAAGGTGATCGAGGATGCCGCGGGACGCTTCGTGCCGCCGGAGCGCTGGTGGCTCGCCTGAGTTGACGGTTCGGACGCCGGACCGTGGGATGGATCGAGGTGACGGGATGACGATGGACCGCCAGCCAGCCGCGAAGACGGCGCCGGAATGCAGCGACATGAGCGAGGTGCGCGCCGAGATCGACCGCATCGATGCCGCCCTGGTCGATCTGATCGCCGAGCGCTTCGGTTTCGTCGACCGCGCCTGGCAGCTCAAGCGCAACACGCCCGAGGGCGCGCACGTGCCGTGGCGCATCCAGCAGGTCATCGACAAGGTGAAGGGGCGGGCCCGCGACCGCGGCTTGCCGCCCGACATCGTCGACATGGTCGGGGCGCAGTGGAAGACGATGATCGGCTGGTTCGTGCAGTACGAAGAGGAACAGCTCCGCCAGAATGGCGAGGGCGGCGACCCGCGCGGCAATGGCGACGGTAGCGTGGCCTAGGATGGCATCGTCAGCGGTGGGAGCGCTTGGCGCCTCCATGGTGAGCGACGGCCAGATGCCCGGGTTTATTCAGTGGGCCGGCCGATCGGAGTGCGGTCGTCGTGGCCGTGCGATGAGACGGCGCTGTGCGTCAGAATGCTATGCTCAGTTTGTATTAAAGACGAAAAACTCAGTCAAAATATAGTTGTAGTACGTGTGTTTTCCAGGGTACGCGATCTTTGCGTCGAGCGCGCAAGTTGCTGCCGCACCTCGACGCCAGTCGCAATTCAAGATAGCCATGCAACACCGTTTGTGCATGGGGTGATATTCTTGACACATATTATCCGGCCAACCATGCCCAGCATTCTGCGCCGCGCGTTCGATGCGTTCGGGGCCGGAGATCCATTCACGATCGGTGAGGTATTCGAGCGCCACGCGGTTATGACGGCGCACGTCGACGCGCGGCTCGCGCGGCTGTTCGGTGGAGACCACAAGGCGGATCTGCCGCTGCGCTCACGCGGCAATCTGCGGATCGCGCAGCATTTCGAGGTCAACTTCGCGCACGTTCAGATTGGTCATGTGGAGGTGCACAGCGCCATCCGGGCCGGACGCGAGGTTGCGGCGGTGTGCGAGTTCGATCTCAAGATGCTGGCGACCGGCGAGACGGTCGCCGCGCGCTGCACGGGAATCTACACGCTGAGCGCGACGGGCCGGAAGGTCGAGAACGCGCGGACCGTATGCCAGCTCATCACGCCCGGCTGGGATCACAAGCTCAATTGACGGCGCTGCCGACCGGGATGTGGCGAACCGCGCGGTGCGTCGTGTCGAGCGGCGTGCCATGAGGGGCCGGGCCGCTCGTTTTCAATTGGCTTTGACGGACCAGCGCTGGCGATCCATGAAGGCCGCGAAATCCGCTCTTCGCCGTGAGGAAAGGGCGTGCCCTGTGCGCCGGGCCCGGCGATCTCCCAACCTGATGGAACGCACATGATCACGCTCAAGGCCTTCGATCCGGCAATGTTGGTCCTCGTCGCCGCGCTCAATCCGGCGGTCATCGCCGTCGCGTTCTGGATGGGCCTCAAGGCGGACCAGTGGCAGAAGATCATCGTCGCCGCACTGGCGGCGGCGCTCGCCGGCTTCTTGCTGTATCTTGCCTTCGTGCTTCTCGGCATCATCCGCATGGAAGGGATCGGCGGGGGGGCAGGCATCGCCGCGCTGCAGGCTGTGTTCGGTCTCGGCTGGGCCACGGCGGGCTACGCTCTGGCGCGCTTCAGCGCCGGCCGGTAACGACGGTCACAGACCGCGACCACGCCTAATGAGACATTCCGCACCTTGTGGGTGCGCACGCTGCGTTCCATATCAGCGGCGGCGAATATCTATGCGGGAGAGGTGAAGCATGGCTTTCGAGAACGTCCTCAGCAGCGGGTTCTGGGGCAAGGCGGTGATGGTGGCCGCGCTTGCCATCTTCATTCTGTCGGTCGTTCGGTTGATGGGGCCGGGTGCCGCCGCCGCAGGCGAAGTCATGACCGCGACGGAGGCCCACGCCAAGGCCCTCAAGGGCGAGATCACGCTGGTCGATGTTCGCACGCCCGAGGAGTGGAAGCAGACCGGGGTGCCGGCGTCCGCCTATACCGTCACCATGCACCAGCAGGGCCCCGAACTCCTCAAACAGCTCGATCAGGTTCTCGGCGGCGACCGTTCGAAGCCGCTTGCCATCATCTGCCGGACGGGTAACCGCACCACGACCCTCGCCGGGCCGCTCGAGCAGGCCGGCTACAAGAACGTCATCAACGTCGCGGAAGGCATGGCCGGCGGCCGCAACGGCACCGGCTGGGTGAAGTCGGGGCTGCCGGTGCGCAAGTGGGCGCCCGGTCTCGAAAAGCCGGCGCTCGTCGCAGCGCAGCCCTGAGCCGGAAAGGGACGGGGGAGATGGTTTCACGCTCCCCCGTAACGGCTTGCGTGCCAAGTCCCGATGGACCCGGACGACGACGGGTTCGCGTGAGCGGTGGGTCTATGCCTCGGCGATTGCTTCGCGGGCCGTCGTCCGCGACCGGACCAGGGGCGCTTCCACCTCAGCGAATAGCACTGTCGCGGATCGCCATCAGCGATTTGGTGAGGCCGTAAAAGCGCTCGGCCTCGATGCGCGCGTCGGGGAACAGCTCGATCATCTGCCGGCGGTCGAGCAGCACGGCTGATTGCACTGCCCGCATGGCGGCGTCGAGAGTGTGCCGGCGGCCTCCGAAGCCCAGATTGAAACGCATCAGCAGCCGCGCGCGCACCTGCTCGGGCATCCACTGGAAGGCCGGCACGCGGAAGTGCGGCTCGACCGGAAACCAGAAATACGGCGTCTGGACGTAGTAGGCCGGTGCGAGCCGCCGCACGTTGGCGGCCATGGCCATCATCTGTTTCCACGTTCCGACGTGCTCGATCACCGAGTTCGAATGCACGAGGTCGTAGCTCATGTCGTCGAAGGCACCGAGGTCCGTCGCATCGCCGGCCAGCGAGCGGATCTTGGAACTCCTGGTGGTGCCTGCCTCGAGGTTCACGAGGTCGATCTCGACGGGATTGTCGGCGACGTAGCTGCCGAAGATGTCCCAGTAGTACTCGGTGCCGCCGAGGTCCAGGATGCGGCAGCGGCCATTTTCGGCAACGATGCGCTCGATCAGCGGGCGGATGTGCGCGAAACGGTTGGCGCGGCAGCGGAAGGCGAGAGAGCCCGAGTTGCCATAGGTCCGAGCTACCGTGTGGCGCGGCGCGGTGCCGGCGAGGCCAATGGTCTCCGGCGAGGTCATCGTCATGTCGTGATCCGCTGTTTCAGCCAGGGTCTCCGGCCTCTGCGGGCCGGGATTTCCTCCATTCTGATCGAGGTTGGTTAAACAAATGGCCCGCGATCGGTGATCGATCGTGGTGGGTATGCAACTTGTCTGTGCGCGAGCATTTTCATCGCGCGCATTTCGTCCGGCGACGAGCCAGCCGACGCCGGCTTGCCAACGAACGTGAATATTTGCCCGAGCGATCCATCGAAGTCGGCAAGGGTCGCGTTACGACTTGGCTTGCAAGTAAGCCGCCAGCCGTCGCTCGGGCGCACTCAATCGAGTGTGATGGTGAAGCTCGGCAGCGCGGCTTTCGGCACCGGTGGCCCGCCGAGGGTGCTGGGAGCCTCGATCGAGCGCGTCTTGGCAGGGGAGGGGGCGCGCTCCAGCGCTGCCCCTGGCGGATTGCACTTGCCATGCTCCCAATAGTCTCGCGCGGTCGACGAGAGCACGCCTTCGTACATCGAGTAGTGCACGAGCTTGTTCGGCGCGCCGACCTTGGGGTTCTCCATCAGCGACTTCACGGCCTCGGACATCACCTCTGCGGCGGCCTCGAGATTGAATTTCTCGTAGCCCGGAAGCTGGCACTGCTTCATCACGAACAGCCAGTCGTGAATGATGAAGGCCGGCGCATATCCCCACGGCGAATAGGATTTGATGGCACGCAGCGCCATCGGGATCGTGCCGCCGTCGGTATACATGGTGGCGGGCTGGATTACGGTACCGTCCGACCGCTTGAAATAGAGCGGGTTCACGGGATCGGGCTCGTAGAGGAAGCTGTCCTGGCCGATCCATGTGACGCGGAGGGTGCCCTTGAGTTCACCGGTTTTGGTGCGGTCGTAATGCCAGCCGTAAATCTGGTCGATGCACCCGCCGAGCGCCACGACGCCCGTCACTGCCACGATGGCCGCGATGGCCCGCTTGCCAGCCCTCATTTCCCACCTCTCCGTCCTGGTCGCGCTCCCGGTCCAATCGGCCGGTGGCCCGCCTCGCCGCATTCGCTGGCGGTGCTTGACCTCGTTTCCCGCCCGGCCTACCAGAGCCCGAGGGCCCCCGCCGTCTCAATGACTAGCACACGGAAGACACCATGCAGAGCAAGGCCACACGAGCCGAGAAAAGCAACCTCATTCCGGGCGCCACGGGCGACTGGGAGGTGATCGTCGGCATGGAGGTCCATGCGCAGGTGAACTCGCGCGCGAAGCTGTTCTCCGGGGCCTCGACCGAGTTCGGCGCCAACCCCAACGATCATGTCAGCCTCGTCGATGCGGCCATGCCCGGCATGCTGCCCGTCATCAATGAAGAGTGTGTGGCGCAGGCCATTCGCACCGGCCTCGGCCTCAAGGCCGAAATCAACCTGCGCAGCATCTTCGATCGCAAGAACTACTTCTACCCGGACCTGCCGCAGGGCTACCAGATCAGCCAGTACAAGCAGCCGATCGTCGGCGAGGGCGAGATCGAGATCGACGTCGACGGCGAGACGCTGAAGGTCGGCATCGAGCGGCTGCATCTCGAGCAGGACGCCGGCAAGTCGATCCACGACATCGCGCCGAACGCCTCCTACGTCGACCTCAATCGCTCGGGCGTGGCGCTGATGGAGATCGTGTCGAAGCCGGACCTGCGCTCGTCGAAGGAGGCGCAGGCCTACGTCACCAAGCTGCGCACCATCCTGCGCTATCTCGGCACCTGCGACGGCGACATGGAGAAGGGCAACCTGCGCGCCGACGTCAACGTCTCGGTGCGCAAGCCCGGCGACAAGCTCGGCACGCGCTGCGAGATCAAGAACGTCAACTCGATCCGCTTCATCGGCCAGGCCGTCGAGGTCGAGGCGCGCCGCCAGATCGGCATTCTCGAGGACGGCGGCAAGATCGATCAGGAAA
>OEIV010000350.1_pt1 | contig 26918 bp, 31 predicted proteins | sample 1539231 | NCBI WGS metagenome assembly OEIV01 (sample SAMN03794762, study PRJEB22550) | activated sludge metagenome | feature: wastewater treatment plant; material: activated sludge; isolation source: Wastewater treatment plant of a petroleum refinery complex | place: Argentina: Buenos Aires ... | reverse complement strand
GATGCAGGCTACTTCATTAACACAAGCAAAATGGGTAACACCACTTTTACTTGCATGGGTATCGGCACCGCCTAGCTCTTCACTCGTAATTTCTTCATGAGTAACTGTTTTCACAACATTAGGGCCAGTTACAAACATATAAGACGATTGTTCAACCATCAATATAAAATCGGTAATGGCAGGGGAGTAGACCGCCCCTCCGGCACAAGGCCCCATGATGGCAGAAATTTGGGGAATCACACCTGAAGCCCTTGTATTACGATAAAAAATATCGGCATAACCACCTAAACTGACCACACCTTCTTGAATTCGAGCACCACCACTGTCATTGAGTCCAATTACTGGAGCGCCATTTTGCAGAGCAAGATCCATGATTTTACATATTTTTTCGGCATGAGTTTCGCTTAAACTACCACCAAATACCGTAAAATCTTGGGAAAAAACATACACTAATCTACCATTGACAGTACCATAACCAGTCACCACACCATCGCCCAGATATTGTTCTTTTTCCATCCCGAAATCGGTACTTCTATGGGTGACAAACATACCAATTTCCTCAAATGAATTTTCATCCATCAAGAGGGCAATTCTTTCACGGGCTGTTAATTTGCCTTTGTTATGTTGCGCTTTAATTCTAGCCTCACCACCACCTTTAACAGCAGTTGCCATTTTAGCTTGTAATATGTCATTCTTATTCATCTGACAAATATAAAGAGTGAATAGAATTGATGTTATAATTTTTTTGGATAATCCAATCAAATTGTATTTCTTTATCCTTATGTTAAAGGTTCATGGATGAACAAATCATGAATTAGGGTTCGGTTAACGGCGTACCAATGAAGCACAAAAGCATTTTTTTAACAAATAGACCCTTAAAAAACCCATTATATTATAAAAATATCTTTTATAATTCAAAATAATTATTCTACCTTTGCACCTCTTAAAAAAAATATGGGTAAACAACCACTGATTAAACAAGACGGAGTGATTACAGAAGCTTTGAGTAACGCCATGTTTCGTGTTCGTCTTGAAAATGGTCATGAAATTATTTCTACCATATCTGGCAAAATGAGAATGCATTATATTCGAATTGTACCTGGTGATAAAGTAGGAATAGAAATGAGCCCATATGATTTAACAAGAGGAAGAATTATATTACGCTATAAATAAAACAACATGAAAGTAAGAGCAGCCATAAAAAAACGTAGTGCAGATTGTAAAATCGTACGTAGAAAAGGTAAACTATTTATTATTAACAAAAAAAATCCTAGGTTTAAACAACGTCAAGGGTAATCAACAATTAAAATTTATAAATTAAAAATTCATAATTAACAAATGGCTCGTATTTCAGGTATAGATTTACCAAAAAACAAAAGAGGAGAAATTGGACTTACCTACATATATGGTATAGGCAAATCAACTGCTCAAGACATATTAGGAAAAGCAGGGATTGATGTAAACAAGAAAGTGAAAGATTGGAATGATGAAGAACAAACAGCAATTCGTAACATCATCAATGCTGAAACGAAAGTAGAAGGTCAATTACGTTCAGAGGTACAAATGAGTATCAAACGCTTATTAGATATCGTTTGCTATCGCGGACTCCGTCATCGTAAAGGCTTACCAGTAAGAGGTCAACGTACCAGAACTAACTCACGTACTCGTAAAGGACGTCGTAAGACAGTAGCCGGTAAGAAAAAAGTAGCTAAAAAATAGATAATCTAATCAGTTCTTTATTAAAGGGACTGATTTTTTCATAAAAATTGGAATATTAAATAAACAATGGCAAAAGGAAACCAACAACAAAACAGCGCAAAAGCAGCTGCAAAAAAAAGAATCGTAAAAGTAGATACACATGGTGATGTACATGTAACAGCTAGTTTCAACAATATCATTATTGTATATACAAATAAACAAGGACAAGTAATATCATGGAGTAGCGCAGGTAAAATGGGCTTTCGTGGTAGCAAAAAAAATACCCCATATGCGGCGCAACTAGCTTCTCAGGATGCTGGCAAAGTAGCCTTTGATGCAGGTATGAAAAAGGCAGATGTATTTGTAAAAGGACCTGGTTCTGGTCGTGAGAGTGCTATCAGAGCCGTGTCTGGATCTGGTATTGAAGTAACATCTATATTTGATGTAACCCCACTTCCACACAACGGTTGTCGTCCTCCAAAGAAAAGAAGAGTATAAAAATATTTATTCAAATTATTCATTCACATAGCTGGTTAAAATCTAAATTCGGATTTTATATGAGTTTAGCCAGTTTAAAAACAAAAAAATCCAAAAAAAAATGGCAAGATACACAGGACCAAAAACAAAGATTTGTAGAAAATTTGGCGAACCCATATTAGGTAACGGCAAATATCTTCAAAAAAACAGTAATCCTCCGGGACAACACGGAGCGAATCGTAAACGTAAGCAATTAAGTGAATATGCTTTACAATTGCATGAAAAACAAAAAGCCAAATACACTTATGGTGTATTAGAGCGTCGTTTTAGAAATACATTTGAAGAGGCAGCACGATTAAAAGGTGTAACAGGTGAAAACCTTATCAGACTTCTTGAAGCCAGACTTGACAATACAGTATATCGTTTAGGTATTGCTGAATCAAGACCAGCTGCTAGACAGTTAGTTTCTCACAAACATATTACCGTAAATGGTGAAGTTTGTAACATTCCTTCAGCAATTTTAAAACCAGGTGATGTAATCGGATTGAAAGATAAAAGTGCTGCTAATAATGCATTAGCAACCAGATCGCGTGGTAAAGATCCAAAAATCAATTGGCTTGAGTGGAACGAAAAAGAAATGAAAGGTACTTATATAGCACATCCTGAAAGAGAAAGTGTTCCCGAAAATATCAAAGAACAACTTATTGTAGAATTGTATTCTAAATAATAAGCTTTTACCGACTGATATTTATTAAATTATTTTAAAACAAAAACAAAAAAAATTAAATGGCAATATTAAGTTTTCAAAAACCAGATAAAATTGTTCTGCAAAAAGCAACTGAATTTGAAGGTGTGTTTGAGTTTAAACCCCTTGAACCTGGATTTGGTGTAACTGTAGGCAATTCATTACGCAGAGTATTGTTAAGTTCTTTAGAAGGATTCGCAATCAATGCTATAAAAATTGAAGGCGTAGATCATGAATTTACTACAATAAAAGGTGTAACAGAAGACGTTACTGAGTTGATACTCAACCTAAAACAAATAAGATTTAAGAAAAAAGTAGATACTGAAATCTCTAATGAAAGACTAGAAATAGTGATCAAAGGGAAAGAACAATTTACAGCAGGAATGATAGGAGAGGTGACCAACAACTTTGAAATAACCAATCCTGATTTAGTGATTTGCAATATGAATAGCAGCAATACTTTGAAAATTGAATTGAGTATTGTAAAAGGACGTGGATATGTACCCGCTGACGAAAACAAAACCAGAGAATTTTCATTAGGCTGGATAGCTACTGATAGTATTTTTACCCCGATCAAAAACGTAAAATATGCTATTGAAAACACCCGTGTTGAACAAAGAACTGATTTTGAAAAATTGATTCTTGAAGTAACAACTGACGGTACTATTCATCCTGAAGATGCAGTAAAGCAAGCTTCACGCATTATGATACAGCATCTAATGTTGATTACAGACGAAAATATTACGTTTGATACAGGTACTTCTGAAAAACATGATGTGGTAGACGAACAAACATTAAAATTACGTCAGATTTTAAAAACACCTTTAGAAGATTTAGATTTATCAGTAAGAGCGTTCAACTGCTTGAAAGCTGCTAAAATCAACAGTTTAAGTGAATTAGTTCAATACGAACAAGATGAATTGATGAAATTTAGAAACTTTGGACAAAAATCATTATCAGAAATCGAACAAGTTTTGATAGATAGAGGACTTGGTTTTGGCATGGATTTATCAAAAATTAACTTAGACGACCTATAAAATATTAATAATATCAGATTTTTAATTAAAAATCTACAAACAATTGTAACATGAGACACGGTGTAAAAACAAATCACTTAGGACGTAAAACTCCACATAGAAAAGCCTTAATGAGAAATATGGCTATTGCGTTGATCGAACATAAACGCATCACAACTACTTTAGCTAAAGCGAAAGCTTTGCGTGTATTTGTAGAACCTTTGTTAACAAAGGCCAAAAAAGATGACATGAACAACAGAAGAGTTGTTTTTAGTTATTTACAAAACAAAGAAGCGATTAAAGAATTATTTGATATCATTAGTCTTAAAATAGCTGACCGTCCAGGTGGCTATACAAGAATCATCAAATTAGAAAGAAGATTAGGAGATGCTGCGGATATGGCATTGATAGAACTTGTAGATTATAATGAAATCTATAATACTACAACTACAGTAGGTGAAGAGAAGAAGAAAACGCGTAGAGGTCGTGTTAAAAAAACAACGACTGAAACACCTGTAGCAGCAGCGACTCCGGTAACAGCAGCAACAGAAGTTGAAACTCCAGTTGTAGAAGATACCATAGCTTCAACAGAAACTCCTGCAGCTGAATCTACAACAGATACAACTGAAGAAGCAAGTGCTTAATTCTTTTAAAAACATTTTATTACAAAGCCAGAATTTATTCTGGCTTTTTTTATTAAGTTCAGATGTCCTTTAAATAGATATGAATTTCGAATAGATCAAAGGATGTAATATTTATTATTATATAAATGAGTTAGTTAAAACTTCGATTAGATATTGTTTTGCATAATATAAAATCCTTATTACTTTTTGATTGAATATCTATGACACATTTAAAATCTTACTTTGTAAGTTGCTTAAACACAATGTGTGTGGGTATGTTACCGATAATTTGATTTTGCAAAAGGAATCATTATAGGCAAGTTTTTCATATTTTATTTCCTATAATGTATAGCGTTATGTTAAAAAGAAAACATCTGAAAACGAATGAGTGAAAACGTATCAAATAAAAAAGCTAATAAATTTCCTGAACATATGCGAGAATCATCTAAAGAAGTTGATAAGCTAAAGGAAGAAATTGGGATATTAGCTACTAAAATCGCTAAGATTACAAGAAATGTTATAAATGTAGAAGTTAACTACATGTACGACTTTCAACGAAAGTCATCAATTCATTTGTCGGGAATAGAAGGCGAATAACTTTCTTTATACTTCCATTTTCATCATATACTGAACTAAGATATATTTTTTGAGTATCTTCTATACCATTAATATTAAACCTTTCTATTGCATCAAATATTAAAGACTGTACATTGTCGTCAGACCACCCAAAAGGTACTTCAAAATCTATTTGTTCGTTCATATTTTATTCATTGCTTAATATCGTTACATCGGCAAACGTTTTCGCCTTTAGGCTGGTTTTCGTCTTTAATATAACGACTAATTATAGGTATTTTAAATAGGCTGTTCAGCCCCGAAGATATGATATTTTCTATTATAAACAAAGCTTTAGCAAAAGTTTATAGAAAATATCATATCTTCGGGGCTGTATTTAAAATCCTATAATTAATATTATGTTAAGTGAATAATAAATTAACCCCTACAATTTTTAAATATTTAAAAAAAGCAATATCTTGTTTTAAAATAAAATATTATGCTTAAAAAATTACTCTACGGAATCATCATTTTACTCGTTGTCTATCTTGCTTTATGTTTTGCAGGTCCAAATAAAACATATGTAATCGCCAAGAAAAATATTCAAGCTACTCCTGCTGCTGTTTTTTCACAAATTGTTGAACTCAAAAATATGAAAAATTGGAGCAAATGGATTTTAGAAGATTCATTGATCGAATTGACATATCCATCGCAAACTGCAGGTATCGGAGGAAGTTATTCATGGAAATCAAAAAAAAGTGGCGAAGGTTCTATGACCATCAAATCTCTCGAAACCAATAAAATGATTGCTTATGAATTGGCTATCAAAGACTGGAATACTGTATCAGATGTGAAAATGGATTTAACACCTGCAAATAACAGCGTAGATGTGACCTGGACTTTAGAAGCCCAAAAAGAAACCCCTTTTTATTTCAGAGGAATGATGTTACTCATGAACATGAATGGAATGATAAAAAAAGATTTTGAGAAAGGACTTGAGAATCTATCTCAATACTTAAAAACAAATCCCAGCCTTGTTTCGCTTAATGGCTTTACGATACAAGAAAGCAATTTTAAAACAACTGATTATCTTACAAAACGTGCTACGGTTAAAATGCAAGATATCCCTACATTTTTTGGCACCCATCTTCCCGAAATTGGTAAAGCTGCCGGATCTTCAATTGTAGGATTTCCTTGCGGTATTTTCTGGAAATGGGACGAAGCCAGTATGACCACTGATATGGCTGCTGCCATGCCTGTTTCTAACAAAAACATCAGCAATGAAACCTACTCAGTAATCAATTTACCCAATAGCAAAGAGTATGTTTTAAACTATTATGGTGCTTATGATAAAATGAAACTGGCTTATGAATCGATGGATTCAGTGATAAAAATGAATGGATATGCGAACCCTGAAACGGTGATTGAAGAATACATTACTGACCCTATGGTAGAAAAAGATACTTCGAAATGGTTAACAAAAATTCATTTTCTTGTAAAATAAAGCCTGGCATCAGAAACTTAATTTAAACTTATCCCAAATGTATTTAGTAAATCAAGTGAGTTCGGTATTAAAATAAATACTTACATTAATTAATCATAAAGTATTGATAATCAATGCAAATCAGATGAAATAAGTCGAAGGAATTCAGACCTTGTTTTATCTTTTTCAAATTCACCATAAAATGCTGAAGTGGTCGTCGCAGAGTTTTGTTTCTGTACCCCTCTCATCATCATACATAAATGTTTGGCTTCGATTACCACAGCTACCCCAAGTGGATTTAATGCTTCAGTTACTGCATCTAGTATTTGATGTGTCATACGTTCCTGTACTTGTAATCGTCTTGCAAAACAATCCACTACCCTGGCTAACTTACTCAATCCGGTAATGTAACCATTTGGAATATAGGCAATATGAGCTTTGCCAAAAAATGGCAACATATGATGTTCACACATTGAATACAATTCAATGTCTTTAACAATGACCATTTCGCTGTAGCTTTCCTTAAATTTTGCAGAGTTAATGATTTCAACTGCATCCATTTTGTATCCCTGGGTTAAAAATAGATTTGATTTAGCTACTCGCATCGGTGTTTTTTCTAAACCCTCTCTTGTTACATCTTCACCCAACATTTCAAGCACATGCTGATAATTGTTCGCTAATTGATGTAAGGTTGTTTCGTCGTAATGTTCTGATTTTTTGTATGGCATATCTTATTTTTTATTCTCCAAAATATTCAACGTAAATACTTTTGGTTTCTATTAATTTTATACAATGTAATGTGGAGCCTTCATTTTTGATTACTTCAAAAAGTTCTTTCCAAATAGCAATGGCAAAGTTTTCAGCAGATGTAAATACATCTTTCATAAACGGTACATCAATGTTTAAATTACAATGGTCTACTTTCTCAATAACACGATCTTTCACCAAATCGCCAAGTTTTTTTGCATTCATAACAAATCCTGTATCAGGATGTGGGTCCCCTTTTACAGTAATATGAAGCTCATAATTATGTCCATGAAAATTTTCATTGGCACATTTACCAAATACTTCTTTATTTTTTTCCGCCGTCCAATTTGGATTCCAAAGTTTGTGTGCAGCATTAAAATGTTCTATTCTTGTAGTGTATACCATATTTGTTGTAATCTTTGCAAAGGTAATTACTTACAATTGATTCAGTCGACTTTTCCTTTTGCTCATGCAAAGAACGCTACATTCTATGTATTTTTTTCATACTCTTTCAACATAGTCTATCAATAATACCGATGAAACAAAAGTTTTTTCAATCCATTAATTTGTATAAACTTTGTACCATGAATATTGTTCTCGTGGCTGCAACTGCATTTGAATTAGAAGCTTTTAAAAGTTTGCCCGCTACATCTCATAACATTTCACTTAAAGTACACGAAATCGGTTTGATGGCCGCTACCTTTCATTTACAACAAATTGCAGCACAACAACCCGATTTAATCATACAATGTGGCATAGCAGGTAGTTATCATGATCATCTTGCAATCGGTGAAACAGTAGTAGTAGCAAATGACACAACCGATATAGGGGCCGAAAATCAAGATCATTTGTTAAGCCTCTTTGATTTGAATCTGCAACAAGCTGATCAGCTGCCCTTTGTGCAACAACTACTCCCCTGCCCATTTTTAAATACTTTTGATACAGGTCTTCAAAAAGTAAATGCGCTAAGCGTTAATTGTGCTTCTGGCACAGCATTAACCATACAAAAAAGAAAAACAAAATACCATGCATCGATAGAAACCATGGAGGGTGCGGCCTTGCATTATGTAGGCTTAATGACCCAAACCCCTTTTTTACAAATTAAAACAATTTCAAACCTGGTAACAATTCGAAATCGCGCTGAATGGAATGTTGCATTGGCATTGGCCAATAATGCGACTGAAATAAAAAAAATAATAACTACACTTTAAACATGAAAATACGTATTGGTATATCGCCCTGCCCTAACGATACCTATATTTTTGAGGCTATTTATCATCAAAAAGTCGCTTTGAAAGATACCACCTTTGAATTTGTATTTGAAGATGTGGAAACCCTCAATGAAATGGCCTCCAAACAGGCACTTGATATGGTTAAAATCAGTTACGCCCATTATTTTTCTGTCATTGATCAGTATTGTATGCTCAGAAGTGGTGGCGCCTTGGGAAACGGTGTTGGTCCATTGCTCATTGCCAAATCCCCCATCTCAATACCCGAACTTATAAATAGTCAAATAGCGGTACCTGGTAAGCATACTACTGCACATTTTCTTTTATCCTTTGCATGGCCCCAATTAAAAAATAAACGATACTTTCGTTTTGAAAAAATTGAAGAGGCTATTCTGCAGAATATCGTTGATGCTGGTGTCATTATTCATGAAAACAGATTTACCTATCAAGAGAAAGGATTACATTTATTGATGGATTTAGGTCAATACTGGGAAACCCAAACCGCCCTTCCCATACCATTAGGAGGTATAGCGATTAGTAGAACGATTCCCCATGATATACAATTACAAATCAATGCATTGTTGAAAAGCAGTATTGAATGGGCCAATCAACAACCCAGTAAAATCAATGAATTTATAAGTCTTCATGCACAGGAAATGAATGAAGAAGTAATGAAACAACATATTTCGTTGTATGTAAATGAATATTCACTTGATGTAGGTATGCTTGGTGAGCAGGCAGTTCATAAAATGAAAGAAGTTTTGAATATATCATCTAACAAACCCTTATTTATATAAATATGCTCCAATTTTCGATCAAACATTTTAATGAATTAACAACCCTGGAATTGTATTCCCTATTAAGTTTACGCGCTGAAGTTTTTGTTGTGGAGCAATGTTGCGCTTACCAGGATTGTGATCATAAAGACCAAAACTCGTATCATTTATTAGGCTATGATAGGAATGAATTAGTGGCTTATGCCAGATTGTTGCCAGTTGGTATGAGTTATGAACATTATTGTTCTATTGGTCGGGTAGCTACCTCATTGAACGCAAGAAATAAAGGTTATGGGAAGCAACTCATGATTGAAGCGATTCGTTTTTGTGATCATCATTTTTTAAATAGTATCAAAATCAGTGCGCAAGCCTATCTTGAAAAATTTTATCAGGCATTAGGCTTTATTACTGTGTCAACACCCTATTTGGAAGATGATATACCACATATTGCTATGATTAAAGAAAAGCAGTTATAGGCTTAAGCTAAAAAGAAGCTTGATATCCAGTAAACCAAACCAGCCAGTAAAGCGCTTATTGGGATGGTTAGTATCCAGGCCCATAGTAAGTTTACAGTAACACCCCATCGAACAGCGCTCAACCTTTTGGTAGCTCCTACCCCGATAATAGCCCCTGTAATCGTATGTGTTGTTGACACTGGAATACCCATTTGTTCTGTTAAAAACAAGGTAGTAGCACCAGCTGTTTCAGCACAAACACCTTCAAGTGGGGTTACCTTAGTGATTTTAGTACCCATGGTTTTGATGATTTTCCAACCACCACTCAAAGTACCTAAACCAATGGCAGCATAACAAGCAAGGGGTATCCAATCGGGCATTGATTTAATATCAGCTAAATCGCCATTTGCTACTAAAGCAGCTGCAATGATACCCATTACTTTTTGCGCATCATTACCACCATGACCAATACTAAATGCAGCAGATGAAACCAATTGCAACTTTTTAAACATATTATTGGTTCTTGACACTTTAGGTTCTTTGATTTTTTCGGTATAAATAAATGATAATATGAATATACCAAATACGATTAAAATCCCGTAACGAATCATGGCATTATCGCCTTTGGATATTTCTTTCGCTACTTTTTCTTTCAAATCAAATTTCATTGCCTTTTTAAACTTCTCCAGGGTAGAAGGATCCATGGGGTAAACGGCATTCATTTTTTCTATCATCCCATCAAAGCCCGCATTATCATATACTTTTACCAATGGCTTTAATGAATCAATTGCCTTTTTTACAATACTAAATTCTTCCTTTTTTGCTGGATTTTTTTTAGCTAAAACTTCTAATTGATCATATTTAAAATATTTTTTAATATTATCATTGATAATTCCATGGTTAACTTCTTTCATATCAACATTTGCAATGATGTTTTCGGCTACTTTTGCTGAACCTATCCCTTCATATTCATCAATATAGGGTATACATAAAGCGGCATTTTTCTTGGCATTTGTTAATTTAGCTAATTTGGTTGTGTCTTTTGCTGCTTCTTTTTCTAGCTTATCAACCCTAAACATTTTAGAGATGTTCTCCCCCATTTTATCTTTTTCAAATTTTATCAGTAAGAAATTAAGACCTATGGCTATCGCAGCAAATAAAATACATTTAATCCAGGTATTTCGATTGATGGTAATAAAGGTAAATATCATTGACATCAGCATCCCGATTAAAGGGGCTAGGAAAATAAATAAAAATATTTTTAATACTTTATCTACTTCCACTATTTCAGAAATTGGCATCATGCCTTTACTCAATAAGGCATGGGTGATGCCTGCACCCGCAAAACCGCCAATTAAGGTATGAGAGGAAGATGAAGGAATGCCAAACCACCAGGTAAGTAAATTCCAGAAAATGGCAGCTATCAATCCCGAAAAGATCACAGGGAGCGTGATAAATTCTTTCTGTACGGTTTTACCAATCGTATTGGCAACAGCATGATCTTTAAAAATGTAAAAAGCGATAAAATTAAAAAAAGCTGCCCATAATACAGCCTGAAAAGGTGTCAATACTTTGGTAGATACAATGGTAGCAATTGAATTAGCAGCATCATGGAACCCATTGATGTAATCAAATACCAATGCTAAAACGATTATGATAAGAATGAAAGTCATAGATGATTATATTATATAATTGGACAAATTGAAAAAACAATCATGTTTTGGGGCTGAAACATTAAGCATATTTAATGATAATAGACTCTATGACATTTGCAGCATCTTCTACTTTATCAGTAGCAGTTTCTAATACCTGATAGATTTCTCTTTTTTTAATCACTTCTTTTGCATCGTTTTCTGTAGCAAAAAGGCGTTCAATACTCATATCATAAATATCATCAGCTTGATTTTCAAGGCTATTTGCTTTGACTAATGCATTAGTGATATTCGACAAGTTTTTCATTGTTCTAAGTTCCTTTACAGCAACTTTAATTGATTCAGCACCCAACTCAATACATTCAGCCAATTTTTGAATGCCTTGTTCTTGAGGGTTTACCTTGTAAAAATTAATTTTTTTAGCAGATGCATTAATATAATCTGCGATATCATCTAAAGCAGTGGCTAAATAATGAATGTCTTCTCTGTCAAAAGGAGTGATGAAATTTCGCCCTAATTCCTGAAAAATTTGATGGGTATAATTGTCATTTTCATGTTCAAGTATTTCAATTTGTGCGATAATCGTCGCTCTGTTGTTAAAATCAGGCTCGTGAACAACTTCACGTAACTTTTTAGCCATGATATCTACTGTATCTACCACATTTTCAAACAGGTTAAAAAAAACTCGGTCTCTAGGCTGGAAAAATTTTAAAAGGGAATTTAAGCTCATGAATGTACATTTTTAATAGGGTGTAAAATTGCTTATTTAATTCCTAAATAGGTAATGTTAAGAACAAACGTAACAATTTGGTAATATTGGGGTAACTAAAATTGATTACTTGAAAAAATTATTAATAAATCCGTAATACATATTCAGTAACATTTAAGATACATAGGTTATTTCTTTGCACCCATTAATTCACTTTTATATAATATTTTAGTAATGTTAAGGAAACAAACAATGGTTATATGCTTAATATTTTTATTTTCTATCCAAGGATTTGGTCAGAAAACAAGTCAAGAGCAAAAAGAAAAAAAGACAAGCTGGTTTGAATCATTCTCCATAAGAGGATATATTCAAGCACGTTATAATCGCTTATTAGAGACCAATGCCCAACTTAAAAATGAACAAGGAGACAAGTCATGGGGTGCAGATGGTGGTTTTTTTCTTCGTCGTGTACGAATTATCTTATATGGTCAGGTTTACAAGAATGTTTATTTCTATCTTCAACCCGACTTTGGTAGTTCAGCTAGTACAACTGGTTTGCATTTTGGACAACTAAGAGATTGCTATTTTGATATTGGGGTTGACAAAAACAATGAATTTAGGTTTAGAATTGGACAAAGTAAAGTGCCGTTTGGTTTTGAGAATATGCAATCGAGTCAAAACAGATTGCCCTTAGATCGTAATGATGCTTTGAATAGTGCAGTTTCAAATGAACGAGATTTATGATTGTTTTTTTACTGGGCTCCTAAAAAAATAAGAGAGCGTTTTTCAAAATTAGTGAGTGAAGGCTATAAAGGGAGTGGCGATTATGGTGTATTGGGCCTGGGTGCCTATAATGGGCAAACTGCGAATAAACCCGAATTAAATAATCGTCCACATATTGTAGCTCGATTAACCTATCCATTTAAAATTGGAAATCAGATGATAGAACCTTCTATTCAAGGGTATACTGGTAAGTATGTGATTGCTAAAGATCAATTAACAACTGGGGTAAAATATGTTAAGGATTTAAATTATATTGATCAAAGAGTAGCGGCATCATTTGTTATGTATCCTAAACCATTTGGCATTCAAGCTGAATATAATATAGGGAAAGGGCCTGAATTTAATCCATCAACCGACTCAATTGAAGTGCAAAATTTAACTGGTGGTTATATAACGTTAAATTATATGGCTCGAATCAAAAAACAATTATTGCTTCCTTTTGTACGTGCACATTATTATGATGGGGGCAAAAAACACGAAAAAGATGCAAGAAGCTATACCGTTAAAGAACTTGAATTAGGTGTAGAATGGCAACCCAGCAAAAACTTTGAACTCGTAGCTATGTATACCATTTCAAACAGACGTTTTGAAGATTTTGCTTTACAAAATAATACACAAGCTGGTCGTTTATTAAGATTGCAGGCACAAGTCAATTTTTAATTATTGCTGATAATACCTGAAATACATTAAAGTAAATACAATCTTAAATTAATAGCTTCAAAGTCTTAGATGCAATGTTTTTAACCCAATTAAAGATATATTGACAAAAAGGTATAAATATTACCATTTCCTTATCAATAAAAAATGAAATGTTTTCAATTGCAAAGGATAAATTTGTATCCTAATTTTAAAATGTAAATATTTAATGAGCAATTATCCTTATGTCCCTTATGGTACCACCGTTCATGGTGAAGACGAAATTAATGCAGTGGTTAATGTATTGCGTACATCTACCCAAATGGGCAAAAATGTTCGTGAACTTGAAGATAAAGTTGCAGGTTTATACCAAAAGAAATTTGGTATCGGAGTCAATTCTGGGTCAAGTGCTTTATACCTCGCTGCTGATTTATTAAATTATGCTGAAGGTACAGAAATTATAACGCCTGCCCTTACCTTTTCGACCACCGTTGCCCCTCTTGTAAAACGCAATTGGGTGCCTGCTTTTGTAGATGTTGAAGAAGGTACCTATAATATTGATGCCAATAAAATAGAGGAAATGATAACATCGAAAACCAAAGCGATGGTTATTCCCAATTTAATTGGCAATTTGCCAAACTGGAAACAAATCAGAGAAATAGCAGATAAATACAATCTCTTTTTATTGGAAGACAGTGCCGATACCATTGGCGCTGAAATCGACGGGGCAAGCAGTGGACGATATACCGATATGAGTACAACCAGTTTTTACGGTTCTCATATCATGAATTGTGCAGGTAATGGTGGAATGCTTTGTGTCAACAATGAAGCTCATTACAACCGAGGAAAATTACTCAGAAGCTGGGGACGTTCTTCATCCTTATTTGTAGAAAGTGAAGCTATCGAAAACCGTTTTAATGTAGAAGTAGATGGCATTCCGTATGATGCAAAATTTGTGTTTGAGGAGCCTGGGTATAATATTGAACCCTCTGAACTTGGAGCCGCTTTTGGCTTAGTACAATTAAGCAAATTGCCACATAATATCGACTTACGTACTGGACATTATCATAAAATGCGTCAGTTTTTTGAGCAATACCAAGAGTATTTTATATTGCCCAATCAATTACCCAATTCACGCACTGGATGGTTGGCATTTGCAGTTACAATCAAGGAATCAGCACCTTTTATAAGAAGAGATTTGCAAATATTTTTAGAAAAAAGAAATATTCAAACACGTACCGTATTTACAGGAAATATACTTCGTCAACCTGGGTTTAAAAACGTAACCCATAAAGCGGCTGCCAATGGTTACATTGAAACAGATAAAGTAATGCGTGGCGGTATGCTTATGGCTTGTCATCATGGATTAAATGATACGCAAATTGCTCATGTGATGGAAAGTGTGACGGAGTTTATGAAGTTGAATGGGTAAATATCGCGTTGATATCAATACCCTTTGCGCAACATGTCGGCATAAGCATTAGGCAATATACTTTCTTCCACTCCTTTGGCTGCTTTTTCGATGTCATAGGCTACCCTAATAAATTCAATTTGCAAACTGTCTTTGTCAAATTTGTTACTGTGGTCTTGAAGAGTCAGCATTACATAACAGCCTCTTGGGTCGCCATCTTTTGGCTTCCCTATGGAGCCAAGATTGACTGCATGTCGATAAGCTTTTTTACCCGCTATTTCATATTCCATGATTCGATGATAGGGTTTATGGGTATGACCAAAAAACATCAAATCGGCATTGGCTGTTTCCATAATTCTGAGCATACTTTTTTCCTCTCTGTCTTCAAATAAATATTCGTTTATTTTACGTGGACTTCCATGTACCATCAATAAAAATAAGGAGTCGTTATTTAATTGGTATTCTAACTGGATATGGGCTGGTAAGGTACGTAAATATTGACGTTGCTCATGTTGTATCAATTGGTTTGTTAAAGCAATAGACTGTACACCCATCGCTTTTTCTTCATCTGTTTTATAGGCACAACCACAATCGTCAGAAGCGCGCCCTACCCCATAATCATAATTGCCTGCTATGGTAGGAATACCTCTTTTTCTGATTTCTTGGATTACCTCATTGGGCCATATATTATACCCTACCAGATCACCTAAACAATATACGGCATCAGGTTTTGAAATTTCAAGGTGATTAAAAAAAGCTTCTAAAGCCGGTAGGTTGGCATGTATATCACTAAAAAATGCAATTTTTGTCATCCGTAATCAAGTTGGTTTAAAATAATATTTTTAAAAAATTAATTTGAAATACTTTCTTGGGGTTTGAAATATTTTTTTCGCAGCCAAAAAGCAAAGTGCACCATCAATATCAAAGCGGGAACTTCAACCAATGGGCCAATAACACCTGCAAATGCTTGACCTGAGTGAATGCCAAATACACCAATAGAGACTGCAATGGCCAATTCAAAGTTGTTTCCTGAAGCTGTAAAGGCCACAGAAGCTGTTTCTTTATAATTGGCACCAACCGCTTTTGCCACAAAAAACATCAACGTAAACATGATACCAAAAAATAATACAAGGGGTAATGCTATTTTTAATACATCCTTAGGAATATCTATGATCATTTCGCCTTTAAGGCTAAACATGACCACTATGGTAAAAAGCAATGCGATCAGTGTAATGGGTGAAATAAAAGGAATAAATTTTTGATTAAACCATTTTTCGCCTAAAATCTTTTTTAAAAAATATCGACTCATAACAGCGGCTACAAAAGGAATGCCTAAATAAATACCCACCGTTTTTGCGATTTCTGCAATGGTAATATCAATGCGTAAACCCTCAATGCCAAACAATGGCAACATCACCTCTAAATAAAAATATGCATATAAACTAAAAAAGAAAACCTGCAAAAGGCTATTAATTCCTACAAGTCCTGCTGTTAGTTCACGATTTCCTTCAGCCAGCTCACTCCATACTATCACCATGGCAATACAAGGTGCTAAGCCAATAATAATGAGACCTGTCATGTATTCAGGCTGGTCTTTTAAAAAAAAGATTGAAAGTAAGAACATTAAAAATGGTCCTACAATCCAAGTAATGAACAGGGAAGTAAAGAGTAATTTAGGTTTGTGAAAGGTTTGTTTCAATTTTGAAAAATCAACTTTACAAAGCGGCGGATACATCATGATAATCAATCCGATGGCTAAAGGAATATTGGTAGTTCCACTTGAAAACGAATTTAACAATCCGCTACTGGCGGGAATATAGTATCCGATCGCAACCCCTATTGCCATAGCTAAGAAAATCCAAAGCGTTAAATACCGATCAAGAAATTTTAATTTTGTCTTCATGATTTTGATTTTAGCAGCATCCACCACCTGGTGTGCAACAGGCAGATTCGCTTTTCATTTCAGCTAAAGATACTTTTCGTTTTTCTGTTGGTATGCCACAGCTATCGCTGGCTAAACAAGCGGTTTGTTTTGCTTTAAGAATAAATTGACTTCCATTATAATCTAGATCGTACTTCCCGATGGTGTCTGTTTGGTATTCAACTTCAATTTCAAGATTTTCCATCCCTAAAGTTTTTTCTGAAAGGGCAATGATGTTTAATAATTTCTGAGGTTTTAATCGATGGTCAACATCATTGGCATTCCATAATTGAAAATTGGCGACTTTTTCGGTGCGTACGGTTCCACCACAGTCTATAAAATGTTTGGTTATCACTCCTACTTCGGTTACATGAAAATGTTCAGGAACTTGTGTTCCATTTTCAAGGATAAAATGGACTGCGTTTGCCGTTGTTAAATGTGTTTTTATTTGTTCAAGTGTCATATATATATTGTTTTAAAGGTTAGCAACAGTTTTTATTTTTCTTTTCTAATTTGATTGAAATCGTTGTAAAATAATTCTTTATTTGTTCGAGTGTTTTTTCGTCTATACAATAGCAAATGGCATTCCCTTCAATATTTCCTTTGATGAGACCCGCATTTTTTAATTCTTTTAGATGTTGTGACACGGTAGGTTGCGCCAGCGGCAATTCATTCACAATGTCACCGCAAATACAAGCATCCACTTTTGAAAGATACTCCATGATGGCTATACGTGCCGGATGCCCCAATGCCTTTGCGATGATGGCTATGTTGTTTTGTTGATCGGTAAAATGATCGGTCTTAGTAGCACCCATTTTTTTAATTTAATATTGCAATATTACGATAAAGATTGAAATAAAAAAATTATTATGAAAAAAATCTTGTATTCAATTATTTATTACGCTACAAATGATGATCAACAATCAAATAAATAAAGTCGTGCGATAAGCTGACATTCAAAAGGTGTGTGTATTATACGCAGAAACGATTGATGAATTCATATTTAAATGAGGTATAACAAATAAATTCCCTCAAACAGCTATAGTTGGTAACAAATACCAAGTCTGATACTATATTCTTTTTGCAACATATCGAAATCAAAGATGGAATATTTTTGTTCGTTAACGGGTATTGAAGGGTTTTTTAGTTCTTTTGAAAGGTATTGGGCTTTTGCAATTAAGAAAGGTACATTGATATCAATACTCCATTTTCTGGACATTTGAATTAGGCAACGAGGAACTGCATAATGTTTTAAACCAAATTTTACATCTCTAAATCCATATTGATTACTTGTGTAGGGTATGCTATTGAAATAATCAATAAAAGGCGAAAAAGCTACCCCAAGTTGAGGCTTTATTCGGGTATTTTTCTTTTTGAGAAAAGAAAAGATGGTTTCATATCGAATTGCAATACTCAGGATGGTTGATTTGGTTTGATTAAGACCAATATGCCATTTATCATATTCATCTTGAATATCAAATTTAAAATGTGTCAATTCAAGTTCGTGAATATTCTGTCGCTTATTGGCCCAGTTTAACGCAATTGTTGGATGCAATAGCGTAGTGTTTTTCTTTGTACCATATGAGTGAAGGGTATCATTTAAGTAATAGTATTTATAAGAGGTATTCACTTTTGCATACGTACTTTGGTTGTATACTTTTAGGATAGTACTATTTTTTGCTTTACTAGTTGTACTTAACGTTAAAAACGTCAGTAACATAAACCATGTTTTCATAATCTGTATTTATAGGTAAATATAGTAACGAACAACACAGATATAAATTATTACTTTTGCCTAGGATTGTTCTAACTGTTTTGAAATAGGGTATCTACAGAAGATTTTATCTGCAATATTGGCATATATTAAAATTTAGCATAGTTTTGGAGCAAGAAAAACGAATCTTTTAAAATAAACAACAATGAACCCAAACGAATTTAATAAATATGCCATCAAACATCATGGCATTAGCAGTGCAACCCTTCACAACTTTACTTCACACATGAATAAGAAAGTGACAAATCTTACGCCTTACATTATCGAAGAACGTCCAATGAACGTAGCTTCTATGGATGTATTCTCGCGATTGATGATGGATCGTATTATTTTTCTTGGTGAAGGTATCAATGATTACGTTGCTAATATTGTTACTGCCCAATTACTCTTTCTTGAAAGTACTGATCGTACGCGTGATATACAAATGTACCTCAATAGCCCAGGAGGCAGTGTATATGCTGGATTAGGCATTTATGACACCATGCAAATTATACAACCCGATGTAAGTACCATTTGTACCGGTATAGCAGCCAGTATGGGTGCTGTATTGATGTGTGCAGGTGTTAAGGGAAAACGTTCAGCCTTGAAACACTCACGTATCATGATACATCAACCCCTGGGAGGTGCCGATGGACAAGCAAGTGATCTGGAAATTACAGTTCGTGAAATCGGAAAACTGAAAAAAGAGCTGTATGAAATTATTTCATTGCATAGTGGTCAAAAATACAGCAAAGTAGAAAAAGACAGTGATCGTGATTACTGGATGACTGCCGAAGAAGCTAAAGAATACGGCATGGTAGATGAAGTGTTGGTGCGTAATGCAAAGAAAACAATCGATTAAAAATAAATCTTCATACATTGATAAGCTTAAGCCCATTTATATTGATAAATGGGCTTTTGTAATTTGAAGGGGATGATTTAGAAACAAAGACTATGCTTTTATTCACCTTATACTGATCAAACCCATCTTTACAATTTCGTTACTTACACATCATCATTTGTTGATGCTGTCATAACGGTATCATCATAATGCCCAGCTAGCTTTGCCTATGCAAAAGCGAGAAGTAGACATTGTGGTAATTTCAGATATACATCTCGGCACATATGGCTGCCATGCACAAGAACTCTGTCATTATCTCCAAAGTATACAGCCTAAAACGTTTATCATAAATGGAGATTTTATAGATGGCTGGAATTTTTCAAAGAAATATTTTCCAGATGCCCACTTTGCCGTTATACAATTGGTGATTCAGTATATTACTTCAGGAGTTGATGTGATTTATATAACTGGCAATCATGACGAATTTCTACGAAAATATTCTGGACTGAGTCTGAGCAATTTCAAAATACTTGACAAGGTTGTATTGCATGTTGACCAAAAAAAACATTGGATTTTTCATGGTGATATTTTTGATCGAAGTACACGGGGTTTTAGTAAGTATTTAGCCATTTGGGGAGGAAAAGGTTATGATTGGCTTATTCGATTTAACCGGGTTCTCAATTTCGTATTAGAGAAAACAGGACATGAAAAATATTCACTCTCTAAAAAAGTAAAAGATAGTGTAAAAAAAGCGGTTCGATTTATAGCTGACTTTGAACAAATGGCAGCCGATCAGGCTATTCATCAGGGTTATGATGTGGTCATATGTGGTCATATTCATAATCCACAAATGAAAACATTTGTAAATGCACAAGGCAGTGTACAGTATTTAAATTCAGGTGATTGGGTTGAAAACCTCAGTGCACTTGAATATCATGAAGGGTGTTGGAAACTCTATCAGTATCCTAAACATGATAAGCCACTTGCCGAAAAATTAAAATTTTTGAATCAATGGCCACAAGAATATGTAACAGGAAGTCAACATCAGGTAGTGAATGATTTTCTCAAATTTTATTTCAAACACCATTCTATTTAAGTATGAAAATATTATACGCCTTACCCGCCACAGGAAACGGACATATTAGCCGTGCCATTGAACTTTATCCTATCTTACTACAATATGGTGAAGTTGATTTTTTAGTGAGTGGTTGCAATTCTCATTTAGCCTTTCCTTTTCCCATAAAATATAAAAGTAAAGGAATCAGTTTATTTTACAATACCCATGGTGCCATTGATTATTATCGATTTTTACAAAATATTCAAGTCTCCAAATTACTTACTGAAATGCGAAGTCTTCCGGTACACAAGTATGATTGTATCATCAGCGATTTTGAACCATTGTCGGCATGGGCATGCAAAATCAATAAAAAAATATGTATTCAAATGGGGCACCAAGCTTCATTTATCTATAACGAAACTCCCCGACCAGCTAAAATAAATGCAACAGCTGAATTTATTATGCAACGCTATGCACCTGGGAACCATTATATAGGTCTTCATTTTGCAAAATATCATCCAAATATTTTTCCACCCGTCATTCAATCATCGATATTTAACAGCCATCCTACTGAAAAAAATCATATTACCATTTATCTTCAACAGTATAAGTTGGTTAAAATTGTAGAAACACTCAAAATAATTCAAACTATAGATTTGCATATTTTTCATCCTGAAGTAAAAAAACCCTATCAGGAAAACAATATTTACCTCTACCCTATTGACAAGAAATTATTTAATGAAAGCTTTATTGATTGCAGGTTAATTCTTACTGGCGGAGGCTTTGAAACCCCAGCTGAAGCACTGTATATGCAAAAAAATATGATTTGTATCCCTATAAAAAGTCATTATGAACAACAATGTAATGTAGCTGCACTTCAACAATTAGGAATTGTTTCAGTACCAACACTCGACCAACATATTGTTCCTCTTATTCATCATCAGCTTAATCAAAAAGGGAATAAGCATCATCCCCCATTTTTTATGAATACCGACTTATTTATATCTACCTTATTTGAAATGTGGGAACAATGGCGTTATGAAATCCCTTATGAAGATATTGATTTTGCCAATGCCGAAAAGCCTTATTATAATAATCATTAAAATGATTAAAAGAACTCAACAATATTGTCGAAATGCTTACAAACATTGAATTTCAGTTGACTATTCATCATCCATACATGATAATTCATAGGGAATAAGCCTTATTTATACCTTTTTCCAGAAGGGGTAAAATATTTTGAATCAGTAATGATATGATGTGTTTTTAATTCCTCAAGGGTAATCACAGGGGGTATTTCACCTCTTTTGATTTTTTGAATAACGACCCTGGCAATCATCCCTGCTTGTGTAGTATCAACAAATCCCTGATTACCTTCAATAGCAGGTATATTGGGTTGATGAATATATAACTGTCCATCTGCATATATATCATATCCAAAGGTAGCTTGTGCAGCCCTTATAATAAAATATTGAAATTGCATATGAGCAGTTTGTTGAATATTCAATGTTGTTATTTTTTGCATAGCTTGAGCAATTGAATCACCTGACCCTGCATCGCTATTTTGCGCACTGACTGATTGTGTAGCCAATAACAGTACATAGAAAAACAAGGAACGCATAGTATGCCCTAAAGAATCGGAATTATTTCTTTTCAAGAGTCTCTATTCTTTTTCTGTATTCCTCATTCATTTTTTGCTGGGCTTCAACCATTGATTGCAAATCATTGATCATTTGTTGTTGTTCTTTCACCGCATTAATCAACATATAGGTCATTGCACTATTATCTACTTTTAAATATTCTTGACCATTTCTTTCGAATGTGCTAACCATTGCTGGACTTATCTTTTGCAACTCTTGGGCTATGATACCAACATATTCGGGTTGACTGTCAAAACCAGATAATTCATTGTAGTGATAACGAACAGGTTTTATTTTCAAAATTTCTGATAATCCCTCCTGATAAGCAGTTACTTCTTTCTTTAAACGCATATCAGAAAAAGTTCCCCAACTGCCACCACCTGGTTTGTCAGCTGTTCCATTTACAGAAAGTTTCGATGTTGGAAAACTGGTTCCTATACCCACCTTTCCCGTATGACTACTATATACGGTATTATGGGCAAGTGTCCATGCACCATCCGTGATTGAGTTGCCAATTGCTGGAATATCATTCATACTATATGCAATACCTGTAACGTTGTTGTCCATATATTCCCAAAGATGAGCGGTGTTTGAACCTGTTGCAAAATAACCTTTATTGCCAATTGAAAAACCAACAGCGGCATCCCTATTCAAACCTGAAAAATTGGCTTTTTGGGTCCATAAATTATTTTGAATATTATACTCCCAAAAGTCAGAAAATTCATTCCCGTTTTCAATACCAATACCGATATATCCTTTGTCACCAATAGCAAAACTCGATGCATTCATACGAACTGCTCCAGGCAAAGAGGCTAATTGCAGCCATGTATTGTTGGTAGTATTATATTCCCATAAATCATTATAGAAATTTGACCCATCAAACCCAGTACCTACATATCCTTTATCATTGATTGCAAAGGCTGTGGCTTTGCTTCTAATACCGCCCGCAAAATTACTTACTTGAGTCCAGCTACCATTAAATTCCCACATATCATTCAAATTATTTCCAACACTGTCTTCACCTGTACCAATATACCCTTTATTCCCTGCTGAAAATCCAACAGCTTTTAACCTTGACGCTCCTGGCAATAAAGGCATTTGCGTCCAGGTATTGGATAATGGGTTGTATTTCCATAAATCTCTTTTATAGGTACCATCATAACCAGTACCTATATAGCCCTCATTATTCATTGCAAATCCTACTGCACCCAAACGAGCCCCACCGGCAAAATTGGCTTTTTGTGTCCATGCATTGTTTAGGGTATCATATTGAAAAAATAAATTAGAAGGTGCATTAAATTGTTGAAAGTATCCAGTACCCAGATATCCTTTACCATCAATAGCAAACCCCGCTGCTTCTGATATTGTGCTTAATAAAGCACCTGGAAGACTCGCTTTTTGCGCCCAACTATCGGGTGTAGGATGTGCAATATCTGTTGCAAAACCAATGACTTTCATCCCACATGTTTTTATCCAATTTGAACCGTCATACATGTCAATACATTGATCATCAAGATTCATAATTTGAAGACCTACCACAGGACTAACAATCAAGTCTCTTTGTGAAGTAGTCATACGTGGCATGAGAAATCCTTTGGTGCTATCTTTTAATTCCAAAATTGCAGCATTTTCGGGTGTATTGGTGCCTACCCCCATTCGTCCAAGTGCATCTATTGTGACGCGATTTACATTGTTAGTACCAATACTAAAAGTGCTATTTTCTTTATTCATGATGGTGGCTGTATTGCCTGTTGTTCTGATTTCCAAGCCATCTGTATTTAAATGGCCAGTAGTCACATTGGTTATACGCAAGGTATCACCAGTACTGCTATTATTAATATGTACATTGGCTGCTGGTATAAAACTGCCTCCAAGACCTAAATAACCCGTTGACTGATGAGCATTAAATTTCAAATTGGTTGTACCTCCTGTTACAATACCGATGCCCACATTGCCATTATTTGCTAAAATAAAAGGGCCCACATTGTTGCCAAATGCTAACATATTGGCAAACGGATATTGCGAAGCTACCGATGGGTAGCCCCCAGGAAAGGCGCTGCCATATTTAGTGAAAGTTGCATAGTTGCTGGCATTATCATTATACATTATAAACTTTCCAAATCCAGTGCTATTATTATTTTGCATTCTTATATGTTCAATATTGCCTGTTGTTGTTAGCAAATGCATTTTTGTTCCCACTGCTGGCGTAGTAGTTCCTAATCCAATGCTATTGCCATTGTCAAATAACAATGATTTGCCTATGGTGTTTAATGCTGTAAATTTTGGAATATAATTTACATCCCCTGCAACATGTGCAACGTTTGAACTAACATTACCTGTGCGGGTATGATTGTTTGTAGTTTCAATACCTGCACCTGCTTTTTCGGCATACAAAGCATAAGGTACTGAAAGTAGTTGCGTGGTACCGATGTCTATGTATTGATTCGCTCCAAAAGGGTCAATAGCTACATGGATGTATTTATTACCGGTTTCCCATTTTACTGCTTTCATTTGACCAATCAATGGCGTTCCATTTCCTATTTGTATAGTATACAATCCAAATTCGTTGGTGGTAACTTCTTGTATTTCTTCATACTCTGCATTAATGGCGTCAGCTGTGGGCAATATCCTGAGTTTAAGGCTAATGTGTTGAGCACTTAGGGGTTTGCCCGAACCATCGCGGGCGATTCCCTGATAATTAATCAATGCAGGTACTTGGGACATCGCCATGCTTCCAATACAAATAAAGAATCCTACTAAAAGATACTTCATCGTAAATAATTTTACTTTCATAATTTGTTTGATTTGAAAGTAAAAATATAAATAAATCTCATTTTATTTTGGTAAAAATATTGTAGCAATATTTTATTGAAATGCTTTACTTGTATTGAATTTATTGGCTGTACAAGTAGTTTATACTTACGACAGTATAAAGTTGGTCCATTTGTTATTAGCTATATTATAATAGGGGTAGGTATTCTACAGAACTTTTTCAGACTACTTTTTAAATACTTTTAGTAAAACTTAAAAATTCATGTGTTCAACAATGAATAAACATCATTATTGCAATTCGCAAATCAGTTAATCTCATTGTTTACATTAAAATGATTTTCTAATGTACTTTTACATTGGGATATGCCAATTCAATGAATAGACACCTGTCCCCTTTTCTTGTAAACGTAAATACCTAAACCTCCATTTTCTTAATCATGGTTCCATTAAAAAATATTCAAACAGAAGTAGATGCAAGTTTTTTATATAATCTTTTAGCTGAGCATGAGGCAGATGAAAATGTAGCCCATGTATTTCGCGAGATGAGCGCCATTGAATATGGTCATGCAGTAGCTTTTGCGGCTAAAAATAATTTAAAACCAGAAGATCTTCCCCAGCCTTCTGCGAGGGCTAAAGTATTGAAAATGATTGGTAAAATACTCGGCTATGATTATGTGTTAGGGGTATTGTTAGATACTGAAAAAAGTATTTCGAATGCAGTAATGGGTGCAAGAAAAAAATCGAATACTTCAAGTTCTATTTCTGATACTGCACATGTCACCATTTTGAAAAATATTCTGAATGACAATAAACAAGTGGCAGGATCCAATTTAGCCAGATTTGAAAAAAGACACCGATCAGTGGGAGGAAATGCATTGAGGGCAGCTGTATTGGGCGGTAATGATGGATTGGTTTCGAATTTTAGTTTGGTGATGGGTATTGCTGGTGCAAGCAGTGGGCAAAGTGAAGTATTGCTTACTGGTTTGGCAGGCTTATTGGCGGGTGCCTTGTCTATGGCCTTAGGTGAGTGGATATCAGTTAAAAGTTCGCAAGAACTTTTTGAAAACCAAATGGCACTTGAAATGGAGGAACTGGAGCATAATCCTGAAGGGGAAGAAAAAGAATTGGCATTGATTTATATGACGAAAGGCATTCCAGAAACGCAAGCTATGCAGATGGCAAAAGACATTATTTCGAATAAAGACTTAGCACATCAAGTTTTGGTGAAAGAAGAACTGGGCATCAATGCCGAAGATTTAAAAGGATCGGCCATGGAAGCTGCTGTTACCTCCTTTTTCTTATTTGCGTTGGGTGCTATCATTCCTGTAGTTCCCTTCTTCTTTACAGGTGGTATGACGGCAGTATTATGGAGTGCGGGTTTTAGTGCGATCGGTTTATTTTTAATTGGCAGTTCAATCACTTTATTTACGGGAAAAAGTATTTGGTTTTCAGGTTTTAGACAAGTGATTTTTGGACTCATTGCTGCTGCAATCACATTTGGTATTGGCAAATGGATTGGGGTTTCTTTAGCAGCTTAGCATATCCTTTTATAAAATAGATTATCATTCAATGCATATTGCAAATGTTGTTTGTTTATAAGCAACCCATTTCGCATGCATGGGAACAAAGGCTTGAACGAAGCCAATGATTTGAATGCGTTGAAAGTACATCAGTTTATACCAAATTTGTTTTATACGTAGCCTGATAATGCCCATACACAATAGATTTAAGCTTGTAACAATTGGACAATACTTAATGAGTCGTTGGTATTAAAATGAATATAGAAAGATTCCTTATTTCAACGGTATTATATACCTATTCATGTATTATAAAAAAGAGGCTATCCATTTGTGGATAGCCTCTTTTTATAATGTATTCAATAAGAGATTAATTTTTTCTTACTGTTTGGCTAAACTGTAAGCCTTTGCTATTGGTGATTTTT
>OEIV010000348.1_pt1 | contig 26940 bp, 17 predicted proteins | sample 1539231 | NCBI WGS metagenome assembly OEIV01 (sample SAMN03794762, study PRJEB22550) | activated sludge metagenome | feature: wastewater treatment plant; material: activated sludge; isolation source: Wastewater treatment plant of a petroleum refinery complex | place: Argentina: Buenos Aires ... | reverse complement strand
CGGCGGGTGCGGCTCATTTCAGACAAGAACAGTTTGCCGCTCGCCGTGCAGTGGAGGGGAACGAGCGATCCGGGCTCGAGGTTGAGCCGCAACGGCCAGCGCGACTCGACACGATCGATGTAGATCGACTGGTCGCGCATGCGCATCGCCAGATTGCACGTCTCGCCGATCTCGTCGACGAGCTGCTGGAGAATGGCGCGCCGCTCCGGCTGAAGCCCCGAATGCACGACATCGAGGCCGAGCGTCCAAAGCCGATGGCCGACGCCGTAATGGCGGGTGGTGACGTCGCGCAGGAGATAACCGCCGCCCTCGAGCTGCTGGCAGAGCCGATGCACGGTCGGCTTCGGCAGCGCCGTCGTAACGGCGAGCTCGGCGACCGATAGGGTGCCGGCGTTCTCCGCCACCGCCGCGAGCAGACGCATCACGCGGAATACGACAGAGGCGCTTTCTCCGTCGCGCGGACCTTCCTCATCCTGATCCTGGCTCGTTGCCTTCCGCTTTCCGCCTCGCGCCATACCGGCCTCACCCCTCCATCATCTCGAGCCGCTCACAACGCCGCAGATGCTGCGCGCCCCGCGACAGTCGGCGACACCCGACAGGCCCGCCAGACCACCCCATGAGGCAGCGCCAATTTGCCGCACTGCAGCACCTAATCCTGTTGCCGAGCAGACTGAAAACATGTGTAATGGAATAAACCGTCTCACTCAACGATAATCTGCAACGGACCTGAAGCTTGGCCTTCGGTCGCCACAACAACGAGACGGCCGCGCCGAGCCAGCCGAAACGGACGGTGCCATCAGGATCCCGCGCATGGCGCGCGGTCCCAAGTCACTGCCAAAAACGAAAAACGATGGAGGAAACAGATGTTGCGCAGGCTTCTCTTGATGATGGCGCTCGGCGTGATGACGCTCGGTCTTCCGGCTGTCGCGTCCGCCCAGCAGAAAATCCGCATGCAGACCGCAGTGCCGAGCGCCTCGATCTATTTCGAGCTGCTGAAGCGCTACGCCGACCGCGTCGACAAGATGACCGGGGGCAAGATCAAGATCGAGGTGCTGCCGGACGGCGCCATCGTGCCGGCGTTCGAAATCCTCGATGCCGTGGACAAGGGCATCGTCGAGGCGGGCTACGCCTGGACGCACTACTGGTCCGGCAAGCATCCGGCCGCTGGCCTCTTCTCCAATCCGATGGCGGGCGCCGGCGCCGGCCTCGACCAGCTCTCGCACGTCGCCTGGCTCTACGAGGGTGGCGGCAACAAGCTTCTGGCGAAGCTCTACAACGACGTCCTCAAGCTCAAGATCGTCGCCCACATGGTGCAGCCGATGGGCCCCGATCCGCTCGGCTGGTTCAAGCGGCCGATCAAGGACGTCGCCGACTTCAAGCAGATGAAGTATCGCTCGCCCCCGGGCATCACCGGCGAGATCTTCAAGGAGATGGGTATCGCGGCGGTAGCCATGCCCGGTGGCGAAATCGTGCCGGCCGCCCAGCGTGGAACGATCGATGCCGCCGAGTGGATCGGCCCGGCCGATGATCGCAACCTCGGCCTGCACACGATCTGGAAGAACTACTACCTGCAGGGTCTCCACCAGTCGACCGACGTCGGCGAGATCCTCTGGAACAAGGATTGGTACGACACGCCCCCCGCCGATCAGAAAGCGATCCTCGAGGCCGCATCGATGGCCTCACTCGGCGAGACGTACACGTTCAACGTGGCGCGCAACGCCCAGGCCATCGTCGAGCTGCGTGAGAAGCACGGCGTGCAGATCCTCGATACGCCCAAGGAGTTCTTCCCCGAATTCGTGAAGGCGACGAACACCGTGCTCGATCGCTATGCGGCCAAGGACGCCTTCTTCAAGGAAGTGCTCGATAGCCAGCGCGGGTTCGCCAAGACCGTCGTCCCCTACTGGACGAAGATTCTCGATCTCTACTCGGGCCTCGGCAACGCCGCCCTGGCGAAGTGATCTGAGAACAGCGTGGAGCCCCGCCCGAGATGCGGCGGGGCTCTCATGCGCGCGGCCGGAATGGGGCCCACCATAAGTTCCCGGGAGGTTGGCATGGATAGGGATGCCGCAAGCGGCTTGGCGCGTCTCGTCGAGCGCTTGGACAAGGTGTCGCTCTGGTCTGGCGCGATCGTGAGCTGGCTCATCGTGCCCATGGTCCTCGCCCTCGTCTACGAGGTGGTCGCGCGCTACTTCTTCAACGCACCGACGATCTGGGCCTACGACGTGACGTTCATCACGTACGGTACCTTCTTCATGTTGGGCTCCGCCTACACCCTCCAGCGCGGCGGCCACATCCGCACCGACAGCTATTACGGCCAGTGGTCCACGAAGACGCAGGGGATGACGGATACCATTTGCTACATCCTCATCTTCTTCCCGCCGCTGCTGATCTTCCTCTCCGTCACCTGGGATTATTTCGTGGTCTCGTTCATGCGGGACGAGCGCAGCGTCACGTCACCCTGGCTGCCACGCATCTGGCCGCTCAAGGCCGTTCTGCCGCTGACTTGCGTGTTGCTGATCGTGCAGGGCCTGGCCGAGCTGCTTCGCTCCATCCACGCCTGGCGCACGGGCGAGTGGATTGCCCGCAAGCACCCGATGGTGCCGAGCAGCTCCAGCGAGGAGACACCCAGTGCTTGAGATGCTCGGACTATCCAACGAGATGCTCGGCCTCGTTTCGCTGGTCATCCTGTTCACCGCGATCTTCATCGGCTTTCCGATTTCGTTCACGCTGATCGCCGTCGCGCTCGGCGTCGGCTGGCTGGCGCTCGGCAAGGTCGCGATCTACCTGATGACCCTGCAGTTCTTCTCGGTCATGAAGGAGACGTCACTCGCCTCGGTGCCGTTCTTCCTGTTCATGGGCTACCTGCTCGAGCAATCCGGGCTGATGGAGCGACTGTTCCGCGGCGTCCAGCAATTGCTCGGCAGCCTGCGCGGATCGCTCTATCTCGCCGTCCTCGTCACCGCGACCATCTTCGCCGCTGCCACCGGCATCGTCGGCTCGTCCGTCACGCTGCTCGGCGTCATGGCCGCGCCGGCCATGATCCGTTCGGGCTACGATGTGAGGATGGCGGCCGGCGCGATCACGGCGGGCGGCACGCTCGGCATTCTCATTCCGCCGTCCGTGATGCTGATCGTGATGGGCCCCGTCGTCGGCGTGCCCGCGACCGAGCTGTTCATGGCGGCGGTGGTCCCGGGCTTCCTGCTCTCCGCCCTCTATATCAGCTACTGCCTCGTTCGCTGCTACATCGATCCGACACTCGGGCCGCCACTGCCGCCCGAGGAGCGAACCCAGAGCAAGATCGAGGTTCTGAAAGAACTCTCGCTCGGCGTCATTCCCGTTATCGTCGTCATTCTCGGCACGCTCGGCGTCATCCTCGCCGGCATCGCCACGCCGACCGATGCCGGCGCGGTCGGCTCCTTCGTCGTGCTGATCCTCACCGTCGTCACGCGCACCATGGACTGGCAACGCTTCAGGCGCGCCACCTACGCGACGCTTCAAGTGTCGTCGATGATCCTGCTGCTCGTCGCCGCATCGAACTATTTCGGCGCAGTGTTCGCGCGGCTCGGCACGGCCAACATGATCGCCGAATGGCTCGTCACGTTGCCGTTCCCGCCGACCGTCATGCTGATCCTCATTCTCGCGCTGATTTTCGTACTCGGCTGGCCACTCGAATGGGTGCCGATCGTGCTGATTGTCGTGCCGATCATGCTGCCGCTGGTGCAGAAGCTCGGCATCGACCTCGTCTGGTTCTGCACGCTCGTGGCCGTGTGTCTGCAAACGGCGTGGCTGTCGCCACCCGTGGCATTGTCGGCCTACTTCCTGAAGGGTGTCGTGCCGCAGTGGGAAATCGGCGACATCTACCGGGGCATGGTGCAGTTCATGCTCCTGCAATTGGTCGGCCTCGGGCTGCTCATCGCCTTCCCCGAACTCGCACTGTGGCTGCCGCGGGTACTGAAGTGATCGCGCAGACCAGCATCCGCGGCAACCGAGTGTGGACGAGGGAGCGGTGATGTCCGCCGTGGCAGGTGAGTTCGACTTCATCGTCGTCGGCGCTGGCTCGGCGGGCTGCGTCGTCGCCAACCGCCTGAGCGAAAATCCAGCGTTTCGCGTAGCGCTGCTCGAGGCCGGCGGGCGCGATTGGAATCCGTGGATTCACATCCCCGTCGGCTACTTCAAGACGATGCACAATCCGAGCGTCGACTGGTGCTACAAGACCGAGGCCGACCCGGGGCTCGGCGGCCGCCGCCTCGACTGGCCACGCGGCAAGGTTCTCGGCGGCTCGAGCTCGCTCAATGGTCTCCTCTACGTCCGCGGTCAGCGCGAGGACTACGACGGCTGGCGCCAGCTCGGCAATGTCGGCTGGGGCTGGGACGACGTGCTTCCCTACTTCAAACGCGCCGAGGACCAGGAGCGCGGCGCGGACGACTACCACGGGGTCGGCGGCCCGCTCTCGGTCTCGAACATGCGGATCAGCCGTCCGATCTGCGATGCGTGGGTGGCCGCCGCGCAGAACGCCGGCTACCCGTTCAACCCCGACTACAACGGCGCCACGCAGGAAGGCGTCGGCTACTTCCAACTGACCGCTCGCAATGGTCTGAGGTGCAGCACCGCCGTTGCCTATCTCCGTCCGGTGCGTTCGCGTGCCAACCTCGCGATCATCACACGCGCGCAGGCCAAACGCCTGCTGATCGAGAACGGGCGCGCGACCGGCGTCGTCATCGATCGGCATGGCGTGGAGGAGATCGTGCGCGCCCGACGCGAGATCGTTCTCAGTGCCGGCGCCATCGGCTCGCCGCAAATTCTGATGCACTCGGGGATCGGCCCATCCGACGAACTGAAGCAGCAGGGCATCACGCCCCTCCTCGACCATCGCGAGGTCGGCAAGAACCTGCAGGATCACTTGCAGGCGCGGCTCGTTTTCAAATGCCATGAGCCGACACTGAACGACGAGGTGCGAAGCTGGTTCGATCAAGCGCGGATCGGCATCCGTTATATGTTGTTCCGCACCGGCCCGATGGCGATGGCGGCAAGCCTCGCCACGGGTTTCATGCGCACGCGCCCTGAGCTGGCGACGCCCGACATCCAATTCCACATCCAGCCGTGGTCGGCCGACAGCCCCGGAGAAGGCGTCCATCCCTTCTCCGCCTTCACCGCTTCCGTCTGCCAGCTTCGCCCGGAAAGCCGTGGCGAAATCCGCCTTTCCGGGCCCGATCCGCTGGCCTACCCGCGTATCCACCCGAACTACCTTTCCGCGGAGATGGATCAGCGCACTATCGTTGCCGGCATTCGCATCGCGCTCGCCATAGCCGATCACGAGCCGCTCAAGGGCAAGATCGCCGCCCGCTTCCGCCCCACTCCCGAGGCGACCACCGACGACGAGTTGCTCGAATGGGCGCGCCGCTGGTCGACGACGATCTATCATCCGGCCGGAACGTGCCGCATGGGCAGCGATGCGCGCGCGGTCGTGGACCCTCGGCTGCGTCTCGCCGGCATTCCAGGAGTGCGCATCGCAGATTGCTCGATCATGCCACGCATCGTCTCGGGCAACACCAATGCTCCTGCGATCATGATCGGCGAAAAGGTGAGCGACATGATCCGCGAGGATGCGAAGCGCTAGGATCCGATTGCCCCTAGGCGCGGCACCTCATAGCGCTTCAACTCCAGTCCCAATTCGGCGAGACTTCCGTCGGCGAACCCGATCGACTATTGGGTTATCTCATCCGGCGACGCGCGCGCGGGAACGCCAGACATCCGGTCTGCTGCGGTCGCGATCCGCGCGCCATCCGAGTGCCGCAGACTGAGGACGCCACCGCCGATGCAAACCGAACCCGTCCGCTATGTCCCGCCCGTCTACCGGCCGCCGAGCGAAGCGCAGTCGCTCATCCTGCCGGTAACGGACGGCTGCTCGTGGAACCGCTGCACGTTCTGCGAGATGTACACGGACCCGCACAAGCGCTTCAGGCCACGCGGCGAGAGCGAAATCCTCGAAACGCTGCGGCGATGCGGCGAGGAATATGGCGATGCGATCAAGCGCATCTTTCTCGCCGACGGCGACGCCATGACGCTGTCGACTCGCCGCCTCGCCACGGTGCTCGAAGCCATCCGCCGCGAGCTGCCGTCGGTGCGCCGGGTTTCGAGCTACTGCCTGCCGCGCAACCTGCGCAACAAGTCCGCGGCTGATCTCAAGGACCTCGCCGACCTCGGCCTCTCGCTCGTCTACGTCGGCGCCGAATCCGGTGACGACGAGGTGTTGGCGCGCGTAAAAAAGGGCGAGACCTATGACTCCACGCTCGACTCACTCGGCAAGCTCGCCGAGGCCGGCATCAAGCGCTCGGTGATGATCCTCAATGGTCTCGGCGGGCGGACGCTCTCGCGCCAGCATGCCTTGAACTCGGCCGCGTTGATGAACGCGGCGCAGCCCGAGTATCTGGCGACACTCGTCGTCAGCTTCCCGGACGGCGACGAGCGGTTGCGGCGCGACTTTCCCGACTTCGAGGCGCTCGATGTCGTCGAGCTGATGCGAGAGATGGAGACGCTCATATCCGCGCTCGACTTGAAGCGCACCATCTTCCGCAGCGATCATGCCTCGAACTGGCTGGTGCTCAAGGGAACGCTCGGCGCGGACAAGCCGCGTTTGCTGGAAACGCTGCGCTCCGCCATCGCAGCACCCGAGGCGGCGCGGTTGCGGCCGGCCTGGGCGCGCGGTCTCTAGACGTTGCCGGGAGACAGGTATCTCGTTCGCGCCGTCCTTACCAACGAGTGGTCCCGGCACTGCACAGGCCACCTGTTGCACGGCTCCGGCAGATGCCGCGGATGCTCGTTAGCAAGTTACTAACCGAAGCCTCGATTGCCGCTCTCGTCAGGCGTGCGCGTCAAAATCGGACAAAGGGCAATCTAAAGGCCCGCAAATTTCAACCATCACCCGAGGAAGCAATGCGGTGCGATCAGCGCCGGTAACGGACTGGTAGGGACCTCGCGCGATGCTCGCGAGGCCTCTCTCAGCGTTTGTACGGCTTCGCATCAGGGTAACATCATGGCGCTCGCTTCCTGGACCGACCAGCAGATCATCGATCAGCTCAACTCGGGTTACAAATGGTCAGGAAGCACGATCACCTACACCTTCGCGACGTCCTCCGCGGGAATCTACGGAAGCACTGAAGGCACGGGCTTCACCGCGCTCAACTCCGCGCAGCAGGATGCCGCCCGGCTTGCTCTGGCGCTCTGGGACGACCTCATCACCCCCGACATGCAGCAGGTCGCGGCGGGGTCATCGTACACGTCGGCCAATATCGAGTTCGGCCAGTCGACGCAGGGCGTTTCCTACGCCCACGCCTATTACCCCTCGGTCGGTAGCGTATGGTTCAACTCGACGTACGGCTCGAGCACCGGCAGCAACAACCTCGTCACGCCTGTCATTGGCCAGCACGGCTTTTCCACGTTCGTTCACGAGATCGGGCACTCACTCGGGCTCGACCACATGGGCGACTACAACGGTTCGGACACATCCGGGCCGTCGAGCTTCCAGGACAGCACGGTCTATTCGATCATGTCGTACTATGGTCCGAGCTGGGGCCCTGGCTCGTCCAACGGCGAGGGCCTGGTCGCCTGGGCCGATTGGGTTGGCGCTGACGGCAAGCTCTACTCGCCGCAGACACCGATGATCAACGACATCATGGCCATTCAGGCCGTCTACGGCGTCGAGACGACGACCCGGACCGGCAACACGGTCTACGGCTTCAATTCCAACATCACCGGCACCGTCCAGTCGATCTTCGATTTTACGCTGAACAAGAATCCCATTCTGGCGATCTTCGACTCGGCCGGCATCGATACACTGGACCTCAGCGGCTGGAACACCTCGAGCATCATCAATCTCGCTCCCGGCTCGTTCTCGTCGGCCAACAGCATGACGAACAATATCTCGATCGCCTATACGGCCAACATCGAGAACGCCATCGGAGGCGGCGGCAATGACACGATCTATGGCAATGCGCTCGCCAACATGCTGGCCGGCGGCGGCGGTGCCGACAAGCTCTACGGCCTCGATGGCGATGACATTCTGAAGGGCGGTGCCGGCAACGATACGATGGATGGCGGCACGGGCATCGACTACGTGATCTTCGACGTGGCGTGGAGCGAACTGAGCTTCAGCTACAATGCCGCAACACTCGCTTTGACGTTCACTGGACTTGCCAACGGCACCGACACGGTGACCAACGTCGAATACTTCACCGATGCCTTCAACGTCACCCGGCCGTTCAGCTGGTTCACCGGCATCACTTACGAGACGGCCTCCATCTCGACCGCGCAAGCTTCGGTCGCAGAAGGCAACTCCGGCACCACGTCCTACACGTTCGTCGTGACCCTGAGCGAAGCCGCGACCGACGCGGCGACGGTCGACTGGACCCTGTCCTTCGGCAACGGGACCGGCAATGCCAGCCTGTCCGATTTCTCGGGCCCGACCTCCGGCACGCTGACGTTCACACCCGGATCGACTGTCGCCACGATCGAGATCGCCGTCGCTGGCGACACTGTGTTCGAGGGCAACGAAGCGTTCTCCGTCGTGCTGTCCAACCCCTCGTCCGGCCTGTACCTCGGCACCGCGAGCGCCAGCGGCCTCATCGTCGATGACGACGCCAAGGTGATCAACGGAACGTCGGCCGCAAACACGCTCACCGGCTCCGATCTCTCCGACACCATCAACGGTCTCGGCGGTAACGACACGCTCTATGGCAACGCTGGTGATGACACGCTGAACGGCGGAACCGGCTCCGACAAGATGTACGGCGGTACAGGCGACGACACCTACGTCGTCGACAGCACGATGGATCGCGTCTACGAGTACGCTGGTGGTGGCAACGACACCGTGAAGACGTCACTCAGGACATTCACGCTCGGCAGCGAGGTCGAGAACCTCGAGTACACCGGATCGAGCACCTTCACCGGCAAGGGCAATTCGCTCGACAACACGATCAAGGGTGGAGCCGGGGCAGACGTCCTGAATGGCCTGCTCGGCTCCGACACACTGTGGGGTGGAGCAGGTAAGGATGCGTTCCTGTTCACGACCGCGCTCGGTGCGAGCAACATCGACCGGATCGCAGATTTCAACGTCGCCGACGATACGATCCGCCTTGAGAACTCGATCTTCAAGGCGTTTGGCAGCAAGACGGGAACGCTCGCGGCGACCGCTTTCACCATCGGCACGGAAGCGACCGATTCCGCGGACCGTATCATCTACGATCCCAATACCGGCGCCCTCTACTACGATCCAGACGGCACGGGCTCGGCCGCTCAGGTTCAGTTCGCCGTGCTCGAGTCCCCGGTCGGAACCTTGACCAACGCCGACTTCGTTCTCATTTGAGCCGGCGCGGACTAGGGCCTCTGAAATCAAGTTGAGGCGGGCGCGGATCGCCGACGCGCTGGCCGTCCCAGCGAGCGCATGGTTCTCCCAGCGAACCGCCTCGTAACGCCCACGCCTTGCATAGCCCACTTGTTTCGACCGCACCGCGAGCGGGCTCCGGCACCCGCGCCTGTTCATAAGCGCCGATGCGGCTTGACGCTCTGCGACGACCTCCGGAAAACTCGGTTTCGGAGGGAGCATGCGGATCATCCACACGGCCGACTGGCACATTGGGCAGACGCTCGCGGGTTTCACGCGCGAAAACGAGCATCGTGCGGCTCTCGCCGAGCTGGTTTCGATCGCCGCTGCCCGCTCGGTCGATGCCGTGATCATCGCCGGCGACATCTTCGATCATCAGAACCCATCGGGCGAAGCGCAGCGCCTCTATTTCGAGACGATCGTCGCGCTGAAGCGCGCTTGCCCTCGCATGACGATCGTCGTCACGGCGGGCAACCACGACGCAGCGGGCCGTCTGGAGGCGCCGGCCGAGCTCCTGCGATCTCTCGATGTTCACGTCGTCGGTAATGTGCGCCGCGTCGCAGGCCGCATCGATGCCGCGCATCATCTCGTGAACCTGCGTGGCGCGACCGGCACCATCGAGGCCCGCGTGCTTGCCGTCTCCTATCCGACGGCGGCGTGCCTGCCACCATTCGGATCGATCGCGGACAGCGAAGGACATTCCTCGACCGTCGAGGCGACGCGCGCGCTCTATGACGAGTTGATGCGCGAGACCGGTGCCGACCGTGATGGCGCCCCGCTCATCGTGACCGGGCACCTGCACGTCCTCGGCGCAATGGAATCCGAGGGTGCCGAACGGCGCATTCTTGTCGGCGGACAGCATGCCGTACCGGTCTCGATCTTCCCCGAGCAGGCCCGTTACGTCGCGCTCGGGCACCTTCACAAGCCACAGAGCATCGGCCGCGCAACCGTGCGCTACAGTGGTTCGCTGTTTCCCCTGTCGGCAACCGAACTGGGTTATCGACATGGCGTGACGTTGGTAACGCTCGACGGCGGGCGGGTCGAAGTCGAGGAAATACCGATCTCGCGTCCCGTCGCGTTTTTGCGCGTGCCCGGCAGCGGCGACATCGGCCTCGATGAGCTTCCCGATCGCTTGGCCGCGCTCGGCCTCGCATCGGATCTCGCGCTCGATCAGCGCCCCTTCCTGCAAATCCACCTTTCCCGCAATGGTCTGCCACCGGGACACCGCGAGCTGGTGGACCGCATCGCCGCAAAGTTTCCGGTTCGCGTCGCCGGCATCGCCGTAACGCCGTCACAGCAGAGCGATGTCCGCGACGAGGCGGGGAACGAGACGATCCGCCTCGCCGATCTCCAACCCGAACACATCTTCGAGCTGGCGTTCGCGCAGGCCTTCGGAGGTCGCGAACCGAACGACGAGCACAGGGCCGCATTCCATCAGGCGCTCGCCGCCGTCGCCGCGGAGGCGTGACATGCGCATCCTCGCCATCCGCGGGCAGAACCTCGCGAGCCTCGCGGAACGCTTCGAGATCGATTTGACGTCCGCCCCGATCGCGGGCACGGGCCTTTTTGCCATCACCGGTGATACCGGCGCCGGCAAGTCGACGATCCTCGATGTGCTCTGCCTCGCGCTCTATGGCGACTACCCGCGCAGCCAGGGCGAAGGACGCGAGAAAATCCGCGATCCAAGTGACCACGAGGTTCAATCATCCGATCCGCGCAACGTACTCCGTCGCGGTGCCGGAGAAGGCTTCGCAGAGGTCGACTTCCTCGGCCAAGACGGGCAACGCTACCGCTCTCGGTGGACGGTGCGGCGTGCGCGCGGCAAGCCGAACGGAAAGCTCCAGAATGTCGAGCGCCAGCTCTATGCCCTCGACGCCGCGACCAACGTCGCGACTGGAATCAACGAGGTCAACGCCGCCGTCGAAGCACGCACCGGCCTCACGTTCGCGCAGTTCGGACGTACCGTTCTCCTTGCACAAGGCGACTTCGACGCATTCCTGACCGCTTCCGAGGCGGATCGCGCCGAGCTGCTCGAGAAGATCACCGGCACAGAGATCTATTCGCGCGTCTCGAAGCGCGTCCACGACGAGACTGCATCGCGCGCGCGCTCACTCGCGGAACAGCGCGCTACTCACGCCACCATCCCCGTCGCGTCGCCTGAGGAACGTGCGGCCACCGCAGCCGACCTCGTATCGGCCGAGGCGCGCGTTGCCGAGGTCGCGCTAGAGATCCGGATCGCGGATGAGCGACTGAAGCTCGCCGAACGGATCGCGGCCGCGCGCAACAATCACGCAGATGCGGTAGCCGCTCACGCGACTGCCGACGATGCGTGGCGCGCAAGCGCGGGTGATCGCGGCCAGCTCGATGCCATTGCCGCCGTCGAGCCTGTCCGCGCGAGCGTCGCTGCACTCGCCGATATCGACAACGATATTGCCGAAGCACAGAGCAAGTCGCATGCGGCACACGCGGCGCGTGAACTGGCACAGAATGCAAATGACGTAGCTCTGCGCGCTGCTGCCGAAAGCGAGCAGGCCCTGGCTGCCACCGAGGCGAAAGATCGCGCCTTCGAGCCCCTATGGCGGGCCGCGACGGAGCTCGATCATCAGATCGACGCGGCCGACGAGGAATGGCGTGCCAGCGCTGAAGCCGTTCAAGATGCCACGCGGATCGCCGACGCCTTGGCCACCGCCCGAGCAGACACGCAACGGAAGCGACACGCCGCCGAGGAACAAGCGCAGGCCGCCGATCTGGGTCTCGCGACGATGTCTCATCTTGCGCTGATCGCCAGCGAACGCGCACACATCTCGACACTCTTCGACGACCGTGCGACCCGCCAGGTGCAACTCCGCGGCGCTCGTGCTGCTCGCGACAAGGCGGCGCGCGAAGCCGCCACCGTCGAGGCGGCGATCGACGCCTCGCGAAGCTCGATTGACCGGCACAAGGAAGCCCTTGCCGAAATCGACCAGCGCATCGCGTTCGAGCGCAACGAGATCGAGCGCATCGATCTCGCTTCTCTCGCTGCACGCGACGAAACACTGCGCCTCGCCGATCGCACAGCAGACCGGGTGATTGGTGCCGCCCGGCGGCGCGAAGAAGCGCGAACCACCATTCTCGACGCAACAGACCGAGCGGAGTCCGCTGGGCGCCTTAGGACCGAGGCCCAGCGTCTGCGAGACGAGAGCGAGCGGGCCCTCGCGGAAGCATCAGCGGCGCGGCGCGAAGTCGCGCATCTTGCCGACCTCGCCGAGGCCACCGCCTCCGAACAGGCCGGGCACCTGCGCGCACAACTCGCCGACGACGAGCCGTGTCCGGTCTGCGGCGCGATCGACCACCCGTACACGCGACATCACGATGCGGCCGCCGCGCTCATCGGCGCCACCCGCCAGCGCCGCGCCGAACTCGACAAGACGATCGATGCGGCCTCGAATTCGGTAAATGCCTCGAGTTCCGAGATTGCGCGCATGGACGGCACGCTGGCGCAGGCAAACAGCGCCATCGAGGCCGCCACACGGGATGAAAAGACCGCATCGGCCGAACTGTTTGCGCTACTGCCGTCACTCGCCCCCGTCGCGGCGATGCTCGGCCCCGGACAACCGGACGTGACGCTCCCCGGCGAGATATCGCTCGGTCGGCTGGAAGCGCTGTCCCATTCTGTCGCCGCCGCGCGCGACGCCGTCGCCGCAGAGCAGAAGCGCGCCGCCAAGCTCCAAGGTTTGATTGCGGTCCTCACGGCTAATGCCGCCAGCGAACGCGCAGCGATCGACGAGAAGGATGTCGCGCTCCGCGCGGCACTGACCGTTCTGCCGAAACTCAAGGCCGAGCATGGTCGCAACAGCGCGATCTGCGAGTCGCTCGAAGAGCTGATCTCCGATAACCGCGAGAAGCTCGCGCCGTTCCTCGCCTGCGCGGGATTGTCAGTCGATGCGCTCGGCGACGACGCGAGTCCCTTGCGCGAACGCTTGAGCGAGCTGGCGGACACATACGTGAACCTGGTTGCCGAACTGCAGCGATTGACGGCGACCTTCGAAACACGTCGGCAAGAGTTGCACGACGCCGAACGCGAGGAGAATTTGGCCGCGGAGAAGCGCAATCGCTTGCGCGAGGCGGAACAAGCACGCAGGAACCGGCTGGACGATCTCCGTTCACGACGCGCGCAACTCCTCGACGGTGAGCCGACTCTCTCCCACCGCAACCGGGTGCTTGCTGCCCGCGACCAGGCCCGAACCGATGCCCGGCAGGCCACCTCCGCACGAGAGCAGACCTCCCGCGCCCTGGTCGAACGACAATCGGAACTCGCAGCGTGCGAAGGCGCCTTGGCCCAAGCACGCGCCCGGCGGGAAAGCTTGCGTGGGCAGCTTGCCGAAGCGCTCCAGAAGTTGCGCATGGATGAGCCGCGCGCACGCGAGCTCCTCTCCGTGCCGCCCGAACAGCGCATGCGCCTTGCGGATACGCGCGAGCAACTTGCCCGCGCACTCGACACCGCCGCCGCAAACCTTGCAACGCGCCGCCGCGACCTCGACGAAGCGACAGCCAGCGGCGCGATAACTCCCGCCGAAGCCAATGAGATGGCGGCGCGCCTCGCTGAACTCGACGCGACACGATCTGCATTGACCGCGGAGATCGCCCTGTTACGCAACAACATCGAGCGCGACGACGAGGCACGCACGCGGGCGGGCGCGCTCGACGCTGTCATCTCCGGGCTCGAGCACGAACTCGACATATGGAAACACGTCGATGCCGCGATCGGGCAAGCAGACGGTGCGAAGTTCCGGCGCTTCGCACAGGGCATAACACTTCGCCAGCTCGTGGCTCTCGCGAATGCACAGCTCGCCGCGCTCAACCCGCGCTATCAGCTCCGCCAGGCCAGCACGTCGGACCTGACGATCGAGATCGTCGATTGCGACATGGGAGACGATGCCCGCTCCGTTCGAAGCCTTTCGGGCGGTGAACGCTTTCTCGTCTCACTCGCGCTCGCACTTGCGCTGTCGTCGCTCGAGGGCCGCCAGTCGTTCGTCGATACGCTGTTCATCGACGAGGGTTTCGGCAGCCTCGATCGCGAGACACTCGACATCGCCATCGATGCGCTCGAGGCGTTGCACGGCCAGGGACGCAAGGTCGGCGTCGTCACCCACGTTTCGGCGATGATGGAGCGCATCGCCGTACAGGTTCGCGTCATCAAGCGCGGCGGCGGCCGCAGCGTCGTGCGGATCGGCCTCCACTGATCGGAGATCGTCGGACCTTCAACGGTGCCGCGTTTGCGCGAGCGGGCCGCACTTGCTCGAGTGGAAGGACGTTGTCGCCTGTCAACCGAGGCGGCGGCGGAACTCATCGTAGCCATACGAGCGCAGCACACGATACCTGCCATCCTCCTCCAGCACAGCGAGATCAGGCAGCGGCGTGCCGTTGAAGGTCGTGTTCTTGACGAACGAGTACTGCATCATGTCGGTGAAGACGAGACGATCACCGACCTCGAGGGGCCGATCGAACGAGTAGGTGCCGATCACGTCGCCGGTCATGCACGTCTTGCCGCCGAGAACATAGGTGTGTGCCTTCTCTCCAGGCTCCCCGGCACCGATGATCCCTGGCGTGTAGGGCACCTCCAGAACGTCCGGCATGTGCGTCGAGGCGGACGTGTCGAGAATGGCGATGTCGGCGCCATTGCGCATGGTGTCCAGCACGGTGGCAACGAGGTAGCCCGTATCGACGACGAGGCCGGCGCCCGGCTCCAGGATGACCTCGAGGTGGGGATAGGTGGCGCGGAATGCGCGCAACGCCGCGATGAGCCTCGCGACGTCGTAGCCCGGCTTGTTGACGAAATGACCGCCGCCGAAGTTCACGCACCGCACCCGGCGCAGGTAGGGCGCGAAGTTTTGCGCGACGTGTTCGATGAGCCCGACGGAACCCGCGTCCGTCGCCTCGCACAGCGCGTGCGTGTGAATGGTGTGGATGTCGTCCCACGGCACGGCATCGAGCTGATCGGCCGGCGTGCCGAAGCGAGAGCCCGGTGCACACGGATTGTAGAGATCGCCGCCCAGCGACACGTAAGAGAAACCGGGATTGACGCGAATTCCCGCGTGCTTGCCGGCCCGCTTCACGGCGGGGAGAAACCGCGCGATTTGCGAGGGTGTGTTGAAATAGATGTGGTCGGCGATGCGCGCCAGTTCATCGACCTCCTCGGGCGTGTAGGCGGGCGCATAGACGTGCACCTCCTTGCCGAATTCTTCGGCGCCCATCCGTGCTTCGTAGAGGCCACTCGCGGTGGTGCCATCGAGCGTATCGCGCATCAGCGCAAACACCGCCGGCATCGCCCACGCCTTGGTGGCGAGCAGGATCTTGACGCCGGCCTCGCGCTTGATGCGCGCTGCAGTGGCGAGGTTGCGCTTCAACGCCGCCACGTCGAGCACGTATGCGGGCGTGTTCATGTCGGCGGGGAAACTGGGCGACATGGGCGTTCCCTGTATGAATGGGGCGGACCCGACGAGAACCGGGTCCGCCCGATTGGCGAACGAGAGGCTTTCCTGCGTGGCTCTAGCAAGCGGCCGGCATTACGTCTTCACCGCGAACAGCTCGGGCTGCTCCTCGGCGGTCATCTCCTTCAAGGCCCACGGCAGGCCCTGCTTGCCGATCTCGTCCATGAACGGCTTCGGCGGGAGCTGCTCGACGTTGTAGACGCCGCCGGGCTTCTTCCAATGGCCCTTGAACAGCATCATGGCGCCGACGACCGGCGGTACGCCGGTGGTGTAGGAAACTGCCTGCGCGCCCGTCTCCTTGTAGCTGATGGCGTGGTCGCAGACGTTGTAGATGAGCGCGCGCTTGGCCTTGCCGTCCTTCTTGCCGGTGAAGATGCAGCCGATGGACGTGCGCCCCGTGTAGTTCTCGCCGAGCGAAGAGGGCGGCGGCAGAAGCTCCTTCAGGAACTCCATTGGAATGACGGGCGTGCCCTTGTACATGACGGGATCGATGCGCGTCATGCCGACGTTCTGGAGCACGTCGAGATGCTTGATGTAGTTGTCGGAGAACGTCATCCAGAAGCGGATCTGCTCGAGGCCGCGAATGTTGCGGACGAGGCTTTCCTCCTCCTCGTGGTAGATGAGGTAGCTCTTGCGCGGACCGACCTCGGGATAATCGATCATGGCCGAGATCGACAGCGGATCGATCTCGATCCACTTACCGTTCTTCCAGTACTTGCCGCGCTGCGTCACCTCGCGGAGATTGATCTCCGGGTTGAAGTTGGTCGCAAACGCCTTGCCGTGGCTGCCGTCATTGCAGTCGATGATGTCGATCGTCGCGATCTCGTCGAACAGGAACTCCTGCGCATAGGAGCAATAGATGTTCGACTGGCCCGGATCGAAACCACAGCCGAGGATCGCCATGATGCCCTTCTCGGCGAAGCGATCCTGATAGGCCCACTGCCACGAGTATTCGAACTTGGCGACGTCGCGCGGCTCGTAGTTGGCGGTGTCCATGTAGTGCACGCCCGTCTTCAGGCACGCATCCATGATCGGAAGGTCCTGGTAGGGCAGCGCCATGTTGATCAGCAGGTCGGGCTTCACACGCTCGATGAGCGCGACGACCTCGTCGACGTTATCGGCATCGACCTGGCTGATGTCGATGGGCGTGACGCAGCGCTTGGCGACGTTCTCGCAGCTCACCAGCCGGCGCGAGGCGAGGTGGATCTTCTTGAACACGTCGCGATTCATCGCGCACTTCTGAGCCGTCACGGAACCGGCGGCGCCGGCGCCAATAATGAGGACACTGTCCAAGTGAATTCTCCCAGGGGCTAGAGAAGGCTGTGCGGGTGGAGGGCGGCTGTTCCTGTCTCGTCTCGGCGGCTTCGGCTCGCGCGGCGAAGACTTCTCGCTATCCCGGTCCGCGGCCGTGACTTCCCGCCGGCTCGCGACGACCTCGGATCGCCATCAGCCGACGCTCTGGCTCTAGTGCAGCAGGCCAGTGAATACAATCCCCCTGGCTCGGGCCGTTCTGCCTCGAGGCCGGCGGCCCCGTCCCTTCGCATGGAGCCGGAACGCGGCACCCGGCCGGCGCGCCGCCAGCGCCGCGCCGGACACCTTTGCGATGGAAATGTAACAGCCTTGTGTAGCCCCGGCCGCGGGCGTGGATCGACCCGCGGCGGCGGCTGGCAAACGGGGTCGCGGGGGCGCATTGTCGCGTGGATCGCTCAGCGCTTCCATGCGATGCGCTGCGACGGGCGGCATCGAGCCACCCGGCTCGTTCGAGGTGCACAAGACATGGCAGACGCCGCAACTGCGGAAAACCGCCCGATCTACGACCAGCTCGGCGGTGAAGCCGGATTGCGCCGCCTCACCCGGCGCATGTACGAGCTGATGGATACCCTGCCCGAAGCCGCCGAGTGCCGCGCCATCCATCCCCCGAGCCTCGCGGGAAGCGAGCAGAAGCTGTTCGAGTTCCTGAGCGGGTGGCTCGGCGGTCCGCCGCTGTTCGAGGACCGGCATGGCCCGCCGATGCTGCGCCGGCGCCACTTCATCGCCGAGATCGGCCCGGCGGAGCGCGACGGCTGGCTGCTCTGCTTCGAGCGGGCGCTGGAAGAGACGGTTGCGGACGCACCGCTGCGCGGGGCATTGCGCGAGCCGGTGCGCCGGCTCGCTTTCCACATGCAGAACAAGGCTTGAACGCGAACTCTCCCGAGCGCCATCCCGCCACAGACGCGCTATTCCGGCAGACGCTCTGCTCCGGCTGGGCTCAGCTTCCGTTGCCGCGCCGCTTCTCGGGGTGGAGCGTTTTGCCGAGGATGTGCTCGTCGCGGCCGATGACGTGAGCACTCGACCCGACGATCAGCGGATCGGGGCCGTGGACGACGTGGCGGTTCTTCTCCGGGTAGTCGAGCGTCGACAGGAAATGCTGCATGCAGTTGAGGCGCGCGCGCTTCTTGTCGTCCGACTTGACGATCGTCCACGGCGCGTCGGCCGTGTCCGTATAGAAGAACATCGCCTCCTTCGCTTCCGTATAGGCATCCCACTTGTCGAGCGACGCACGGTCGATGGGCGACAGCTTCCACTGCTTCAGCGGGTCGTTGGCGCGAGCGGCGAAGCGGCGGGCCTGCTCCTCGCGCGTCACCGAGAACCAGTACTTGTAGAGGCGGATGCCGGAGCGAACGAGCATGCGCTCGATGTCGGGGCACTCGCGCATGAACTCCAGGTACTCATTGGCGGTGCAGAAGTTCATGACGCGCTCGACGCCGGCGCGGTTGTACCAGGAGCGGTCGAAGAACACGATCTCGCCGCCGGACGGCAGGTGGTTGATGTAGCGCTGGAAGTACCACTGCGTGCGCTCGCGCTCGTTCGGCTTCTCGAGCGCGACGACGCGCGCGCCGCGCGGATTGAGATGCTCCGTAAAGCGCTTGATGGTGCCGCCCTTGCCGGCCGCGTCGCGCCCCTCGAAGATCATGACGATGCGCTCGCCGGTCTGCTTGACCCAGGCCTGCACCTTGAGCAGCTCCGTCTGAAGCTGGGTGACGTGTTCCTCGTAGTCCTTGGACCGCATCCGCGTCTCGTACGGATACTGTCCCGTCTCGAACGCGCGGCGGATCTCGTCGGGGCTATGGCGCAGTTCGGCGAGGCGGTGCGCCTTCGATACGCGTGCTCCGGCCGGGACCCCAGGACTGGGAAGAGTGGGGCCGACCGCAGCGTCGGCGGACGGCGTCGCGGCGGCCGGGTCGGCGGCAGGGGCCGCGGGCGTACCCGACTTGGTTGTGGGGGAGGCACCAGAGGCGCTGCCCTCGGCGGGCTTCGCTCGCGCCTCGACCGGCGTCGGCGAGGCGGGTACCTCCTTGACCGGTGCCTTGGCACCGTTACCCGTGGGTGTTGCGGCGGTCTTTTTCTCAATCGTCATATCTGCTCCTTCGCATCGAAAACCGCGACTTTTGCCGCAGCGCAGCAAAGATCGGCAGCTCCCGGCGCGCCGCAGCTCGCAACCGGATCCGCTCCCGTCTCCGGCAAATATGACAGGACGACGTCTGCGGGCCTGATCTCGATCAAACCTCGGCCATTATTCCGCGGCCTTGGCGAACGAATTACGACCGGCGTGCCATTGCGGGGCCTCGAGCGCCATCCAATGTTCACCTGATGGGAAGCGCGCCGATAGTCCGCCTGATCCCCGCGCCAAGCCAGCGCCCCGTTCACCCTGGCGAGCGGCCAGCGTCGATCATTCTTCCGCGCCGCCTTGACAGGGACTCCCCTGCGAATTATCTCTCCGCGCGGCGGCTAGCACTCACCGAAGGCAAGTGCTAACAGCCCCCGAGATTTGCAGGATAATGCGGCCCGGACACCTGTCCGCGCCCTCGAACGGAGCAGTTTTCTCATGAAGTTCCGCCCTCTCCACGACCGCGTCGTCGTCAAGCGCGCCGATGCCGAGACCAAGACCGCTGGTGGCATCATCATCCCCGACACCGCCGGCGAGAAGCCGCAGCAGGGCGAGGTCGTCGCCGTCGGTCCGGGCGCCCGCGACGAGAACGGCAAGATCGTCGCTCTCGACCTCAAGAAGGGCGACCGCGTGCTGTTCGGCAAGTGGTCCGGCACCGAGGTCAAGATCGACGGCCAGGATCTCCTCATCATGAAGGAGAGCGACATCATGGGCGTCCTCGAGAAGTGAGCGCCTGCCGCTCCGGTCCTTGAATTCCCCCGGGATCACCAAGGATCACTCCCCAGTTCACACCCCAGGATTACACTCCAGGAGTAAAGCCACATGGCTGCTAAAATCGTTCAGTTCGGTCCCGATGCCCGCGAGAAGATGCTGCGCGGCGTCGACATCCTCGCCAACGCGGTGAAGGTCACTCTCGGTCCCAAGGGCCGCAACGTCATCATCGAGAAGTCGTTCGGCGCCCCGCGCACGACCAAGGACGGCGTCACCGTCGCCAAGGAGATCGAGCTCGAGGACAAGTTCGAGAACATGGGCGCGCAGATGGTCCGCGAGGTCGCCTCGAAGACCAACGACGTCGCCGGTGACGGCACCACCACCGCCACCGTTCTCGCCCAGGCCATCGTCCGCGAGGGCCTGAAGTCGGTCGCCGCCGGCATGAACCCGATGGATCTGAAGCGCGGTATCGACAAGGCCGTCGCCCAGGTCGTCGAGGCGATCGGTAAGAAGGCCAAGAAGGTCAAGGATTCCGGCGAGATCGCCCAGGTCGGCACCATCTCCGCCAACGGCGAGCGCGAGATCGGCGAGATGATCGCCAAGGCGATGCAGAAGGTCGGCAACGAGGGTGTCATCACCGTCGAGGAGGCCAAGAGCCTCGAGACCGAGCTCGATGTCGTCGAGGGTATGCAGTTCGACCGCGGCTACCTCTCGCCCTATTTCATCACCAACGCCGACAAGATGGTCGCCGAGCTCGACGACCCCTACATCCTCATCCACGAGAAGAAGCTCTCGGGCCTGCAGCCGCTGCTCCCGGTGCTCGAGGGCGTCGTGCAGACGGGCAAGCCGCTGCTCATCATCGCCGAGGACATCGAGGGCGAGGCTCTCGCCACGCTGGTCGTCAACAAGCTGCGCGGCGGCCTCAAGGTCGCAGCCGTCAAGGCTCCGGGCTTCGGCGACCGCCGCAAGGCCATGCTCGAGGACATCGCCGTCCTCACCGGCGGCCAGACGATCTCCGAAGACCTCGGCATCAAGCTCGAGAACGTGACGCTCGAGATGCTCGGCCGCGCCAAGCGCGTTTCGATCACCAAGGACGACACCACGATCGTCGACGGCTCGGGCAAGAAGAAGGACATCGAGGCCCGCGTCTCGCAGATCAAGGCACAGATCGAAGAGACGACGTCCGACTACGACAAGGAGAAGCTGCAGGAGCGTCTGGCGAAGCTCGCCGGCGGCGTTGCAGTGATCAAGGTCGGCGGCGCCACCGAGGTCGAGGTGAAGGAGCGCAAGGACCGCGTCGACGACGCGCTGAACGCTACCCGCGCCGCGGTCGAAGAGGGCGTGGTTCCGGGCGGTGGCGTCATGCTGCTGCGCGCCTCGCTCGCCGTCAACGTCAAGGGTGACAACGCCGACCAGGACGCGGGCATCCAGATCGTCCGCCGCGCGCTGCAGGCTCCGATCCGCCAGATCGCCGAGAACGCCGGCGTCGAGGGTTCGATCGTCGTCGGCAAGGTGTCGGAGTCGAAGAAGGACAACTTCGGCTACGACGCGCAGACCGACGAGTACGTCGACATGCTCGAGAAGGGCATCATCGACCCGGCGAAGGTCGTGCGCACCGCTCTGCAGGACGCCGCCTCGATCGCCAGCCTGCTCATCACCACGGAGGCCGCGGTCGCGGACGCTCCGAAGCGTGACGCCGGCCACAGCCATGGCGGCATGGGCGGCGGCATGGGCGGCATGGGCGACATGGGCATGATGTAAGCCCTGCCTGGGCTCGACGCTCAGCAAACAAGAAGGGCGGCTCCGATGGGGCCGCCCTTTCGCTTTGCGCGAACCCTGCTATGAAGCGGTTCATGCCTTCCCCAGGGAAACGGACCTGCTGCACCGGATTGCTGCACACATGACCGAAACCACCATCGATACGGGCGAACAGCCCACTGCCCCGGCGACCAAGGGGCCTGCCGATCCGCGGCTGGCGGCCGAAATCAACCGGCGGCGCACGTTCGCGATCATCTCTCACCCTGACGCCGGTAAGACGACGCTGACCGAGAAGCTGCTGCTGTTCGGCGGCGCCATCCAGCTCGCGGGCCAGGTGAAGGCGAAGAAGGACAAGCAGAACACGCGCTCCGACTGGATGGCGATCGAGCGTGCCCGCGGCATCTCCGTCGTCACTTCGGTGATGACGTTCGAGTACGGCGGACACGTTTTCAATCTGCTCGACACGCCGGGCCACGAAGACTTCTCGGATCACACCTATCGCACGCTGACAGCGGTCGACTCCGCGATCATGGTGATCGACGCCGCGCGCGGCATCGAGGCGCGAACGCTCAAGCTGTTCGAGATCTGCCGCCTGCGCGACATCCCCATCATCACCTTCGTCAACAAGATGGACCGCGAGGCGCGGGTTCCGCTCGAAGCCCTCGACGAGATCGAAAAGACGCTCGCGCTCGATACCGCGCCGATGGTCTGGCCGATCGGTTCGGGTCGCGAATTCAAGGGCGTCTACGACATGGCCGCCGGCCGCCTGCGCCGTCTCGATCAGGAGGGCGACGGGACGCCGGTGTCAGGCCCGCACGATGCAGTGTTCGATACGCTGATGGAGCCCGCGGCTCTCGCCACGTGGCGCGAGGAAGTTGAGCTCGTCGGCGACTCGGCCAGAGCGTTCGATGTCGAGGCATTCCGGCACGGTACGCTCACGCCCGTGTTCTTCGGCTCGGCCTTGCGCAACTTCGGCGTCAAGAGCCTGCTCGAAGCCTTGATCGCCTACGCGCCGCCGCCGCGCAGCCAGAACGCCGCGCACCGCACGATCGAAGCAACCGAACCCTCGATGACCGGCGTGGTGTTCAAGATCCAGGCGAACATGGACAAGAACCACCGCGACCGCATCGCCTTCATGCGTGTCTGCTCGGGCAAGCTGACGCGCGGCATGAAGGCCAAGATCGTTCGCTCCGGCCGCGTGCTCGCATTGCAATCGCCGCAGTTCTTCTTCGCGCAGGATCGCTCACTCGCGGAAGAAGCCTATGCCGGCGACGTGGTTGGCATTCCCAACAAAGGGCTCCTGCGGATCGGCGACGCGCTGACCGAAGGCGAGGACGTCACCTTCCTCGGCATCCCGAATTTCGCGCCGGAGATTCTGCGCCGGGTGCGCGCCAACGATGCGATCAAATCGAAGAAACTGCGCGCCGCGCTCGAAGAAATGGCCGAGGAGGGTATCGTGCAGCTCTTCTCGCCGATCGACGGCGCGCAGCCCATCGTCGGCGTCATCGGCGCGCTGCAACTCGATGTTCTCGCCGACCGCCTGACCAACGAGTACAGCCTCGATACGGCCTTCGACCCGGCACCGTGCGACACGGTGCGCTGGATCAAGGGCAAGACCCGCGAGATAACCGACGAGTTCGTCAAGCGCCACCGTTCGCTGATCGCGCAAGACCGGGAGGGCGAGTACGTCTATCTCGCGCCGTCGATCTACAATCTCCAGACCGTCATCGAACGCGCGCCCGACATCGAGTTCAAGGACGTCAAGACGATCACGGTTTGAGAAAGCGGGCAGCGGTGTGAAGCGATCGCTTCGCACCGCAAGATTGTCCGGATGGTTGTCTGGCCGGCGGCAAGCAATCGCCTCGGCAGCGAGCGGTCGGATGATGCTCGAGAGCGCTATCGACTTCGATTGAATCGCATTCGCGCTTTCTCAAAGCGCGTCAACAGCACTCCAAAACATGATCTTGGGGTGCGATTCACGCTTTCGACGGAAGTGCCCAGCACTTCCTTCTCAACCGATCACACCCTAGCGCTGCTTCGGTACGAGCCCCACCAGCTTCCAGTCGTCGCCGGTGAAGCCCATGTGCACCGTCACGTCGGGCTCGCTCGCGTTCTCGTCCTTGGCGACGCCGACGTAGACACCAAGAGGACCATCGAGCCCTGCGCTCTTGACGTTCGCGATGCCGAGCTTGCGGCGCGGTTCGGCAGGCTTTTCCTCGGCCGCCGGCTGCTGGTCCGTCGAGATGGTCCTGACGGGCGAGGTCACGGGCTTCGGCGCGGGCTTCTGCTCCTCCGTTGCGATCGTCCGAACCGGCGATGCCGAGGGCTTCGCCCCCGCCGCTTCCCCGCCCGGCCGGGTGGCAGGTGGGGGGCCCCCGCGGAGCGCCCCTCTCAGGATGCCGCGGAGCCCGCCGATACCCGCAGGCCCCGGCACGCCGGTGAGCTTAGCCGACTGTTCCTTGACCGCGCGAACGACCGCATCCTTGACGTTGCCGTGTTCTGCGTGAATTCGAATGACGATCTCGGGCGTCACGAGCGACGTCAGCGCGTGATCGACGATCTTGCCCATGAACTGTGTCTTGAGCTGCGCCCCGAGGCTCGCACCGAAGGCACCCGACTTGGCGATCGCTTCGTCGACGATCTTCTCGGCCTCGCGCTCCGCCACCGGTCGCAGCGATTGGCGCAGCCTGTCGAGATCGATCTTGCTTGCGACCAGCGCGGAATCGCGCGCATCGAGCCCCTGCTTCAAGCGAAAGGCAGAAAAAGCCGGCCAGGCGACATAGAAGCCGAGCAGAGCGAGCACCAGCACGAATATGATTCGTTTCACGAGTAAGCCCTCGGCTTGCAGATACGTTTGGAGAAGCTGCCGGGCGCGATGGACCCCACCGGAATTGCCCGGCTCACCTTCGACATTGAGATCGCGCCCCCACTCGAGCCTGACCGCACTGTAAACGAAAATGCGTGCGCGCGTTGAGGCCCGATAAAAAAGCGGCAGCCGCCCGGTGGGGGGAACCGGGCGGCTGCCTGTTCGCCGGTCCGGGCTAGTGCCGCGCTCGGGGGGAGAGGGGCATGGACCGACAAATTCCTGAATTGGCCAGAGGCTATCTCGCCTTGGCCGCGCACTGCGCCAGCATCTGGTCGCGGCGCTGTGCCGATTGCTGCCAGACCTGCGGGGGAACGCTGCCGCACCATGTGAGGTGCTTGGCGAGGTCGGAGTGCCAATCCGGCCCCGAGAAGCCGCAGCGGCCCTTCTCGTTCTGCTGCTGCTGCTTCAATGCCGTGGAGCCGTACCACTGGCAGTTCGACTGCGCCTTGGCGGTGGCCGCGAAGGCCAGCACGACGCCACCGGCGAGAACCAATGATCGAAGTACGGTGGCAGTCGAACGCGGCATCTGAGAAACCTCTTGGAAAGCACCCCGCCGCAGTGCTGCGGGGCCTCTGCGGCCGCACCGAACCGGCGACCATGGATGCACTTTAGGCGAGCGTATATGAACCCGCTCTGAATGTCCGCCGGCCACAGACCAGCCTCCGGTGGCTCATCCGCCCTGGGTCAGCCAAGTTGCGACCCTGCAACACCAATATCAGTGCATTAACCGCTCCGCCGACGCGCGGCACAATTCGGACCCGTCGAATCGTCTAGGTTGCATCTCGCCCTTGTCACCACAGGATCGCCAACGACGACATGCCCCCCGCCGCCCTGAAGCTTGCCGCCACGGTTCCGACGCGACACGCCGCCAGCCTCGACGAGGCCCAGCGCGTGCTCGAGGAAACGTTCGGCTATAAGCGCTTCCGCTCGCACCAGGCGCGCATCATCGAGGCCGTGCTCTCGGGCCGCGATGCGCTGGTGCTGATGCCGACGGGCGGCGGCAAGTCGCTCTGCTATCAGGTGCCGGCGCTGGTGAGGCCGGGAACCGGCATCGTCATCTCCCCGCTCATTGCGCTGATGCAGGATCAGGTTGCCGCACTCGAAGCCGCGGGCGTCAGGGCGGCGGTGCTCAACTCTTCGCTGACGTGGCCCGAACAGCAAGATGTCGAACGCCGCTTCGCGGCCGGGGAACTCGACCTGCTCTACGTCGCGCCGGAACGTCTCGTGCAGGAGCGCATGCTGGAGCGGCTGGCCCGCGCCGAGATCTCTCTATTTGCCATCGACGAAGCCCATTGCGTCTCGCAATGGGGGCACGACTTCCGCCCCGAGTACCGCCAGCTCAAGGTGCTGGCCGAGCGTTTTCCCGGCGTCCCGCGCATCGCGCTGACCGCGACCGCCGACGACCGCACGCGCGCGGAAATCGTCGCCGAGCTGTCGCTCGACGCGGCCGAGCAGTTCGTCGCGAGCTTCGACCGCCCGAACATTCGCTACACCATCGCCGAGATGGGCTCGATGGGAGCACGCGAGAAGCTCTGGCAGTTCATGACGCGCGAGCATCCGAGCGATGCCGGCATCGTCTATTGCCTGTCGCGCCGCGCCGTCGACGAGACTGCGAAATGGCTGACGGCCAAGGGCCGCACGGCGCTCGCCTATCACGCCGGCCTCGACGCCGAGACGCGGCGCGAGGTGCAGCGGCGCTTCCTCGAGGAGGATGGGTTGATCGTGGTGGCGACCATCGCGTTCGGCATGGGCATCGACAAGCCGGACGTCCGCTTCGTCGCCCACCTCAACCTGCCGAAATCGATCGAAGCCTACTACCAGGAGACGGGCCGCGCCGGCCGTGACGGCGAAGCGGCCGATGCCTGGATGGCCTACGGGCTGCAGGACATCATTCAATTGCGCCAGTGGATCGGCCAATCAGAAGGCTCGGAAGCGTTCAAGCAGGTGCAGCGCCAGAAGCTCGAAGCCCTTATCGGCCTCGGCGAGATGGCCGGGTGCCGCCGCCAGGCCCTGCTCGCCTATTTCGGCGAACGTCTCGATGCGCCGTGCGGCAACTGCGACAACTGCCTCAACCCGCCGGCGAGCATCGACGGGACGGTACTCGCGCAAAAGGCGCTCTCCACCGTCTATCGCACCGGCCAGCGCTTCGGCGTCGGCTACATCGTCGACGTGCTGATGGGCAAGGCCGACGACCGCATCGGCCGCAACGGCCACGACCGCCTATCGGTATTCGGCATCGGCGCCGACACCGGCGGCGCGACCTGGCGCAGCCTGATCCGCCAGTTGCTGGCCGCCGGGCATCTGGTCGGCGACGACGAGGGCCACGGCA
>OEIV010000347.1_pt1 | contig 26999 bp, 25 predicted proteins | sample 1539231 | NCBI WGS metagenome assembly OEIV01 (sample SAMN03794762, study PRJEB22550) | activated sludge metagenome | feature: wastewater treatment plant; material: activated sludge; isolation source: Wastewater treatment plant of a petroleum refinery complex | place: Argentina: Buenos Aires ... | reverse complement strand
GTACGCAGCGGCGTTCCGCCAGCCGGCGGCGTGGGGTTCCTGGGCGAGGGCGATGCACTGCACGCCGTTCCACCAGGCCTCGCCGATGCGGTAGGTGGGGTCGGCGGTGAAGGCGAAGTCGTGCACGTTCTCCGCGTGGTAGCGCCAGCGCTTGCGGCGCCCGGGCTCGTAGGGCGTCACCACGCTCGGGGCCTCGTTCCACGGCTTGTCGGCGAAGCGGGCCAGGTCGAGCCGCTCGCGCAGGTCGCGGGGCAGCACCTCGTCGCGGTTCTGCAGCCAGCCGGTGGCCTCCACCACCATGTCGTTGGGCATGTCCAGCGTCACGTCGAAGGTGCCTAAGTCGCCGTAGAGCTCGTTGCCCAGGTGCTGCTGCGTGTCCCAGCCCATGTGCGCGTCGTACACCGCGATCCGAGGGTACCAGTGCACGCCGTCGTAGTGCTTGAAGCCCCAGGCGTTGAAGAGCTTCATGCGGCGCTGCACGTCCATGCCGTAATGGGTGGTGAAGGCCATGCTGAAGGTGACACGGCCCCCCGGGGGCAGCGGCTCGGGCAGCCAGGCCTTCAGCACGGTGTTGTCCAACTCGACGCGCAGGTCGGCGGCCCCCACGCGCAGGTGGGCCAGGGTGGTGCCATGCTCGGCGGTGTCGCCCCGGGTCGCGCGACCGTTATCCATCAGGTCGGCGTGCGACCCGGCGTTGTAGGCGTTCTGGTAGAGGTGGAAGAAGACATGGCGGAGCGTGTCCGGGCTGTTGTTCCAGTACACCAGGCTGCCCTCGCCCTCGATGCGGTCGGCCACTTCGTCGAGGCGTGCGCGCAGGGTGTAGTGGACGTCCTGCTGCCAGTAGGCCTCGTGCGGCGGGCGGTTGCGCCAGTAATGGGGGTTGTCGGCGTTGCGGTAGGTGTTGGGCGGGTGCAGGGCGTCATGGCGCTGCGCGGGCGCCTGGGCGGCCAGGAGCGAGAGGAGGGCGAAGGGGAGGGCGCGGGCCTGCACGCACCGAAAGTACCGGATCGGGGTCAGGCGCGGCGCACGGGGCGGAGCTCGCCGGTGTGGGCGTGGCGGGCGCGCGTGATGCTGATGTTGAGCTCGTAGCCCACGAGCAGGGCGATCATGTTGAGGTAGATCCAGAACTGCACCGCGAGGATGGCGCCGATGGAGCCGTAGAGGGCGTTGTAATCGGTGATGTTGCCGAAGATGAAGGCCAGGGCCTGCGAGAGGATGAGGATGAGGACCAGGGCCACGATGGCGCCCGGCGTGATCAGGTGGAAGCGCTTGCTGGAGGGGTCGCCGGCATTGTAGAGCAGCGCGATCATGGTGAGCACGAGCAGGGTGCTGATGCCCCATTTGGCGGCGAAGAGCCCGGCCACCTCGAGCCATCCGCTGACCAGGCCGTGCGTCTCCAGCCAGGCGATCACCGTGTTGCTGAAGGTGAGCACGGGGATGGCGATCACCACCAGGATGGTGAGGGCGAGCAACAGGCCGAGGCTGAGCAGCCGCTGCTTGAGGGCGCTGTGCCAGTGGGTGAGGTTGGTGCTTCCGCTGAACCCGTGCAGGATGGCGTCAATGCTGTTGCTGGCCATGTACACGCCCACCACGAAGCTCACCGAGAGCAGGGCGCCGTGCTTCTTCACGAGGAGGTCATGCAGGGTGCCCTCGATGAACCTGTACACCTCCAGGGGAAGCATCTCCTGGAAGGTGGCCAGGAGCTTCACCTGGAAATCGGCGATGGGGATGAAGGGGATGAGGGTGAGCAGCACGATCACCGCAGGGAAGAAGGCCAGGAAGAGCTTGAAGGCGATGGCCGACGCGCGCGTCTCCAGGCGGCCGGTGGCCAGGGCCAGGAAGAAGAAGCGCGAGATGGCGTAGAGGCTGAAGCCGCCGAAGCCGGGCAGCCGCACGCGTTTCGCCCATCGCACGAGCTCGCGGAAGGGGCGCGAGAACAGGAGCTTCCGTTTGAGGCGCTCCAGCATGGCGCGTCAGAGGGCTTTGAGGCTCAGGTCGAGGCTGGTGGCGCTGTGGGTGAGGGCCCCCACGGAGATGAAGTCGACCCCGCATTCGGCGGTGGCCCGGGCGTTGGCCAGGGTGATGCCGCCGGAGGCCTCGGTGCGATGGCGCCGCCCGATGAGGGCCACGGCCCGGCGCAGGTCGTCGTGCCCGAAGTTGTCCAGCATGATGCGGTCGGCGCCGCCGTGCGCCAGGATCTCCTCCACTTCGCGCAGCGTGCGGGCCTCCACCTCGATGGGGATCGCCAGCGCATGCAGGTGGAGGTAGTCGCGTGCCGCCCCCAGCGCGGGGCCGATCCCACCCGCGAAGTCCACGTGGTTGTCCTTGATGAGGATCATGTCGTACAGGCCGGATCGGTGGTTCTCGCCCCCGCCGATGCGCACGGCCCACTTCTCCAGGGCGCGCAGGGTGGGCGTGGTCTTGCGGGTATCCAGTACGCGGCAACCGGTGCCCTCCAGCGCGTCCACGAAGCGCCGGGTGAGGGTGGCGATGCCGCTGAGGCGCTGCATGAAGTTGAGCAGCACGCGTTCGGTGGTGAGCAGGGCGTGCACGGGCCCGGTGAGGGTGAACGCCACATCGCCGGCCTTCACCAGGGCACCATCCTCCAGCAGGGGGCGCATGTGCAGGTCGGGGTGGGCCTGGGCGCAGATGGCACGGGCCAGTTCGACCCCGGCCAGCACGCCATCCTGCTTCACCAGCAGGCGCATGCCGCCACGCGCCCCCGGGGGAATGGTGCTTCGGGTGGTGTGGTCGCCGTCGCCGATGTCCTCGGCAAGGGCGGCGGTGATGAGGGTCTCGGTCCCGGGGGGCAGCACGGTCAGTGGTCGCTTCGGCCGGCCTCGATGCGCAACTGCTTGACCTGCAATTGGTCGCCGGTGCGTTTCAGGAAGAAGGTCACCCGGAAATGGCCGGTGCGGGTGCGCAGGATCCCGATGTAGTACTGGTCGCCGAGCTTGCTCTGGCCCTGGTGCTCGACCACCATGCCCACGGGCGGGTTCTCATCGAAGAAGCGCCGCAGGATCTGCTCGGCCTGGGCCTTGCTGTACACATCGCTCGAGCCTCCGACGGTGAGGTCGATGTTGGGGATGAAATGCTGGGCCAGCTCCTTGGAGTTGCCCGTGCCGAGGGCGGCCACCACGCGGTCCTTCACAGCGTCCTGCGCCAGCCCGGGCAGGGCGTGCAGGGCGATCGCGAGGGCCAGGGTAAGGTGCTTCAACATGTCCGGCGGTTGGGATATCGGGGCCAATTTCGCAAACATCGGGCCAGCGTGGCATCTTCGGGGCGTCGTACTTGTCAACACCCTGGGGATGCGCATCCGAATGGTCATGGTGGGCCGCAACGCGCCCGGTCCGGTCACCGAGGCCTTCGAGGAGATGCTGGGCCGCCTTCGGCGATCGTTCCCCGTGGACCAGGTGCTGGTCGCCGATCCGCCCGGCACCGACCCCGAGCGGAAGCGGCGCGAGGGCACCGACCGGTTGTTGAAGGCCGTGGAGAAGGACAGCCTGGTCGTGCTGCTCGACGAACGCGGGGAGGGCCTGAGCTCCACGGCGTTCGCAGTACGTCTGGGGCGATGGCGCGATCAGGGGGTGCGCCAGGTGGCCTTCGTCATCGGCGGCGCGTATGGGGTGGATGACCGCATGCGGGCGCGCGCCACGCAGGTGATCGCCCTCTCGCCGATGACCTTCACGCACCAGCTGGTGCGGTTGGTGCTGGCCGAGCAGCTGTACCGCGCTTCGGAGATCCTGCGCGGCAGCGGCTACCATCACTGAGGCGGACGCTCGTACACGGCCTTGATGGTGTCGCCCACCTTCAGGAGGTCGAGGGTGCGGTCGGCCAGTCGTTTCACACTGCGGTTGAACGCGTTGCGTTCCAAGCGCTCACGCAGGTCCTCCTGGACGTTCGCCGCGCTCTTGCGCCTCGCGGGATCGAGGGATGCGCGGGTCAGCACGCGCTGAACGCTCACGCCCGTGGTGCGCACCGAACGCAGGTGGAGGCCGCACCGTTCGGCCAGGCGGGTGAGGGTGCCGGGTGTGAAGTAGTTGAGGTGCTCGGGATAGTTCACCACGTTCCAACTGCTCCCGGCGAGCAGACGCCCCATGGAGCGGTAGTTCGGCGTGGTGATGTAGAGCGCACCGCCGGGGCGCAGCAGGGTCTTCATCCGGCGCATTTCCGCTCCGGGGTCGGTGAGGTGCTCCATCACCTCGAAGGAGCACACCACATCGAAGGAGGCCGCAGGGTAGTTGGCGGGGTCGAGCGGCCCTTCGATGATGGCGATGCCGCGCGAGCGGCACGAGGCCAGGGCCCGCTGGCCGAACTCCGTGCCATGCACCTCCCAGCCTTTCAGGCGGGCGCGCTCCAGGAAGATGCCCGCGCCGCAGCCCACGTCCAGCATGCGCCCGGTACGACGATAGGCCGCGAATCCATCCACCAGATCGTCGTAGCGTCTGATGGTGACCGGGGAGAGGTGTTCATGCACCGGGTAGTCGCCATAGTAGGCCGCGAGCTCCTCAGGTGTGGGCTCCGCTCCGGTGAACACCATGCCGCACGCACCGCAGCTCACCAGATGGTCCTTGGCGCGCGCGGTGATGGGGCGGTGGTCCGTGGCACCGCACACGGGGCAGGGGCGTGGACCGGGCCTGGGCATGGGCGCAAACGTAGCACGCGATCGGCGCACACCTGGCCGAACGGAAGGCATGCGGGGCCAATGTCGACCTTTGGCGCATGTCGTTGGTGTGGATCTACTACTACGGCGATGTGGACATCTCCTACTGGGAGTATCTGGTGGGGTCCATCTACCTGGTGGTCATCTACATCTACTTCTCGCGGGCCAAGACGATGGCCATCAAGAAGAGCCCCGAGTACAGGCATCTGTTATGGGGCTTCTTCGCCAAGATGATCGGCGGGCTGGGTTTCAGCCTCATCTACTTCTACTACTACAAGGGAGGGGACACCATCATGTACTTCTACTCGGCGGTGGCGATGAGCAACATGTTCAAGCTGGACCCGATGACGTACTTCGACATCGTGACCGGCCCGAACAGCCCGGAGAACCTGGCCCGCTTCAGCATGGAGACGGGCTATCCGTACGGCTACATGTACTTCGACCCGCGGGCCTACTTCGTCATCCGCTTGATCAGCCCGCTGGTGATCCTCACCTTCAACAGCTACCTGATCACCACGATCCTGCTGGCCAGCATGTCGTACGTGGGTATCTGGAAGTGCTTCCGAACGTTCGTGGCCATGTTCCCGTCGCTGACGGACAAGTTCGCCGTGGCCTTCCTCTACATGCCCTCGGTGGTGTTCTGGGGCTCGGGGATCATGAAGGACACCTTCACCATGAGCGCGGTCTGCTGGTGGATACACTGTTTCGTGCAGTTCTTCTTCAAACGAAGGTCCATGACGGGCAACTTCATCGGCATGGTGCTGGCCGCCATCATCCTGGTGGTGATGAAGCCGTACATCTTCATGTCCATCTTCCCGGTGTCGATGATCTGGCTGATGTTCAACCGCGTGGCCGGCATGAAGAACGCGCTGATCCGTTTCGTGGTGCTCCCGCTGGCCCTGACCACCATGCTCTTCCTGTCGGTCACCGTGCTCAGCTGGCTGGGTGACAACCTGGACAAGTTCTCGCTGGACAAGGTGGTGGACACGGTGATGGTGCTGCAGACGGACATGTCGCGCGCCGAGCAGTACGGCAACAACTACTTCGACGTGGGGCCCATGGATGGCACCCTGGGCAGCCTGCTCTCCAAGTTCCCGGTGGCCACCAATGCGGCCCTGTTCCGTCCCTACCTGTGGGAGTCCCGTTCGGTGGTGGTGGCCCTCAGCGCCTTGGAGAACCTGTGGCTGCTTGGGCTCACGTTGTTGATGATGTGGCGTACTCGGATCCTGTTCTTCCTTCGCTGTGTCGGGGGCAATCCCGTGGTGCTGATGTGCTTCGTGTTCACCCTGCTCTTCGGATTCGCCATCGGCATTTCCACCCCGAACTTCGGCGCGCTGGTCCGCTTCAAGATCCCGTTGATCCCGCTGATGGTCTCGGCCCTTTACATCATCGGCTACCTCAACCGCGAGCGCCTCTGGGCCAAGATGCACAACCGCGTGTTCGAGCTCAAGAAGTACCGCACGGGCGAGACGGGCGCCGAGGGGCTGATGAGCAGGGCGGCGGTGTCCAAGCGGAAGCGCACCCCACAACGGGCATGAGGAACACGCAAAGGAGCCTGGCCTGTGCGCTGGTGGTCAGCATCCAGAGCATCCGCGATCCGCTGATGTCCACCCTGATGCTGGACTACGCGCTGCGGCTGCAGGAGCGGGGTACCGATCTGGACATCCTGCTGGTGACCGAGGAACCGGGCCCCTCCGACCTGGACCCCGCGTTGGCCGAGCGGCTGCGGCGGGCACGCATCACCTGGCGTCCCTTGCGATACGATCTGAAGGGGGGGCAGTTCCTGCAGCGCATCCGCAACATCGCCCGGCTGGCCTGGTGGTCCTGGCGGTTCACGCGGGGCTATGCGGAGCGCACCGTGGTGGGCTTCCTGTCCATGGCCGGCGCCTATGCCACGCTGGTGCGGCCCTTCGGTTTCCAGCGGCTCGTGGTGGTCAACTTCGAACCGCACAGCCAGTACATGCCCGACCTGGGCCTCGGGCCGGGGCGCCTGAGGAAGTACCGGGTGGGGCGCGGGCCCGGGGATCACGAGGTTCGGCGGGCGGCCGTCCCCGGGGCGCCGGCCCCCGCCGTGATGGACCATGTGCGAACGATCCGGCCCGGGGTGGAGATGCACCTGCAGGGCGTCACCATCGACGTGCCGGCGAACGCACGCGATGCCGCGGCAGGCGCGGAGATGCGTCGGCGGCTGGGGCTCGACGGACGAACAGTGGTGCTCTATATCGGCAAGTTCCAGGGCATCTACTACAGCGAGGCGGAATACGTGGCGTTCATCCGCACGGCCTGTGCCGCCGATCCCACGGTGCACCATCTGATCATCACGCATGAGGAGCACATGGCACCGCTGCGCCGGGCTCCGGGCTGGTCGGAGGTGGAGGCCCGCACCACCGTGCTGGGTCCCATGGCGCCCGAGGCGTTGCGCCCGTACCTCTCCGCCGCCGACCTGGGCGTGATCGCCGTGCCGCCCACGCCATCGCAGCGCTTCCGTTCGCCGGTGAAGACCGCGCTGTATTGGGCGGCAGGCGTGCCGATCCTCATTCCTGAAGGCGTTGCGGACGATTGGTGGATCGCGCGGGACGAAGGGGTCGGCATCGTGGTGAAGGACCTTCCGACGATGGGCGTCGAGGAGCTCAGGGCCGGCCTGGGCCGCTTGCGCCAGGGGTCCGTGGACGAATTGCGTGCGCGTTGCGTGGACGTCGCCATGCGCCTGCGCGACACCGGTCACATGGTGGACCTGCTGGCGCGGATCATCCCTGTGCAGCCCGGGTGCCAGCGCCCGTGAGCAGCTGCGATGCGCGGCTATCTTTGGCCGCCGCGCCGGCCAGTGGCCGACCACCGCGCAACGAAACCCGCTCCGCATGGCCACCGCCCGCCGCAGGCTCATCGACCGGTACAAGGTCCAGCTCACCATCTCGGCGTTGATCCGCAACGCCGGTTGGCAGGCGCGTCGCATCCCCTCCGGCAAACGGTTCCTCGATGTGGGCTGCGGCACCAACACCCATGCGGAGTTCGTCAACCTCGACTACATCTGGAATCCGGGCATCGATGTGTGCTGGGATATCGTGCGGCACGCCTATCCGTTCCCCGATGGACGCTTCGAGGGCATCTACACAGAGCACTGCCTGGAGCACATCCCACTGGAGGCCTGTGAACGCAACCTGCGCGAGTTCCACCGCATGCTGAGACCCGGAGGACGGGTGCGGATCGTGGTCCCCGATGGCGAGATGCTCATCGACATCTACAAGGACCGCAGGGGCGGCGGGACGCGCCGCATGCCGCATGAGGACGGCTACGACACGATGATGCAGTGCATCAACGGGGTGTTCCGCAATCACGGTCATCAGTTCATCTACGACCTGGAGACGATGAAGCTGCTGTTGGAACGGAGCGGCTTCCGGCAGGTGGAACGAATGGCCTACAAGCAGGGTCGTGACCCTGCGCTGATCAACGATTCGGAGGTGAGGAGCCGCGAGTCGCTGTATGTGGAGGCGGTGAAGTGACAAGGCTCAGCGGAGCAGCGCCAGCAGGGCTTTCCAATGGCGTCCACGCTGTCTGAACGAGCCGGCCATCATGCGCTTGCGCTTGAGCGTGTAAACGAACAGTTCCGATCCGGACGCGAGGCCTCTCCGGCCGAGTTCCTCACCGATCCAGATCATGGAGCGTTCCATGCCTTCCAGGTTGGTGGTCATCGAGCTGTGTCCCGTGCGGCGGTACAGCAGGATGTCCTCCGTCGTGAACCCGTACCTCCGGCCCTTGCAGAAGCACAGGAAGAAGAACAGGTCCTCGGCGTGGGTGACCCCTTCCTCGAAGCGGAGCACCGGATCAAGGTCCCGGCGCAGCATCCAGCTGGGGCCCATGAAGCACCTCCCGCTGAAGGTGACCAGTTCGTGGAACACATCGTCCGTGCGTTGCGGCATGAACACGCGAAGCTCGTTCTCCAGCGTGGCGTCCATCACCCGCACCCGGCCGTCCACCATGCCGAGCCCGGGATCCCTGTGGAACTCGGCCACACGCGCCTCCAGGCTTCGCGGCGGCATCACATCGTCCGCGTCCAGGAAGCACAGGAAGGTGCCGCGGGCCACTTCGAGGGCCTTGTTGCGCGCGCTGCCGATGCCGCCGTTCGTCTTGTGAAGGGCGATGATCCGGGGGTCATCGAAGCGATCGACCAGCGCCCCGGTGCCATCGGTGCTGCCGTCGTCCACGATGATCAGCTCCCAGTCGGTCAGGGTCTGTGCGAGCACGGAGCGCACTGCCGCATCGATGTAGCGCTCCGCATTGTAGGCGGGCATCACCACGGTGACGACCGGGCCCTCGGATCCGCTCATGGCCGTACAAGATGTTCCACCACCTGTGCGAAGCGTTCCGTGATGCGTTCGATGTGCAGGTCATGGATGAACGCCTTGTCGGGGCGAAGCGTGCAACGGCCCTCGAGCAGGTCGATGATGCGGTCGGCCGCCGCTGCTGCATCGTCCGGCGGGCAGGCGATGGAGAGCCCGGTGCGCTCGAGCAGGTCGCGCTGGGCACCGGCGCACACGAAGGCCAGCATCGGCTTCACCTGTGCGACATACTCGAAGGTCTTGCCCGCGATGCTGTAATCGCGCCCGCCCACCACCTTGGAGGAGGTGATCAGCAGGGCATCGCAGGCCGCCTGAAAGCGGATGGAGCTGGCGTGGTCCACCCGGCCGTGCAGCTTCACCTTCTGCTGGAGCCCATGCTCCTTCACCATGTCCGTGAGCCAGGATGGCACATCGCCGATGAACTCCACGCGGAGCAGGTCGAAGAGCTCCGGTCGACGCAGGCGAAGCTCCTTCAGCGCGGCGAAGAAGGCCCATGGCGAGCGGTAACGCCAGTCCTCGCGGCGTGGCGCGTATTGCAGCCATTGCCACGGCTTCTTGCGCCACCAGGGCTTGAACATCAGGTCGCGCTGGTAGGGCGTGTAGTAGAAGCTGCCCACGTAGCCGATGGTGAACGGGCGCTCGGGCGTGGCCGGCGGCAGCTGGATGCGCTCCGGCACCACGGGCGGCGGCTGGTCGTAGCCGTTCGTGACCAGGTGGAAGTGTTCGGCCGGCACCATGGGGTGCAGCGCCTGCAGGTCGGCGATGGTCTGCGGGGAGGTGACGGTGATGGCGTCCGCTGCACGCAGCAGACGTCGCTCGTGTGCGCGACGCCACAGAAAGTGCAGGCGGCTCACGTACGGGGTGATCAGCCAAAGGCTCCACGCATCGCGCAGGTCCACGAGCAAGGGCAGCTTCAGCCGGTGCGCCACCTCGGCGCCCAGGCCGCCGGTGCTGAAGGGGGGGATGGAGATGATGACGGCCTTCAGGTCATGGTCCCGTGCGGCCTGTTCCGCTGCGGCCAGCAGGTGCCTGCGCCAGCGCCGTCCTTCGGGGTCGAGCGTGTTCAGGTAGTAGGAACCGCGGACCTTGTCCATCCAGGTGGGCGGATCCACGGACGTCCGGATGATCACGGCATGCCCATCGAGCCCGGCCACTTCCTTGTCCAGCGATGCTCCTCGATGAGCGGCAGGTTCCGGGGTGATCACCACCGGGGTGATGCCGGAACGATGCAGGTGCTTGACGAACTTGAACGGACGGTGCGAACCACCGATGTTCAGCGGCGGGAACTGGTGCGTGATGAACAGGATCTTCATCGGGCGATGGCGTTCGCCGCCGCCACGGAGCGCAGCACGGCCATGTAGCGTTCGGCCACGGACCGGGCATCCACAACGGGGCGGATGGCGGCGGCCAGCACCGCAGGGTCCAGCGTCAGCAGGCGGTCCCAGTCCCGGTCGATGGCCTCGGTCCAGGCCTCCACGCTGTTCTCCGGAACGGGGCTCCCCAGCGCCGGGGTGAGGTACTCGCGGATGCCGCCCACATGCGAGGCCACCACGGGCGTCCCACAGCAGAGCGCTTCGGCGCAGACGGCCGAGAAGGTCTCGTAGTCGCTGGCATGCAGCAGGGCATGGGATCGGCGCATCTCCGCGGCGGCTGCTTCGGGCGTGGCCTGGCCGATCAGGGTCACGTGCTCGTGCATGCCGGTGCGGGCGATGGCCTCCCGGATGGCGGGCAGGTCGGCACCGCCACCGGCGATGCGCAACCGGGCATCACGGCCGCGGGCGCGGAGCAGGGCGATGGCTTCCACCAGCAGCACCGGCCGCTTGGGGTGGCGCCAGGTGGCGATGGCGAAGAAGCGTCCGGGTTCCCGTTCGAGCGGGGCCGGACCGAAAAGCGCCGTATCCACGGCATTGGCCACCACGTGCACCGGCGGATGGGGCGGCCCGGCGAAGGTCAGGATGTCGTCGGCCAGCGCGCGCGACACGGTGATCAGTGGCACGCCGAGGTGGAAGATGCGGCGGATGCGGTCAAGCCCCTTGGCGCCGGACTTGAAGCCGAGGCGGTAGATGCTCCAGTGCTCGGTGACCACCAGGGGAAGGCCGATCACGCGGCGGAGCAGCCCGAGCCGGGCACAGTTCGGATAGGCGATGTGGAAGTTGACCACGGCATGGCGAAGCCGGCGATCGCGCGTGAGCCAGGCCCAGAGGATGAGCCCGGTGGCCATCAATTCCACCAGCAGCCACCGGCGCAGGGGCGTGGTGAGGATCAGGGTCCGGTCGGCCTTCAGGCTGCGGCGGTGCAGCGACCAACGGTCGCCCTGCCGCACGTCCAGGTGCCACACCGTGTTCGTGCACAACGGGTCCAGCGCGCGCACATGCCGTTCGATGAACGGGGTCTCGAAGGGCTTGAGGTGGTTGGGATACCAGCCCACGATGTGCAGGACGTGCATGCGGGCTCAGGGTTGCGGAACGCACACCATGATCTCCGCCGAGACCCCTTCGCGGCGCAGGCGCACCAGCAGCAGTTCCAGCGGGTAAACAGCGGCCGCCAGGGCCCCGCCCAGCCGCGGGTGCAGCTTGCACACCCGCATCACCAGCCCCCACCAGCGGTGCAGCAGGGGCGAATCGGAGTCAAGCGGCCGGTTGAGGAGGTGGAAGACGGGATGCCGCTGCACCACACGGAGACCATTGCGTTCCAGGGCCGCGGTGTAGGTGGCCAGCGAACGGGTGGTGAAGTGCTCCTGCTTGTGGTCCTGGCCGTGCACGAAGATGTCCGAGAGGAAGAGCACACCGTCGGGTCTCAGCAGCTTGCGCAGGTTGGCCAGGGCCTGTTCCAGCTTCGCATCGTCCACCACATGGAACAGCACGTCCATGCACGTGATGGCGTCAAAGCGCTCGGCGGGCAGTGCGGCGGTGTCGCTGATGTCCATTCGCAGCACCTGTACGTCGGGCATCCCGCTGGAGAGGCGTTCCACGGCCGTGGCGGTGAGGTCGCTGCCCACGATGCGTCCGGCACCGAGGCGCCTCCAGGCCTCCAGGTATTGGCCGGTGCCGGAGCCGACGTCCAGCACGTGGAGGCCGGTGATCTTCGGCAGATGGGCCCTGGCCACGCGGGCGAAGACCGCCTGCCGGACGTGGTACATCCAGCGGTTGAAGGGTTCGCCGAGGCCGAGGTAGCCCACACCGGTGAGCCCCGGGTTGCTCTTCAAACGGCCATCCCAATACGCCTCCGGGTCGAATCGCCCCATGCGGCCAAAGATAGCCGCGGCCCTGCACGGCCATCAGCCACCGTAGAGGGGGAACCAACTGCCCAGCACCGCGAAGCGCAACGCGGCCATCGCTGCCGCCGCCACGGCGAGCAGGGCGGCGTACTTCAGTGTGATCCGCAGACCGGCCAGGCCCACGGAGGACAGCAGCTGGGTGGACAGCACCATGTAGCCCGCCATGCTCACCAGCGCATAGCTGAGCATGATGGCCCCCGAGCCCAGGCCCATCGCGCCCACGACGGCCATGGCGGCCACCCGGGCCACGGTGAGGACCACCTGGAAGACCAGGTTCACGTGCTCGCGACGCTGCACGTTGAAGAGCGACACCATGGGGTCGCTCAGCAGGCGGAAGAAGAAGAAGCCGCCCATGTAGGCGGTGAACACGCCGGCGTCGCGCCAGGGTCCGCCGAAGAGCAGGTCGAAGGCCGCATCGGCGAAGAAGGTGAGCAGCAGGAAGGGCAGGATGCCCACACCATACAATCGTTTGTACAGGCCCAGCGTGATCCGGCGCAGCTCGTCCGTGCGGTCGCTCAGCTCCGAGGCCTTCTGCATGTACACGGTGCTGAACGAGAAGCCGAACAGGCGCAGGGGGATCAGCAGCAGGCTCGCACCGAGCGAGAAGTGCCCCACCGCCGCCAGGTCGCTGCTGAGGGCGAAGACCGGCAGCTGCAGGCCGAGGCTGGCCACCCAGCGCTCCGGGAACACCATCAGCGGGTAGCGGCGGTATTCGCGCAGGGTGCTGCGCATGCGGTGCCACGACCAGTTCGTGAACACCTCGCGCATGCCGTGGCGCATCAGCGGGCGCACGTACACCGGGATGATCGCCGTGCGCACCACGGCATCGCCCAGGATGAGGCCCAGCGCCCGGGTGCCGCTCACCACACCGTAGAGCAGGTTGAACAGGCGCGTGCTCAGGTCCAGTGTGGCCCCGGTGAAGGCGCTCACCTTGAAGAGCTTGGCGCGCGTGAGCCACTGGGTGAAGTAGACGCTGAGCGCGTACAACAGGGCGGCGGGCCCCACGAAGTGCCCCCATCCGCCCAGGGCGCTCCAGCTCGGCACCAGCGTGTAGAAGTGCTCGGCGAAGAGCGCGGCCACCGCCGTCAGGGCGCAGATGCCCAGGGCCGTGGTGAGGTTGATGCGGAACAGGTCGCGGAAGGTCTCCTCATCCCGCGGCAGCACGTACGCCGTGGAAAGGCCCATGTCCGCCACGTACGACAGGTTCATCATCAGCGCCATGAAGATGCCGTAGACGCCGTAGGCCTCGGGTCCGTAGATGCGGCCCAGCAGCGGGGTCAGCACCAGCTGGCTGGCCATGGCCAGCGCGTTGCCGGAGAAGACCTGGAACGAGTGCCGGGCGAAGCTGCCCTCGGTGCGGATGCGGCGCAGGTCCTGGCGGAACTGATGGACGGCGCGACGGAGGGGCACTGCGAGGAACTGGTGCGGCCAAAGGTAACCGGGCCCGTGGGCCCGCTTCCCCGATGCGCATCTTCGCGCGATGAAGCTCGTTCTGTGCACACGCAACCCCGGCAAGGTGGCCGAGCTGGCGGCCCTGCTCCCTCCGACCTTCCACGTGATCGGCCCGGACGAGGTGGGCGTGGTGGAGGAGCTTCCGGAGACGGGCGACACCCTGGAGGCCAACGCGGAACAGAAGGCCCGCTGGGTGCACGACCGCTGCGGCCTGCCCTGCATCGCCGACGACAGCGGCCTGGAAGTGGACGCCCTGGGCGGTGCGCCCGGTGTGCACAGTGCGCATTACGCCGGCGAGGCCCGCGATGCGGGAGCCAATATGCGCAAGCTGCTGCGCGCCTTGGAGGGCCATGGCGACCGCACAGCGCGTTTCCGCACGGTGATCGCCTTCGTGGAGGACGGCCGTGCGCAGCTGTTCCACGGCGTGGTCAAGGGCCGCATCCTGTCCGCCCCGCGCGGCACGGGTGGTTTCGGCTACGATCCGTTGTTCGCGCCGGAGGGGGAGGAGCGGAGCTTCGCCGAGATGACGACGGAGAAGAAGAACCGCATCAGCCACCGCGCGCGGGCCATGGCCGCGCTGCTCGAGCACGTGCGAACGCGCTAGCCCCGGGCGAGGCACTCGTCCAGCAGGCCGTTCACCGCCGCAGGCACGCCCACGCCGCTCACCTCCAGCATCTTGGGGAAGATGCTCGCCTGGCTGAAGCCCGGGGTGCTGTTCACCTCGATGGTGACCAGCTCGTCCGGCACGGCCTCCTCACCGCCGCTCCAGAAGTGGTCCACGCGCACCATGCCGCGCAGGTCGAGCGCCGTGTAGATGGCCACCGAACGCTGCTGCACCAGGGCGGTCACCGCCGCGCTCAGCGGGGCGGGCACCAGTTCCTCGGTGTCGGTGGCGTGGTACTTGGCCTCGTAGTCGAAGAACTCGCGCGGGGTGCGGATCTCGCACACGGGCAGTGCCTGCACACGGCCGTGGAGCCGGATGACGCCACAGGTGAGCTCGCGGCCGCTCACGGCGGCCTCCACCATCACCCGGGTGCATTCGCGGAAGGCCGTCGCCAGGGCGGCGGGCAGTTCCGCGGGCCCTTTCACCTTGGTGACACCGAGGCTGCTGCCGCTCTCGTCGGGCTTCACGAAGCAGGGGTAGCCGATGCCTGCGGGCAGTTCGGGCCGGTCGCCCACGAGGTCGCGGTGCCACAGCACCGAGGGCGAGACGCGGAAACCCAGCTGACGCAGCAGGGCGGTGGTGCCGTACTTGCTGAAGCTGAGCGCCATGGGCAGCACGCCGCCGGTCTGGTAGGGCACGCCCAGCATGTCCAGGTAGCCCTGCAACTTGCCGTCCTCGCCGGGCGGACCGTGGATGGCGATGAGGGCCGCCGCGAAGCGCTCAAGGCCGTTCCCCCGGTCCAGCCGGAAGCCGGACCGGTCGAAGGGTAGCACCGCACCGTCCGCGCGTTCGCAGCTCCACCCCTCGCGGGTGATGGTGACGAAGGCTGGATCGAAGCGGGTGCTGTCGATGGCCGACAGCATGCGCTGCGCGCTTTGGTGGCTGATCACCGATTCGCCGGAATAGCCGCCGCGCACCACGGCGATGGGGGGACGGGGGTCCATGGCGGACGAAGGTAGCGGGCCGTTCCGCCCGCAGGCGAACGTCTATCTTCGCCGCGCTCCGCGCGGCCCGCAGGCCGTGCCTTCCCTGATGCGCCGCGCCCTCCCGATCCTCCTTCCCGTGCTGTTCAGCGTGCTGCTCCTGCTGGGCGGCTGGTCCTGGGTGCGGCACTACACCCGGCATGGGATGGTGGTGGAGGTGCCCGACCTGTCCGGTCTTTCCATCGCCGAGGCCGGGGCCATCGTTGGGCCGCTCGGCCTGCATGTGGAGGTGGTGGACTCGGTGCACACCGACGGGGCGCCCAAGGGGGCCGTGGTGGACCAGGACCCCGATGCCGGGTCGGGGGTGAAGCCCGACCGCACGGTGTACCTCATCGTCAACGCCACGCGGCCCAAGCTGATCGATATGCCGGCACTGGTGGACCTCAGCAAGCGGCAGGCGATCAGCGTGGCCGAGATCGTGGGCTTGAAGGTGGCCGAGCTGCGCTACCGGCCGGACGCGTGCGTGGACTGCGTGGTGGACCAGTTGCATGAAGGCCGCACGATCATCGCCGGCACGGGCATCGAGCGGGGGGCCTCCATCGTGCTCGTGCTGGGCAGCGGCGATGGCGGTGGGCGCGTCCCTGTTCCGGACCTGACCGGCTGGACCCACGCGGAAGTGGCCGCGATCCTGAACATGGCCTCGTTGAACCTGGGTGCGGTGGTGGCCTGCGAAGGCTGCAATACCAAGGCGGATTCCACGTTGGCGAGGGTGTTCAGGCAGACCCCGGCACCCAACGCCAACAGCAGCATCATCATGGGCGGGCTCGTTGACATCTGGCTGACGGCCGATACCGCAGGACTGGGCGCCCGAAGAGCCATCCCCGATACCTCCACCCTTGAACCGAACGCACAGGATGCGGAACCGTGATCTTGCCCTGCTGGGCGCCGTCGTCATCGCCGGTACCGCCCTGTGCGGTGTGGCGAACGCCCAGCAGGACGCCCTCTTCCCGCTCAACGGGCAGGCCCGTCCGGAGAATGAGCGCGCCCTGCTCCGGGCCGCGGACAACACGTTCTACATCTACGAGAACGCCATCCAGCAGCTGCCGTTGATGGATGACTTCTCCATCGATCGCACGCGGCACCTCAACGCGGCGCCGGACGACCCTGGCGTGGTGCTCACCGATGTGGTCCACCGCATCGCGGTCGGCGGCGTGTCCACCCCGGACATGGCCTTCTACGCGGACACCACCTTTCACTACTACACCGACACGGTGGGTGTGGACACCATCTGGCGCGAGGCGAACCCCTTCACCACGATCGAGCTGTTCGACCTCAGTGGCTACCCGTCCACCTCCATCACCCAGTCGGCGTGGCCGCCCTACACCATCTATGATACCATCGGTGATGCGTTCAGCGACACGCTGGCGGTGCCCGCGGCCGACCTGCTGCAGGATTCGCTGGAGGTGTACACCGTGCCGCCCGATCCGCGCACGTACGAACAGAACGGGGTGGACGTGCCGCTCATCCTGTGGGCGGACGACGACGCGCACATCAACGGCACCTACCCGATCGATCCGCCCACCATCGGTGTGGCCACCTTCGACGGAGTGGACCGCACGGGCCTGCCCTACGTCACCAACTCGCCCACGGCCTACGGCATCAACGACCACCTCACCACGGTGCCGATCAACATGGCGTATCCGCCGGGCGATTCCATCTACCTCAGCTTCTTCCACCAGCCGCAGGGGCGCAGCGGCGACACCGAGGTGCAGACGCAGGACAGCCTGGTGCTGGAGTTCTATGCGCCTGATGATGACGAGTGGATCCGCCGCTGGAGCACGCCTTACACGGCGCTGGCCCCCTTCCAGCAGGTGATGCTGCCCATCACGGACTTCCGCTTCCTGAAGCCCGACTTCCGCTTCCGCTTCCTCAACTACGGCACGCGCAGCGGGGCGCTGGACCATTGGCACATCGACTACGTGCGTCTGGCACGTCAGCGCGCCTACGACGATACGCTGCTGGTGGACGTGGCCTGGGTGTACCCGGGCAACACCCTGATGAACACCTACACCTCGGTGCCCTTCACGCACTTCAGCAACGCCCCTGCGGCCTTCATGGCGTCGTCGGTGGACCTGCTGCAGAAGAACCTGGCGGACCAGGACCGTTTCATCACGTGGGAGGCGAGCTCGGGGCTGGACGGCGGAGCGCCGGTGGCCACCTTCGGCGCGGGCAGCAACATCATCAACAACGCCGGCAGCACGTTCACCAGCACGCACACGGTGGCGCCCTTCGCCTACGACCCATCGCTCAGCACCGGGGCGGCCTTCTGGCGCAACACCTTCGCCATCGACGTCACGCCCGACATCAACCGGTACAACGACACGATGCGCTTCGTGCAGGAGCTCAGCAACTACTACGCCCTGGATGACGGCAGTGCCGAGGCGGGCTACGGCCTCACCAATGCACCGGGCGGCAAGGTGGCGGTGCGCTTCGACATGCAGCAGGCCGATTCGCTGCGCGCCGTGCGCATCTACTTCGACCCCATCTTCTTCCCGGCCAGTCCGGACAACGCCGGTTTCCTCCTCACGGTGTGGAGCTCGCTCAACCCCGAGACGATCATCCACCAGAACTTCAGCTTCAGCGATCCGGACTACCGGCCGCATGGGCTCAACAAGTTCGTGGAGTATCCGCTGGACTCCACCATCTGGGTGCCGAACACGTTCTATGTCGGCTTCGTTCAGACCACCGCCATCTTCATGAACGTGGGCTTCGACAAGAACACGAACAATCAGAGCCGGATCTTCTACAACACCACGGGCTCGTTCACCAACACCGCGCAACAGGGTTCGCTCATGATCCGCCCGGTGTTGGTGGCCGATGTGGACCCCTGGGCCGGGCTCGGGCAGCACCCGGAGCCGCAGCTCGGCCTCTGGCCCAATCCGGCCAGCGATGCCTTGTGGGCGCACATGGAGGGCGTGACGAACGGGCGTGTGGAGCTGTGGGACGCCACCGGTCGGCTGGTGCTGCAGACCCCCTACGCGCAGGATGCGCCCATCGCGCTGGATGGCGCGGCTCCAGGTCCGTACGTGGTGCGCCTGGTGGATGCACAGGGCGCGATGCTCGGCCATGCCCGACTGATGCTGCAACGGTGATGGCGGAGCTGGAGGCGTTGGAGCCTGATGCCGGCGAGGAGCAGGAGCTCTACGAGCACCACCGCATCGTGTGCGATCCGGGCCAGACGCTGGTGCGGCTGGACAAGTTCCTCTTCGACCGCCTCGCCAACACCTCGCGCAATCGCATCCAGGTGGCCGCGCGCGCCGGCAATGTGCGCGTCAACGACCGGCCGGCCAAGCCCAGCCAGAAGGTGAAGCCGGGCGATGTCATCAGCATCGTGCTGCCCTATCCGCAGCGCGAGGTGGAGCTGCAGCCCGAGGACATCCCGCTGCGGATCCTGCATGAGGACGAGCACGTGGTGGTGATCGACAAGCCCGCAGGACTGGTGGTACATCCGGGCCACGGCAACTGGACGGGCACCCTGGTGAACGCGCTGCTGTTCCACTTCGGCCGGCTGCCGGCGGTGCCCGGTGCGGAGATCCCACGTCCCGGGCTGGTGCATCGGCTGGACAAGGACACCAGCGGCGTGATGGTGGTGGGCAAGAATGAGGAGGCGCTCACGCACCTGGCCCGGCAGTTCTTCGAGCGCACCAGCGACCGCCGCTACCAGGCCCTGGTGTGGGGCGACTTCCCGGAGGATGAGGGCGTCATCGATGCGCACATCGGCCGCAGCCCCAAGGACCGCACCGTGCAATACGTCTTCCCCGAGGGGGAGCAGGGCAAGCCGGCGGTGACGCGATGGCGCGTGCTCGAGCGCTTCCGCTACGTCACCCTGGTGGAGTGCAAGTTGGAGACCGGCCGCACGCACCAGATCCGGGTGCACATGCAGTGGACCGGGCACCCCCTGTTCAACGATGCGGCGTATGGCGGCGACCGGGTGTTGAAGGGCACCACCTTCACCAAGTACCGGCAGTTCGTGGAGAACTGCTTCGACTTGCTGCCGCGCCAGGCGTTGCATGCCCGTACGCTGGAGTTCGATCATCCCGCCACCGGGGTCCGCATGCGGTTCGAGAGCCCGCTGCCGGCCGACATGGAGGCCGTGCTCGCCAAGTGGCGCACCTACACAGGGGCGCGTCCCCTGGAGGAGGCCGGTGAGGAGGGGCTCAACGCCTGATCTTTCCGCTGACGGTGCGCTCCAGTCGCGGCAGCGTCCGGATGTGGCGCGGCATCTCGTGCGGATGGAGCAAGGGCAGCAGCACGGCCATCACCGCAGGCACCACCTCCTGCTGCGGGCGGTCCGTCTCGATCGTCAGCACCACGGCCTGGCCCAGGAGGGGGTCGGGGGTGCCGCTGAAGTAGTGCGGCTCGGGGATCACCGCGGCCGTGCGGGCCTCCAGCTGTTCGGGATGCACCTTGCGGCCGCCGCTCAGGATCACGTGGTCGTACCGGCCCAGCCAGCGGAAGTGCGTGCCGTCCACCAGCTCCACCAGGTCGTTGGTCACCTGCTGGAAGGTGCTCAGGTGCGGGGTGTAGGTCACCAGGCAGCCGCGTGGGTCGCGCGCGAAGTGGCAGTCGCCCACGGCGGTGAACAACGGCGAGGCCTCCGGTCCGTTGAGTCGGCGAAGCGCCACATGCGTCACGGTCTCCGTGCTGCCATAGCCCAGGAACACCTCCGTCCGCAGGTCGGCCACGCGTTGCTCCAGCGCTTCGCTCACGGGCCCGCCGCCCAGCAGCACCGTGCTGAACTGCGCCTCCACCCGCGCCCGGTCCTCCTCCAACGCGCGTGCGAGCTGCAGCGGCACCATGGCCGCGAAACGGAACCGCTCCCGTGGATCGAGCTTGGCCAGCACGCCGCCCCGCGCACCGATCACGTGCAGGTCGAGCCCCAGCACGAAGGCCCGCACCAGCATCATCTTCCCGGCCACGAAGGCGCCGGGCAGGCAGTGCAGGGCACGATCGCCGTCGTTCAGGCCGAACAGGCGCCCGGTGAGTTGTGCGCTGGCCACCAGGTCCTCCACCGACAGGGTGATGCGCTTGGACGGACCCGTGGTGCCGCTGGTGGTGGCCTGCAGCCCTTCGCCGCGCAGCAGCTCATGCACCGTGCTGCGCAGCGCCAGCGCCCCCTCCGGATCGTCGCCGTGCCCGTCCACCAGGGAGTCGGCCCAGCGCAGCAGGGCGTCGCCCTCCAGGGTGACGCCATCGACCGTGAGGCGGGTGAAGGGGTTCACTGCAGCGTGCTGAGGTCCCACTCCGCTTCCGGACGGTAGCGCAGCTCACCGCGCTCGGCGAGCAGGGGCGAGGGGATGTTGTTGGCGTAGACCTTCCCGGTGCCGAGGCCCTGGGCCATCGTCATGTGAAGGGTGGCCGTGTACTGGGCGATGGCGTTCAGGCCGATGCTGCTCTCCAGCGCCGAGGTGATCCACCAGCCGATGCCGCGTGCCTTGGCCAGGTCGATCCACGCCTGCGTGGCCGCCCAGCCGCCCACCAGGCTCGGCTTGATCACGATGTACTGCGGGCGGATGTGGTCGAGCAGGTCCACCTTGCTGTCGTGCGTGTTCTGCCCGATGAGGTCCTCGTCCAGCGCGATGGGGATGGGTGTGTCCGCACAGAGTTCGGCCATCACCTCGTACTGACCGGGCGGCACGGGCTGCTCGATGCTGTGCACGTGCAGGTCGGACAGCCGCTTCAGCACCTCGGGTGCCTGCAGCGCGGTGAAGGCGCCGTTCGCATCCACGCGGAGGGTGATGTCGCCGGGTCCGTACTCCTTCCGCACCGCCTTCAGCAGCTCGAGCTCGTCGTCGACGCCGATGGCGCCGATCTTCATCTTCACCGTGGTGTAGCCGCCGTCGAGCTGCTCGCGGATGCGCTGCTTCATGGTGGCCTTGTCGCCCATCCACACGAGGCCGTTGATGGGGATCGCCTGCCGGCCGAGGGTGAAGTCGGAGGGGAAGAGCGTCTTGGTGCCACCGGCCTCCAGGTCCTTCAGGCACTGTTCCACGGCGAAGCGCACGCTGGGCACGTCCACCAGATCATCGTTCAGCCGCCGGTCCCAGTCGCTGGTGTCCATGCACAGCTCCAGGAGCTTGGTGCGCACGTCCGCCGGGAACTCCTTGCTGTGCCCGGGGAAGAGGGCGGCCTCGCCGATGCCCAGCACCTCGGGCCGGTCGTGGTGCCACGCGATGAGGTACCACACGGTGCGCGCGGTGATGGCGCCCTTGCTGGTGCCCAGCTCGAAGCGGGGCTCCAGGGTGCGTTCGATCCAACGCGCGCGCAGCATCACGCAAGGATAAGGCCCAGCGAGAAGAGCACAGCGGTGAGGAAGGTGCCCATGGCGAGCACCTTCAGTTGCGGGTCCAGGTCGCGCGGCTCCTTCGTGCTCCACACGCGCTTGAGGTGTACCAGGTAAACGGGGAGCACTAGCAGGAAGAGCCACAGCCACCAGGTATCGGTGAAGAACCCCGCACCGAAGAAGAAGGAGGTGAAGGTGACCAGGCAAGCGATACCGCTGAGCACGAGGAACGTGTGATAGATCCTGGCCTTATCACTTCCCATGCGCACCACCAGTGTGCGCTTACCGCTCGCAGCATCGTTGTGGATGTCGCGCATGTTGTTCACGTTAAGCACCCCGGTGCTGAGCAGGCCGAATGCGGTTGCCGGGAGGAGCGTAGCCCAATGGAACCCGGGCTGATGGAGGTAGAACGTCCCACACACGCCCACGATGCCGAAAAAGAGAAACACGCTCACGTCGCCCAAGCCAGCGTAGCCGTAGGGGGTCTTACCGAAGGTGTACTTCACCGCAGCCCCGATGGCGAGCAGCCCGAGGAACAGGAAGAGCAGGGTCTTCAGTGTGAAGCCCAGCGCCACTGTGATCAACGCGCAACCGCTGGCGAAGGCAAGCATGCCACAAATGACCATCGCGCGCTTCATCTGCGCCGGGGTGATGGCGCCGCTCTGCACGGCGCGCTGCGGTCCTACGCGATGTGCGTTGTCCGTGCCTTGCTGGTGGTCACCGAGGTCGTTGGCGAGGTTGCTGAGGATCTGGAGAAGCACAGCTGTGACGAGAGCAAGCATCAGCACGATCGGCCTGAAGGATGAAGGCCCGCTATATCGCCAGTTGTCCGCGAAGTAGGCCAACGCGCTCCCCACCAGGATGCTGCTTACCGCGAGCGGCAGGGTGCGCAGACGAAAGGCGTGGAGCCAGTGCCTCACGGGAACTTCGGGAACTTCTGGAAGTCGGGCGCGCGCTTCTCCAGGAAGGCGTTGCGGCCCTCCTGCGCCTCGTCCATCAGGTAGTACATCAGCGTGGCGTCGCCCGCGAACTCCATCAGGCCGCGCTGGCCGTCGAGCTCGGCGTTGAGGCCGCGCTTGATCATGCGCAGGGCGAGCGGGCTGCGCTGCATCATGATCTTGCACCATTCCACCGTGGTGTCCTCCAGCTCGGCCAGCGGCACCACCTTGTTCACCATGCCCATGTCGTAGGCCTCCTGCGCGCTGTACTGCAGGCAGAGGAACCAGATCTCGCGGGCCTTCTTCTGGCCCACGTGGCGTGCCAGGTAGTTGCTGCCGAAGCCGGCGTCGAAGCTGCCCACCTTGGGGCCGGTCTGCCCGAAGCGCGCGTGGTCCGCGGCGATGGTCAGGTCGCACACCACGTGAAGCACGTGGCCGCCGCCGATGGCGTAGCCGTTCACCATGGCCACCACGGGCTTGGGCAGCTCGCGGATGCGCTTGTGCAGGTCGAGCACGTTGAGGCGCGGCACGCCGTCGGTGCCGATGTAGCCGCCGCGGCCCTTCACGTTCTGGTCGCCGCCGCTGCAGAAGGCCTTGTCGCCCGCGCCGGTGAGCACCACCACGCCGATGTTCGGGTCCTCGCGCGCGATGTCCATCGCATCGATCATCTCCTTGTTCGTGTCCGGTCGGAAGGCGTTGTACACCTCCGGCCGGTCGATCGTGATCTTGGCGATGCCTTCGAAGAACTCGAAGCGGATGTCCGTGTATTCCTTGATGGGGGTCCAGTTGCGGGTGCTCATGGGCGAATGCAATTCACCGCAACGACGCAACGACGCAAAGGATGCGCAACGTTCATGACGAGCGGAGGTGTTGGAAGTAGTCGCGCAGCACCTTCGGTGAGGTGAGCGCATCGGTGGTGATGTGGAGCACGGCCGGTCGCTCGTGCTGCGCGTAGAGATGGTCGAGCCCGGCCTCGAGGGAAACCTGGTCGTTCGCGTGGAAGTAGGGTAGATCGAAGCTCTTCACGAGCTTCTCGATGCTGCGCGTGTGCGGCGCCTCGAACCACGGCAGCAGCTCCGCGTCCTTGTCCGGGCCGTCGATGTACCGGAAGATGTTGCCTCCGCCGTTGTCCACCACGATCACCTTCAACAACGGACCAAGATGGTTGTTCCAGAACGCGTTGCTGTCGTAGCAGAAGGCGATGTCGCCGGTGATGAGCGTGGTGAGCTTCTGCGTGGCGAAGGCGGCGCCTGCGGCCGTGCTGGTGCAGCCGTCGATGCCGCTGGTGCCGCGGTTGCTGTACCAGCGCAGGCCGCGCACCCGGTCGAAGAGCTGCACATAGCGCGCCGGCGTGCTGTTCGCCACGTGCACATCGCTGTCTCCGGGGATCCGGTCGTTGAGCGTGTTGAAGACGGTGAGGTCGCAGAAGGGCGCTTCGCTCACCAGGCGGTGGTGCAGGCCGCGCATGCGTTCGTCCACCATGCGCCAGGCCTCGGCATAGATGCTCTCGGTGGGCTGCGCACCGTTCATGATCTGCGCGAAGAAGATCTCGGGGCTCACGGCGATGTCGTGCGTGAGGCTCTGGTAGGTATCATAGTGGCGCTGCCCAACGTCCACGTTCCAGTGCTGCAGCGGCCGCCACGTGCGCAACAGCGTCTTGATGCGCTTGCTCACCACAGCCCCGCCGAAGGTGATCAGCAGATCGGGCTTCAGGTCGTTCTCGTTGGTGGTGTTCACGCCTTCGATCGCGCGGTCGATGCAGGTGATGAAGGCGGTGTCGTCGAGGTTGCTGGTGGCCTCGGTGTGCACGGTGACCTGCGGGAGCGAGGCCAGGCGCTTCAGTTGGGCCTTCAGGCCGTCGCTCCACACGCCCTGCCCGGCGAGCACCATCACCTTGCGGCAGGCGCTCACCTGGCCGATCAGCCAGCGGGCATGGTCGGGCAGGATGAAGGGCTCGGTCATCACCGGCGCGATCAGTCGGCCTTGCGTGGCCTCATCCGCTTCCACGTGTCCGTACAGCGGCTCCGCGAAGGGCACGTTCACATGCACGGGGCCGGGCACCGGCAGCAGCGTGGCATCGATGGCCTCGTTGATCAGGCGGCCGCAGTGCCAGCGTGCGAGCTCGTCACTCGTGAGGCGTGGGAGCTGCACGCTGCGCTTCATGTGCAGCGCCAGCACGCCCTGCTGCCGGATGGCCTGGCCCTCGCCCTGGTCCACCCATTCCTCGGGGCGGTCGGCGGTGATCACCAGCAGGGGCACGCGCTGGTAGAAGGCCTCGGCGATGGCAGGGCCGTAGTTGAGCACTGCGCTGCCGCTGGTGCAGATCAGCGCCACCGGGGCGTGCAGCTGCTGCGCCATGCCCAGGGCGAAGAAGGCCGCGCTGCGTTCGTCCACTACGCGCAGGCAGGTGATGTCGGGGTGCCGGTTGAAGGCGAGGACGAGCGGAGCGCTGCGCGAGCCCGGGCTGATGACGGCGTGTCGGACACCCTTGGCGGCACAGAGCCGGGCGAGCTCGGCCGCAGCGAAGTGGTCGGAGGTCATCGGGCCGGCGAAGATACCCGGGCGCTGTGCAGCGACCGGATGGCCGCGGTCCACGCCGCCGCCTTGGCCTCCGTCTCGCGCCATTCCGCCTCCGGCTCGGAGCCGTCGGTGACCCCGGCGCCCACGTGCAGGGCCACCGCGTCGTCGAAGGCCTCCATGCACCGGAGGTTCACGAAGAGCTCGGTGCGGCCATCAGCGTTCCATGGTCCCCAGAACCCGGTGTAGAGACCGCGTCCGGGGCCTTCGTGGTTGGCGATGAAGACATTCGCAGCCTGTCGTGGTGTGCCGCACACGGCCGGCGTGGGGTGCACGGCCACCAGCACTTCGTCGAGCGAACAGTTCCCGAGGTCGGCCTCCACCTCGGTGCGCAGGTGGCTCACGCCTCCGGCGTCGACCGGTCTCGGACCGTGCAGGGCGATGCGTGGCAGGCCGAGCTCGATCAACTGGCCCACGATCTCCCGGGTGACCAGCACCTGTTCGCGGCGCTCCTTGGGGTTCCAGTCCTCCGCAAGGGCCGGTGCGTCCGACCGTGGCCGTGTACCTGCCAGCGCATCGAGGTGCACCAGGTCATCCTCGGCCGTGAGCAACCGTTCCGGCGAAGCTCCGAGCCAGGTGCCGTGCTCAGGGGTGTTCACCAGGGCCACGAACGCATGGGGCATCCGGTCCAGCGCATCTTCGAAGAGCGCGGCCAGCTGGGCGCGTTCCAACGGCATCGTCACGGTGCGCGAGGCGACCACTTTGTCCAGCGTGCCTGCGGCGATGGCGTTCTTGGCCTCCCGGACGAGGGCCTCATAGTCCGAGCGCTGCGCATCGTGAGGCCGGCTGCGTTCGGCAGCAGTGCCACCGACACACCCGTGAAGGGGCTCGAGCGTCACGGGAAGTTCGCCGAACGTCAGTTCCACGTCGTTGCGCACGAAGTGAGTGGCCTGCGGGTCGTAGGTGAACGGGGCCACCAGGAAGGCCTCATTGAGGCGACCGAGGTAGGCGGCGTCGACCGGTTCCAGGTCGGGGTTGCGCTGGACCCAAAGGGTCACCGGGCCGCCAGGGACGCGGAACGCGGCGAAGGTGAATCGATGTTCCAGGCAGAGGCCGAGGGCCTGATGCAGGGGGCTGGTCGTGCTCATGCGAGGGGCGGTGTTGCGGTGCCGGGCAGCACCACATTGGTCAGTCTGCACACCGCGCAAAGCTCACCTGCGGCGTTCCGCACGCGGATGTCCCACACGTGGGTGGTGCGGCCCAGGTGCAGTGCCTCGGCGGTGGCGGTCACCCGACCGTCGCGTACGGCCTTCAGGTGATTGGCGTTCACCTCGATGCCCACCACCTGCCGGCCCTCGGGCAGCACCAGCAGGGCCGAGGCCACACTGCCCAGTGTTTCGGCCAGGGCCGCGGTGGCCCCGCCGTGCAGAAGGCCCATGGGCTGCACGGTGCGGGCGTCCACCGGCAGGGAGGCGGTCAGGCGACCGTCCGGATCGACCCCGAAACGGATGTCCAGGTGTTCGGACAGCGTGCCGGGGCGGAAGCGGTCCGCCTGTTCAGCGTGTGCCGGGGTGAAGCGCATGGGCCAAAGGTACCCGTGCCGAACTTTGTCCCCCATGCAAAAGGCCACCAAGCCCCGTGTGCTGCTCGTCGAGGATGAAGAGGGCCTGCGCCATACGCTGCGCCTGAACCTGGAACTGGAAGGCTACCATGTGACCACTGCGGCCACAGGCCCGGAGGCCTTGGAGCGCTTGCGGGGTGCCCGGTTCGATGCGGCGGTGATGGACGTGATGCTGCCGGGGATGGACGGGTTCTCCGTGTGCGAGAAGGCCCGATTGGAAGGCGACCGGACGCCGGGGTTTTTCCTGACGGCGCGCCCGGCCCC
>OEIV010000346.1_pt1 | contig 27042 bp, 23 predicted proteins | sample 1539231 | NCBI WGS metagenome assembly OEIV01 (sample SAMN03794762, study PRJEB22550) | activated sludge metagenome | feature: wastewater treatment plant; material: activated sludge; isolation source: Wastewater treatment plant of a petroleum refinery complex | place: Argentina: Buenos Aires ... | reverse complement strand
GATGTAGCAGAGGGATCGCCAGGACCATTTGAAATAAAATAGGCATTGGGTGAAAAAACTTCACATTCAGCAAAAGGAGTATGCGCTGGAAATACTTTTAAATAAGCACCTCTTTCTACCATACAATGAAGAATGTTGCGTTTTACCCCTAAATCAAGCACTGCAATTCTTTTCTCGCTATTTTCGTCTCCTAAAGTATAAGCTTCCTGGGTTGTGACTTTAGATGCCAACTCTAAACCTTCCATGGAAGGCACACTCGCTAAGGTTTCTTTTAACACATCAAGATCAGTAAGCTCAGAAGAAATGATACAATTCATCGCTCCTTTGTTTCTTACATGAGCCACTAAAGCTCTGGTATCAATACCATGAATGGAAACAATATTGTTCTTCATTAAATAATCTTCCAATGAACTTTCAGCTAAAGTACGTGAATATTTTAAAGAAAGATTTTTACAGATTAAACCCGAAATTTTTACAGAATCACTTTCAACATCTGATTCTTTAGCCCCATAATTGCCTATATGTGCCGTATTCATGATAATTATTTGACCATAATAGGAAGGATCGGTAAATACTTCTTGATAACCAGTCATGCCTGTATTAAAACAGATTTCACCAGTGGCTGTGCCTATCGCACCAAAGGCTTTACCTTCAAACAATGTACCATCAGATAATAATAAGAAAGCGCTTTTTTCGTTGTTCATGAGTTGCAAAATTAGGGTATAGTTTTTATTGTTTGAAGTTGTGTTGATAAATATTTTATTTTTAAAAGTATCTTGCACCAAATTTTTACAACAACATGAATTTTAACAATCAGACCCTCTTTTATCAAGGAAAAGTCAGAGATGTATATACCATTCAAGATCAATGGCTGGTGATGATCGCAAGCAACCGCATATCCGCTTTTGATGTGATACTTCCCCACCCTATTCCTTACAAAGGTCAAGTGCTCAATCAAATTGCCGCAAAGTTTTTAAAAGCAACAGAAGATATTGTACCCAATTGGGTCATTGACGTCCCCTTGCCGCATGTAACGATTGGTAAGAAATGTGTACCTTTTGCTGTCGAAATGGTGATCAGAGGCAACCTAACCGGACATGCCTGGCGAACCTATAAAAAAGGATTACGAACCCTATGTGGCGTTACAATGCCTGAAGGACTCAAAGAAAATGATTTTTTCCCAACTCCTATTATTACCCCCACCACTAAAGCGCATGAAGGCCATGACGAAGATATTTCACGCGATGACTTATTAGCTAAAGGCATTGTATCAGAAGCAGACTATTTACAACTCGAAAATTATACCCGCGCATTATTTGAAAGAGGTAAACAAATGGCAGCACAACAGGGACTCATATTAGTAGATACAAAATATGAATTTGGCAAAATCGGTGATGTGATTTATTTAATTGACGAAATACATACCCCTGACAGTTCACGTTATTTTTATGCAGAGGGTTATGAAGATAGACAACAACGCAATGAAGCACAAAAACAACTATCCAAAGAATTTGTAAGAGAATGGCTCATTGCACATGATTTTATGGGTTTGGAAGGCCAGCAAGTGCCACCCATGAGTGAGGCATTTATAGATGAAATTTCAGCGCGATATATTGAGTTGTTTGAAAAAATAACAGGTGAGAAATTTATCAAGGCTAACATTGATGAACAAGCTGTTGAAGACAAAGTGAATGAAGTACTCAAAAAAATAATTCAATAATATGCGTATCGACATAATCACTGTAATGCCCGAATTGCTTGAAAGTCCTTTAAATCATTCGATGATGAAAAGAGCCCAAGAAAAAGGATTATTGGAAGTGCATCTTCATCATCTGCGACAATTTGCCATTAATAAACATGGCCAGGTAGATGATATGCAATATGGTGGAGGGGCGGGTATGGTCATCATGTGCGAACCATTGAGTAAGGCTATTGAAAGTTTACAGGCGGTTAGAAAATACGATGAGGTTATTTATCTCACACCAGATGGCAAAACATTAAACCAGCCAATGGCAAACAAACTTTCTCTTTGCGAAAACCTGCTGATGATTTGTGGTCATTACAAAGGTATCGATCAACGTATCAGGGATTTATATGTCACCCTTGAAATTTCAATAGGCGATTATGTGTTAAGTGGGGGCGAATTGGCTGCAGCCGTCCTGGTTGATAGCATCGGCAGATTGATTCCCGGCGTGCTCAACGACGAAACTTCAGCCCTTACTGATTCGCACCAGGATGGATTATTGGCACCACCCGTTTACACAAGACCAGCCGAATTTAAAAATTTAAAAGTGCCCGATATATTATTAAGTGGGCATTTCGCATTGATTGAAGCATGGCGTCATGAAGAAGCGCTTAAGCGAACAGCCGAACGTCGACCAGATATGATTTCATAAACATGGTTTAGAAATATTTCTCAACTATTTATCTATTCATTTTCGTTTTTAGCATTATATAAATACATTTGCTACAAATCAATTATAAACAGTTGTCCCATTATGAATAAAATTAACGTAGTAAACCCAGTAGTAGAAGTAGATGGCGATGAAATGACCCGTATCATTTGGCGATTTATCAAAGAAAAACTCATTCTTCCTTATTTGGAAATACCTATACAATATTACGATTTGAGTATTGAAAGCAGAGATGCCACCAATGACCAAATCACCATTGATTGTGCAAATGCCATTAAAGCCTGTGGCGTGGGTATCAAATGTGCAACCATCACCCCTGACGAAGCAAGGGTGGTAGAATTTAATTTAAAGCAGATGTGGAAGTCTCCCAATGGCACCATCCGTAATATATTGGATGGCACTGTATTTCGCGAACCCATTGTGATGAAAAATGTTCCTCGTTTAGTCCCTAACTGGACAGCCCCTATCATAGTAGGTCGTCATGCATTTGGTGATCAATACAGGGCAACCGATACGGTGATCAAAGGCAAAGGCAAACTCACGATGACATTTACACCTGAAGATGGATCACCTGCACAAACCTTTGATGTTTATAATTTTAAAGGAGACGGTGTTGCACTTAGTATGTATAATACCGACGAAAGTATCATGGGTTTTGCAAGAAGCTGTTTCAATATGGCTTTGAGTAAAAAATGGCCTTTATACCTATCTACAAAAAATACGATTCTGAAAAAATATGACGGTCGTTTTAAAGATATTTTTGAAGAGATATATCAAAATGAATTTAAAACTTTATTTGCGGATGCAGGCATTACCTATGAACATCGATTGATTGATGATATGGTAGCGGCAGCATTAAAATGGCATGGCAATTTTGTATGGGCTTGCAAAAATTATGACGGCGATGTACAAAGCGATACAGTAGCACAAGGCTTTGGCTCATTGGGGCTCATGACCTCTGTATTAATCACTCCTGATGGCAACACCATGGAAGCCGAAGCTGCCCATGGCACCGTTACCAGACATTATAGAGACCACCAAGCAGGCAAACCCACAAGCACGAATCCTATAGCTTCTATTTTTGCCTGGACACGTGGTCTTGCATTCAGAGGCAAGCTAGATGGCAATCAGGCACTCATTGACTTTTGTCAACATATTGAAAAAGTATGTATCGAAACCGTTGAAGGCGGTATCATGACCAAAGACCTTGCGGTTTGCATTCATGGCAATCAAGTAAAACATGGCGAACATTATGTTTATACCGAAGAATTTTTAGATGCCTTAGATGCCAATCTAAAAATCAAAATGGGCGTTTAGTATTTCGAACATGTAAAGAGAATGTATAGTGTTGATGATGATTTCAACCTAAAATATTTTTAGTTGTTTTCAAATCAAGTTTTGCTTTTGCAATGCTTGAAATCATTTCCATAAATTGATTCCCAACCAATTTATACCGAATGTATTTAAGAAGCATTCTGAAAAATATTGGTTTAATACCCACCCATATACATTACATTTAAGCTAATAACTATTGGACTTATATTATGTGTCGTTGGTATTATTTATCAAACTAAAAATACAAATATCCTTTACCTAACATCTGCACTATAAGGATCTACCGAAATTTCTGAAGCATTGGTGACCACCCTCCAGGTATTGATATCTATCACATGAAAAAAGCCATTTCTATTGCCACATTCTGAAATATGATGAGGTGCAGGTCCATTCAAATCTGCATTTCGACTCACCACATATAAATAACTGCGTATATCATCAACGCCAATGCCATGTGGCTGATAAAACCTTTCTTTGATTACTTTGACCACTTGTAAATTATTCATATTAATAACATACACCGAACCTTTAGATTTTAAATTGGGGTTTGCATCTTCTTGACAAGTGACAAATAATAAATCATGTTTTTTTGATATGGCCATTTCCAGAGGGTAAGTTCCAACGGGTATCACTTTGATTAATGTATCCACTCCAGTTCGCATCACCCTAACTTCATTACTGGTTTGACATGTTACAAAATACTGATCCATATTTTCATTCATCATCACCTCATGTGGATCTAAGATTCCTTTCGTAGTAACAGGTGCCACTCCTTTTTCTAATGAAATATCTTTTTTGGCTGCCAAGGAAGGGATTAACCGATAAATCATATTACCATATTGGGCAGTGATATAAATGGTATCGCTGTTTTTTGACAAGGCAATTCCATGGGGATTTTCAAACAAGCCACCCGTATAAGTCTTGATAGCTTTAGTGAGGAGGTTTACTTCTACTAATTTGCCATTGCTCGACAAATCAGAAACAAAGGCTTTTTTATTATCATTCGAAACTTTAATCACATTCCATAATCCATTGCCAATGTCATATTTGTTCATAAACGTATCAGTCACTGCATCAAATTGTTGAATATAATTGCCATTGATAAAACATACAAACCAGTACTTTTTATCATCTGACACCCTTACATTATGAGGCGACTCGGGAATATTGTCAAATTGACCTACACTGACATAACGCATCACAAGCTGTGTTTCAGCATCTACTACGCTCACAATATCACAGCCCTGATTGGTAATATATATTTTATTTCTGGTATCTGCATTGGATGCAAAAGGTATCACCCCATTTTTATCAGGACAACCATTGCTAATCCAGTTTTTTAGTATCAGCACTTCGTCCCTACTTAATGGATCTGCATTTAAAGGCATCGTAGGTGTTGTGCTTAATCCTAAATCAGCATAGGTATTGACAAATTGCATCAAGGATGATTGACCAGGGCTGAAAGGAATCACCACTGCACCATTTATAGCCCCACCTAAGAGTTTCGTATACGTACTTAGATTTAAATTACCTGCATTTTGATAACTTTGATCATTGTGACAACCAGCAGTTGCACATTTTTTGAGCATGATTGTTTCTACTTCTTTTGGATAATCTGATTGCTCAAAAGAAGGGTCTACCATTTTATTGCAAGAGAAAATACCTATACAAGTAACAACAACACTAAAAAGCAAAAGAGACTTCAACGGTTTCATGATTATTCAAAGTTAGGTATTAAATCAGTAAAAATCTACTAATGCAATCCCTTTTCACTGAGGTAACGTTCTGCATCTAAGGCAGCCATACAACCGCTCCCAGCTGCTGTAACAGCCTGACGATAAATTTTATCCTGTACATCCCCACTTGCAAAAACACCTTCTATATTTGTTTTGGTAGTGCCAGGTTCGGTAATAATATAACCTGTTTCATCCATGGTAATATAAGGTTTAAATATTTCACTGTTAGGGTTATGTCCGATAGCAACAAATAAGGCACTTACTGGTATATTTGTAATCGCCCCGGTTGCATTATGTTTTACATTTAAACTTTGAATTTTTTCTTCGGCTATAATTTCATCAATCACCGTATCCCAATATACTTGAATGTTAGGTGTTGCTAACACACGCTCTTGCATTACTTTGCTTGCACGCATTTTTTCACTTCTCACCAACATATGTACCTTGCTACATAATTTACTTAAATACATAGCTTCTTCACAAGCAGTATCGCCTGCACCAACAATGGCGACTTCTTTAGCCCTGAAAAAAGCACCGTCGCAAACAGCACAAGCACTTACACCACCACCTGTGGTTGCCAGTTGCTCTTCTTTAGGAATACCTAACCATTTGGCGCTTGCCCCTGTTGAAATAATAACAGCATCCGCTTCAATCCATTTTTCTTCATCAATTTGTACACGATAAGGTTGTACACTAAAATCAACCTGTGTTGCATAACCCCATCGAATATCGGCGCCCATTCGCTTAGCTTGTTCTTCAAACTCCTGCATCATTTTAGGCCCCATCACACCCTCAGGATAACCGGGATAATTTTCTACTTCTGTGGTAATCATCAATTGTCCACCAGGCTGTAATCCTTGATATAACACAGGTTTAAGGTCTGCACGTGCTGCGTAAATGGCTGCTGTATAACCAGAAGGGCCTGAACCTATGATGAGTAATTTTACTTTTTCAATTTCGTTTTCTGTTGACATATCTTGCTGTTTTATTATTTTATTGAATCAATCAAAGTATAGTATTTACTACCGTATCCTCCCCAAACACCCAGGGCATTTTTAATATTGCCTTGTACTTGTACAGGAGAAGCAAAGGGGTTGCCTACACTTCCCTCAGAGAAGGATAAGGTTTCCCAAAAGGTAAATACATTTTTATCAATCGCAGACCATTTGACAGTCACGGTATCCCCTTTTCTTACATAACCAATGGTTTGATACTCGCTTTGGGTATAGGTTTTTGATTTGTCAAAACCCAAATCTATCGTTAAAGGGATTGAGGTTCCATTGATAATATTATCGTTATAGACAGAACTAAAGGAAGAAAAAAACAATTCAGGTCCGCCATTTTTTATATATCGATTTGTTTTTGTTTGCAATTTTACACTATTGCCAAAAGTATCTGGATCGGTGTATATTGCTTTGATGACTGAAAAACTATCTTCTTTTCCAGGCACAGGTTCAAGCCAAACAGAATCAAGCCCGGGGTTAATGGGTATTTGTGTAAAAGCTTCGTAATATTGATTGTTGTCGAGGATTGATATTTTATACATATGACCTGCAATACCTTTAAAATTGAGTGCGTTAGGATCTAACAAATCAGGACCATAGATACTAAAGTTAAAGGTATTAGCACCTACCACAGTATCAATCACATACTCTTTGAGCACAAGTGTATCGGAAGCGGTAATATCGATGACGGTGATTTGGGCATTTTTGATATATTCAATAGAACTTAAATCAATTTTGTCAAAAAAACCAATACTCCTTGTAAGCGTCACATAAGGCACTTCATCGATTTCAATCACGCCTTCAACAACAATTTTCTTTTCACCATCGTTCAATTTGATATCTACTTCTTTTTCGCATGAAGTAAACAACACAATGGCCAACACCAGAAATATCATTTTTTGCATGGATGCAAAGTTATACCAAAAATATTTATTATTAAATTTAAATACATGAGTTATAATGCCTGCATACATTGAATTTCAGCAGAAACATACTGGACGATTCATTCGGTTTTGCAGGTATTCATACAAATAAATTTATTTGACAAATTAAAAAAATATTGAATGAATTATTGTCTTAAACAAAAAGCATACAGTATCACTACCGTATGCTTTTTTACCTCAATAACATGATTTTAATTTTCCAATTCGAAAATTATCGGTAATTGATATTTTGCATTTACCGCTTGCCCATTGATTTTTCCAGGTTTCCAATCAGGCATGATCCCCATCACTCTTTTGGCTTCATCATCAAAACCATATCCTGCTTTCTTTAAAAAATCGACCTCTGTAATTTTTCCTGTTTTATCTACAACAAATTCCAATACCACTTTCCCTGTTTCGCCTTCTTGTTGGGCTCTTGCAGGATATTTAATATGTGATTTTAAAAATGCCAACATAGCATCTTCGCCCCCAGGAAATTCGGGAAATTGTTGCAAATCGCCAGTCTCGTGAATTACTTCTTTGACTACAGGTGCTTCCACAATCACATCATTCACCTTGCCTGTTTCTGTGCCGGGATTCAATGTTTGTTGACCATCCTCAGGCCCTTCGATTTTAGTAGCCCCAAAATTTTCTTTTGACAAGGTTTTTTGGTCTTCCAAAATTTTGTCGTCGGGCACACTATCCGCAGCAATGACAACAGGAATCGTAAATAAATTGCTAGCTATAGGTTGATGGGTTGTGGGTGGAGGCACTACCGGTGGCTTTACGGGTGGAGGTGGCATCACTGGGATATCAGGATTGAAAATAATGGGTGGCTTTTTCAATCCGATTGCGCGCTCTTCATCCATAAACAGCCCTGCAATAAGTGGGATGCTAGAAATTAAAAAGGCGAATGTAGCGACAATGGTGATGGCCTTACGCGCTCTTTTGTGATAGTTCTTACGAAGCTCATACGCTCCGTATAATTGGTTTTTTTGTTCAAAAATAATGTCTAAGACATCTGCTCCAAGGATTTTGTTACTTTCCATTTTTATTGTTTTTAAAGTGATGGAAATTTCAATACATGTTAACTTATGTTGATAATGTGTAGATGTTTCATTTACCTTGTTGCTTTAGGTATTAAACGTATTGGAATATTTTTTTATTGCATTTTTTTTAACCTTTTTAAAAAATATAAAAAAATATAGTATGTTAGTGCATTAATATTTAATTATGACTATTGGAATTCTTAAAGAACCTGCTGGAGAAAACAGGGTTTCTGCATTGCCAGACATTGCAAGCAATTTTGTAAAAATGAATGTAGCAGTGATGGTGGAAGATGGCGCAGGCGCCAATGCCTTTGCAACAAATGCAGATTACGAAAAAGTGGGAGCAAGTATCGGCACACGAGCTGAGGTCATTGCCCAATCAACTATTCTATTATCATTACAAATGCCCCTAGATGATATCAAAGGAAAAATATTATTGGGTGTTTATCAACCCTTATTTAATTTTCAACAAGTTAAAAATTGGGCATCCCAGCAAAATACTATTTTTAGTATAGATACCATACCTCGTACAACCCGTGCCCAAGCAATGGATGTTTTAAGCTCACAGGCAAACATTGCTGGTTATAAAGCCGTTTTATTGGCTTCTTCAGAATATTGCCGTTACTTCCCGATGTTTATGACAGCCGCTGGCAGTATTGCCCCTGCTAAAATGTTGATATTAGGCGCTGGTGTTGCTGGACTTCAAGCCATTGCCACTGCAAAAAGACTGGGTGCAGTCGTAGAAGTATTTGATACACGACCTGCAGTAAAAGAAGAAGTACAAAGCTTAGGAGCTAAATTTGTAGAAGTAGAAGGAGCTGCAGATGCAAGCGCAGCAGGTGGTTATGCGGTAGAACAATCAGAAGAATATAAACAAAAACAACAACAACGAATTGCTGAAAGTGTAGCAAAGGCCGATATTGTAATAACGACTGCCCAAATACCTGGCAAAAAAGCACCAATCTTATTAAGCGATGAAATGGTAAAAAGCATGCGCAATGGGAGTATTATTATTGACTTAGCTTCAGCAACAGGAGGCAATACCAATTTTACCAAAAACAACGAAACCATTATGGTAGGTGGAGTTAAAATAATTGGCAATTCCAATTTAGCCTCTTCGATGCCTTCCGATGCAAGCAAAATGTATGGAAAAAACATCTTAAACTTTTTAAAACTTATCATTGATAAAGATGGCAATGTTCATTTAAATTTCGAAGATGAATTGGTGAAAGAAACATGTATTGCTCATGAAGGAAAAATAACCAACGAACGGGTAGCCGCTCTTCTTTAATGTTTACGCATCAGTGCTTTGAGCCCCTTTATACTATTCAACAAAAAACAATTTAAGTAAAGTCATTTTAAAATAAAACAATCTTTAAACAAAATAATATGGACGCAATATTCGATTTTTTCTCCGCCAATTACGACATGATAACCATTGTCATCTTGTCAATATTTTTAGGTATTGAAGTGATCTCCCGAGTACCTTCAGTATTGCATACGCCGCTAATGAGTGGCGCCAATGCCATTCATGGTGTAGTGATTATAGGTGCTATCATTGTAATGGGACAAGCCGCTCAAGATGATTATCTGGCTTTAACATTGGGCTTTCTTGCAGTGATACTAGGCACTTTAAATGTGGTAGGTGGTTTTGTGGTAACAGACAGAATGCTTGAAATGTTTAAGAAAAAACCAAAAAAATAAACCCGATATAGAATTATAATACCAATCATTATTCAAATTTTTAAATTTATTCAATGCAAAACTTTTTATTACTTCTCTCTTATTTAATCGGTAGCATTTCGTTTATCGTAGGGTTAAAAATGCTTTCACATCCTGATACTGCACGAAAAGGAAATTTGTATGCAGCAGTAGGTATGAGCATCGCCATATTTGCAACCATTTTTTTATATACTGATGAAAGTGGTCAACATCTTGGAAATTATCTCTGGATTTTTGGTGGGCTTATCATTGGTACTGCGATTGGTACTATGATGGCCAAAAAAGTACAAATGACCGCCATGCCCCAAATGGTTAGTTTATTTAATGGCATGGGAGGCGCTTGCGCTGCTATTATTTCTATAGTTGAGTTTAAACATTTAATGCATCAACAATCATCCCATGACATTGGTGGCTCGATCACCCAGTTATTGAGCACAATTATTGAATCTGTTACCACTACGCCTTCAAATCCTAAACTCACATTACTCACCATTCTTGTAGGCTTAGTTATCGGTACGGTTTCGTTTTTTGGTTCAATGATTGCATTTGGCAAATTAAATGGCAATATTAACGACAAAACATTACCCGCTCAACAAGTTGTAAATATTGGATTGTTGTTGGTGATTGTGGGTTTGATTGTCGTGATGCTTACTGGCACTACTGGCTTGAGTCTTCCTGTATTGTTTTGGTCATTATTTGCTATTTCTGCTTTTTATGGTATTTTATTTGTAATGCCGATTGGTGGTGCAGATATGCCAGTTGTTATTTCATTGTTGAATTCATTTACCGGCGTAGCTGCTGCATGTGGTGGATTTTTATACCACAACCCAGTGATGTTAACAGGGGGTATATTGGTAGGAAGTGCTGGCACCATTTTAACGATATTGATGTGTAAAGCCATGAATCGTTCATTAACAAATGTGATCGTGGGTGCCTTTGGTGGCAATAAAACGGGAGGTGCTGCTACTGAATCAGGTGGTGCTTATAAAGAAATTTCGATGAGCGATACTGCTGTATTGATGGCCTATTCAAAACGCGTGGTAATTGTACCTGGTTATGGATTGGCTGTTGCACAAGCACAACATACTTGTCACGAATTAGAAAAAGTACTGGAAGAAAAAGGGGTTGAATTAACCTATGCCATTCATCCTGTAGCAGGTCGTATGCCTGGTCATATGAATGTATTACTTGCAGAAGCAGATGTACCTTATGAAAAATTAAAAGAAATGGAAGAAATCAATCCTGAGTTTGCGCAAACAGACGTGGTATTGATATTAGGCGCAAATGACGTGGTAAATCCTGCTGCAAAAAACGACCCCTCTTCCCCAATTTATGGAATGCCCATTTTGGAAGTTGAAAATGCTACCCATGTGATAGTCAATAAAAGAAGTATGAAACCGGGTTATGCTGGAATCGAAAATGCCTTGTTTTATCAACCTAAAACATCTATGCTATTTGGCGATGCAAAAAAAGTATTGCAAGATTTAGTGAGCGAGTTGAAAGGGATGTAGTTTGGTAGATGTGAGATGTGAGATGTGAGATGAGAGATTAGCCAAAAGTGAGTAGAGAATAGGCAAGCGTTGATTTCATTATAAATAAAAAAAATAATACTAAACAACCTATATCTGAGATCTTATTTTAAAATAAAAAAAACAGATAAAATAACGGTAAACAACAAATGCTTATTCATTAGAATAAGCATCACCGTATTGATCATTTCAAATACATTTTATCCCCAATCGACGGTTTTTATATTTTCACATTTTTAATTTAGCAAATCCTCCATTACCTTTGCCTCTCAACAGTCATAAGTCTGTGCTTTTCTAACTCCTGAACTTTCGGGATAAAAAAAAAATGCCTAAAGACAACTCCATTCAATCCGTTCTCATCATAGGTTCTGGCCCTATTATCATTGGTCAGGCATGTGAATTTGATTATAGTGGCACCCAAGCTGCCCGATCACTTCGTGAAGAGGGTATCAAAGTAATATTAATTAATTCAAACCCTGCTACTATCATGACCGACCCAATGATGGCTGACAGGGTATATCTTTTACCCTTAACCGTAGAAAGTATAGAGCAGATATTGCAAGAAAATAATATCGATGCGGTATTACCAACCATGGGTGGACAAACTGCCCTTAACTTAGCAAAAGAAGCTGAGGAACTGGGTATTTGGAAACAATACAATGTTCGACTTATTGGCGTTGATATCAAAGCCATTGACAAAGCAGAAGATCGTGAACAGTTTAGACAATGGATGATCCAATTAGGTGTCAATGTTGCGAAAGCCAAAACCGCCAATTCCTATCTTGAAGGTAAAGAATTTGCCCAAGAAATAGGATTCCCACTGGTGATTCGCCCCTCATTTACCTTAGGGGGTACGGGAGGTGGGTTTGTACATGCACCAAGCGATTTAGATGAAGCATTGAACAGAGGTCTGCAGGCATCTCCCATTCATGAAGTACTTGTGGAACAAGCCGTATTAGGCTGGAAAGAATTTGAATTAGAACTTTTACGCGATAGCGCCGACAATGTTTGTATCATTTGTACCGTTGAAAATTTTGACCCCATGGGTGTGCATACCGGCGACAGTATTACAGTTGCACCTGCAATGACATTGAGTGATACAGCATTTCAGTTGATGCGTAATACAGCCATCATGATGATGCGCGACTTAGGAAATTTTGCTGGCGGATGTAATGTACAATTTGCCATGAATCCTGAAAATGAAGAAATTATCGCCATTGAAATCAACCCTCGTGTTAGTCGTTCATCAGCATTAGCCAGTAAAGCCACCGGTTATCCCATCGCCAAAGTAGCCAGCAAATTAGCTATTGGGTATCGACTCGACGAATTAAAGAATCAAATTACGGGTAATACATCTGCATTTTTTGAACCTGCCCTCGACTATGTCATTGTAAAGATTCCCAGATGGAACTTTGATAAATTTAAAGGGGCTAAAGAAACATTAGGCTTGCAAATGAAAAGCGTCGGAGAAGTAATGGCTATCGGTCGCAGTTTTACTGAGGCTGTACAGAAAGCTTGTCAAAGTTTGGAAAACAATGCCATAGGCTTAGGCTATTATGGTAAAAGTTTAATGAAAACAGATGATATCCTTGAATCGTTAAAAACACCTAAATGGGATCGAATATTTAGAATCAAAGATGCCTTGATGGCTGGTGTGAGCGTTAACTCTATTTCAAAAGCAAGTCACGGTATTGATAAATGGTTTTTAAACGAAATTAAAAAACTTTGTGATTTAGAAAAAGAAATTGCAAAATACAAAATAGACACCTTACCTGCTGCTACACTACGTGAAGCCAAACATCATGGCTTTGGTGATGAACAGATTTGTAGAATAATGAATGATGGCACCGAAGACGAATTATATGAAAAAAGAAAGGCATTAGGAATCACGCGTGTGTTTAAAATGGTAGATACTTGTGCAGCAGAATTTGAAGCACTTACCCCCTATTTTTACAGCACCTTCGAAAGACCTATTGTTGGAGAGGAACTGATTCAAAACGAATCAAAGGTTACAGATAAAAAGAAAATCATCGTATTGGGGAGTGGACCAAACCGTATTGGCCAAGGTATTGAATTTGATTATTGTTGTGTACATGGGTTGTTGGCCATTAAAGAATGTGGCTTTGAATCAATCATGATTAATTGTAACCCCGAAACCGTGAGTACCGATTTTGACATGGCTGATAAATTATATTTTGAACCCGTTAACTGGGAGCATATTTATGAAATTATCGAACACGAAAAACCTGCAGGCGTTATTGTACAATTGGGTGGACAAACAGCCCTCAAAATTTCAAAAAAATTATACGAAAAAAACATTCCTATTATCGGCACAAGCTTCGACAATATGGACATCGCAGAAGACCGTGGCCGATTTAGCGATTTACTCAAAGAGCTTGGCATTCCTTACCCCAACTATGGCACTGCAGAAGATGTAGAGGAAGCAATCAAAGTGGCTAATCAGGTGGGTTATCCTGTGCTTGTACGCCCAAGTTATGTAATAGGTGGCCAACGTATGCGCATTGTCATCAACGATGAAGAATTGGAAAAAGCAGTTGTCAGTATACTTAAACATATACCCGACAATAAAATACTTATTGATCATTTTCTAGACCGTTGTCAGGAAGCTGAAGTTGATGCCATTTATGATGGTGAACAAATACATATCATGGGTGTGATGGAACATATTGAGCCGGCAGGAATTCATAGCGGTGATAGTCATGCCATGTTACCTTGCTTTAATCTCACCCCCTTGATAGTGACTACAATGGAACATTATGCGTTGAAAATAGCCAAGGCACTTAATATCAAAGGCTTGATTAATATACAGTTTGCAATTAAAAATGATGAGGTATATGTAATTGAAGCAAATCCTCGTGCATCACGCACAACCCCCTTTATTGCTAAAGCCTATCAAATTCCTTATTTAAATATTGCAACAAAAATCATGATGGGTACCCACAAACTTTCAGATTTTACCTATGAGAAAAAATTGCAGGGATTTGCCATCAAAGAACCTGTATTTTCATTCGACAAATTTCCAGGGGTGAATAAAGAATTGGGACCAGAAATGAAATCTACAGGTGAAGCCATTCGCTTTATCAAAGACTTACGCGATCCTTATTTTAGACAGCTATATAAAGATCGAAGTATGTATTTGAGTAAGTAATCCGCTTTCAAAATTGTTTGAAGGAAAACCCTATATTTTTTTAATACTGAGCTATAGTATTAGTGATGGTTAGTACTCTTTTATTTTTGAAGAATATACCTAATGTATTTAAGTAAGTAATCTGAAAAGTTCGGCATAATGTCAGCAAAAATTGAAACGAAGCTAATAAGCCTTGAAATTTCTTTGGGTGTCGTGGGAATTAAAGATAAATGTAAAACATTATTTCAATCCGACTATACCATACTAAAATTTATTAAACGTAAGCATATTTTATAAATCACTTTAGAATATTTGTTTGACAATTTACATCACAAACCCTTTATCCAAAATAAAGGTCATAATCATCCAAACTACTCTTCAGGCTCCATTTCGTTACTCACTTTCTCTTTATTACCCATCACTATATTATAAATCTGTAAGGGTTGTCGGTAAATAGATTTATTAAATCGATTTCCAAGTACGATGATGGTAAAATTGTCTTGTAAAAAACGATAAAAACAGGTATTGTTTCCATGCCACCAACCATTATGATATACAATTTTATTACCATCAGGGTAGTTCAGCATACGCCACCCTAAGCCATAGTTTTTAGCACCTGGTGTTTCAAAACTATAAGGTTTGAAGGCTTCAAGCAAGGAAGTGTAATTGATTAATTTATTGGTATACAAAGCCTGATCCCATTTGTATAAATCTTCAACAGTACTATACACCCCTTTATCACCCACTACACCATCTAAATGCATATCGGGTTCTAATTGCCAGTTGGCCTTGTAACAAAAGGCAGCAGTACATACACGTTCTTTATTCGGATCTATTACAAACGTATTTTTCATTCCCAAAGGGTTAAAAATAAAACGCTTCATAAAATAATCAAACTTCATCCCACTCACACTTTCCACAATAGAAGCCAACATTACATAGTTTGAATTGCTGTAATTAAATTTCGTATTGGGTGTAAATTTCAACTTTGGTTTTTTAGCAGCAAACAAATCGATAATATCATCGTTGTTTAAATACAACTTACCCGTTGGTTTTGGTGCAAAATGTATATAATCGGGCAAGCCACTTCGATGGTTTAAAAGCATACGTACTGTAACATTGGCATATGGGAAACTGGGAATATAATTAGTAACCAAATCGTCTAAAGCAAGTAAGCCTTTATCTTTAAGAAGCAATATGGCTCCACTGGTCAGTGTTTTTGAGGTAGAAGCCAGCTGACTTTGAGTTAATGGCGACCAGGGTGCCCCACTTTCTTTTTGACTGAGGCCATAATATCTTTCATAGAGTATTTTGCCTTTATACCCAATAAGCACACTTCCATTAAAACCTGCACTTACTTGTCGCTGGTAAAAGGTATCTAAATTATATACCATTTGTTTATAAGCCAATGATGATGTATCGCTATAGTCAATAACGACCTTCCCAAAGGCGGGTGTATTGTCAGGTGCAGGGTTTTTGGCATGAGAATTACAAGCACAAGCCAACAGCAAAAATATAAGTACTATTTGGGTTTTCAACAATTTAAATACCATAACTCCAAAGATAAATATTTTAATAGGCAAGTAAATGTTAAAAATATTAAGATATGTGTGAATAAGTTTTTTTACTGTGAATGCATTCGATGATTAAAAATAATTGATGAATTATCAATAAATTCTTATCAATCCATTTTAAGGTAGCAAATAGTTTCCTTATGTTTGTGCTTTCAAACTTTTATTCAATTTACAATTATGAATTTTCAACTTTCTGAAGAACAACTGATGATACAGCAAGCGGCAAGAGATTTTGCCCAAAACGAACTTTTACCTGGTGTAATAGAACGCGATGAACATCAAAAATTCCCTAGCGAACAAATTAAGAAAATGGGTGAATTAGGCTTTCTCGGATTGATGGTTGACCCTAAATATGGTGGTGCTGGTATGGATACCATTTCCTATGTATTAGCCATGGAAGAAATTTCAAAAATAGATGCTTCTGCTTCAGTATGTATGAGTGTCAACAACTCATTGGTGTGCTGGGGATTAGAAACTTTTGGCTCCGAAGAACAAAAACAAAAATACTTAGTGCCTTTAGCTACCAGTGAAGTAATAGGCGCCTTTTTATTGAGTGAACCTGAAGCAGGAAGCGACGCCACTTCACAACGTACCATTGCAGAAGATAAAGGTGATCATTACGTATTGAATGGCACTAAAAACTGGATTACCAACGGCAATTCTGCTACCCATTACTTGGTGATAGCGCAAACAGATATAGAGAAAAAACATAAAGGCATCAATGCATTTATTGTTGAAAAAGCCTGGGATGGCGTTACTGTAGGTGGTAAAGAAAATAAAATGGGTATTCGCGGTAGTGACACCCATTCTATTATGTTTCAGGATGTAAAAGTGCCAAAAGAAAACCGTATCGGTGAAGATGGGTTTGGATTTACATTTGCCATGAAAGTACTTAGTGGAGGTCGTATTGGTATTGCATCTCAAGCGCTGGGTATTGCTTCAGGCGCCTACGAATTAGCTGTCAAATATGCCAAAGAACGTAAAGCTTTTGGGACAGAAATCATGAATCATCAAGCTATTCAGTTTAAACTGGCCGACATGGCAACCCAAATAGAGGGTGCTCGATTGCTTTGCTTTAAAGCAGCTTGGCTTAAAGACCAACATTTAAATTACGATATGGCTTCTGCAATGGCAAAATTATATGCCTCAGAAATTGCCCAAAGCGTAACCACTGAAGCTGTTCAAATACATGGAGGTTACGGTTATGTAAAAGAATTTCATGTAGAAAGACTGATGCGTGATGCTAAAATTACCCAAATTTATGAAGGCACAAGTGAGGTACAACGTATTGTCATTAGTAGAAGTGTGCTGAAAGGATAATAAAGCTTAAGGGGTTGTATTTGCAGGCGTTTCTATAGTAAACTCACTTCTCAACATTTCAATAAAGTCAAGGATTTCTTTACGTCCTGATCGTTTAACTGCGGAAGTCACAAAGGCAACAGGCATCTCATCCCAGGTTTTCAATAAAGCCTTTTTAAATAAACTAATATTAGCACTCACTACTTTTTGTGAGTCCTTGTCTGCTTTGGTAAAAATAATGGTAAATGGAATCCCTTTGGCACCTAATTTATTAATAAAATCAATATCTTTTGCCTGGGGCGTATGACGTGAATCAATGAGTACAAATAGGTTGCAAAGATTTGATCTTGTTTCTACATAGTTCCATATCATTTTAGTCCAGTCGCCCCTTTTAGTTTGCGACACTTTCGCAAATCCATATCCTGGTAAATCAACCCAATACATATTTTTGTTGATTAAAAAATGATTGATCAATTGTGTTTTACCTGGAGTGGAAGATGTTTTGGCTAAATTTTGTTTATTGGTTAGCATATTGATGAGCGACGACTTGCCTACATTGCTTCTACCAATAAATGCGATTTCTGGCAAAGTAGGTTTAGGGCTTTTACTGACATCCGTATTGCTGATAATAAATTCTGTAGACTTAACTTCCATGGACCACAAATGTAAAGTAAAATTATAATACCATTGTGATTTATGCCAAACCGAGGGTTCATTAAAGTAATAAATAGACAAAAGGTGGGTCAGTTGATTATATAAAACATACCCAACATATACACTATGAATAGGCGCTTTTTTGAATGTCTAAATGAATGTATCTACGTCAATTTGTCCTAAAACATATCATTGGCAAAATAATTGACTAAACTAATGTTGAAAACTAAAAACAATAGGACGATGAGCGAAAAAACCCATGAAAACGAGGTAAAGACCCCACAAGATCAAAACAATGAAAATATGTCTGACAATCAAACCATTGAAAATGTGTCAGAAAATGTTGATTTGAATGAAAATATGACCGACGAATCTGCTATTGAAAAATTGCAACAAGAAGTAGCCTCTTGGAAAGATCAATATGTAAGACTCGTAGCAGAATTTGACAATTTCAAGAAACGTTCATTCAAAGAAAAAATGGAAACCATACAGACTGCTGGCAAAGATGTGATGCTAAGTTTACTCGATGTAGTAGATGATAGCGAACGAGCAGAAAAACAGCTTGAAACAGCCACAGATGTAAAAGCCCTTAAAGAAGGGATGCAATTGGTATTTAACAAACTAAAACATACCCTGCAACAAAAAGGATTGAAGTCATTTGATAGTATTGGCCAAGCATTTGATGTTGAAAAACATGAAGCAGTCACCGAAATACCTGCCCCATCTAAAAAAATGGAAGGTAAAGTTATTGACGAATTACAAAAAGGCTACTTACTCAATGACAAATTGATACGTTATGCTAAAGTCGTGATTGGCAAATCAAATGAATCCTAAACCATCATATTGTAGAGGAATTTAATAAAACACATGAAAAGAGATTTTTACGAAATACTGGGCGTAAGCAAAAATGCTTCGGCTGATGAAATAAAAAAAGCTTACCGAAAAGTAGCTATGCAGTATCACCCTGACAAAAATCCTGGGGATAAGGCTGCCGAAGAAAAATTTAAGGCGGCAGCTGAGGCTTATGAAGTATTGAGCAATGCAGACAAAAAACAGCGATATGACCAATATGGACATGCTGGCTTGGGTGGTGCCGCAGGTGGTGGCGGATTTGGTGGTGGTGGATTTGGCGGTATGCGCATGGAAGATATTTTCGAAAACTTCGGCGATGTATTTGGTGGCGGATTTGGTGGCGGCGGAAGCAGAAGCCGCGGTGGTGGCAATAGAGGCTCAAACCTTCGAGTAAAAGTAAAATTGAACTACGAAGAGATTTTGAAAGGTGCTCATAAAACCATTAAAGTAAAAAAATATGTACGTTGTGATACTTGTGCAGGGGTAGGTGCCAAAGACAAATCATCGATTCAAAACTGTAGCACCTGTGGTGGTAGCGGTCAGGTAAGAAGAACGCAACAAACTTTTTTAGGTCAAATGCAAACCGTGACTACATGTCCAGCTTGTAATGGAGACGGATCACAGATATTAAATAAATGTAGCCCATGTAAAGGCGAAGGTCGCGTATATGGCGAAGATACCATTAGCCTCGACATACCCGCAGGTGTGCAAGAAGGCATGCAACTGAGTGTAAATGGCAAAGGAAATGCTGGTGAACGAAACGGACCTGCTGGCGATTTGCTGGTGGTAATAGAAGAAGAAAAACATGCTGAACTCATGCGTGAAGGCTTGAATGTATTGTTTGAACTTAATCTTTCGTTTCCAGAAGTGGTCATGGGGCTTGAAGCAGAAGTGCCGACCATTACAGGTAAAGCTAAAATTAAAATACCTGCAGGTACTCAAGCTGGTAAAATATTACGATTAAAAGGCAAAGGATTTCCAAGTGTCAATAGTTACGAAAAAGGTGATCAATTAATCAATATCAATGTTTGGACTCCTCAACATTTAAGTAGTGAAGAGAAAAAAATATTGGAAAAATTAAAAGACTCTCCCAACTTCAAACCCGACTTTTCAAAAACGGACAAAAGCTTTTTTGATAAAATAAGAGAAGCTTTTAGTTAGGGCTTAATGCATAAGGTATGGCCATTGATTTAGGCATCGAAGGGAGACACAATGTGCATGTTTATTATGGATTTTCAAACTTTTTAAGAGGTCAAATTAGTACAAATACATGATGCTTAAACATGTATGAAACACTTACCTATTTTGAATACTTTCTGTAAATATAAATCGCTAATAATCCGAATAAAAAATTGGGTATCCAAACAGCAATAAGTGGGTGCAAGTTGCCTTTAATCGCAAAGGTTGTTGAAAATTGCATCAGGAATATATAGATCGCACTGATCATTAATCCTACTGCCAAATGCACCCCACTCCCTCCCCTCACCTTACGCGATGCAATACAAGCACCGATAATAGATAAAACAAAAGCGGAAAAAGGGGAAGATGTTCGACGATGAAATTCAATAAGATATTCATTCAATGATTGACTTCCTTTTTGTTTTTCTTTATTGATAAATGCATTTAATTCAGGTGTTGTCATCATTTGCTTGGCCTCTCTTTTTTCAATCAAGTCGGCAGGTTTAAAGGCAAACGTTTTATTTTTAAACAGTTGTATATCCAGGGTTTCATGAATGCCAGCCAGGTTTCTCATAACAGCTTCTTGCAACTTCCACTGACCAGCAATACTGTCGTACGTACATCGGTCAGCACTGATTTTTTCAATAATCTCATTGCCTTTTAGTTTTTCATAGCTAAATCGATACCCCGTTTTCGATTCGGGATTATAACTTTGCATATAGATATATTCGTTTTGGCTAATGCGAATATGAAAATTATCATCTGAACTGTAATTACGCTCCCACAAATATTTTTCCTCAAATTTTAATCGACTCTTGTTGGCTTTAGGTATTACATAATGATTGGCCAATAGTAAAGCCAATGAAATAATAGCAGCACCAATAATATAGGGGCGCAACATTCTTTTAAACGACATTCCACTACTTAAAATAGCAATAAGTTCTGACCTATTAGCCATTTTAGACGTAAAGAAAATAACTGCAACAAATATAAAAATGGGAAAAAGTAAGGCCAGGATATAAGGGATGAAATTCTTAAAATAGATAAGAATCTGAGATATGGGCACTTTTCTATCTACGAAATCATTTATTTTTTCGGTAAAATCTATAACAATCGCAATTACTGAAAATGCACCCAGTAAAAACACAAAAGTGCCTAGAAAATTCTTTAAAATGTATTTGTCAATTTTATTGAGCATGACGCGGGTGTAAACCTAATAAATAAAATGATTTAAGTATTTAATGCATGTATAATGTTTTCATAATAAGCGTCAGGTACGTTAATTGTAGACATCTTTTTAATATCATTATTTGATGAAATCCATTGGTACTGGTGCTGATGTTTAAACCACGTGATTTGGCGTTTGGCATAATTCCGGGTATGTTGCTTTATTTTTTCAATAGCCAATTCCAATGAAATGGATTGATTTAAATAATCAAATAGTTCAGCATAACCAACCGTTTGTAGTGATTTTAAATGTTTAAAAGACGATAAATTTGAAACCTCTTCTACTAAACCTGCTAATATCATCTGATCTACCCGATCATTGATTCTTTGGTACAAAAGTTCGCGTGGCATGTCTAAAGCAAAATATTGTATGGCAAATGCACGTTGTTTTATTTGTTGTGTTCTATAAGTGAGAATTGATGTGCCCGTTGATAATTTAAACACCAATGCTCTCAACAGGCGATGAGGATTTTGTTGCTCGCCCTGTTGAAAAAAAAGCGGATCTTTGATGGCAACTTCTTGTTGAAGCCAGCTCAACCCCTTTGATTGATAATTAGTATTAACATGATCTTCAATATCTTTATTGATTGCTGGCATCTCATCGATGCCTTCACACAATGCTTTGAGGTATAATCCGGTACCCCCAACACAAACAGCATAGTCATTGGTTTGAAATATCGAAGCAAGGGTTTGTAGTCCATACTTTTCATAAATACCTGCAGACATTTCATCTTGTATGCTGTGAGAGTCAATGAAATGATGTTTTACTTCCATTAATTCTTCACGACTTGGTTTGGCTACACCGATATTCATTTCACGAAAGCATTGTCTGCTATCAGCCGAAAGAATACTTGTATTAAAATGTTTAGCAAGCGAAATCGCAGTGGCGGTTTTGCCACTGGCTGTTGCGCCGCCTATGACGATGAGTGTTTTTAATGGCATCCCTTCACTATAAAAAAAATTAAATATCGCCTTCGAAATTTTCCTGACTTTCTTCGCCTCCTTCATCAAATTCATCCAACCCCATATCATCTTCTCCTTCATCTCCAAACCCTTCTGCACCATTAAGGTCATATTTCTCTACGATTTCTACAACACTGTCTTTTTCATTAGGAGAAGTGCCAAAGTTGACCGGAGAAATCCCCTCGCTTTTAATACACTTAGGATACTTAATCAGGTCTGAATTAAAAGGGGTGATGGTAATGATTTCAATTAAAAAGGTCCAGGCTTTGGGGTGTACACATTCGTAAATAAATTTCTGATCAGGGTCTGTAATTAAAGCGCCAACAGGTGTTTTTTTCATACTGAGTGCAGGCGCATTTCGTAGATTTTTTTCTACGGTAGATGACAAGGTGATACCTTTCGTTCTCTTATCGTCGATAGCGTAAAAAAAAGCTTCCATTTTTTCAGGAAATTGCAAAGCAAACTTGATACAAGTATGTAATTCATAAAAAGTTTGGCTCGATACAATTTCTATATTTCTGTAAGTGGCATCATCTTCTTCCCAACTTACTTTAAATTTTAACAATGGCATGGTAGTGTATTCAATGAGTTACAAACATACTACATAGGTTTTATATTTTGCTCATTTGCATACTGAAGCATAAAAGAAAATGCTTCCTCATAATTATTTTTGATAAGTCCGTCTAAAATGGCCTCACGTACAGCATCTTTTATTTCCCCTACCTCCTTGGATGGTGTGAGTCCAAAAGTTTGCATAATCAATTCACCAGAAATAGGTGGTTGCCAATTTCTAATTTTATCATTTTCTTCCACCGCCTTCAAACGCTCTTTGACCAATTCATAATTTTCTTTGTATTTAATGACTTTTTCCTGGTTTTTAGAAGTGATATCTGCATTACAAAGTGTCAATAAATCTTCCAGATCGTTTCCTGCATCAAACAATAATCTTCGAATGGCACTATCTGTAATATTTTCTTTGGTAAGACTCACCGGGCGATGATGTAATTGCACAATTTTTTGTACATATTTCATCGATTCATTTTGAGGAAGTTTTAAATATTTAAATATACCAGGTATCATTTGAGCACCTATCCATTCGTGATTATGAAAAGTCCAACCATGTCCTTTTTCAAAAAGTTTGGTAGCTGGCTTTCCTATATCATGCAACAAAGCAGCCCAACGCAGCCACAGATTTTTAGTGTGTGGACAAATATTATCAAGCACTTGTAAGGTATGATAAAAATTATCTTTATGCCCCTTGCCATCAATATATTGGGCACCCGCCAAATCAGTGAGGTGAGGAAAAATCAAGTGTAATAATTTAGTTTTAAAGAGCAAATCAAAACCAACAGATGGCTTATTACACATCATGATTTTGTTGAGTTCATCTGCTATTCTTTCTTTAGAAATAATCTCAATGCGAGCAGCATGTTCTTTGATGGCTTCAAACGTTTTTTCTTCAATATGATACCTCAGCTGTGTTGCAAAACGAATTGTTCGCAACATACGTAATGGATCGTCAATAAATGTTTGTGCAGGAGATAAAGGCGTTCGCAAAATTTTCTTTTCTATATCTGCAAGCCCATTAAAAGGATCTACAAGACAGCCGTAATCTTCTTTGTTTAAACTAACCGCCAATGCATTAATCGTAAGATCTCTACGTAACTGATCATCTTCAAGGGTTCCATTTTCAACCAGTGGATTTCGACTTTCACTTCTATACGATTCTTTGCGTGCGCCAACAAACTCGATATCAATATCATCTAATTTGATTTGTGCGGTTCCAAAGTTTTTAAAGACAGATACTGGTGGTTTACTTCTAAATAAACTGGCCACCTGTTCAGCTAATTCTATACCATCACCAACACAAACAATATCAATATCTTTTGTTTTCCGGTCTATAATTTTGTCTCTTACAAAGCCACCAATGACATAGCATGGCACTTGCATTTTTCGAGCAGCGAATGCAATTTTTTCTAACAATAACAGTTCTTGTTTGGTACAAGGTATTTGCATGAGTTTGTAGCGTGTGTCTATAAAATTTAAAAAATGTACATCAGTCTTGTACTGACAATATTATTGTATTGTTGTTGTCGGCCAGTGAGATAATTGCTGGCATTTCGTATAGAAAGTAATGAATATTGCATACGCAAGTTAATCATCAAACCTTTATAAATATGAGCGCCACCATTGAGTACAAAATTGATATCATATTTTTTAAAAGGAAACAGTTTGGCTTCACTTTCAAAAATTGCCCCATTCCCATCCCGAAAAGTTTCTTTACTACTGCCTAAGTAGGCACCCGAAAAACCAGCACCAAAGTTGTTTTTTTTCTGATCGAAATAGTTAATCAGCAAGGGAATTTCGGCATAATTTAATCGTATTTTATAATCGGTAATCACCCCACTTTGATCGTTCATGAGTTTAGGCAATTGCGACAATCCCGCTCGAGCTCCTTTTTGGGCGTATAATAATTCCATACTCAAAGAAACGGGATGACCTATGTTAATAAACAATGCCGCTCCTGCATTAAGGCCTACCCTATGATACCCAGCAAAATTATCACCATCTACCTGGGTATAGTTAGCCCCAATTACTAAGCCACCTGCAAACAAGTGGTCATTATCTTCGCCAAACTGTGCCTGAACTTGCTGTGTGCATAAAAATACGAACAGAAAAATACAGAAAAACTTAATTTGATTTACTTTCACCATCTTAAATATTGTTTTCATATTACAATGCAAATATATGAGTATTAAATATACACCTGCTACTTTAAAAAAATTTGAAGAACTTTATGACGAAATAGGCTATTCGATAAGGTTTGAAAAAGGCAATTTCAATAGTGGCTATTGTATTTTACTTGACAAAAAAATTGTGGTTGTCAATAAATTTTTGACCTTAGAAGGCCGTATCAATGCACTGATTGATATTTTACCGAGTATTACTTTCGATTGCACTCAATTGAACACAGATGTTCGTCATTTCTATGAATTAGCCATGGCATCGCCTACTAAAAACAATACCCCTTAATTGACCAATTTCCCTTTAATAGTTACCAAATACTAATTAGAATCAACCAGATTCTAAATATCAGTTCATAATAGGCTTAATAGACTCACATTTGTTGTGTAAAATTTAAGTATGAAGCAGCTATTATTAATCGTTTTTTTTAGCATTCTATGTGGCAATATAGCAATGGCTCAGCGATATTACATACGCAAGGCTATTGAAAAAGACATGGAGAAAAAACATGCAGCAGATAAACAAAAAGGCGAAGATGCTGTTGATGAACGCTTAGACACCTGGGAAGCCAATGATAAAGCATCGCGTGAAAAGATAAGCCCCTTCCCAACAATGAGTATGTCAATGGTTATAGAATATCCTGAAAAACCAAAAAACAATGTAACCCTTGATTATTATTTTAAAAACTACGAATGCGCTTCCGTATTTAAAATGCAAAAGGAAAATAGTGGCATCGATCGTATGATTATGAATTTTAAAGCGGGTACAAGTACAATGCTCATGACTGATAGAAAAGGTAAAAAAACAGGCATGACTATGGAATTAAAAAACTATGATTGGGTGGCTAAAAATGCAGTTAATAAAAGCAATAAAATGCTGGAAGATGGAGATGCCACTATTACAGCAACAGATGAATATAAAACAATAGAAGGTTATAAATGCCGAAAATATTTGTACGAAGACCAAAATTACAAATCAGACATGTGGGTAAGCAATCAAGTGGGTATGGATTATATGCAGTTTAACCAGGCCGCTTACAGTGCCTTTGCCAATGCTAAAAACCAAAACAACAACGCCTATTACAAAGCGGGTATTCATGGTGTAGTGATACAGCATCATATGTATCCGAAAGGGGGCCGAAGTGAAGAAGCTATTATGACTTTAAAAAATATTAAATCGGGTTTTGCCCCTGATGAAATGTTTAGCAGTGCAGGATATGAATTAACAAAAATGCCAAGTATGAAAGAACTATGGAAAGCTTCGCAAGACGATTAACCCCTTAAATATTGATGCAATGATCCAAAAATATTAACCATGTCCATCTTCATTTACAAGTACATTTTAACCATTCGTATCATTTAAAATATATCACAGTAAGAAACTACAATTATTACTATACCTCCAAACCAAACCAACATAAAGCTGCTCAACTGGGCAGCTTTATTAATTCTATATTGTAATGGCATCATATCCATTGTTAAAAATATGATTTACAAATTTGCCAGTATTTTACAAATCTTATAGTGATAAATGATGATGGTAAAAATGTTAACTGTTTATTTGAAACATCCATAGTACAATTCCTTCTTTAACATCGGCATTCTTTACATTGTATTGTTCACTTCAAAAAAATTAATGATAATCCGTAAAAGAGCACCAGTACATCAACTGGTTACACAGTATCTGCTG
>OEIV010000345.1_pt1 | contig 27083 bp, 23 predicted proteins | sample 1539231 | NCBI WGS metagenome assembly OEIV01 (sample SAMN03794762, study PRJEB22550) | activated sludge metagenome | feature: wastewater treatment plant; material: activated sludge; isolation source: Wastewater treatment plant of a petroleum refinery complex | place: Argentina: Buenos Aires ... | reverse complement strand
CCGGCGTGGGCAAAACCGAGGTGGCGCGTCCGCGTCATCCGCTGTAATCGTCGTGCGTTGAGCGCCGCATACTCGGGGAGAGCGAACATGGATTTCGATGACGTCAAGGCCGAGCTCGGCATCCTGATGACACGTATGCAGAACGAGCCGGCGGACCGCCACGAGCTCTATCTGATTATCATGGAGAAGCTCAACGAGATGCGCGCGTTCGGCATGCCCGTGCCGGAGGATCTGGTGAAGCTCGAAGCGGCGCTGGAAGCCGAGTTCGCGCAGGATCTTCGTGACGCGAGCGCCGGCGGTGGCCAGGGTTCCGGAAACTGAGTTCGCTTCGTTGATCGATCGCGCGGGCCATGGCGGTCCGCGCCGCGCGGATCAATCCTCGCTCAAGAGCCGCGAGGCGACGGGGTAGCACCCTTCCTGGCCGAGCATCCAGACGTTCATCCCGCCGAGCCCGAACAGCGGCTCGAACGCGGTCGAGAGTACGTTGAGGCCGCCGGTATAGGCGCCGAAAGCCGGCATCACGAGACGGCGTCCATTGCCGACAAAGCACGGCCGGCGCAGGGTGAAGCCGTTCATGGTGACGCGCGCCGCCGGGTGCAGGTGTCCCGCGATCTCGTGCGAATCGCGTCCCTCGTCAGGCTCGTGGCAAAGCGTGATGCCCTCGACTTCGAGCGACGGCACGACAACGCCGCCCGCACCGCTCGAGATCTCAGGGTCGTGATTGCCCTTCACCCATATCCATTCGCAATGCTGCTGGATCGTGCGCAGCGCTTCGCGATCCTCGGGCATCATGCGTTCCGGCCCGCGGCTGTCGTGGAAGCTGTCGCCGAGCGCGATGACCGTCTCGGCCTCGTAGCGGTCGATGACGCGGGCGAGGCGCGCGAGTGTTTCGCGTGTGTCGTAGGGTGGAAGCATCTGTCCGCGCGCGGCAAACGCCGAGCCCTTCTCCAGATGCAGGTCGGCGACGATCAGCGCGCGCTCGCCCGGCCAGTAGAGCGCGCCGGACATGTCGGCGCGGAACGACTTGCCGCAAAGCGACATGGGCTGGTCCTGAAACTCGTCGATGCCGAGCCGGTCCGGCTTCATCTGCAGCATTGTGCGGTTCCTCCTACTGTGCGGTCGGGCTACTGCCCGGCCTAGAGCGCTATCCGATCAGACGGAACCGCGAGCGGTTCCCATGATCGGATGAAAGCGCTCTATCCCTTAGATTCTAGAGCATCTTTATCCGACCGCTCATCGCCAACGCGATTCCGTGCGGTCGGATGATGCTCTAGGCGGACGCCTCGCGGATCATTTCCAGCGCCGCCTCTCGCAGAATATCCTCACGCGAGCGCTGCGAAACGGGCTCCACGCCGATCTCAAGCAGCAGGGGCACCGATAGCGGCGACACGCGGACAAGCGATTGATGCCTGATTCGCCCGCGGATGCGGTTCAAGAACTCGCCGAGACGTGCCACGTCGAGCAGGCCCGTTGCCGTATCGGCCCATGCGGCCTCGAGGAGGATGTGCCCAGGATCGTGCTTGCGCAGCACGTCGTAGACGAGATCGGTCGACATGGTGACCTGACGGCCGGATTTCTCGCGTCCGGGGTGGCGCCGCTCGATCAGTCCGGCGATGACGGCCGCGATGCGGAACGTGCGCTTCATCAGGCTCGAACCGGCAAGCCAGGCATCGAGATCGTCGCCGAGCATATCGACTTCGAAGAGCCGGCCGAGGTCGAGGTCTCCCGCCGCGATCATCGCCGACATGTCGCGCGCCCCCCAAACGGCAAGGCCATAGTCGTTGGCGACGAAGCCGAGCGGGCGCGCCCCGGCCCGCTCCAGGCGTCGGGTCAGCAACATGCCGAGAGTTTGGTGTGCGAGGCGCCCCTCGAAGGGGTAGGCGACGAGGTAATGGCGCTTGTCGCGCGGGAACGTTTCCACCAGCACCTCGTCCTCGGCGGGTATCGCCGAGTGCTCCGATTGCAATTCCAGCCATTGCGCCACGGGCGCCGGTAACACGCGCCAGTGGTCGCGATCCGCGAGCATGCGGCGCACGCGCAACGCGAGGTGTGTCGAAAGCGGGAACTTGCCGCCGGCGTAGCTCGGTATCATCGGGTCGGGTGCATTCGATCGCGAGACGAAGGCCTCCGTATCGCGCATGCCTTCGAAGCGGACGATCTCGCCGGCGAAAGCAAAGGTCGCGCCCGGCTCGAGCTGCTCGATAAAGTATTCGTCGATCTCGCCGAGCACGCGCCCACCCTGCACGGGCTTGCCCTTGCGATGTCCCGCGAGTGTGCGCCTTCCCACGAGGCGCACCTTGATGACCGGGCTTTCGACGATGGTGCCAGCGTTCAAGCGATACTGCTGAGCGACGCGCGGGTGCGCGATGCGCAAGCGTCCTTCTCCATCGGGCCTCAACTTGGCAAAGCGCTCGTAGGCGCGCAGCGCGTAGCCGCCGGTGGCGACGAAATCGACGACACGGTCGAACGTCGCGCGCGAAAGTGCAGAATAGGGCGAGGCCGAGCGCACTTCTGCGAACAGTGCATCGGGGGAGAACGGGCCGGAGCACGCGACGCCGAGCGTGTGCTGGGCGAGAACGTCGAGTGTGCCGGTGCGCGAGAGCTCGGCGTCCTGTGCGCCGTCTTCGGCCGCTTCCAGCGCTGCCCGGCATTCGAGGACTTCGAAACGATTGGCGGGCACCAGCAGCGCGCGCGAGGGTTCGTCGATGCGGTGATTGGCGCGGCCGATGCGCTGGGCGAACCGCGAAGCTCCTTTCGGGGCACCCACATGGACGACGAGATCGATGTCGCCCCAGTCGATGCCGAGATCGAGTGTCGACGTGGCGACGACCGCGCGAAGCGTACCGGCGGCCATCGCCGCCTCGACCTTGCAGCGGCGTGCGGCATCGAGCGAGCCGTGATGAAGGCCGATCGGCAAGTTGCGATCGTTGACACGCCAGAGCTCTTGAAACACCAGCTCCGCCTGCATGCGCGTGTTGACGAACACGATAGTGAGGCGATTGCGCTGCAAGGCCGCGTAGATCTCGTGAATGGCATAACGCGCGGAGTGTCCTGACCACGGCACCGGTTCGTCGAGCTCGAGGATCGCAACCTCCGGCCGCGCTCCGCCTTCCGCTACGACAAGATGGGAAAGCTCGGTACGTTCCTCCGGCGCCGTCTGCGGAACGAGAAAGGCGCGCAACTCGCTCGGTCGCGCGACGGTTGCCGAGAGGCCGATCATCATCGGTGGCGATGCGGCGATGGCGTTCAACCGCGCGAGGTCGAGTGCGAGCAGATCGCCGCGCTTCGATGCCGCGAGCGCATGCAACTCGTCGAGGATCACGGTTTCCAGATCGGCGAAGAGATAGGCCGCGTCCGGGTGGCTCAGCAATAACGCCACCTGCTCCGGCGTCGTCAGCAGGATCTCCGGCGGCCTGATGCGCTGGCGCTGGCGGCGCGCAACGCTGGTATCGCCTGTGCGGGTCTCCGTCCGGATCTTGAGGCCCATCTCGGCGATCGGCGTGGCGAGGTTGCGCTCGATGTCGACGGTCAGCGCCTTCAAGGGCGAGACGTAGAGCACGCGAAGGCCCGCACCGTTCTTCTGGGCACGCCGTTGCGACAACGATACGAGGCTCGGCAAGAAGCCGGCGAGCGTCTTGCCCGCTCCTGTCGGCGCGATCAACAGGGTGGAACGGCGTTCGGCCGCGGCATCGAGGAGGGCGAGCTGGTGCGGCCGCGGCCGCCAATTCCGGGCGCGAAACCACGACGCGATCACGTCCGGCAGCCGGTTCACGGCGCCCGGGCTCGCTGTCTCACTCGTGCGTCGCGTGCGCTTTCCTGTCATGCGGCGGAGACTACCCGGCCGCGGCCGCTCCGCAAGTGCGGTTGCTGCCTAAGCTGGAAGGGGCGGCTGTCAGGGCTGCCGCCGCGCCGCCGGGCTCGCGCGCCGCTCTCGATTTTTTTTGCTCTATCCGTTGGCGAACGCGGCGAGAATCCGCGCCCAGCTTCGCGCGCCCTTCTTGAAGCTCGACAGATTGTACTTCTCGTTCGGCGAGTGAATGCGATCGTCGTCGAGCCCGAAGCCGATGAGAAGGCTATCCATGCCGAGCGCGTCGCGGAACGAGGTGACGATCGGGATCGATGCGCCGCAGCCCATCAACACGGTCGGCTTGCCCCACTCCTCCGTGAGCGCGGCGGCGGCCGTCTTCATGCTCGCCATCGACGTGTCGAAAGCCACGGCGGCGCTGCCGTGCGTGCCGATGAACTCGCACGTGCAATCTTCCGGAAGCTTCGAGCGGATGAACGCCTGTACCCCGGCGAGCACCTTCTCCGGGTCCTGGCCGGCAACGAGGCGGCAGGTGATCTTGGCGGAAGCCTTCGATGGAATAACGGTCTTCGAACCGACGCCCTGGTATCCGCCGGTAATGCCGTTGAACTCGAGCGTCGGCCGCGACCAGAGCTGCTCGATGGCGCTATAGCTCGCCTCTCCCGCGGGCTTCTTCAGTCCGATGCTCGCCAACATGTCGGGCGCGGACGCGGCAAGCTCGCGCCACTGCTTCACCTGCTTGGCAGTCGGCTTGACGATACCGTCGTAGAAGCCTGGAACGCGCACCTTTCCCCGGGCGTCGTGGATCGCGCCGAGCGCGCCGACCAGCGCGCGGATCGGGTTCATCGCCGGTCCGCCGTAAATGCCCGAATGAAGATCGAGCGAGGGGCCGGTGACGATCACCTCGGTCGCCGCCAGGCCGCGCAGCATGGTGGTGATGGCGGGTGTTTCTTTATCCCACTGGCCCGTATCGCACACCAGAACGACGTCGGCCTTGAGCTCTTTCCCGGCCTTGGCGAGAAAGCCCGGCAACGACGGCGAACCGCACTCCTCCTCACCCTCGATCATTACCGAGACGGCAATGGGAAGCTCGCCGGCGACGGTTCTCCAGGCGCGCACCGCCTCGAAGAACGTCATGAGCTGGCCCTTGTTGTCTTCCGCGCCGCGGGCAACGATGACCTTGCCGTTGCCTTTCTCCGACGCGATGCGCGGCTCGAACGGCGGCGATTTCCAGAGTTCGAGCGGGTCCGGCGGCTGCACGTCGTAATGACCGTAGAAGAGGACGTGCGGCATGCCCTTCGGCACCGACTTGCGGTCATGACCGACGACCATCGGGTGCCCGGTCGTCTTGCGCACGCTGGCCTCGATGCCGATCTCGTGGAGCTGCGCTGCGCACCATTCGGCGGCGCGCTGGCAATCGGCCTTGTAGGCGGGGTCGGTCGAGACGCTCGGAATGCGCAGCAGCTCGAACAGGCGTTCCAGCGCGGCACTCTCGGAGCGGTCCAGGGTCTTCAGCACGGCGGGCAGGTGATCGGTCATCGCGGTTCCGGAATTCTGTTGGTGGCCGGTTGCAGGTCTAGCAAGTGGCGGGCGCGACGGCCAGCGCTCCGTGGCCTGGGTTCAGAGCTTCGCAGTCGCGATGAAGAGCGCGTCGGCATCGGCGCGCGTTGCGGTTGAATCGCGGGAAGCGAAGGTGTGGCGGTCCGGCTGCAAGGCGTCGAGTTCTGCGAGCGCCCACTGGTCGATCACGGCGATGCGTTGGCCACGGCCGAGTTCCGGCGTCTCCCGCTTGGCTTCGAGCAGAGTCGAGATGGAGTCGAGGACTTCACGCGGCGGCGGAAATTGCGCAACGAGTGCATCGAGGTTCATCGGTGGCATGGTGCCGTGCCGGATGACCCATCTGAGCGAAAGCAATGGCCGCACGACGTAGAAATATTTCTTGAGCTTGGGCTCGGCCGTGTCGGCGATCTCGCTCTTCCATTGGCCGCGCGCGATCGAGTGATAATGCTGCGCCAACACGCGCGGCTCGGCGTGCCGGACGAAGAGATCGCGAGCGTCCGGCGCAAACGTTGAGTCGTCGGCGTAGACGATCGGCGAGACCAGCCACTCGTAAAGCGCCGGGTTCGATTTCAAGAGCAGCCGCAGGGCCTTCCTCACGTCCCATCCGGCGAGGTCGACGAGCTTGTCGTCGAGAGGCCGCTCTATCACGTCGCGCGGCTCGGTGAGCGAGAGATACCAGTCGCGCGGGTGGCAATAGATGAAGCGCACGTCGTAGTCGCTGTCGGGCGAGGCGAAGCCCCAGGCGCGGCTGCCGGATTCCGCGGCATAGAGGATGCGCACGCCCTCGCTCTCCGCCACCTCGCGGAGCCTGGAAGCGATGTGCGCGCGCATGTCGGCCGAAACGTCTCTCATCACGTCCATCAACTGCTAATCCGCGAGGGCGATGCGCCAGCGTCCGCGATCGATCTCATCGACGTTGAACGACACCGGTAGGAACTTCTCGATCACCTCGATGTTCGTGCGTGTGTGTATGGTCGGCGCGACAGTAACGAACGACCCGGTGCCCGCCAGTGCGAGTGGCAGCAGCAGTTGATCGGCGAGGTGCGAGCCGACCGGAACGCCGGCGACGATGTAGTCGCGCGCTTCCCGCACCGTTTCCCCCGCGACGTTCTCGACGCTTCTGTCGCGCGATCCAAATCCGGTGAAGATCTCGGTGACGTGCGCGTGCACGATCTCGATCGCCAGCACGTTGCCGAAGCCGTCGGCCTCCGTATCGCGCATCGTCGCGGTTGCATCCGGCCAAGACAAGAGCCTGGTCGCGATCGCCGCCTCGCGCTGGGCGATGTCGAACGGCAGGTTCGCAACGTCCGCATAGACGCGGCGCGCGTTGACGGCGCCCGCCTCGTCGAGCTGCAACGGCGCGAGAGTCGGCGATGGCTGAACGAGCGCGTGCCACTTGCCGCCGCCGGCCGGATAGAAGCCGTGGCGATGCAACTTCACTTCGACGCTGGCGCCCATGCGATGCAGAAGCGGCAGGAACGCGCGCGCGATGTAATCGAACGTCGGTGCGCTCGGATTGTGCGTGCCGCCAGACAGCGTGACGCGGGAGGGCTTGTGGGCCTTGAGGAGCGCCGGCAGAACAGTTTGGAAGACGAGCGTGGTCGAGCCTGCGGAACCGATCGCGAAATCATAGTCGCCACCGAGAATGGTCTGCGGCACGAAGGTCAGCGCGATCGAGCCGGGTTCGGCACCTTCGACCTGTGCCGAGGCGATGCGCTCCGCGGCGCGCACGCACGTCAGATGCTGGCGCAAGAGACCGGGCTTACGGCGCTTGGCGCGGATACGCTCGATGCGGAACGGTTCGCCCGTTATCATCGAGAGCGAGAGAGCGGTGCGGAGAATCTGGCCGCCGCCCTCGCCATAGCTGCCGTCGATCGTGAGCATTACTCGATCCAAATAGATGTTCGTCCGTCGGCGGGCGAGATTGCGCTGAGCGCCGACGGTCGTCTTTTACAACACCCGCCGGCGCGCAGGGGGAACGCAATGCAGTTCGCGCCGAATCCGACCTCTGAACGTCATCCCTTCACGCAGACGACCTGACGCAGCGTATGGACAACGTCGACGAGGTCGGCTTGCGCCGCCATCACGGCGTCGATGTCCTTGTAGGCCTTCGGCGTCTCGTCGATCACGTCGGCGTCCTTGCGGCACTCGATGCCGGCGGTGTCGCGCGCGTGGTCTTCGAGGCTGAAGAGCTTCTTTGCCTGCGTGCGCGACATGGCGCGTCCGGCGCCGTGCGAGCACGAGCAGAAGCTCTCGGCATTGCCCTTTCCGCGCACGATGAACGAACGCGCGCCCATCGAGCCGGGGATGATGCCCATCACGCCTTCCGCCGCGCGCACCGCGCCCTTGCGAGTGACGAGGATTTCCTCACCGAAGTGAGCTTCGCGAGCGACGTAGTTGTGGTGGCAGTTCACTGCCTGCTCACCGATGCGGAACGGCGGCAAGTGATCGCGCAGCACGCGCAGCACGGCATCCATCATCGCCTGACGATTTTCCCATGCATAGTCCTGCGCCCACGAAAGGGCCTCGTAATAGTCGTCGAAGTGGCTGGTGCCCTCGACGAGATAGGCGAGATCCTTGTCCGGCAGGTTGATGAAGTGCGTGCGCATGTCCTCGCGGGCAAGCTCGATGAAGTACTGGCCGATCTGGTTGCCCGGCCCGCGCGAACCCGAATGCAGCATCACCCACACGGCATCGTTTTCATCGAGACAGATCTCGATGAAGTGATTGCCGGTGCCGAGCGAGCCGAGTTGCTGGACCGCGCGCTTGTGGGCGATCTTCGGATGCTTGGCGATGATCGCGTCGTAGCGCTCCCCGAGCTTGCGCCAGCGCGTCGAAACGGATGCCGGCGCGGTTTCCCAGCCGCCCTTCAGCGCGCGGCCGGGCGTGGTGATGAAGCCGTGCGGCACCGCGCGCTCGATGTCGCTGCGGATGGCCGCAAGGCTATCCGGCAGATCCTTCGCGGAAAGCGTCAACTGCCACGCCATCATGCCGCAGCCGATGTCGACGCCGACGGCGGCCGGAATGATCGCGCCCTTGGTCGGGATGACGCTGCCGACCGTCGAGCCGATGCCGTAATGCACGTCCGGCATCACCGCGAGATGCTTGAAGATGAATGGCATCGACGCGGTGGCGAGGAGCTGCTGGCGTGCCTGTTCTTCGACGGGAACGCCGCGCGTCCACATCTTCACAGGTCGGGCATTGGAGCCTGTGGACTTCGCTGCCTCATGGCGTTCGGTCAGGAATTCGAATGTGCGTGCCATGGCCTTCTTCCATAAACTTGGAACGCAGTGGTGCGTGACGACGAAAGTGGTGAAACGTTGGCTTCGTACTTACCGCTGCCGACTAACGCCGGGCGTCCAGGACGCACGACGATCGGAGCGGCGGGCACGAAATCCACCTGCTCTCCCTCTGAGCTACAGCTTCCTTGCGAAAGCTGGCGGGGCTCGAACCGGCGACCCGGTCCGTTACAAGGATGTAGTTCCACCGGCATTCGTCACGCGCCGCTACGTTCCATACTCCTATTTCAATTGGTCCTGTCAGTGACAGAGCCATCAAGCGGGTCCTGGCGACGAGGCGTGGCGAGACATAGTTTGCTGAGCTACGCCGATTGGTTCTTCGGCGGGTGGGCTCGAACCACCGTCCTCCCTCGGCCTCCCTCGGGCGCTCTACCATGTAGTCCCACCGGCATTCGCCAGGGTTCGATCTCACTCTTTCATCGGGGAAGTGGTGAGGTGGAAATGTGAGGTTCTGGCGACGAGGATCGCGAGATTTGAGCTCCCGGTAACGATGGGCCGGGTGCGTTCTCCCGAACGCGAGCGCTCATCTTTGGAGGATGTATTCCCACGGGCATTCGCCAGAACCTTTCTCCTTGCCCCTATCGTGCGAGCCCTTGCGAGCGGGTCAATCGGCGGCGTGTTTAGTTTCAAGCACGGCGCACCAGCGCCGGCGGCCTTTGGCCGCTGAGCCCGCTTTCGCGGGCTGGAGTGCCACGCTCCGATCGTGCGAGCTCTTGCGAGCGCGTGAATCGGTGGCGGAACTCACGCCCCCGATCATGCGAGCCCTTGCGAGCACGTGAATCGGCGGCGCAAAAAGATCGTGACGACGAGTGTTTGGTGAAACGTCCCGCTCTATCCGCTGAGCTACGGGCCCATAACTCGCACGAGGCGAAAATTGGCGAGCCCGGCGGGATTCGAACCCGCGACCTGGTCATTTACAGTGATGTAGTTCCACCGGCATTCGTCACGATCTTTCCTTCAAGTGCGGCGCACTAGCGCCGGCGGCCCTTGGCCGCTGAGCCCGCTTTCGCGGGCTGGAGTGCCACGCCCCGATCGTGCGAGCTCTCGCGAGCACGTGAATTGGCAGCGTCAAACAACGCTCCGATCGTGCGAGCTATTGCGAGCATGTGAATCGGCAGCGTCACTCAAGAGCCGGGGGGACAAGACCGTGGGCCTGAGACGTTCTCCGGCTTCAGCGATGTAGTCCCGGGCGAGCATTCCCCCCGGCAGGTTCTCGTAAGATCCGGCGATTCACGTTCGGGGATGATGCTTGCGCATCACTTCCCCGAACGATCGCGGCTCTTTGTATTGCGCCGGCGATTCACGTCCGAGGGCGGTGCTTGCGCACCTGTCCCTCGGACGATCGCGGCGCTAGATCGCGATCTTCTCGATCTCGCCGACCCAGTGCTTCGGTCCGATGTTGCCGGCGGCGAACTCGGCGATCACCTCGAACACGGCATCCGAGAAGCCGCCGACGTTCAAGATGTCGTCACGCTCGACCGCCTGCGTCGTCCCGAAGGGCTGGATGTCGATGCAGACGAGCTTGGCATTGCGGTTACGCTGCTTCAGCTTCGTCCACTCCGTCATCAAACCCGTGGCATCGGCGCGGCGCGCGTCCATCCACGACTGGTTGTCCGAGACCATCACCACCATGTCGACCTTCGCGCGCTCGGCGTTGAGCAACGCGATGGGCGCCGAGCAGTTGGTCTCGCCACCACCGATGGCCGCGAGCTTCGCCGCGTTGGTCATGACGCTATCGCGCGGATTGATGTTCGCACGCACAACGTCATTCTCGAACGGCAGCACGCGCGCCGACTTGTTGACCCGCAGCACCGCCGCCGCGACGAGCGCCGCGACATCGATGCAGCGGACAACCGACGTGGCACCCTTGCGGTAGCCGGTCGCCGGCGACGACATCGAGCCCGACACGTCGGGGCAGATCACCACGTTGCCCGAGAACGCCGGTACGTTGGCGGTCGCGATCTCCATGGCGTCCTGCAGCGCCTCACGCACGATCCCCGGCACGTCCTTGCTCGCCGCAAGGTAGGCCGTCATGAGCTGGTAGGGCAGAACGCGAGACTTCCTGATCTCACGCTCGTCCTTCAGCCGCGCCGCGATCCTCTCCGCCATGCCGTCGAGCGCGAACACGCACTGACGGTCGAAGGTGTTGAGGTTCATTCGCAGCATCTGCCAGCCGGCGGTCTTGGCGATCTCGGCCCAGTGCTGCGGCGTCAGCTCCAGCGCAGTCAGCATCTGGAACGGAACGTCGGGCACGCGAGCCTTGGGATCGCGCTTGAACGCCTCGAACGCGCGGACGATCTCCGGCAGCGCAGCAACGTCGTACGGCTTGCCGATAAGCCAGGCATAGAGCGCCCTACGCTCCGGCGTCGCCGGCTTCGGGTGCACCATCTTGACGATATCGGCGAGCGAGGGCTGCTGCCCGACCGCGGCCTGCATGATCTGGCGATCCGTCGCTGCGGCGAGCCAACCCTCGACCAGCGCCTTGGGACGCGAGCCGAGCGACTTACGGCCGACCGCACCCGAACGCATGATCTGCACGAAGTTGCGCAGCATACGCCCGTTATCGATCACGTGCGGGAACGCCGCCGAGAGCAACGCCGTGTCTCGCGTCGAAAGAGCCGCCAGCAACAGCGCCGGCATGTCCTTCATGTGGCCGCGCAGACGAGCGTAGACTGCAGCCTTGGCGAGAAACGCCGGAGCGACGTTCTCAGCCAGCGCCATCACGTCGGCGAGCTGCGCCGCACCCGACGCGTAGAATGTCGGCGACAGTGTACCCGTCATCGCGAGCTGAGCGAGCTGGTGGCGGGGCTCGAGCTTGTAGGCCGGAGCACCCGCGCGGTTCGTCGAGTTCGTGCGCGGGATCAGCTTCCCGACATACGAGGCGAACAGGTTCTTGTTGGCCATGACACTCACATCCTCTCTTTGGATGTGATGGACATTGCAGCCCGTGTGCCACCACCAGTCTGCGGCGGGCACGCCCGTGCAACTCGTTGAATAGATTGTTTAATAGGCGTTCCTGCTGGGGTTTGATTGGTGGGACGCTTACGAGAATCCATCTCTCATTGTATCGTGAATTATACTGCTATATAAACCCTGGCATGAAACCTCGCGTCGTCATCGGCTTCCTTGGCTCGACGCTCGACCAGGGCAAGAACCCCGATCGCTGGCAGCGCTGGCGGCCGACGGTATCGCTATGCCAGCACGACGACCTGCTGATTTCCCGTCTCGAGCTGCTGCACGGGCGCGAGCATACGGCGCTCGCCGTCCGGGTCGAGAAGGACGTGCGGCAGGTCTCACCCGAAACGGAAGTCCGCCGCAGCGTCGTCGATTTCAAGGACCCTTGGGATTTCGAGGAAGTCTATGGCGCCCTCGCCGATTTCGCGCGCGGGTATGCCTTCGATGCGGAGGCGGAGGACTATCTCGTCAACATCACCACCGGCACGCACGTCGCGCAGATCTGCTGGTTCCTGCTGGCGGAGGCGCGCGCGATCCCTGCCCGGCTGCTCCAGCTTACGCCGCCCAAACGCTGGAAGGACGCGCATCCGGGTGGCTACGGCGTCATCGATCTCGACCTCTCACGCTACGACAAGATCGCGACGCGCTTTCGCGCCGAGCAGAAGGAAGCCGCATCGTTCCTGAAGTCGGGCATCGAGACCCGCAACGCCGCCTTCAATCGCATGATCGACCGCATCGAGAGCGTGGCGATCAGGTCCAAGGCGCCGATCCTCATCACCGGGCCGACGGGGGCCGGAAAATCGCAGCTCGCTCGCCGCATCTACGAGCTGAAACATGCGCGCCGACAGATCAAGGGCCCGTTCGTCGAGGTGAATTGCGCGACCCTGCGCGGTGACGCCGCCATGTCGACGTTGTTCGGGCACGTGAAGGGCGCGTTCACTGGCGCCGTCTCTGACCGGCCGGGCCTGCTCAGGGCGGCGCACGGCGGCATGCTGTTCCTCGATGAAATCGGCGAGCTGGGTCTCGACGAGCAGGCGATGATCCTAAGGGCAATCGAGGAGAAGCGTTTTTTGCCCGTCGGCGCCGACAGGGAGGCGGAAAGTGATTTCCAACTCATCGCCGGCACCAATCGTCGTCTCGGCGAAGCCGTCGCGGGTGGGCGGTTCCGCGAAGACCTCTTGGCGCGTCTCGATCTGTGGACGTTCTCTCTGCCTGGTCTCGCCGAGCGTCGCGAGGATATCGCGCCCAATCTCGATTTCGAGCTCGAACGGTTCCAGATCGCGAGCGGTGACAAGGTCGCGTTCAACCGCGAGGCGCGTGAGGCCTACCTCAGGTTTGCGACGAGCATCGAAGCGGCGTGGCCCGCGAATTTCCGCGATCTCGGAGCGTCGGTCACGCGCATGTCGACGCTCGCGGTTTCCGGCCGCATCGACGAGGCGCTCGTCGCCGAGGAGGTCGGTCGACTCAAGACACGTTGGCGGAAGGACGAGGTGGATGGATCGGGAGATGCCGCATTGCTCGAGCGCCTGCTCTGCGAAGACGGGCTCGCGTCGATCGACCTGTTCGACCGTGTCCAGCTCGCCGCCGTCGTCAGGGTCTGCCGAGAAAGCCGCTCGCTCAGCGATGCCGGACGCCGCCTGTTCGCCGCCTCGCGAGCACGGCGGATCTCGGTCAACGACGCCGACCGGCTGAAAAAATACTTGGCCCGGTTCAAGCTGACGTGGGACGACGTCGTTAACGATCCGGCGAGTTGACCTTGCGGGTTGATTTGCCGCCGGTGCTCGTGACGCACGGGAAGGGTAATCTACAGTCGGCGATGGCCTCTCAGAGCAAGTTGTCGCGCGGGCGGTGAGAGTGGCGCATGGATGATAGTCTTTCGAAGGCGTCGCGTGCGTTGGCGCGGCTGTTCGCCGGTCTGCACCGGAAGGGCAGAGAGGGGCTCATCGCGGGAGCATCGCACGTGAAGGGAAAATCATTGGCTGCCGGGTTCGATTTCAAGCGTCCCGCCCTGATTGTCGCCGCAGCCCTCGTCGCGCTGGCCGTCGTGCAGCTCTATGGGCGTGGACGTGCGGTGCAGACGGTGGTCGCCCGCAAGGGATCCGCGGCCGAGGTCGTCTATGCCACAGGCGTGGTGGAGCCGGTCGTCTGGGCGAAGGTGACGTCGCTTCTGCGCAAGCGCATCGAAGACATCTGCAAGTGCGAAGGCAAAGAGGTGAAAAAGGGCGAAGTCCTCGTCCACCTCGACGATGCCGAAGAGCAGGCGCAGTTGACGGAGCTCGAAGCACGCCTGAAGCGAGTCAAGGCCGATGCGGATCGGCTGGCGACGCTGGTCGAGCGCAACATCGCCACGCGCGCTTCGCTGGACGAGAAGTTGACGCAGGTGAGCGAGCAGGAGGCGCGCGTCATCGCCCTCAAGGACCGCATCGCCGACCTCGCGCTCAAGTCGCCTATGGACGGCATCGTTCTGCGGCGCGACGGAGAGGTGGGCGAGATTGCCGGAACCGGCGCCGACGACACACTCATCTGGGTTGGTCAGCCGCGGCCGCTGCAGATCGTGGCGGAGGTCAACGAGGACGATATCCTGAAGGTCCAGAAGGGACAGCAGGCGCTACTGCGTCATGAAGGCAGCGTCGAGGCGCCGCTGACCGGACAGGTGCTGCGTATCACGCCGAAGGGCGATCCGCAGACGAAGACGTTCCGGGTCTACATCGGCTTGCCGGACGATACCCCGCTCAAGATCGGTATGAGCGTCGAGGCCAATATCGTCATCAGCGAAGTGAAGGATAGCGTGCTGGTGCCGGCCGAGACCCTCGGCGATCACAAGCTGCTCGTGGTCGAGGATGATCGCGCCCGTGTGCGCCCGGTCGAAGTCGGCGTGCGCGGTGCCGGCGCGGTGGAGATCCGCAGCGGCCTCAAGGCGGGAGAGGTCGTCGTCTCGCCCTTCGCGAAAGACATCAAGGACGGGACGAGCGTCCGCGCCAGCGCGGCAGGCAAGCCATGAAGCTGGTGCTCGACATCGCCTGGACCCACGTCGTCTCGCGCATGCGCCAGACGCTGGTCGGAATGCTCGGCGTCGCCATGGGCGTCGGCTTCTCGGTCATGATGGCGTCGCTCATGGAAGGCTCGCAGCGCGATTTCGTCACGCAGCTCGTCGATAGCCTGCCCCACATCACGATGAGCGACGAACGCCGCAGTCCGCCGCGGCAGCCGGCCGAGGACGCTTACGACGTCGTCGCGTTCTCTGGCTTGCGGACGCCGGTGATACGTCCCGGCATCAAGAATCCATTCGCCATCATGTCGTCGCTCGAAGGCTGGCTCGATGGCGCGGTGGCGCCGTCCGTGCAGTCGCGCGCGGTGATCCGTTACGCTGGCCGCGACACCGCGGCGAGCGTCACCGGCGTCGATCCCAAACGCGAACGTGAAGTGTCGAAACTCGCGACGCAGATCCGTGGCGGCACGCTCGATTCGCTCTACAAGTCGTCGAACGCCATCATTCTCGGCGACAAGCTCGCGGCCAAGATCGGCGCACGTATCGGCAATACCATCGCCGTCGTGTCGGGGCGCGGCGAAGTGCTCTCGTGTACGGTGGTCGCGCTGTTCCACTCCGGTGTGAGCCAGAACGACGAGACGCAGGCGTTCACGTTGATCAAGACCGCGCAGATCCTCGCCGGCCAGACCGGGCTCATCAACGCGATGCGCATTCGCGTCGCCAACATCATGCAGGCGATGACGGTTGCGAACCGCATCGAAGCGCAGACCGGATACAAGTCCGTGTCGTGGCAGGAGGCCAACGAGGATCTGCTCTCGGCGTTCGAGATCCGGAATTTCATCATGTACACGGTGGTCGGCGCGATCCTTCTTGTCGCTTCCTTCGGCACCTACAACATCATTTCCACCATCACGCACGAGAAGACGCGCGACATCGCCATCCTGAAGTCCTTGGGCTTCACCGAGAAGACCGTGCGGCGCATCTTCCTGATCGAGGCGCTCCTGATCGGAGTGGCGGGCCGCCCCGCGGGGCGGGGGGGCGGGTATACGCTCTGCCTGCTGCTCGGCTTGATCGAGTTCAAGAGCCCGTTCATGGACGCGACGCATCTGCCGCTCTATTTCACGCCGTACCATTATCTGCTGGCCGCGGGCGTGGCGTTGACGGCGTCGGCCGTGGCGGGGTACCTGCCGGCGCGCAAGGCGGCGCGCATGCATCCCGTCGAGATCATTCGCGGGGCATCATGATGGAGCCTCGTGCGGCGACCACGCCTCTCATCGAGCTCGACGGAGTGACCAAGGAGATCGGCGACGGTGTCCTGACCACGCTGGTGCGCGATATTCATCTCGAGGTCGGCAGCGGCGAGTTCATCGCGATCACCGGGCCCTCGGGCTCGGGCAAGAGCTCGCTGCTCTATCTGCTCGGCTTGCTCGACATACCGACGGCGGGTGATATCCGCGTACAGGGCAACTCGGTCAACGGTCTCGACGAAGCGGCGCGGGCGCATCTCAGGTTGTCGACGCTCGGCTTCGTGTTCCAGTTCCACTTCCTGCTTCCGGAGTTCACGGCGCTCGGCAATGTGCTGCTGCCGATGCGCGCGCTCGGCCGGCTGGATGAAGCGGCCATGGAAGAGCGCGCGCAGGCGCTGCTCGCATCGCTGGGGCTCGCCGGGCATGCCCACAAGAAGCCCGGCCAGCTTTCCGGTGGGCAACGCCAGCGGGTGGCCATTGCCCGGGCGCTCGCCAATGAACCGCATGTGATCCTCGCTGACGAGCCGACCGGAAACCTCGATACGGCGTCGAGCGAGCAGGTGCTGGAAATTTTTCGCCGTCTCGTCGACGAAACGGGTCGCGCCATCGTCATGGTCACGCACGACATGGCGCTGGCCGAGCGGGCGGACCGTCAAGTCCGCATCGTCGATGGCCGGATCGTGTGACGTTGCGCGCACCACTTGATTGGCGGCGGCGGTGAGAGCACGTATAGCGTGAACGCGGGCCACAATTGGCGCCGTGGACGGCAGCGGAGCGCGGGAGCCTCGGAATGGATCGGAACAGCATCTTCGGCGGCAATCCGTTCGGCGTCGTCCTGCGCCTCATCCTGCTGTCTGTGGTGGTCGGCGTGGTGCTGTCGGCGCTCGGCTTCACGCCGCACAATTTCATGTACCAGCTCGAGATGCTGATCAGCCGCATCTACTATCTGGGACTGAACTCGATCGACTGGGTGCTTCAGTATCTTCTGCTCGGCGCGATGGTCGTCGTGCCGATCTGGCTGCTGGCGCGGTTGTTCGGGTTCGTCGGCCAGCGCGACCGCGACAGCCGGCCCGGCCCCGACGCCTGACGACGGCGCTTCCTGCCGAGGAATGCGCCGTCAGCGTTGCGCCCATTCCGCTGCTTTGCGCCCGGAGAGGTCGGCGATGTTGCGGACGCCCGCTTGGCGCACTGCGGCGGCGAGATGGTCCTTGATGCGGCCGATCAGCTCGGGGCCCTCGTAGATCAGCCCCGTGTAGAGCGGAAGGAGCCGCGCGCCCGCTCCGATCTTGGCCAGCGCCGTCTCACCACTGTCGATTCCGCCGATACCGATTAGCGGCACGCGCCCGCCGAGTGCCTGATGGAACCGCGCCAGCATCGCCGTCGAGCGCTCGAACAGCGGACGCCCAGAAAGGCCACCTGCCTCCACCGCGTGCGGACTGCTGAGCCCGGTGCGCGCGAGCGTCGTGTTCGAGACGGCGAGGGCATCGACGCCATGCGCCGCGATGCGGTCGGCGATGGCCGGAATGTCGTCGATGGCGACGTCGGGCGCCACCTTGACGAACACGGGGCGCCGCGGGCCACCGGCCGAGATTTTCTGCTCGCGTGCCGCCATCACGCGGCCGAGCAGCTCGTCGAGCGCTGCGGGCGCCTGCAGATCGCGCAGGCCGGGCGTGTTGGGCGAGGAGATGTTGACCGTGAAGTAGCTCGCCAGTTCGTAGAACGTCTCGAGGCCACGCACATAATCGCCTGTCCGGTCGCTCGCATCCTTGTTGGCACCGATGTTGACGCCGACGATGCCGACCGGGCGGCGCGCCGCGAGTCGCACCTTCGCCGCCGCGTGGCCCTGGTTGTTGAAGCCGAGACGATTGACGACGGCGTTGTCCTCGACAAGTCGGAACACGCGCGGGCGTGGGTTTCCTGCCTGCGGCAGAGGCGTCACCGTGCCGATCTCGGCAAATCCGCAACCGAGCCCGAGCATCGCGTCGGGCACGCGCGCGTCCTTGTCGAAGCCGGCGGCGATGCCGACAGGGTTCGGGAACGTGAGTCCGCCGAGCGTGACGGCGAGCGATGGCGGGTCCGCGCGGTGGTCGCGCCGGTAGATGCCGCGCTCCAGGGACTTGAGCGTCAGCTCGTGGGCATCCTCCGGCGCCATCGCGAACAGTACCGGTCGGGCAAGCGAGAACAAGCTCATGTCAGGCGTTCTTTCTTTCTGTCGCGCCGGTCAACACCAGGCCGATGCACGGCACACCGTCGCCGTCGAGCGGCAGCGGCCGGACCCAGGCGGCGAGCCTCGTCTCAAGCGGGGCGTAGAGATGCGGAAACAGCGCGCCGCCGCGCGAAGGTTCCCATCTGAGCTGTGGTCCAAGCACCGCTGGACCGAACGCGATCAGCACCAAGTCGGCCCGGCCCGTGTAGTATTTGCGTGCGGTGACGTCGAGCTGGGTGGCGGTCGAGAAGTGGATAAAGCCGTCGCGCAGGTCGTCGGCGGAGCCAAGGTAGACTCCGCCCGCCTCGGCTTCCCGCCATTCCGCAGCGCTCGCTATTTTATAGATCGCGCCGTCGTCAATCCGGCAACAGTCCGACGTCATGGGCCATTGTCTCCAATCCGAAACAAGCATTATTTGTTAGGAGGAATAGACGGATGCGGCGCATGAATGAAGAGTGGGTTTGTCGAGCCGCTTTTCTGGCATCGAAGGCCGCGTCGCGGGCCAGGCTCCATGGAGCATGGTCGCATTTCAGCGTGCCTTGGCAGCGTTGACCGGTTCCTGCCACCGGCCACGGACAACAACAATTGCCGGGAGCTTCTATGTTCGTGCGTTTGCCCGTCGCCTCTCTCACCTTGCGTGAACTGATCGGAAGTCACTCGGTTTTCAGTGTTCCGCCGTTCCAGCGCCCGTATGCGTGGGGTGTCGAACAGGCGATCCAGATGTTCGACGATGTCGCCAGTGCTGCCGGCCTCGATGCGCCCGAGCTGGCGGAGCCCGACTACTTCCTTGGTACCGTGCTTCTGCTCGCGTCCGAAAGCACGGGGCTTCCCGGCAGCGAAACCTGGTCCGGCTCTCCGGCCGAATACCAGATCATCGATGGCCAGCAGCGTCTGACGACGCTGACGATCCTGTTCGCCGCGCTCCGGGATTCGATGGAGGGAATGGACGAGTTCGTCGACGAGATAGCGCCCCTCGTTATTGTTCCCTCGGTCATCCGGGATCAGACGGTCGACCAGCCTGCTGCCTTTCTGCCGTGCCGCCTGATGCTGTCCGGGCGCGAGCGCGTGTTCTTCAATCGCAACGTGCAGAGGCCCGGGTGCTGCAACGCGGACTTCGAGACCGAGGAGCCGCAATCGGAGGCGGGGCGCCGAATTCTCGCGGTGCGCGACGCATTCTGCAGTGCGCTCGAACTGCTCGAACCAGCGGAGAGGCGCAAGCTCGCAGCCTATCTGATGGGGTATTGCCACGTCGTCGTCACGCTCTCGCACGAGATCGACCGGGCGCACCGGCTGTTCACGGTCATCAACGAGCGTGGCAAGCCCCTCCAACGCAATGACATCCTGAAAGTCGAGGTGCTTTCGGGCGTTGATGGCGAGGGTGCCGATGCTGTGCGCCATTGGGACGAGGCCGAGCAACTCGTCGGCGGCGATTTCGAGTCCCTGTTCAGTCATCTCCGCACGATCTATGGCCGTCCGGAGCAGCGCATCGTCTCTGCCGTTCGCGGTCTGTTGGCCGATGTCGGCGGCTCGGAGCCGTTCGTCGACGACGTGCTCCTGCCCTATGCCCGCATCCAGGCCGGGATCGTCGCGGCAAGCCAGTCGGCCGAGGTGGCAGGCATACCGTACGCAACCAACCTCTTCTACCTCGGCCGTCTCAACGGCGCCGAATGGATGCCGTCGGTGATGTTGACGCTGCGCATGCACCAGGCGTCGCCAGAGATTGCGCACGAGCTGATTTCCGCCATCGACCGGACAGCGTACGTGCTGCGCGTCATGTGCCAGGGCAGCGGCCGGCGCGCGACGCGGTTCCAGGCGATTGCGAAGGCGATCGCCAACGGAACCGCAGTTTCCGGCGACGCCGAGGTCTTCTCCTTCAGCCGCGACGAGCAACGCGCAGCGGCCTACAATCTGCGCGATCTCCATCGGCGCAACCAGCAGGTCAGCAAGCTGCTCCTGTTGCGCATCAATGACGTGATCGAAGGGCGCGTGCGCGCGGTGAACCCGGCGGATTACTCCGTCGAGCACGTGCTGCCTGTCCGGCCGCAGGCCAACAGCTCCTGGCGCAATCTTATTCCCGACCCGGAGCTGCGTGAGATCGCGACGGCCTGTCTCGGCAACTTGACGCTTCTTCCGTGCCGCCTAAATGCAAAGATCCGCAACAGCGATCTTGGCCAGAAGCGCGATCTCTTGATGAAGGGGTTGACGCAGGAGACGACGCTGGCGATTGCCCGCGACGTGGTGGAGGCGAAAAACTGGGACTTCGATACGATCAAGGCGCGCGAGGCGGTCCTGCTCGAGGCCGCGGCGAAGATCCTGCGTATCGACGTCAGCGAGACGCCGATCGCGCGCGACAAGCGGCGGCGGGCATCGAGGAACTGACGCGCGCGGGCTTCCGGGGCCTGGAGCATGCGCCTATCCGGCGAGCAGGTGTGTCGAGTGCGACACGCGACTCCAAGGGGATCAGCCCTGCGGATGTGACTCTTGCCGATGGATGTCGGTCCGAAGTAAGTCACGTCGATGTCTGACGCGAGCGACGATGCGCCCGAGAAGGCGGAGGTTGGCAACCCGCCCGGCGGCGACACGCTGATGGCGCGAGAGCACGCGCCGCCGCCGAATGTAGCGGGAACGCCGAGCGTGGATGGCAGCTTGCATCCGCAGGGCGCGGCGGCGCGGCAGCGGACCACGGGGCGTCGGGCGGTGTTTCTCGACGGCTCGCTGCTGCGCCACATTCTGGTGATGACGGGTACCGGCGCCATCGGCCTGATGGCCATTTTCCTCGGCGACCTCGCCAACATCTTCTTTCTCGGTCGACTCGGCGACGAGGCGGTGGTGGCCGCCGTCGGCTATGCCGGCTCGATCCAGTTCCTCACCATTTCGATCGGCATCGGCCTCGCCATCGCCGCAACCTCGCTCGTTTCGCCAGCGCTCGGTGCCGGGCGGCGCGTGCGTGCCCGGGCCCTTTCGACGAGTGCGCACCTGTGGACGTTCGTGGTCTCGGCGTTGCTGGCGCTCGGGGTGTGGCTGTCCATCGGCCCCTTGCTGACCATGCTGGGGGCCGCGGGCCGTACCCACGCGCTCGCCTCCTCCTATCTGACGATCCTGGTGCCGACGCTGCCGCTGCTGGCCTCGGGCATGACATCCTCGGCGGTGTTGCGGTCCGTCGGCGACGCGCGCCGGGCGATGTACGTCACGCTCTCGGGCGCGATCGTCAACATGGTGCTCGATCCGTTGTTCATATTCTCCCTTGGCCTCGGCATCGAGGGCGCGGCCATCGCCTCGGCCATCTCGCGCCTCGCCATCGTCACCATCGGCTTGGATGGGGTGGCGCGCGTGCACGGGCTGTTGAGCCGTCCCCGCCTCAGGGCGGCGATGCTTGTTCCCATCCCGCTGGCCCCCGTGGCGGGCCCCGCCGTCATGACCAACATCGCGACGCCCTTCGCCAATGCCTATGTCACCGCCGCGATGGCGAAGCACGGCGATGCCGCCGTCGCCGCCTGGGCGATCATCGGCAGGATAACGCCGGTGGCGTTCGGCGCGATCTTTGCGCTGTCCGGGACCATCGGACCGATCGTCGGCCAGAACTTCGGCGGCGAGCGCTACGACCGCATGCGCCAGAGCTACACTCTGTCGCTGTTGGTGACGGCGCTGTTCACCGCGATCGCCTGGCTTGCCCTTGCCGTTCTGGCGCGCCCGCTCGCGTCCTTGTTCCTGCTCGACGGCGAGGCGGCGGAGCTCGTCGTGATGTTCTGCCGCTGGCTGTCGCCGCTATTCGTGTTCCTCGGCATGCTGTTCGTGTCGAACGCGGTCTTCAACACCTTGGGCCGCGCCCACTATTCGACGCTCCTCAACTGGGGCCGCGCAACGCTCGGGACGATACCGTTCGTACTCGCCGGCGGGGCATACTGGCATGCCCCCGGCGTGCTGCTGGGCAACATGACCGGTGGAATACTCTTCGGGAGCCTCAGCATCCTGTTGTGCTACCGTCTGATGTCGTGGCTCTCTGACGGCAAAGGGTCGAATCGCTGAATGCGTGATGCGACCCGTCTCGGCTGTCCGCTTGATCGTGTCGGCGGTCGCGGCCGGTTTGTTGTCAACGTGGGTTGGCGTGCGCGTACCCGGTTTTTCGGAGAAGCACTGCCGAATGTTCAAGCGCTCCCTGACGCCGAGGCCCGTTCACCGGGTCGCGCTGGTCGCAGCAACGGCGCGCAACCTGATCGAAATGCGCGGACCGCTCGTGCGCGCGTTGATTTCCCGCGGCGTCACGGTTCTGTGCATCGCACCGGAATTCACCGCCAGCGAAGAAGCGACGCTCGAGTCGATGGGCGTCGAGCGGGCGACCTTCAACATCGTGCCGCGCGGCCCGCGCTTCGCCGCCGACTGGCAGATCGTGCGCGAGTTGAAAGAGAAGCTCGCCGCCTGGAAGCCTGATGCGGTATTGGCCGTCTCCGGCCGCGTGCTGGCGCTGGCGATGATGGCCGCGCAGCGCGCTCGGGTCGCGCGCCGCATCGCGATGATCAACGGCCTGCCGCCGCCCGAGCCAATCGAGGACGGGCACTCCGCGCATGGCATCCTGCCCGGCGTCGTCGACCGCGTGTCCGCCGGCCCGCGCCTGCTGGCGCAAGGGCTTCGCGCGGCATCGGCCGTCGTGTTCCACAATCGCGACGATCGCCGCCGCCTGACGCAGCAGAAGCTGCTGCCGGCTTCGCTGCCGTCGATCATCGTTCCGGGCGCGGGTGTCGATCTCGCGCATTTCGCCGAAACGCCCCTGCCCGCCCTGTCCAAAGGGCTCGTGTTCCTGATGATCGCCACGCTCGACCGGTCGCGCGGGGTGCTCGACTATTGCGCGGCGGCGACGAGCCTCAAGGAGCGTGCGCCGCAGGCCCGTTTCCTGCTGGCGGGCCCGGCGGGTGATGGCCCGACCGGCCTCAAGCCCGAAGCGCTGCGGCCATACGCCGACGCTGTGACGTTCATCGGCCCGCTGGTGGATGTCCGGCCGGCGCTGGCGGACTGCCACGTGCTCGTCTACCCATCCCACGCCGAGGGCATGCCGCGGGTCGTCCTCGAAGCGCTGGCGACGGGCCGCCCGGTCGTGACCACGGCGACACCGGGGTGCCGCGACACGGTCGACGATCGCGTCAACGGCTGCCTCGTCCCTGCCGGCGATACGGCGGCGCTGGAACTCGCGCTGGCAAGCTTCCTGAAGCGGCCAGACCTGCTTCCGGCGATGTCGCGTGCGAGCCGGGTCAAGGCCGAGCGGCACTTCGGCCAAGCCACCGTGCTGAGCGAGCTGCTCGGGCTGCTCGAGGTCTCGGACCGCCCGGCCGGCGAAACGGCGCGCGAGCCTGCGGCGACCGCTGCCTGAATTGCGCGGCGCCGGTGTGATGTCGTCAGGCCGGATGGTTCTCGGGTGCGAACGGGACGAGACGTAAGGCGCTAAGCGCTTTCATCCAAGTTGAAGGCCGCGTGGCGCTCACTCGTGCTTCATGAACGAGTGCCATGTCCCGTCGGCACCTACCGTCAGCCGGTACCAGGTCCAGCGGCCAGTGGCCCGCATTGCGGCGATAACGTCGGGTGGAACGATGCGTTGGAGGTCGGCCTCCTCAGTCGGCGAGAGCGAAGCGAGCGGCCGCTCTGCGAGGTAGGGCCAGACATAGACGGTGTTGTTCTCGAAATCGCGGCCGAGCGGCTGGCGGGCGGGTGCCACGGAGAGCAGCTTGTCGATGATCGCCAGCGTTTCCGCGCCTTTGCCGTCCTTCGACGCTTTCTTCAGGAATTCGATAGGATCTTCGTCGGATGCTGCCTCGGTGGCGGGAGCAAAGATGGGCTTCAGTTCGTTCCACGCGATAGCCGTGCGCAATTCCTCGATGGAGCCGGTGTGAACGGCGGCGAGTATGGCGTCGATCATCTCGCGGGTCGGTCGGGGCAAGTTTGCCAGCGGTTCGGGCTCCGGGGAGCTGGCGACCGGGGCGGGTTCAGCGGGTGCCGCGACCGCCTTGTCGCGCGTGCCGGCATCGGCGGCGTTGGTCTCGGCGACCGCCGGTCGATGGACAAGGGCACCCACCGCAAGTACCAATGACAGCAGACGAATCGATCGACCGAGGAGTGGCAGCGATAGCTGGGGGCGGGGGCTTGTCATATGAGGTGTGGCGGCTGTGGTTTCGGCCGGAGAGTGGCGCTCTGAGCTGTGCATCGCTTTCTCCCGCTGGGCAGATAGGCTCGGCCGCCGACGCGCTTCACGCAGTAGGCGCGAACAGCCCTAGTACGGGCATGGGTCGCCGGCAAGGCGCGGGGTGGCCGGCGTGATGATGATGCAACTCATCCCCAACCCGCTCATCATCCCGGTTGGGCTCATCATCGGCGTGCTGGTGGCAGCGCCGGTCGGGCCGGTGAACGTGCTCTGCATTCAGCGCGCCATCGAGCGCGGCTTTTGGGGCGGCTTGGCGGCGGGCGTCGGGGCAGTTCTGGGCGCCGGACGGATCGCGCTGTTCGCGGCGCCCGGCGGCGGCGCGATCGCGGGCGCGATCTCTGATTACCTCACCGCCATTCAGATCGTGGGGGGCCTGGCGCTCGCTCTCTTCGGATTGAAACTCTACCTGACCGAGCCGCGCCTGGACGCGCTCGACAAGGCGCATCACGAGAACGCGAAACTCAAGGATTTCGTCTGGGACATCCCGCAGACGTTCTTTCTGACGATCACCAACCCCGGCGCGGTACTCGGACTGTTCGCCATCTTCGGCGGCATCAGCACCTTCGTCGAGGTGAAGACCAACATCGACGCGCTCACCATGGTGGCGGCGATCATGGGCGGCAGCCTTGGCTGGTGGATTTTGTTGTCCGAGCTGATCGGCCGCATCCGCCACAAGATCAGCGCGAACCGTCTCGGCCTCATCAACCGGGTCGCCGGAATCCTGCTGATCGCGTTCGGAGCTATTCTGATCGGCGAGATGGCCTACAAGTTCCTGGCGCCGCAACTCTGACCCAGGCAACTCAATGCAGGGGGATAGCGGTCTGCGCGAGCCGCGCGCTACCGCGTCGACTTCGTCGAGGGCGTCACTGGCACGTGTGGGCCATCGTGAACTCGCCGATCCGCACGCGCCGCTCGAGCCCATGCGCCAGCTCGGCGACGGCGTCCTCTCCGAACATCGCGACGAGATCGCTCAGCGCCGTGAACAGCGCGGCGTAGGCCATCAGCTCCGGAGCGACGCCCGTCTCCTCGCCCTGATCCCAGGCCGCGAGGATGAGACTTAGCGCCTTGATGCTGTCGTCGCCGTCATCCACGTAGTCGAATACAGTCGCCAATGTCGTTCCCCTTGCCATCGTGCGACCGCGTCTCGCCGAAGCCGGACGCGCTCCCCAGAGGAACCGGTCTAGCATCGAAATCGGTCCGCCGCTGGAATCGTGGCAATTCATTGTAAATCGCCACGCAAGCATGCCGACGCGACGGCGCGCGGCTATTGCGATACGGCGAGCGTCTCGGCGATCTCTGCGCCCTCCGAAAGGAAGCGCTCGATGGTCGATTGCGCCGTCGGCGTGCAGATATTGTAGGTGCGCGAATAGTTGCGGTACCCCTGGTTGAAGCTGCGCGAGAGGCGTGCGCGGCGGATCGCCGTGGTGCCTTCCGACTTCATCAGCTCCGTCATGGTATCGCGCCAGAACTGGCCTTCGTTGGCGCCGCACAGCTCGCGCAGGTAGTGGATCGCGCCAAGCAGTTCCGCAAGACGCAGCAGTTTGGTGTCGTAAGGCCGGCTGTCGGTCGCGTTGGTGGGGGCGGCGAAAGACGGCTGTGCGCCGGTCGCGACGAACGTGCAGAACAGCGTCGCGCCGAGCAGCCTCGCTGCGACACGTGCGACAGCGCGCGAGCGGCGACGCACGGGCACACCGTTTCGACGATTGCTCGTCCCAAGGAATCTCGGCGTGAATTTTGACATGCGCGAATCCTGCGTGTGGCCTCCGCCGCCCGCAGGGGCGGCCACCCATCAAGGTTCTCCTAGCACCGATTCTTGGCGCTGGCACGGCTCTGAGGCCGAGGCCGCACGGGTGGGCCGGAGCCTGTGGCCGGCGAAGGGGATGGCCAGGGCTTTTGCTCGAACGTCACAGGGAAGGGAGGAGGGGGAGAGCAAAGGTAAGCTCGGTGTGTAGGCGCTCCAATCCGCTGCGCGACTTTGGCTCGCGTGTGCGAGATCGTCAGGCGATCACGGTGCGCCCAAGATTACGATCCGAGTGATGCGCTCGACCGGCCACGCGGTCATCTCGGCGGCTTCTCGAACGGTTGCTTCGCGCTCGAGGAATCCGGGCCGAGGTAGCGCGTCGGCGGATCCGGCATCTGGTAGGTCCCTGGCGGAGGCGCGATCCATTCGAAGACGCCGCAAGGTCGTGGCGGGCTGTTGCACGGCATGATGCAAGACGTCGTGTAGGGAACGCGCCAAGCTTTGCCAAAAGTGACGGGCCCATAAAGAAGTTGGCAGGCGCGGGGGGAGTCCGCGTATGGCGTTTCGTATCCCGTTTGCACCGCAAAAATGGTCCAAGTGAAATTATAACCTGTGCAACGATTGGGGTCGGCGAGATTTGCGCTCGATTTCAAACATGTCGCGGCACATTGCGCGGAATTTCGTTCGGCCGGTTCACCCCGCAGACGCGTTATGATGCGGCCTTCTGAATCCAAACGGCAATCCGGCGTCTCGCTGGGATGGACTTGCGCCATCGCCGTTGGACTGAGGAATGACAGAAGGGTGATGACACCGACGATGAAGCGGAGAAACCGAAACGCGATGACGGTGAACATGGGGGACACCGACGCAAAAAAACCAAAAAACCAAATCGTCATGAATAAATAAACGAAACGGGCTGTGCATGCAACGTAATTCGTTTCGGGGCGTTGATGCTCGACCGTGCCTTTTCGAGTTTCGAAAAAGCTCCCTACTGCCTTGCATGCGTTAAACTACGCCTCTAGGCTACGCCGCACGAGGTGGGCGCTCCAAGCTGAAACCGATGCTTCATGCCTTGGAGCGTCGGGCCTCCGGGG
>OEIV010000344.1_pt1 | contig 27183 bp, 20 predicted proteins | sample 1539231 | NCBI WGS metagenome assembly OEIV01 (sample SAMN03794762, study PRJEB22550) | activated sludge metagenome | feature: wastewater treatment plant; material: activated sludge; isolation source: Wastewater treatment plant of a petroleum refinery complex | place: Argentina: Buenos Aires ... | reverse complement strand
CCAGCACGAGATTGCCCGGCGTACCGGCGTCGATCGCAAGACCATCCGCCGCTATGCCCAGACGGCAAATTCCCCCATGGCCACCGGCGCGCAGGCGGTGGACGATCAAATTCCCCCACCCCGGCCACCGGCTCCGGTGCGCTCGGCCTGCGAGGCGCATCGCCCCTGGATCGAGCAGCAGGTCGCCTTGGGGCGCAATGCGATGGCGATCTACCAGGACCTCGTCGACGAGTACGACTTCGCCCACCGCTACAACTCGGTCAAGCGCTTCGTCGCCACGCTCAAGCACCGTGACCCCGAGCGTTTCGACGTCCTCGAGAGCGCCCCCGGCGAGGAGGCGCAGGTCGACTTCGGGCAAGGGGCGCCGACGCTCGCCGCCAACGGCAAGTACCGCCGCCCGCATCTGTTCGTGATGACGCTCAAGTACTCCGGCAAGAGCTTCCGCAAGGTGGCCTGGAAGGCCGATCAGGAGACGTGGGCGCGCCTGCACGAGGAGGCGTTCAGGGCCTTTGGCGGATCCGTGGCCTACGTCGTGCTCGATAACCTCAAGCAGGGCGTGATCCGCCCCGATCTCTACGCGCCGCAGCTCAATCCGGTGTATGCCGCCGTACTGGCCCACTACGGCGCCGTGGCCGATCCGGCGCGCGTCGGGGACCCCGACCGCAAGGGCACCGTGGAGAACGCGATCCAGCACACCCAGTCGACGGCGCTGAAGGGGCGGCGCTTCGCATCGATCGAGGCGCAGAACGCCCACCTCGCGCACTGGGAGGAGCGCTGGGCCGCCCCGCGCATCCACGGGCGCAAGAAGCGCCAGGTGCTGGCGATGTACGCCGAGGAGCGCCCGCACCTCAAGGCGCTGCCGCTGGAGGGATTCCGCTTCTTCCGCCAGGAGGTGCGTACCGTCGATGACAGCGGTCTGGTGCAGGTGCAAGGCTCGTATTACGCGGCGCTGCCGGCAGCGCCGCATACCCGGGTGACGGTGCGCCTCTACGCGGGCGAGATCGAGATCCTCGACGCGCAGGGGCAGGTGCTGCGACGCCACGCCAAGGCCGCACGCAAGGGCACGTTCGTGCTGCCCGAGGCCGATAGGCTCTTCAACCCCTCGCGCGAGACCGCACGACTGCTCGCCAAAGTCGAGCGCATCGGGCCAGCCAGCGCGCGGCTCGCCGGGGAGATCTTTGCGCGCCTCGGGCGTCCCGGGCAGCGGGCGATCTTCGGGTTGGCCCAACTGACCCGTCGCTACGCCCGCGCGGACATCGAGGCCGCGAGCACCACCGTACTCGGACTTGCTGTGCCGTCCTACCAGGCCCTCAAACGCATCCTCGAACGGCGTGCGCCCGAGACGCCCGAGACACCGGCGCCGACGCTGGCACAAGCGGGCGCGGCGATCCGGCAAATCGACGAGTACCACACGTTCTGGGAGCACCACGCCCAGGGCGCCACCCCGGGTCCCTCGACCCCCCACCACTGAGACGGAGAAATTACACGATGAGTATGTCGATCACTGAACTGGAACGTGCCCTACGCTCCCTGCGGCTCTCGGGCATGATTGCGCCCCTGTCGGCGCGCGCGCTGGCCGTGGCGAGCCACGAAATGGACTTCCTGGAGGCCTTCGGCTGCCTCGTGCAGGACGAGCTCGACCGACGCCGTTCGCGGCTCCTGGAACGGCGCTTCGCCCTCTCGGGCCTGCCCGAACGCAAGGACCTCAAGGACTTTGACTGGACCTACAACCCGCGCCTGCCCCGGCGTGCGGTGCTGGAACTCGCCACGCTGAAGTTCCTCGAGGCGCGCGAGGATGCGCTGCTGATCGGAGCGCCTGGTCTGGGCAAGAGCCACTGCGCCAAGGCGCTCGCACAACTCGCCGCCGGGCGCGGCTACACCGTGCTCTACCGCGAGGCACACACGCTGATCGAGGATATCCACGAGGCGCGTGAACTGGGCGATCTGCGCAAGCACCGCGCGCAGCTCAAGGCCGCCGACTTGCTCGTGATCGACGACCTGTTCCTGCGCAGGCTGCCGGGAAACGCCGGCGACGAACTCGCCGACGTGCTGATGAGCCGTTACGAAAAGCGCTCGACGATCATCACGTCTAACCGACCGGTCGAGGACTGGGCCAAGCTGCTCGGCGACGTGGTCATCGTCACGCCGCTACTCGACCGGCTGATGCACCACGCACACCTGCTGAAGTTCGAGGGCAAGAGCTGGCGCCTGCGCGAAGCGGCAGCCCGAGTTGCGAAGCGCGCAGACAGCGTGTAACCATCCACCCGTCCCGCCGCCTCAGCTGGGGGAATTTGACCTGGCCACGGATGGGGGAGTTTGAGGTGGCCGCCGGGGGTTCAATGATACCGCCAGTTTCACGCCGATGGGGTGCAGCAACGCTGCATGGGTGGTTCCGCGGAGACGTCACGCTCGCTGTGGGATGGCAGTCGCATGGACCTGGACATGGCGGTGGGCGGGCTGATGACACTGAATGGATGGCGGTCGTGCGAACCGGGCTGGAGGGATGCCGCGCAACCGGCATTTGAAAATCGTCTCGGTGACGGCGCCTCGAACAACATGAAGTGTCACTCGCTGGTACGCTTGCGTCTTCATTCAGCCCGAAGGGGCGGCAGTTGCGTCAACAGGTCCGGCAGCGCTTTCTGTACGGTGTCCCACACCACATCGAGGTTGATGTCGAAATAGCCGTGGGCAATGCGGTTGCGCATCCCGCGAATGCTGCGCCAAGGCACCTCTTGGTGCTGCTGGGTGAAATCGGGGTAGCTGTCCATCACTTTCGTCGCCGCCTCACCGATGATGATCAGACTCATGATGACGGCTTGCTGCGTGCGTTTGTCCCTCAGGAAGTCGTCCTTGCCCAAACCTTCTACGAACCGACACGCATCCATCGCGGCCTGCCGCATGTGGTCCAGGTAGTCGGGAAGGCGGTTCTCGTTCATACCGGTCGGGCTTCCGCGAGCACCTTGGCGCGAAATTTCGGGGGCAGGTCGGCCGGGGTCAGCAGATCGACATGGACGCCGAGCAGCGATTCCAGCTCGACCTGCAGGCCGCCCAGGTCGAATAGCGTTGCACCGGGTAGCGCGTCGACCAGCAGGTCGAGGTCGCTGCCGTCCTGGTCCGTGCCGTGCAGCACTGAGCCGAACACGCGCGGGTTCGCCGTGTGAAAGCGGCTTGCCGCTTCACGGATGGCACTGCGCTTGAGATCGAGCACCAGCGAGGGGCGCATGGAATTTGTCCTCAATCGAAACCAATTGAAATGGTATGCGCCGCCGAACAGCGCTTCAAGAATCATTTTCGAGAATCGGAATGCCTCGTTTTGGTGTGGCAGGCCAGGGGGCTAGGCGTGACCGGCATAAGCCCCCACATCCCTCTCCGGATAGCTCTCATACACATGCTCGAACACCGCCGAGCATTTCTGCTGGTACAGTTCCGGCGTGTAGGCGCGCGGCAGGCCGGCATCCAGGGTGTCCTCGATGGCGAGCTTCAGCTGCGCGCGGGCCGTGCCCTTGGTGCGCCAGTTCAGCACCAGCAGGTCCTTCAGCCGCCCCAGAAGTTCCCGCGCGACCTTTTTCACCTCGTTCCGCTCGTCGGTGGACAACTCGGGGGCAGGGCGGGTGAGGATGTCGAAGATCACCAGCTCCTCTTCGCTCATGTGCTCGCGCACGTGGCGCTGCTGCTCGTCGTTCAGGCTGTTCGAGAGTTCGAGCAGTTCCAGGAACAGTTCCTCGATGCTGCGGCTGCCGGCGTTGTAGCTCTCGATCAGTGCCTCGAATTTCTCGCCGAAATCCGCGCGGGTGCGATTCAGCGAAATCATCTTTGCCAACTGGTCGCGGATGGCGGCCTTGAGCACCTCGAGGTCGGTGTTCTTGTGCGTCGATGTCTTGAAGCGCTGCGCCAGCGCCTCGAAGTTGATCTTCGACAGGTCGAGCGGCGGCGGTCCGGATTCGCGGATCTCGTGGCCGGTGATCGACTCGTCGAGCAGGGTGGTGATGCCGTTCATCACCGCCGAGATATCGATCGGCTCCGGGTTCAGCGTGCTGCGGATCGTTCCGGCCACCGTCGCGACGCAGGCCACGCGGCTCGCGAATTCCAGCACCGCCGGGTCTGGCTTCACCGCGCGATAGAGCGTGCTCAGCAGGCGTTCGTGGCCGAGGAAGTCGCGGCGCAGCGGATCGGGTGATATCAGCGCGTTCACCGCGTCTCCCACCCGTTGCAGGCGCTTCATGCTGCCGGCAGGCAGATCCTCGATTTCGACGAGGTCAACGCCATGCTGCGCGCAGAAGGACGTCACGCCGGCCACCGCCTGGCGCAGTTCCTCCACCAGTTGCTGCTTGTCGCGCACCGGGCTTTTGCCGCCCTTGCCGGCGCCGTAGATCGCCAGCGCCTGTTCCAGCGAGGCGAAGACGTTGGCGTAATCCACGATCACGCCGCTGTGCTTGCCGGGGAAGACGCGGTTGGCGCGGGCGATGGTCTGCATCAGGGTGTGGTTGCGCATCGGCTTGTCGAGGTACACCGTGGAGCAGCTCGGTGCGTCGAAGCCGGTGAGCCACATGGCGCAGACGAAGACCAGCCGCAGCGGGTCTTCGGTGTCCTTGAACTTCTCGTCCAGGCCCGGCTTCGACTCGTTCATGCGCTTGCGGTGCGGCTCGATGTCGAGCCCCAGGGCCTGCATCTGCTGGATCTCGTTCTGACCCGGCGAGACGATCAGCGCCATGTCGGTGGTGTCCAGCACGTTCAGCCGTTGCTTCAGTTCGGCCACGCGCAGGTCGCGCCGCGCCTGTTCGGGCGTGGCTTCGCCCGGCGGCAGCAGGGCCAGTTCGCCCAGCTCCTTGTGCACCCGTACAGTTTCCGCCGCCCAGTGCTGCTTCACCTTGTCGTGCATGCGCAGCGCGGTGGCCTTGTCGATGGAGACCACCATCGCCTTGCCCACGAAGCCCCGGCCGAGAAAGTGCCGCACGATGTCCGCGGCCACGGTTTCCAGGCGGTCGTCGCGGGTCAGCAGGTGGTATTGGCGGGCGAGCTCGCGCTCGAGCTTCGCCTCCTGCTCGGGGTCGAGCTCGGCGTCCTCGATGAGGGAGTAGATGTCCTCGTTCAGGTCCGGGTTGACGAGCTGCAGTTCCGGCGTGCGGTTCTCGTAGAACAACGGCACGGTGGCACCGTCCTCGATGGACTGCTGGAAGTCGTAGATCGAGACGTAGTCGCCGAACACCTCGCGGGTACGCTCCTCGCCGGCGATGAGGGGCGTGCCGGTGAAGGCCAGGAACATCGCCCCGGGAAGTGCGGCGCGCATGTTGAGCGCGAGCGTGTCGTACTGGCTGCGGTGGGCCTCGTCGGTGAGCACGATCACGTCGGTGCGCTCGCACAGGAGCTCGGCGCTCTGGAGCTTGTGGATCAGCGTGAACACGTAGCGGTGGTTGCCGCGCAGCAGTTCCCGCAGGTGCGCACCACTCGAGGCGTGGCACTCGTCGCCCTCGTCCTTGGATACCGCGCCCACGGCCTTGAAGGTCTTCGCGATCTGGTCGTCCAGCTCCACGCGGTCGGTCACGACCACGAAGCTCCAGTTGCCGGCGAGCTTGCGCAGCACCTTCTGCGCGAAGAACACCATCGAGAAGCTCTTGCCGCTGCCCTGCGTTTGCCAGAACACGCCGCCGCGCCCGTGGCCGAGCTTCCGGGCTTCGAGCATCGAGGCGATAGCGTTGTTCACGCCGAGGAACTGGTGGTTCTGCGCGAGGATCTTCACCAACCCGGCCTTGTGCTCGGAGAACAGCGTGAAGTTCTCCACCAGGTCGAGCAGGCGCGCAGGGTCGCAGGTGCCGCGCAGCATCACCTCCAGCGACACGCGGCGCGGCTCGTCTTCGCGCTGGATGCGCTTCCACTCCACCCAGCGTTCCCAATCAGCGGTGAGCGAGCCGACGCGGCTGTCGGTGCCGTTGGAGGCGATCATCAGAGCGTTGAACCAGAACAGCGCCGGGATCTGCGGCTTGTAGTGGGTGAGATTCTCATCGATCGCCGCGCGCGCCGGCACGCCGGGTTTCTTGAGCTCGATGACGACCCAGGGCAGGCCGTTCACGAAGCCGACCAGGTCGGGCCGGCAGGTGTAGAGCGCGCCCGTAACGCTGAACTGGCTGACCAGCAGGAAGTCGTTGTTCTCCGGCTGTTCCCAGTCCACCACGCGCAGGCGCACCGGCTTCTGGCCCCCGTGCTCGTGGTCGGGCACCGAAACGGCGATGCCTTCCTTCAGCAGACCGTACACCTCGCGGTTGGCCGCTTCCAGGCTCATTGCGGAGCGGTCGCGGGTCAGTTCGTCGATTGCGTTACTGATCGCCTCGGATGGCAAGGTGGCGTTGAGCTTCGTCAGTGCCGCGCGTAGCCGCGCCAACAGCACCACCTCGCCCTTTGTCTCGCGCCCCAGCGTGCCGCCCGCCCCGAAGCTTTCCTCCAGCGCCGACAACGTCTGCCAGCCCAGCGTGCCGAACAGCCCTATCGCGGGCTGCTCGACGAGCTGGTCTTCGGTGTAGGGGTGGGGGCTCATGCGTCAGGCGGCCTCGACGTCGATCTGGCCGGAGAGCAGGCGCGGAAGGAGGAGGTCTCGAGTGCGGCGGAGGTTTTGTATTTGGCGTTGGAGCGTATGAATCTCCTCTGCCATAGGGATGGTCGCGTCCCCAAACCTCCTTAGCAACGCTACCGGAGGAACGAGCAAATCAGCTTTCTCGAATGTCGGCGCGGTAACGGCGGGATAGGCTGCGCCGGTAGCGTTGTTCGTGAGGTAGGCAACGAAGTCGTCTGTGGTCGTAGCGAGGTAGAGGAAAGTGAACGGAACCGTCTTTGCGGTCAGAACTGCGAAGCCGGTTGAAGCGATGGTGTTCGCTTCGGGGTGCATCACCTGCGCGTGCGACCGGCGATTCGGCCGCACACATGACCACAGCACGTCACCATGCCTGACTATGCGGCGAGCACGACCGGGCGCATCGGCGAACGCATAGCTCGTGATCGAGTCAATCTGGCCCGGACTTACCGATGAAATATCAATGTATTTAAGCTCCGCTGGCGCAGTTCGAGCATTGATCTGCGCCCGATTCACGTCGGCCACATCCGAGAGGCGCTTCACCGCCCACCCCTGCGGAATCTCCCCGAGGGGCGACGAGACGCGCGGTTGGTCTCCGTGGCCGGGGAAGCGGAAGTTGACGAACCACTCGCGGTAGAGGGCGCGGGCCATCGACTCCAGAATCTGGATTCGCCGCTGGCTGTTCTCGATCAACTCGTCGTAGGCCGACAGGATGCCCGCGATGCGTTGTTGGACGGGGAGCGGGGGAAGCGGCACTTCGAAATTGCGAAGAATGTCGAGGTTGATATGCGGAACACCGGCGGCGAACGCCAAGCTTTGTATCTTCTGGACAGTGTCGTCGCCCGAGAAAAAATAATATAGAAACAGAGCGTCAACCACGGCCGGATCTACCGTGAGCTTCATTTGACTTTGCGAGATCACAAATCGGTGAAAGGGCGAGTCTGTTGGGATCAGACCGACTTGGCCGATTGTTCCCCGTTGTGTGAATACCAAGTCGCCGGGATGGGCATTGTTCGCTTCTAACTCGTCGGCTTTTTCTTCCGTGACGAATACAAAGCCATTGAACGAAAATTTACTGGTAGAGGGCAGGTTTGTGCCGCGAATTACGGGAACTCCAGATTCGCTGTAATGCTTTCTGGAAAGCTTCGACCCGAAGGGGCCGCCGTTCAATGCCCAGCGTTTCTTGCCCCCTAAATCGATTAGTTTCGGGGTTCGCCTTTCGCGGCGCATCCCCCCGCCTCCAGAACCCCCGCCACATTTGCGGCGATGGTCTGCTCCAGCTCCCGCGCTTGGGAGTTCAGCGATTCAAGCTCTTCGTTCAGAGTTTCGAGCTGCTCCTTGAAGCCCTCGTCGCTCACCTCCTCGCCCGGCGCCACGCCGACATAGCGGCCGGGATTGAGCGACCAGCCCTGGGCCTCGATTTCTTTGAGCGTAGCCGCCTTGCACAGGCCCAGCACGTCGGCGTACGCAGGTTTCTTGCCGAACACCTCCTTCAGCCTGGCTTCGGCATCGTCGCCCCCGAGCGTGAGGACGAGCGCCTCGCCGCGATACAGGCGCACCAGGTTGGCGATGAAGCCGATCTGCGCCGGCGTCCAGTCGCGGTGGGCGCGATCCAGCTGTCGGTAGATGTGGCGGGCGTCGATGAAAAGCACCGTGTCGGCGCGTTTCGTCTTCGCCTTGCCCTTGTCGAGGAACCACAGCGTGCAGGGCAGCGTGACGGTGTAGAACATGTTCGTGCCGACCGCGACCCTCACGTCCACCGCGCGGGCTTCGATGAGCTCCTTTCGCAGTTCCTGCTCGGAGGATCTGGCATCGGAGGCCGAGTTGGCCATAACGAAGCCGGCGCGGCCCTTGGCGTTCAGTGATGAGTAGAAGAGTTGAATCCACAGGTAGTTGGCGTTGTCGGTGCGCGGCAAGCCGAAGGGGAAGCGGCGGCCGGCGCCGACCATGTCCTTCAACCGCTCCTTGTCTACCGCATTGACGTTGAACGGCGGATTGGCGAGCACGAAGTCGAACTGCCCGTTAGCGTCGTGCGGGTCGTCGTAGTAGCTGTTGACGTTGCCGCCGTGGCGGATGTCGCCCTCCAGCCCATGTACAGCGAGGTTGAGCCGGCACAGGCGGCCGGTTTCGTCCGTTTTCTCGACGCCGCAGATGGCGAGCTCGGCGGCGGGGTTCTTCTGGTGCTCGGCGACGAAGCGTGCCGACTGCACGAACATGCCACCCGAGCCGCAGGCGGGATCGAGGATACGACCGTGGAAGGGCTCGATGACCTCGGTGAGCAGTCGCACGATGCAACCCGGCGTGTAGAACTCGCCGCCCTTCTGGCCCTCGGTGCGGGCGAATTCGCCGAGGAAGTATTCGTAGATGCGGCCGAAGGCGTCGTAGTCCACGCTGGCCGGGATTTCGGAGACCTTCTTGAGCAGCTCCTTGAGCAGAGTGCTGGTGAACAGGTTGTAGGTCTTGGGCAACACGCCGGCGAGCTGCGGGTTGTGCTTCTCGATGTCGCGCATCGCCGCGTTGACCCTGGCGCCGATGTCGGCCGCCTCGGGCAGCGTCAGCAGGTAATCGAAGCGCGCCTCGGGGCTCAGATACAGGATGCCGTCGGCATGGTAGGCGGCCGGTTCATCGACCCGGCTGCCGCGCCGGGAACTGCTGCCTGCGCTTTCGAGCCTGACGCGCTGGCCGGCAAAGCGCACCTCGGCAAAGCGCAGGAAGATGAGGCCGAGGATGGGGCCGGAGTATTCCTGCGCCTTCAGGCCGGAGTTGGCGCGGAACTGGTCGGCGGCATCCCAGAGGCGCTTTTCCAGCGTGGCGGCGGCGGTGTCCTTTTCGGTGGGGGCGATCCAGTGCATGGTGATCGTATCAGCCGCGCGGTGAATCGGCGTCGGCTCGGGTGGACCGTCGGGCTGCAGTTGCCGACCAGGGCGTGATCTTCAGGAGTTCCCGGCTGATGACGCGCTCTGCGACCTCGGTGTCGTATGCGGCCTGGGCCCGCAGCCAGTAACCGTTGGACAAGCCGAAGAAACGGCAAAGTCGCAAATCGGTATCGGCGCTGATCCCGCGCTTGCCGAGCACGATGTCGCCGATGCGCTGGGCCGGCACGTCGATCTCTTTCGCCAAACGGTACTGACTGATGCCCATTGGCTTGAGGAACTCTTCCAGCAGCAGTTCTCCTGGCGTAATGGCTTTGAGCTTGCTCATACGGATATCCCTTCAGTGATAGTCCACGATCTCCACGTCCTCGGCCCCCGCGCTGGTCCAGCGGAAGCAAAGGCGCCATTGATCATTGATGCGGATGCTGTGCTGGCCGGCCCTGCCGCCTTTCAAGGCCTCGAGTCGGTTTCCTGGCGGCACGCGCAGATCTTCCAGTCGGCCGGCAATGACGAGCTGTCGCAGTTTTCGGCGAGCAACGTCGGCAATGTTCGCGAAACGCCTGACGCGGCGTCCCTGCGCCAGGGCTTCGGTGTCAGCACATCGAAAGGAGATGATCATGACTCATAGTAATGGAGACCGTGATTAACGTAAACCGTTATTAGGCGACCGGGGGCGGGGTTGGCGACGGCTCGTGGACGATTGAACGCATAGACTCTGAAAAGAGAAATCCCCGGGCTGGCCGGGGATTCTGTTCGTCGAGACGGATCCACGTCGGCCTGAAGGCCGACCTACGTGTCAGGCTGACGCCTCATCTGCAGAGGCAGCGGATCAGGCCATCGATACCTCGGTGATCTCGACCGCCGCGATGCGCTTGCCTTCCTCGGCGCCCTGCTTGAAGGACTCGATCTGGTCGAAGTTCATGTAGCGGTAGATCTCGCTCGCCATGGCGTCGAGCTTCTGCGCGTACTCCATGTACTCCGCCACGGTCGGCAGGCGCCCGAGGATCGCGCCCACCGCGGCGAGTTCCGCGGAGGTGAGGTACACGTTGGCGCCTTCGCCGAGGCGGTTCGGGAAGTTGCGCGTCGAGGTCGAGAGCACCGTGGAGTTCGGCGCCACGCGTGCCTGGTTGCCCATGCACAGCGAGCAGCCGGGCATCTCGGTGCGCGCGCCCACGCGGCCGTAGATGTTGTAGTAGCCTTCCTGCATCAGCGTGTGCTCGTCCATGCGCGTGGGCGGCGCGATCCACATGCGCGTCGGGATGCTGCCCTTGAACTTCTCCAGCAGCTTGCCCGCGGCGCGGTAGTGGCCGATGTTGGTCATGCACGAGCCGATGAACACCTCGTCGACCTTGTCGCCGGCCACCTGCGACAGCAGGCGCGCGTCGTCGGGGTCGTTCGGGGCGCAGACCACGGGTTCCTTCACGTCGGCCAGATCGATCTCGATCACCGCGGCGTACTCGGCGTCCTGGTCGGCCGCCAGCAAGGTGGGCTTGGCCAGCCACTCCTCCATCTTCGCGGCGCGGCGCTCCAGGGTGCGGCGGTCGCCGTAGCCTTCGGCGATCATCCAGCGCAGCAGCGTGATGTTCGAGCGCAGGTACTCGGCGATCGTCTCCTCGGTCATCTTGATCGTGCAGCCGGCGGCCGAGCGCTCGGCGGAGGCGTCCGAGAGCTCGAAGGCCTGCTCGACGGTCAGGGTGTCGAGGCCCTCGATCTCGAGGATGCGGCCCGAGAAGATGTTCTTCTTGCCCTTCTTTTCCACGGTCAGCAGGCCCTGCTGGATCGCGTAGTAGGGGATGGCGTGCACCAGGTCGCGCAGCGTGATGCCGGGCTGCATCTTGCCCTTGAAGCGCACCAGCACGGATTCCGGCATGTCGAGCGGCATCACGCCGGTGGCGGCCGCGAAGGCCCCCAGGCCGGAACCGGCCGGGAAGGAGATGCCCATCGGGAAGCGCGTGTGCGAGTCGCCGCCGGTGCCCACGGTATCGGGCAGCAGCATGCGGTTCAGCCAGCTGTGGATGATGCCGTCACCGGGGCGCAGCGAGACGCCGCCGCGCGTCATGATGAAGTCGGGCAGCGTGTGCTGGGTCTCGATGTCCACGGGCTTCGGGTAGGCCGCGGTGTGGCAGAAGCTCTGCATCACCAGGTCCGCCGAGAAGCCGAGGCACGCGAGATCCTTCAGTTCGTCGCGCGTCATCGGGCCGGTGGTGTCCTGCGAGCCCACGGTGGTCATGTGCGGCTCGCAGTAGGTGCCGGGGCGGATGCCCGCCACGCCGCAGGCGCGGCCGACCATCTTCTGCGCCAGCGTGTAGCCCTTGCCGGTGTCGGCGGGCTGCGCGGGCACGCGGAACAGCGTGGAGGGCGCAAGGCCGAGCGACTCGCGCGCCTTCTTGGTGAGGCCGCGACCCACGATCAGGTTGATGCGCCCGCCGGCGCGCACTTCGTCCAGCAGCACGTCGGACTTCAGTTCGAAGCGCGACAGCTCCTCGCCGGTGGTGGCGTTCCTGATCACGCCGTCGTAGGGGCGGATCTCGATCACGTCGCCCATGTTCAGGCGATCGACCGGCGCCTCGAATACCAGCGCGCCGGCGTCTTCCATCGTGTTGTAGAAGATCGGGGCCACCTTGCCGCCGATGCAGACACCGCCCGAGCGCTTGTTGGGCACGCCGGGCATGTCGTCGCCGAAGAACCACAGCACCGAGTTGGTGGCCGACTTGCGGCTCGAACCGGTACCCACCACGTCGCCGACGAAGGCGATCGGGTTGCCCAGCTTCTCGAGTTCCTCGATTTTCCTGATAGGCCCGATCGCGCCGTGCTCGTCGGGCTCCAGGCCATCGCGGCGCATCTTGAACATCGCCAGCGCGTGCAGCGGGATGTCGGGGCGGCTCCACGCATCCGGCGCCGGGGAGAGGTCATCGGTGTTGATCTCGCCGCTCACCTTGAACACGGTGTTCTTTATCGATTCCGGCACGGCGGGGCGGGTGGTGAACCACTCGCCCTCGGCCCAGGACTTCATCACCGCCGTGGCGTGCGCGTTGCCGGCCTTGTGCTTTTCCTCCACGTCGTGGAAGGCGTCGAACATCAGCAGCGTGCCTTTCAGCTGCTCCGCGGCCAGGGCGCCGAGTTCGGAGTCGTCCAGCGCGTTCACCAGCGTCTCGATGTTGTAGCCGCCCAGCATGTTGCCCAGCAGTTCGATCGCGTGCTTGCGGTCGATCAGCGGCGATCTGGCATCGCCTTTCACGATCGCGCTGAGGAAGGCCGCCTTCACGTAGGCGGCCTCGTCCACGCCCGGCGGCACGCGGTTGGTGATCAGTTCGACGAGGAAGGCCTCTTCGCCGGCGGGCGGGTTCTTCAGCAGCTCCACGAGCTGCGCGGTCCACTCCGCGCTGAGCGGCTTGGGCACGATGCCCTGGGCGGCGCGTTCCTGGACATGGCTGCGATAGGCTTCGAGCACGGCGGGACTCCTCGATGGGTTCAACGGGACCGGCGCGTGCGCATCAGGGCGCGCGTGCCGCAAAGAGGGCGGCAGTATAGAGGATGCGGGGGGCGCTGTTAATTCGCCCATGCCCGGTATAAGGTTCAGAAATGGCTGCACCAGGGGGTGCGGTGGCTAGCAGGAGGGCAGGAGACGATGTTGAAGCTGCACGGTTTCGCGGTGAGCAACTATTTCAATATGGTCCGCATGGCCTTGATGGAGAAGGGCGCGCCTTTCGAGATCATCGAGACCTACCCCAGCCAGGAGGCGGCGTTCCTCTCGCGCAGCCCGGTGGGCAAGGTGCCCTGCCTGGAGACCGCGCAGGGCTTCCTCAGCGAGACCAGCGTGATGCTCGACTACATCGAGGAAGTGCTGCCGACGCCCGCGTTCTACCCCGCGGACCCGTTCAGGCGCGCGCAGGTGCGCCAGGCCATCGCGATGATGGAGCTCTACATCGAGCTGCCCGCGCGCCGCCTGTATCCGGGCGTGTTCTTCGGCGGCAGCAACAGCGAGGCCGCCGTGGCCGAGGTCGAGCCGGTGTTGCGCACGGGCATGGCCGGCCTGAAGGCCCTCCTGCAATGCAGCCTCTTCGTGATGGGCGAGCAGATGACCCACGCGGACGTCTTTGCGACCTTCACCTTCAGCCTGGCCGGCAACGTGGCGCGCAAGGTCTACAACTGGGATCTCGTGGCCGAGGTGCCCGGGCTGGGCGAGACGCTGGCGCGGCTCAATGCCCGGGATTCGGTCCAGGTCTGCAACGCCGACATGAAGGCCGCGATGGCGGCCTTCCAGGCGCGGATGAAGCCGTAGGTCCGGCTTCAGCCGGACGATTTCCCGGACGTGGGTCCGGCTTCAGCCGGAAAATTGTCCGGATAAATCCGGACCCACGGGAATCCGGACCCACGCGGGGCTCACTCGACCGTCACGCGCTCGATCGTGACGGCTTCCTTCGGCACGTCCTGGTGGAAGCCCTTGTTGCCGGTGGCGACGGCCTTGATCTTCTCGACCACGTCCATGCCCGCGGTCACGCGGCCGAACACCGCGTAGCCCCAGCCCTGCGCCGTGGGGGCGGTGTGGTCGAGGAAGCCGTTGTCGGACACGTTGATGAAGAACTGCGCGGTGGCCGAGTGCGGGTCGTTGGTGCGGGCCATCGCGACGGTGCCGGTCTTGTTCTTCAGGCCGTTGTTGGCCTCGTTGTCGACCGGGGCGCGCGTCTGCTTCTGGGCCATGTCGGCCGTCATGCCGCCGCCCTGGATCATGAAATTGTTGATCACGCGGTGGAAGATCGTGCCGTCGTAGAAGCCGTCGCGCGCGTACTGCAGGAAGTTGGCGACCGTCTTCGGCGCCTTTTCGGCGTCGAGTTCGAGGGTAATGTCGCCCATGGAGGTGTGGAGAGTGACCATCTGGATATCCCGTGTGCGTGAAAAAATGAGGCGGCATTGTAAAGGGTTTTGTTGGTTGGACCTACCCCGGCGGCTATACTTGCCCGCTTGATTTTCCCGCGATCCGATACCCCGATGACAGACGCCCCCAAACCCTCGAACTTCCTGCGCACGATCATCCGCGACGACCTGGCGGCGGACCGCGTGAGCGGGGTCGTCACGCGTTTCCCGCCGGAGCCCAACGGCTACCTGCACATCGGGCACGCCAAGTCGATCTGCGTGAACTTCGGGCTGGCGCAGGAGTTCGGCGGGGTCTGCAACCTGCGCTTCGACGACACCAACCCCTCCACCGAGGACGTCGAGTACGTCGATTCGATCATCCGCGACGTGTCCTGGCTGGGTTACGCCTGGGACGGCGAGGTGCGCTACGCCAGCGATTACTTCGAGACGCTCTACGGCTGGGCGCAGCACCTGGTGCGCGAGGGGCTGGCCTACGTCTGCGAGCTGGGGCCCGAAGAGATGCGCCAGTATCGCGGCACGCTGACCGAGCCGGGGCGCAACAGCCCGTGGCGCGAGCGCCCGGCCCCCGAGAGCCTGGAACTGCTCGCGCAGATGCGCCAGGGCAGCATCGAGGAGGGCCGCATGACGCTGCGCGCGCGCATCGACATGGGCTCGCCCAACCTGAACCTGCGCGACCCGGTGCTCTACCGCGTGAAGCACGCGCACCATCACCGCACCGGCAACGCCTGGCACATCTACCCGTCCTATGACTTCGCGCACGGGCAGGAGGACGCCATCGAGCACGTGACGCACTCGATCTGCACGCTGGAGTTCGAGGATCACCGCCCGCTGTACGAGTGGTTCATCGCGAACCTGCCGGTGCCGAGTCGTCCGCGCCAGTACGAATTCGCGCGCCTGAACCTGAGTTACACCATCACCAGCAAGCGCAAGCTGCGCCAGCTGGTCGAGGAAGGGCACGTGCAGGGCTGGGACGATCCGCGCATGCCGACGATCTCGGGCCTGCGTCGGCGCGGCGTCAGCCCGGGGTCGATCCGCGACTTCGTCGAGCGCACCGGCGTGAGCCGCTCCGACGGCCTGGTCGATCTCGGCATGTTCGAGTACTGCATCCGCGACGACCTCGACAAGAACGCCCCGCGCGCGATGTGCGTGCTGCGTCCGCTCAAGGTCACGCTCACGAATTATCCCGAAGGGCAGCACAACGAGCTGCTGGTGATGGCGCATCCGCAGCGCCTCGATCTCGGCCAGCGCGTGCTGCCGTTCTCGCGCGAGCTGTGGATCGATCGCGAGGACTTCCGCATGGAGGCCTCGAAGGACTACAAGCGCCTGGTGCTGGGTGCCGAGGTCAGGCTGCGCAATGCCTACGTGATCCGCGCCGATGAGGTGGTGCGCGATGCCGCGGGCGAGATCGTCGAGCTGCGCTGCAGCTACGACCCGGATACGCTCGGCAAGAACCCCGCCGACGGGCGCAAGGTCAAGGGCGTGATCCACTGGGTCGAGGCCAGCCGGGCGCTCGATTGCGAGGTGAGGCTCTACGACCGGCTGTTCCGCGACGCGCAGCCCGATGCGGGCGAGCGCAATTTCCTCGACAACCTGAACCCCGACAGCCTGCAGGTGCTCGCCGGCTGCAAGGCCGAGCGCAGCCTCGCCGACGCAGCGCTGGGCCAGACCTTCCAGTTCGAGCGCGAGGGTTATTTCTGCCGCGATCCGGAGCCCGCCGCAAACGGGCAGGTGGTGTTCAACAGGACCATCGGGCTGCGCGACGTGTGGTCCGAGGCGGGGAAGGGCTGAGTCATGGCACTGCGTATCTACAACTCGCTGACCCGTCGTGCCGAGGAATTCGTGCCGATGGTGCCCGGGCGCATCGGCATGTACGTCTGCGGCATCACGGTCTACGACTACTGCCACATCGGGCATGCGCGGCTGCTGGTCGGCTTCGACGTGATCGCGCGCTACCTGCGCTTCAGCGGCTGGGCGCTCGATTACGTGCGCAACATCACCGACATCGACGACAAGATCATCCGCCGCGCCGACGAGAACGCCGAGCCCTATGACGCGCTCACCGCGCGCATGATCGCTGCGATGCACGCCGACGAGCGCGCGCTGGGCAACCTGGCGCCGGATCGCGAGCCGCGCGCCACGGCGCACATCGGCGAGATCCTCGCGATCGTGCAGAAACTCGTGGACACGGGCTATGCCTACGCCGCCGCCAACGGCGACGTGTACTACCGCGTCACGCGCTTTGCCGGCTATGGCAAGCTCTCGGGCAAGAACCCCGACGAATTGCTCTCGGGCGCGCGCGTCGAGGTCGACGAGGACAAGGAAGACCCGCGCGACTTCGTGCTGTGGAAGGCCGCCAAGCCCGGCGAACCGGCGTGGGATTCGCCGTGGGGCGCGGGGCGCCCGGGCTGGCACATCGAGTGCTCGGCGATGTCGATGCGCTGCCTCGGGGAGACCGTCGACATCCACGGCGGCGGGCCGGATCTCATCTTCCCGCACCACGAGAACGAGATCGCGCAGAGCGAGGCGGCCACCGGCAAGTGCTTCGCGCACTACTGGATGCACGTGGGCGCGCTGCGCGTCGACAACGAGAAGATGTCGAAGTCGCTCGGCAACTTCTTCACGATCCGCGAGGTGCTGGCGCGCTACCGCCCCGAGGTGCTGCGCTTCCTGCTGATTTCCAGCCAGTACCGCAGCCCGATCAACTACGCCGAGGACAGCCTGCAACTGGCGCAGGCGGGCCTCGAGCGCTTCTACGCCGCGCTGCGCGACTTCGGCGACGTGGCGCCGCTGCCGGCCGCGGAGCTGGCGCAGAGTGCGTACGCCGCGCGCTTTCGCGAGGCGATGGACGACGACTTCAACACGCCGGGCGCGCTGGCCCTGATGCACGAGATCGCGCGCGAGCTCAATTCCGCGGCGCGCGAGGGCGATGCGGCACGGGCCCGCGCGCTGGCGGCGCAACTGCGCGGCTTCGGCGCCATCCTCGGGATTCTCGGTGACGACCCGCTGGCCTTCCGTCGCGGCGGCGGTGGCGATGCGAGCGAGGACGCCGGGATCGATGCGCTGGTGGCCGAGCGCGTGCAGGCCAAGAAAGCGAAGGACTTCGCGCGCGCCGACGCCATCCGTGAGGAACTGCGCCAGCGCGGCATCGTGATCGAGGACACCCGCGAAGGCTCGGTCTGGCGGCGCGAGACGGTTTGATCGGGGGTTTGCGGCTCGCGCGTCAGCGGCTCACCATCCCGTCGACTTCCTTCTCGTGGCGGGCATCTGTCCTGCGCCCGCTGCTTTGCCTTTGCTCTTCAGCGCCTTCAACTCGTGCTGGAACACGAAGCGGCCGACCTGCTCGCCATGGCGCACGCCGTGCACGCAGCCGGTACGGAAGTGCATGCCGCCGAACACCCGGGCATCCACCGCTTCCGCCGCGGCTTCGGACAGGCTGCTGAAGCTGCGCGTGATCGGCGGAACGGCAGGGGGCCAGGTCGCGCTGAACGTGTAGGCGATGTCGTCGGTGCGCAAGTAGCGGCGCAGTACCTCGACCGCAGAGCCCGTGAGGGTCGTCAGCCCGCAGGTGTAGTCGGGGTAGGGCGGCGTCGTCTGGTATGACAGCCAGTCGGGGTCAGGCGCGGTTGCCGGATTCCCGTCTTCGGTCGTACGGATGGCGGTGGCTGGTCGCCAGAAATTGTAGTGGTACTTGGTGTCGAAGACCGTGACCAGTGCATCCGACATGGCCATGTTGAGCAACGCGAACAGTTGCGCGTGTTGCCACATGTCGAGGCCACGGCCCGGCACGATCACGCGTGTCACGGAGTTCCAGTTGGCGCCACCGCCGGGCCAGAAACGGGCAATCTTGCTCGGCTCGGAGTCGGGGGCAGCGTCCCGTGCTGTCTTGGCACCGATGTTCTTGACCTCGTTGTAGTCGCGCGTGTAGACATCGCTCGTCAGATCGAGGATCTCCGAGGGATCGGCGCGGAACTGCCAGGCACTGTCGATCGCGAACGGAGTGACCTCGGCCCAGCCCGCGAACGCAGGAGCCGGGTAGTTCGGAGGCGTGGGTTGATGGACGCCCGGAGCGGGTTGCAGGGTATAGGGCCGATGCGGACTCGCCGACCCGTCGCCGGTGCGCAGCGTGATGATCGCCGCTGCGGCGGCTTCGCCTGCCGCGACGCCATCGTCGATGCAACCCGGGTATGCGGCCGGGCAATCGGGGAGTCCGTCGAGCCGGTTGGCGTACGTGGCGGTGAGCGCATCGCGCTGGGTGGCGTTCAGCGTCACGGTCGCGAGCAGCACCTGGTAGGTAGCCGCTGCAACAGCGGCTTCGGGCGAGGCGCCCGCGCTGGCCGGCGATTGCCCGGTATACGACGTATAACGCGGATGAATCGCGTTCAGCGCATCGTGCACCGCCACCTGCACCATCGCCATGATGCGCATCTGGAACGGGGGTGGTCCCCCGTACGTGATTGCGGTGGTCTCGGCGGTTTCGTTCCAGTCCGTCACCGCGTCGGCGTGCACCGGCGATGCCGCCGTCACGGCGAGGCCCGTGGCGATTGCCAGGGATGGCAGGAGTCGGCGAACTATTCCGGCAGCTGGTTTCGTGTTGGCACCGGCTTCACGGTGCATCCGGAGTGGTTGGCTTTCAGGGTAGGAGTCGCTCATGAGGATTCTCCCGGGGTGATTGTTCAGGGTACCGGCACAGGAGCGTTTCGAAACACGCGCCCGGCCGGACACGCGAGCCGCGTGGCAGGAGTCGCATCAGGGGATTTGCGCATAGTCCTCCTCCTTGGGGGAGCGAATGACCTTGCGAGAACTGGAGGGAAGGAAAGGGCAACAGCGCCGCGCGGAAGCGGAAGCAGCAAATTGCATTCCGCAAATTTCAGGTTACTGAAAGTTAATGATTTGTCGGCCGGGGTCCGACGGGGGAGGCGGTGATGTGTAAAACGCGCCGATCACCCGTTCGGGTCGAGCTTGCGACGCACGTAGCCCATGTGAGCTACAAGACATCGAAAATACAGCGCGCATGCCTTGGATTGCCCCGCATCCAGGGGTTTTCGCCGTATTCCCGGACAAACACGAGTGTAAAACATCCTGACAACGTGACACCGCGTCCACGGACCGTCAGGAATCCCGCGATATCGACAGGCGGTTGGCGAGATCCGTCTGCGCCAGCAATTCGCGGTACCACACCAGGTAGCCCGCGTCGCTGGGGTGCAAACCATCCGCTGCGGTCAGATGCGGATCCGTCACGAAGGGATCCGTTTCGGGCTCCAGAAACAGGTTCACGTAGGCAACCTGGTGACGCTTGGCCGCGGCGCGAACCAGATCGTGCAGGGTGCGCGAGCGCGAAGTCATCAGCCACGAGACGGGCGGCACGAAGAACCGCGCATTGCCCACGTTGCCGGCTGGCATCAGCACCACGTACGCGGCGCGGGCGCTGGCCATGGATGCCACGCGATCGATGTCGGCGCGCACCGCATCGAGCGTGCGCATGCGGGTGACGTCGTTGCCGCCCGCCAGCACCAGGATCACGTCGTGGCGCTCCTCGCCCGCCAGCTGCTGCACGACGTCGGCAAAGGTGGCGCCGTCGCGGGAGCGGTTGTCGATGTGCAGGCGTGGGTGGTCGCGTGCGATCAGCCCGGCCAGGCTGCCCTGCGCCGAGCTGGCGCCGGTGCCCACCCCGGTGCTGTCGCCCACGATCAGCAGCCGTTGCACGGCGTCGGGCGGTGCCTGTTGCAGCGGCTCGCTGCGCTGCGACAACGCCACGGCATCGCCAATGCGCCAGGCCGCACAACCGGACGTGGCGAGCAGCGCAGCGGCTACTGCTCCTCGCAGGAGCAGCACAAAGTGGCGCCGTTGCATTGCCATCGCGCAGCCGGGAAGGTGACGCTTCAGGAATTCTCGCGGGGGGCGACGTTCATGGCGCCTGTTCGATGACGAGTTCCACCGTGGCAACGCGCACACCCCATTTTCCGACCGACGCGTGGTTCAGGACGCGCCCGTCGGCGGTCTTCACCATCACGTCCCGGAAGCGCACCTTCATGCCGGGCTCGCCGTTTTCGCCGGGTAGGCGCACATCGTATTCGAGGCGAAAGGCAGGGCCGTCCTGCCAGCCTATCGCCTGTCCCACGAGATCTTCGCGCGTCCCGGTGTATTGTCCGTTTCCCGCGAGCCTCAGGACCCAGGTCTTGTGGTCGCGCTCTCCGTCGTCGTACTCGAAACGCTCCGTCAAAGTGAACGTGTCACCGGAGCGCACGCCTTCGAGATAGGCAGTGAAGCCGCGCCTGACGCCGTTGATCGCCGAGAACTCGCCCCGCGCGACCGTGGAACCCTCGAGATCGCGCTCGATGACAAACGCCGAGGGGGCGGTCTCTTGCGGTAACCCGGGCGCTCGGGCGCAGCCGCCCAGCAGCAGCGACACGACGATGATCAGCAGGAACGGGCGGCGCATGGTGATCCTCCGGGTTACCCGGGTTCTACGCGAACCGTCGCGGGATGGACCAGCCGCGGGAGCCGCGCACCGCCCGTCGGCAGATGCCGATGCGGCGTGAATTATGCTGAAACGCCATGAAAATCACATATCGGCCTTGCATGAAGCGGGTTCTGTGCTCTTACTCAGGGTACGTTCATTCCCGAGAGCGCCCCTACATGTGCCGGCTCTATGCACTGATGGCAAACGAACCCACGCGTGCGGAATGCAGCCTCGTGCGCTCGCAGAACAGCCTGATGCGCCAGAGCGAGGGGGATGCCGAGGGAGTCGTGCACGGGCATGGCTGGGGCGTGGCGGACTATACGGGCGGCGCGCCGAGTGTCGAGAAGCAGGCCTGGGCGGCCTACCACGGAGAGCATTTCCCGCGGAAGGCCGCGCGCGTCCACGCGCATGCGGTCGTCGCCCACGTGCGGCGCGCAACCGTGGGGCAGACCAGCATCGAGAACACGCATCCGTTCCGCCACGGGCGCTTCACCTTCGCACACAACGGGACCATCCCGGAGTTCGGGCAGGTGCGCCAGCGCATGCTCGCGGAGACCGATCCGCTTCACCGCGCCGCGATCCGCGGCCAGACCGACAGCGAGCACCTGTTCCATTACCTGCTCACGTGCTGGTCGCGCGGAGCGCAGGACGATCTGCCCGGCACGGTGCGCGCGGGCCTGGAGCGCGTAATTGCGTGGTGCCACGAGATCGCGCCCGGCAGCAGGGTCGGGCTGAACATCGTGCTGAGCGATGGCCGGCAGATGGTGGCCTCGCGGCTGAACCGCAGCCTGTGGTACCTCTGTCGCGACGCGATCGTGCGGTGTTCCGTCTGCGGACGGCCGCACGTGCACCACGAACCGGGAGCCGCTTACCGCGCGGTGGAGGTGGCCTCCGAGCCGGTTACACCGGAGGAACCGTGGCGCCTGCTGCCCGAGGCCAGCGTCCTGGGCGTGGATCCCGACTATCGGCTGCGCATCCTGTCGCTGCGCGTGCCGGCGCAATCGGCGCCGCGCCGTGGGTCTGAATCCATGTTCGGATACGCGTTCGGCAGCCGGACCATGTCCGCATGAATGCGGACCCACGTTACAGGTTCACCACCGGGATCAGCTTGCCACTGCCCGCGCGCTGGCGCCCCAGGTGCATGAGCCACGCATAGCAGCCGAGCAGCGCCGCGGCGCAACCGGCGATCCACGCCGCGGATGAAACCGGATGCGCGGCGAAGGTGCCGGCCTGGTAGACGGTCACCGCCAGCGTGTAGGCGATCACCGTGTTCCAGGTCGCTGAAAAGAACGCCCAGAAACCCCCGAGCTCCTTGTAGATCGCGCCCAGTGTGGCCACGCAGGGCATGTACAGCAGCACGAACAGCACGTAGCTGAACGCGCCGAGCTGGCCGTCGAACAGCGTGGCCATCAGGCCGAGCGTGCCCGAATGCACCGCCTGTTCCTCGGCGATGGCGGCGCTGTCGTCGAGGTTGCCCATGCCCAGCGGATCCCCGAAGGTGTCGCCGAGCGCGGCAAGGTTGGTGCCCACCGAGGCCACGGCCTCCTCGAGCATCGCGCCGATGCTCACGGGCTCCGGCGCCACGTCATCCGCGCGCGCCATGTTGGTGTAGAGCGCGTCCAGCGTGCCCACCACCACTTCCTTGGCGAACACGCCGCTGAAGATGCCCACCGTCGCCGGCCAGTTGGCCTCGGTCAGCCCCATCGGCGCGAAGACCGGCGTGATGCTCTTGCCGATCGCCGACAGCAGCGAGCGCTCGGTGTTCTGGTTGCCGAAGGAACCGTCGGTGCCGATGGAGTTCACGAAGTTCAGCAGCAGCACCACCGCCACGATCGCCTTGCCGGCGCGCAGCACGAAGCCCTGCAGGCGAAACCAGGTGTGGGTGAGCAGCCCGCGCAGTGTCGGCACATGGTAGGGCGGCAGTTCGAGGAGGAACGGCGACAGATCGCGCGCCAGCAGGCGCCGGCGCACCAGTAGCCCGGTCACGATCGCCAGCGCGATGCCGATCAGGTACAGCGCGAACACCACGTTCTGGCCGTTGCGCTGGAACAGCGCGGCGGCGAACAGCGCATACACGGTGAGCCGCGCGCCGCAGGACATGAACGGCGCCATCATCGCGGTGAGCAGGCGGTCCTGCTGGGTGTCGAGGCTGCGCGTGGCCATCACCGCGGGCACGTTGCAACCGAAGCCGACGATCAGCGGCACGAAGGACTTGCCCGGCAGGCCGATCGCGCGCATCAGGCGATCGAGGATGAAGGCCGCGCGCGCCATGTAGCCCGAGTCCTCGAGGAAACTCTGGAACAGGAACAGCGTGGCGATGATCGGGATGAAGCTCGCGACCAGTTGCACGCCGCCGCCGATGCCATCGGCGACGGCGGTCACGAGCCAGGCCGGCAGGCCGAGCGCATCCAGCGCCAGGCGCGGCGCCTCGACGAACAGCGCGCCGGCGGCGATATCGAAGAAATCGATGAAGGCCCCGCCCACGTTGATCGTGAACATGAACATCAGGTACATCACGCCGAGCAGCAGCGGGAAAGCGAGCACGCGGTTCAACAGCACGCGATCGAGCGCATCCGTGAGGTTGAAGCGCTTGGCGTCCTCGGTGCGCACCGCCTGGTCCACGATGGTGCCGATGGCCTGGTAGCGCGCGCCGATCAGCGCATCGCCCGCGTTGCCACCGAGCGTGGCCTCTAGCTCGTCGACGATCGCGAGCACGCGCGCTCGTGCGGCCTCGCCGATGCGTTCCAGCACGGCGGCGTCGCGCGCGAGCAAGGCACCGGCGAGCATGCGTCCGGCCGGGCCCGCATCCGCCGGATCGAGCGCGGCCTGCACGCGCAGCAGTGCCGATTCGAGCGTGGCGTCCAGCGCCATGCGCTGCGGCGGCGGCTGCCGGGTCTGCAGTCCCGCGCACACTTCCTCGATCAGTGCGCGCACGCCCTCGCCGCGGCTCGCGACCAGCGGCACCACGGGGCAGCCGAGGCAGGCCGCGAGGCGGTGCGCGTCCACGTGCACGCCCTGCGACTGCGCGACGTCGACCATGTTCAGCGCAACCACCACGGGCACGCTGGCATCGAACAGCTGCGAGCTCAAGTACAGCCCGCGCGCGATGCTCGAGGCGTCGATGATGTTGACGATCAGGTCGGCCTCGCGCGCCAGCACGTAGGCCTGGGCAATCTGCTGATCGATCGCGTCGTCGTCGCGCGAGACGTGCAGCGAGAAGGTGCCGGGGAGGTCGACCACCAGGAACTGGCGGCCCTCGTGCGTGAAGCTGCCGGTCTTGCGCTCGACAGTCACGCCGGGCCAGTTGCCCACGCTCTGGTGGGTGCCGGTCAGGCGGTTGAACAGCGTGGTCTTGCCGCAGTTGGGGTTGCCGACCAGCGCGATCGTGAAGGGCTTGTTCACAGTAGTTCCACCTCCAGGCCCGCGGCCTCGGCGCGGCGCACGCTCAGGCGGAAACCGCGCAGGTTGATCTGCACCGGGTCGCCTAGCGGCGCCTCGCGCGCGACCGTGAACTCGGTGCCGGGGGTCAGGCCCAGGCTGAGCAGCCGGTTGCGGTAGTACTCGGGCATGGGGCCAAAGCCCAGCACGCGCGCACGGTCGCCACGCTGCAGCCGGGAAAAACTGGTATTGCTGTTTTCCATGCGCGGAGTCTAGCGGAAAATGCGAATCATTCGCAAAGTGTACGGATTGTCATATATCCCCGTTCCGCCAGCGGCGCTGGCAGGGCGGGGGCGGCGCGGTTAGCATCGCAGCCCCGCCATCCGACCCAGGACCCGGCATGCGCCCCGAAATCGTCGGCCCGGAACAATTCGACACGCTGCTGCGCGAGGGCGCGCACTTCATCGACGTGCGCGCCGAGATCGAGTTCGCCCGCGGCGCGATCCCGGGCGCCGTGAACCTGCCGATCCTCACCACCGCCGAGCGCGAGCAGGTGGGCACCACGTACAAGCGCAAGGGGCAGGAGGCGGCCGTCGCGCTGGGCCACCGGCTGGTGAGCGGCAGCACCAGGGAGGAGCGCATCGCGCGCTGGTGCGCGGTGCTGCAGGAGCATCCGGATGCGCTGGTCCACTGCTGGCGCGGTGGGTTGCGCTCGGGGCTGGCTACGCAGTGGATCGCCGAGGCCGGGGTGGCAGTGCGCCTGGTGCAGGGCGGTTACAAGGCCCTGCGGCACCGGCTGTTGCGCGAACTGGAGGCGCCGGAGCCGCGCGAACCGCTGTACGTGATCGGCGGGCGCACGGGGGCGGCGAAGACGGACCTCGTCAAGGCGCTGCCCCGGGGCGTCGGCCTGGAGGAACTCGCGCATCACCGCGGCTCGAGTTTCGGGCGCCGCGTGGGCGCGACGCCGGCGCAGACCGACTTCGAGAACCGGCTCGCGCTGTTGCTGCTGCGCCGGCGCCATGCCGCGCCGGGGGCGGCGCTGTTCCTCGAGGACGAGAGTCGCATGATCGGTTCGATCAGCGTGCCGCTCGACCTGCACCAGGCCATGAAGGCCGCGCCGCTGGTGATCATCGATGCGCCCTTCGCCTCGCGCGTGGAGCAGATCCTGCGCGACTACATCTGCGAGGACCTGCGCGAGCGCGTGGCGCTGGACCCGGAGCACGGCTTCGCGCAGTTCGGCGCCGCCTTGCACGAGAGCCTGCAGCGCATCCAGCGCCGCCTCGGCGGCGAGCGTTACGCCATGGCCGAGGGGTTGATGCGCGCCGCGCTGCACCAGCAGGGGACGCGTGGCGACCCCTCCGGGCACCGCGCCTGGATCGAACTGCTGCTGCGCGATTACTACGACCCGATGTACGAGTACCAGCTCGGCAAGAGCGCCGGACGCGTGGTGTTTCGCGGCGATTTCGATGCCGTGCGTGAATGGTGCCTCAGTCGATGAGGACGCCGCCTGGACCCGCCGCCGCCCTGGCGCTGCCGCCCCGGCCGCAGGCGGGGGAGCCGGCCGCGGGCAGCGCGGCTGCGAACCTCTCCGCGCGGCCAGGCGGAATTCCCGCCAGCAGCCCGCCCGCCGTCTGCGGGTCGAGCAGGACTTCGAGCGCCTGCGCGGGCGCTGCGCTCAGCGGCTGCACCAGCGCCGCCAGGTTGGCGCGGTTGCTCTCGTGCAGCGAGCTGCGGTAGCCGCGCCCCAGGCATTCGCGCGCGCCCTCCAGCACCGGTACGGCGTCGATGCTCAGCCGCGCCCCGGTACCCGAGGCGCGCAGCATCTCCAGCAGGTGCCCGAGCAGCCCGAAGCCGGTGATGTCGGTGCAGGCGGCGGCCCCGTGCCGGCGCAGGATGTCCGCCGCCGCGCGCGAGGACTGCGTCATGCCGGCCAGCGCGCCGTCGATCCAGCGCCCCACGGCCGCCGCGGCGCCGTTGGCCGCCAGCAGCGTGCCGGTGCCGATGGCCTTGGTGAGCACCAGCGCGTGCCCGTCGCGCAGCCCGCTCTTGTAGAGGATCTCGCCCGGCGCGGCGTAGCCGTTCACGCTGAGCCCGAAGGCGAGCTCGGCGCCCTCGCTGCTGTGCCCGCCAACCAGCGCGACACCCTCGGCATCCAGCGTTTTCAGCGCCCCCTGCATCAGCTGGCCGAGCGTCTGCTCCATGACGCGCGCTGCGGCGTAGGGCACGGTCGCGATCGCCAGCGCCGAGTGCGGGCGCGCGCCCATCGCGAGCAGGTCGCCGAGCGCGTGCACCGCCGCCACCTGCCCGACCAGGAACGGGTCGTCGATGAAGCCCCTGAAGTAGTCGACGCTCTGGATCAGGCGCTGTCCGGGCGGGGGGGCGAGCACCGCGGCGTCGTCACCGATGTCCATGCCGGCCTCGACGCCCTCGCGCGGCGGGCGCGCGAGATCCGCCAGCACGCGCCCCAGCGCGTCGCCGCCGATCTTCGCGGCACAGCCGCCGCAGCGCATCGCGGGCGCCTCGCCGGGCTCGGGCGGCGCGGCGGGCTCCACGCGGTACATCGCCATGAAGGCACGATCGATGCGGTCCTTCCAGCGCCAGGCCCAGGCGCCGGCGGCGAACAGCGGGCCGCGCGAGACCACGGCGCGGCGATCCCCCGTGCTCACCAGGCTGAGGAAGCGCCGTTGCGGGCGATAGACCACGGGTTCCCCGCCCAGCGCGACGCGGCGCAGGCCGAGCGCCAGCGCCTGGCCTTCGCGCACCGCGTAGACGCCGCTCTTGGGGCAGGGTTCGGGCAGGGCCGCGATATCGCCGGCGGCGAAGACGTTCGGGTGCGACAGGCTGCGCAGGCATGCGTCGACGCGCACGAAGCCGTTGGCATCGCAGGCGAGCCCGGCCGCGGCGGGCCACGCGGGGGCGCCGGCCTGCGTGGCCCAGACCAGCTGCTCGGCGGGCAGGCGCCGGCCGTCCGCGAGCGTCCCGCCCTGTGCGTCGGCCGCCGCGACACGCGCGGCCGGGTGCAGCACGATGCCGCG
>OEIV010000343.1_pt1 | contig 27215 bp, 20 predicted proteins | sample 1539231 | NCBI WGS metagenome assembly OEIV01 (sample SAMN03794762, study PRJEB22550) | activated sludge metagenome | feature: wastewater treatment plant; material: activated sludge; isolation source: Wastewater treatment plant of a petroleum refinery complex | place: Argentina: Buenos Aires ... | reverse complement strand
TCGATCAGCGAAGCGATCAGCCCGCCATAGACGAAGCCCGGAATCGCCGTGTGATACGGCGCCGGCGTAAACCGGGTAACGGTCTCGTCACCATCCCAGAACGTCTTGATCTGATGACCGTGGGCGTTGAGCGATCCGCAGCCGTAGCAGTGGGCCACGTTCTCGGGGTAGTAGTCCTGGAAGGCTTTCATCGCCACGTTTCCTGTCGTCACATGCTGCGCCGGTACTGGCCGCCGACTTCGTAAAGCGCCGAGGATATCTGGCCGAGCGAACAGACGCGCACGGCGTCGACCAGCACCGCGAAGACGTTGCCGTTGTCGATGACGGTCTGCCTGAGCTTTTGCAGCATCGGGCTGCTGGCGGCGGCATTGCGCTGCTGAAAGTCGCGCAGGCGCGCGATCTGCGACTGCTTTTCTTCTTCGGTGGAACGCGCCAGCTCGACATGTTGCGGCATGTCGCCGTTCGGGTTGCGGAAAGTGTTGACGCCGATGATCGGGTGCGAGCCATCGTGCTTCCTGTGCTCGTAGTAGAGCGATTCCTCCTGAATCTTGCCTCGCTGGTAGCCGGTCTCCATGGCGCCGAGCACGCCGCCGCGATCGGCGATCGCCTCGAATTCCTTGAGCACGGCTTCCTCGACCAAGTCCGTCAATTCGTCGATGATGAAAGCGCCCTGGTTCGGGTTCTCGTTCTTGGCCAGACCCCACTCGCGGTTGATGACCAGCTGGATCGCCATGGCGCGGCGCACCGATTCATCGGTGGGCGTGGTGATCGCCTCGTCGTAGGCATTGGTGTGCAGGCTGTTGCAGTTGTCGTAGACGGCGATCAGCGCCTGTAGTGTCGTGCGGATGTCGTTGAAAGCCATCTCCTGGGCGTGGAGGCTGCGGCCCGAGGTCTGCACGTGATACTTGAGCTTTTGCGAACGTTCGTTGGCGCCATAACGGTTCTTCATCGCCACGGCCCAGATGCGGCGCGCGACACGGCCGATCACCGCATACTCGGCATCCATGCCATTGCTGAAAAAGAAGCTGAGGTTGGGCGCGAAGTCGTCGATGTGCATGCCGCGCGCGAGGTAGCTTTCGACATAAGTGAAGCCGTTGGCCAGCGTGAAGGCCAACTGCGAGATCGGATTCGCGCCGGCCTCGGCGATGTGGTAGCCGGAGATCGACACCGAATAGAAGTTGCGCACCTGATGGTGCACGAAGAATTCCTGGATGTCGCCCATCATCTTCAGCGCGAACTCGGTGCTGAAGATGCAGGTGTTCTGACCCTGATCCTCCTTGAGGATGTCGGCCTGCACGGTGCCGCGCACGGTCGCCAGCACCCACTCGCGAATCTTCTCGGCTTCGTCCTCGGTCGGCTCGCGCTTGTTGTCGGCCTGGAACTTTTCGATCTGCTGGTCGATGGCCGTGTTGAAGAACATCGCCAGAATGATCGGTGCCGGGCCGTTGATAGTCATCGACACGCTGGTGGCGGGGTCGCAGAGATCGAAGCCGTCGTAGAGCACCTTCAGGTCGTCAAGGGTGGCGATGGAAACCCCGGAGTTGCCGATCTTGCCGTAGATGTCCGGCCGCTCGTCGGGGTCGCAGCCGTAGAGCGTCACCGAGTCAAAGGCCGTCGACAGGCGTTTGGCCGGCATGCCTTCCGAGACCTTCTTGAAGCGACGGTTGGTGCGGAAGGCGTCGCCCTCACCGGCGAACATGCGCGTCGGGTCTTCATTCTCGCGCTTGAAGGCGAACACGCCGGCGGTGAACGGGAAGCTGCCCGGCACGTTCTCGCGTAACAGGAAACGAAGAATCTCGCCCTCGTCTTCGTACTTCGGCAGCACGACTTTGCGGATTTTCGTGCCCGAGAGCGTCTCGAACGTCAGGCCGGTGCGCACTTCCTTGTCGCGGATCTTCACCACGTACTCGTCGCCCGCGTAAGCGCGCTGCATGTCGGGCCACATGGCGAGCAGCTTCCTGGCGTGCGGCGACAGCTGACTTTCCTTCCAGGCGATTAGTTCATCGAAATCCGCGGCCGGCTTGCCGCAGCCCTCGAAGATCACCTTGGCGGTCTTGAGCGACTGGCGCTCGCGGGCGATGCTCGACTGTTCGGTGGTGTGCTGGTGATGGTTGCGCACGGTTTCGGCGATCTCGGCCAGATAGCGCACGCGGCCGCCCGGAACGATCGCCCGGCTCTGCGACGATTGTTTCGTCTCGACCCGCGGCAGCCTGCCCCGCTGGAGCTTCAGCCCCCCGGCTTGCAGGTGCGCGGCGATGGCCTGGTACAGCGCGGTCACGCCGTCGTCGTTGAAGCGCGAGGCCTGCGTGCCGAACACGGGCATGGCGTCCGGCGCTTCGTTAAAGCGTTCGCGGTTGCGCTGGACCTGCTTGCGGACGTCGCGCAGCGCATCCATGGCTCCCTTCCGGTCGAACTTGTTGATGGCGACGAAGTCGGCAAAGTCGAGCATGTCGATCTTCTCGAGCTGGCTCGCCGCGCCGAACTCGGGCGTCATCACGTAGAGCGAGGCATCGACATGCGGCACCACGGCGGCGTCGCCCTGGCCTATCCCTGATGTTTCGACGATGACGAGATCGAAACCGGAAAGCTTGCAGGCGGCGATCACCTCGGGCAGCGCGGCGGAAATCTCCTTGCCGGTGTCGCGCGTGGCCAGCGAGCGCATGAAGATATTGGGGTGCTCGATCGCGTTCATGCGGATGCGGTCGCCGAGCAGCGCGCCGCCGGTGCGCTTGCGCGACGGGTCGATCGAAATGATGGCGATCCTGATGCTGTCTTCCTGATCGAGACGGAAGCGGCGAATCAGTTCGTCGGTGAGGCTGGACTTGCCGGCGCCGCCGGTGCCGGTGATGCCCAAAGTCAGCGTCGGCGGCACGCCGGCCGCACGCATCGCCCGGGCCAGCTTGCCGTTCGGGTCGTTCTCCAGCAGCGTGATCGCGCGGGCAAGCTTGCGCCGGTCGCCACCCTTGAGCTCGCCGACCGAGATTTCGCCAGCCAGCGCGAAGTCGCTCGTGGCAACGACGTCGTTGATCATGCCCTGCAGACCCATCGTGGCCCCATCCTCGGGCGAGTAGACGCGGGTGACGCCGTAGGCGTGCAGCTCGGCGATCTCGTCCGGCACGATGACGCCGCCACCGCCGCCGAACACCTTGATCTCGCCGCCGCCGCCGGCCCTGAGGAGGTCGATCATGTACTTGAAGTATTCGATGTGGCCGCCCTGGTAGGAGGTAATGGCGATGCCCTGCGCGTCCTCCTGGAGTGCCGCATTCACCACTTCCCGCACCGAACGGTTATGGCCGAGGTGGATCACCTCGACGCCGGTGGCTTGCAGGATGCGCCGCATAATGTTGATGGAGGCATCGTGGCCGTCGAACAGCGAGGCGGCGGTGACGAAGCGCACCTTGTGCTTCGGCTTTTGGGGCGCGAGCTTGTGGGCAACGGCAAGGTCGGTCATGGCCAGGTTCTCCGGCAAGGCGTCTCGGCAAGATTAGTCCAAGGCGGGGGATTCTGCTCTTACGTTGACGTTAACGTCAACACAGTGATCCCGCCAGGGCAGGCGATCGACCCTCGGCGACCGGAAGCCGTGAAATGCGGTCAAGACCGGCGACGCGGCGCCGTAAATAAGTAACTATGGTGTCTAATAGCATCGCCATGAATCTCGGCATCGACGAGCAAGAGACGCCGGCGCCCCGCGAGCCGGAAGCCGGCGCCACGCCTTCCCCCGAGGTGGCGGCGGTGGCGGTCGCCATGTTCTACCGGCAGGCGCTGCTGGCGGCGATCGGCAACCTCGTCGGGGCGGCCGTGGTGGCGGCCGGGCTGTGGCGGGCCTTGCCCGCTTCGTGGCTGGTGGCCTGGCTGGTGGCGCTCGGCCTGTCGGTGCTGACGCGCATCGGCGTCGTTCTGGCCTATCGGCGCGCGTCGTCGGCGCGGGCGACGCCGACGGTCGATACGAAGGTCTGGCGTGATCGGCTGGGTGCCGGCACCTTGTTGACCGGCGGCCTCTGGGGCCTGGCGGGCTACGTCTTCTGGAACCCGGAATTCCCGATCCACCAGCAACTCACGCTTTCCCTGACGCTGGTCGGTGTCGCCGCCACCGGTTCCAGCACCCTGGCGTCACAGGGAAGAATGGCCTCGATGTTCATCCTGACGGTGATGGCGCCGCCGGTGGTGCGCGCCTTCACCGTCGGCGCCGAGGGCTACTGGATCATCGGCGTCGTCGCCCTGTTGTTCACCGGCATCCTGCTGCGCGCGGCCCGGCATCACCACGAAGCCCTGATGGAGTCGCTGCGCCTGCGCTTCGACAACGCCGCCATGCTGAGGGACCTGCGGGAAAGCGAAGGACGCTTCAAGGCCTTGACGGAGGCCTCGCCCACCGCCATCGCCATCATCCAGGACAAGTGCTACGTCTATGCCAACCCCGCGGCCATCCGGCTAACCGGTTACCACCCCGAGGAATTGCGCGACGTGCCCTTCTGGCAATTGCTGCATCCGGACCATCAGCAAGACTCCCGCCAACGTCACGATGCGCGTCTGGCCGGCGACGCATTGCCCGACCGATTCGAAGTCCCGATGGTCACCCGGTCGGGCGAGACCAAGTGGCTGGAATTTTCGGCCGCGCGGATGATGTACGCCGGCCGGCCGGCGACGGTGGCGTCGGCGATCGACATCACCGAGCGGCGCCACGGCGAGGAACTGCTGCGCCGAGCGCGCGATGATGCCGAGGCGGCGACGCGCGCCAAGAGCAGTTTTCTCGCCAACATGTCCCACGAGATCCGCACGCCGCTCAACGGCATCATCGGCATGACCGAACTGCTCGAGCTTTCTGGACTCGGCTCGGAACAGCGGGAGCAGCTGGCCACCATCCGCGACAGCGGCGATGCCTTGCTGGTGCTGATCAACGACATCCTCGATTTTTCCAAGATCGAAGCCGGCAAACTGGAACTGGAAGACCGTGACTTCGCCTTGCGCGACGAGATCGACAGCACCCTGGCGCTGTACCGTCCGCTCGCCGAACGCAAGGGACTCTCCCTCGACGGCTGCCTCGCCGCCGATCTACCCGAGGCGGTCAAGGGCGACAGCACCCGGCTGCGGCAGATCCTGTCCAATCTCCTGTCGAACGCGATCAAGTTCACCCATGCCGGCGGCATTACGGTGAACGTCAGCCGTGGCCAAGCGCCGGCCGACCCGTCGCGCTATGTTTTCGAGGTGCGCGATACCGGCATCGGCATCCCGCCGGATCGGCTGCACCGCATGTTCAAGGCCTTCTCCCAGGCCGACAGTTCCACCACCCGCGAGTACGGCGGCACCGGCCTGGGCCTGGCCATCTGCGCGCGCCTGTGCCAGGCCATGGCCGGGGCCATCGAGGTCGAGAGCCGCGATGGCGGCGGCTCCACCTTCCGTTTCCATGTCCAGCTGAAGCCGGGCATCAAGCCCGCCGGCAAGCCGGCCGCCGCGCTCGACGCCCACGCGGCGCCGGGCCATGCGCGGGTACTGGTGGTCGACGACATCGCCATCAACCGCAAGCTGGCCGTCGGCATGCTGGCCAAGCTCGGCATCGGCGCCGATGTCGCCGAGAACGGCCAGCAGGCCGTCGACCGCATGCGCGTCGGTGACTATGACGTCGTGCTGATGGACATGCAGATGCCGGTGATGGACGGCATCGAGGCGACCCGACGGATACGCCAACTCGACCTGCCGGTGCAGCCCTCGATCATCGCCCTGACCGCCAACGCCTTCGACAGCGACCGTGAAATCTGTCTCGAAGCGGGCATGGACGACTTCATCGCCAAGCCTTTCGGCATCGAGGAACTGCGCCGCAAACTGGCCAGTTTCCGGCGCCCGGCCTGAGCGCCCGCCGCCGCCTTAGCGCAGACCGAACAGCCGCGCCAGCAAACCGCGCGGCGCTGGCGCCCCGCCAACCGGGGCGGCGTCCCGGCGACCGTTCTCGGCGACCCATTTGCCGAAGCGCAGGTCGTGGGTCATGATGTGGCCGATCAGCCACTTGTTGAGGAAGCGACGCAGCTCTTGCACCCGTTCCTCCGTCCATGTCTCGCCGCCGCCGAGGAAGTCGGCGACGTAATTGCCGAACTCCTCGTGCAACTTCAGGTGTTGCTCGAAGGCCGGGTAGCCGCTGCGCTCCATCAGCGCCTGTTCGTTGGTGAAGTGGGTAACGACATATTCGAGCAGATCCTCGAGCGTCCGGTCGACCGTATGCAAATCGAGCGCCTTGACCAGCGCAAACAACCGGCGATGCTCTTCATCGACCTGCGCGACGTTGATCTTGAAACCATCGCGCCATTCGATGACGAACGGCGCTTTCCTGCCTTCCTCTACCGCCATCCCTGTTCCTCCTTGTAAGGCACGGCCATGGACCCACGAGTCGCCTTGAGCCGCAGCTCCTTCGCCCACGCATAGATCGCCGGAATCACGATCAGCGTCAGCAGCGTCGACGAAATCATACCGCCAACCATGGGCGCGGCGATGCGGCGCATGACTTCCGAGCCGGCGCCCGTTGACCACATGATGGGCAACAGGCCGGCCATGATGGCGGTGACGGTCATCATCTTCGGCCGCACCCGCTCCACCGCGCCTTCCATCACCGCCGCGTAGAGATCGGCAACTCCCGGCCGGCGCCCCGCCACGGCTGACTTTTCTCGCCAGGCATGGTCGAGGTAGATCAGCATCACCACGCCGGTCTCGGCCGCCACGCCGGCCAGCGCGATGAAGCCGACCGCCGCCGCCACCGAGAGGTGGTAGCCGAGCGCCCACATCAGCCAGACACCGCCAACCAGCGCGAAGGGCACCGAGAGCATGACGATCAGCGTCTCGGTCAGCCGCCGGAAGTTGAGGTAGAGCAGCAGGAAGATGATCAGCAGCGTGCCGGGCACGACGATCTTCAGCCGCTCCGCCGCGCGCTCCATGTACTCGAACTGGCCGCTCCAGGTGGCGTAGTAGCCGGGCGGGAATTTCACTTGCTCGACCACCGCCTGGCGCGCTTCCGCCACGTACGAACCGATGTCGCGGTCGCGGATGTCGACGTAGATGTAGGCGGAGAGCAGCGCGTTCTCGGTGCGGATCGAGGGTGCGCCCTTGACGATGCCCACTTTCGCTAGTTGGCCGAGCGGCACCATCGGACTCGCTCCGCCCATCTCGCCCATCACCGGCACCAGCACCTGGCGGGCGATCTTTTCCGGATCGTCGCGCAGTTCGCGCGGATAGCGCACCGTGACGCCGAAGCGCTCGCGGCCCTCGACGGTGGTGGTCACCATCTCGCCGCCGATGGCGCTCGCGACCACGTCCTGCAATTCGCCGGGGGTGATGCCGTAGCGCGCCAGTTGAGCGCGGTCGGGCTCGATGTCGAGGTAGTAACCGCCCGTGATGCGCTCGGCGTAGGCCGAACTGGTGCCCGGCACCTGCTTGACCACCGCCTCGATCTCCTTGGCCAGCGCTTCCATGCCGGCCAGGTCCTTGCCGAACACCTTGATGCCGACGGGCGTGCGAATGCCCGTGGACAGCATGTCGATGCGCGCCTTGATCGGCATGGTCCAGGAATTGGCGATGCCTGGAAACTGCAGCGCGGCATCGAGCTCGGCAATCAACTTGTCGACGTCCATGCCCGGCCGCCATTCGGATTCCGGCTTCAAATTGATCACCGTCTCGAACATCTCGATCGGCGCCGGGTCGGTGGCCGTGTTGGCGCGGCCGGCCTTGCCGATCACCGAGGCGACTTCCGGGAAGCTCTTGATGATCTTGTTCTGCGTTTGCAGGAGTTCCGCCGCCTTGGTCACCGACATCGCCGGCAACCCGGTCGGCATGTAGAACAGCGTGCCCTCGTTGAGCGTCGGCATGAATTCACTGCCCAGCCGCGACGCGGGAACTACCGTCACCGCCAGTACTGCGACGGCGATCGCGATGGTCACCTTCTTCCACTTGAGCACCCAGGCGATCACCGGCCGGTAGAGCGCGATCAGCACGCGGTTCACCGGGTTCCGTGCTTCCGCCATGATGCGGCCGCGGATGAACAACAGCATCAGCACGGGCACCAGCGTCACCGAGAGGAGGGCGGCGCCAGCCATGGCGAATGTCTTGGTGTAGGCGAGCGGCGCGAACAGCCGGCCCTCCTGCGCTTCCAGCGTGAACACCGGCAGGAAGGAGACGGTGATGATGAGCAGGCTGAAGAACAGCGCGGGCCCGACTTCCTTCGCGGCGGTGATCAATGCTTCCGTGCGTGATTCATCCGGCTTCAGGCGCTCGATATGCTTGTGGGCATTCTCGATCATGACGATGGCGGCGTCGACCATGGCGCCGATGGCGATGGCAATGCCGCCCAGGCTCATGATGTTGGAGTTGATGCCCAGCCAGCGCATGGCGATGAAGGCCATCAGCACGCCGACCGGCAGCATCAGGATCGCGACCAGCGCCGAGCGCACGTGCAGCAGGAACAGCACGCAGACCAGCGCCACGATCAGCGATTCCTCGATCAGCGTGGTCTTCAGCGTGGCAATGGCGCGCTCGATGAGTTCCGAACGATCGTAGACGGGCACGATGCTGACGCCCTCGGGCAGGCCGGTCGATACCTCGGCAATCTTCGCCTTGACGTTGGCGATCACCTCCAGCGCGTTCTGGCCGTAGCGCGCCATGGCGATGCCCGACACCACCTCGCCGTCGCCACTCAGTTCCGCGATGCCGCGCCGCTCGTCGGGCACCAGTTCGACGCGGGCAATGTCGCGGATCAGCACCGGCGTGCCCCCGCGTTCCACACCTGAGTTCTTCACCACTAGCGCCGCGATGTCCTCGGCGCCGCGCAGGTAGCCGCGCCCGCGCACCATGTACTCGGTCTCGGCCATTTCCAGGCTGCGGCCGCCGACGTCGCGGTTGGAGTTGCGGATCGCATTGGCGACGGTCATCAGCGAGATGCCATAGCCGCGCAGCTTGGCCGGATCGACCGTCACCTGGTACTGCTGGACGAAGCCGCCGATGCTCGCCACCTCGGCGACGCCCTGCGCCTTGGTCAGCTGGTAGCGCAGGTACCAGTCCTGCAGCGTGCGCAGCTCGGCCAGCGTCTTGTCCTTCGCCAGCACGGCGTACTGGTACACCCAGCCGACGCCCGTGGCGTCCGGCCCCAGCGTCGGCGTCACGCCTTGCGGCAAGCGGCCCGCCGCGGCGTTGAGGTATTCGAGCACGCGCGAGCGCGCCCAGTAGATGTCGGTGCCGTCGTCGAAGATCACATAGACGAAGGAGGCGCCGAAGAAGGAGAAGCCCCGCACCACCTTCGACTTCGGCACCGACAGCATGGCGGTGGTGAGCGGATAGGTGACCTGGTCCTCGACCACCTGCGGCGCCTGGCCGGGCACTTGGGTGTAGACGATGACCTGCACGTCGGAGAGGTCGGGCAGCGCATCGAGCGGCGTCTTCAGCAACGCATAGACGCCGCCGAGGATGGCGGCGAGCGTGCCGAGCAGCACCAGGAAGCGGTTGCGCGCCGACCAGTCGATAAGGGAACTCAACATGTCAGTTCCTTTTCTCGACCCAGGTGATCACCCACTCGCCCGGTTTGCGCTCGACGAACTCGAAGGCGATGGCCGTGCCCGGCTTGATGTTGGCGAACAGCGCGGCGTTGGCCGGCACGAACTCCATGGTCATCTTCGGCCACTTGAGGCTGGCGACCGGTTCGTGGGTGATCGTCACCCCTTCGGCACTCACCGCATCGAGCTTGCCGACGGCCTGATGCCCGACCGCCTTCGGCTGCTCCATGCCGCCAAGTCCACCAAGGGCGGCCTTCAGGTTGCTCTCCGAATCGATCAGGAAGTTGCCGGCCGCGACGACACGCTCGCCTTCCCGCACGCCCTCGACTACTTCGATGAAAGTGTTGCCGCGCGCACCCGTTTTCACCTCGCGCGGTTCGAAGCGGCCTTCGCCGAGCTCGGCCACCACCACCTTGCGCGTACCGCTGTCGATGACGGCCGAGGCCGGCACGGCGAGCACGGAGCGCGCGCCGCCGGCCTCGAACTCGACCTGCGCGTACATCGCCGGCTTGAGCAGCCCGCCGGGGTTGGCCAGTTCGATGCGGACCGGCACCGTGCGGGTCTGCGCGTTCAGCGTCGGGTAGATGTAGGCGACGCGGCCCTCAAATGATTTTTCGGGATAGGCGTCCACGCGCAGCGTCGCCTTGCCGCCTGACTTCACCTGCGCGATGTCCTGCTCGGGCACCTCGGCCAGCATCCAGACCGACGAGAGGTCGGCGATCTGGTAGAGCACCTCGCCGGGCATGAAGCGCATGCCTTGCACGGCCTTCTTCTCGGTCACCACGCCGGCGGCGGGCGAACGGAAAGTCAGCGTTCGTGACACGCCGTTCTTTGCGGATTCGGCGTCGACGTTCCAGTTGGCCAGGCGGGCGAGGCTGGCCTCGGCCAGCTGCTGCATGGCATTGCGTGAATCGGACGATTCGGGCGTTGCCTCGGCCGCCGCCTTGGCGGCGATGGCGTATTCGCGTTGCGCCGACACCAGTTCAGGGCTGTAGGCCTCGAACAGCGGCTGGCCGCGCGCCACCGGCTGGCCGGTGACGTTCACATGCAGGCGCTCGATCCAGCCCTCGAACTTCGGCGCCACGGTGAACACGCGCCGCTCGTCGACGTCGATGCGGCCGGCGGCGCGCACGGCGCGGTCGATGACGCGGCGTGCCACCACGACTGACTTTACGCCGGACTTCTGCACTTTCTCGGCGCTCACCTTGACGCCGCGGTCCGGCGTCGCGTCCTCGCCCGCGTAGACGGGAAGGTAGTCCATGCCCATCGGATCCTTCTTCGGCACCGGCGAGGTATCGGGCAGACCCATGGGGTTGCGGTAGTAGAGCAGCTTCTTGCCGCCGGTCGCATCGGCCGCGGCTGGCGTGTCGCCATGACTGACTTTCCCCCGCGAACCCAACCAGTAGCCAGCCAGTGCCGTGAGACTCGCCACAACGACGACGATCGCAAGCTGTTTCATAAGTCTTCCCCCACGAGTCTCTCGATTTCGGCTAGCCGCATCTGCTGCTCGGCCTGGGCCTTGATCGCATCCTGCCTGGCCTTGCGGATCTGCCGCTGCGCGTCGAGCAGGGTGGCGAAATCCACCTTGCCGTTCTCGTAGCCGGCCAGCGCCGCCTGGAAAGTGAGTTCCGCCTGCGGCAGCCACTCGTCGCGGGTGAGCCGCTCGATGCGCCGTGCCGCTTCGAATGCCGCGACGTTCTCGGCCAGCTCGGTGAGCAAACGATTGGCGCTCGCCTCGCGGCGCGCGCGGGCCGCTTCCAGCATGCGTTCCGCCTCGCGCTCCTGGCTACGTCGACTCGATTGCTGCAGGGGGATGTTCAGTTCGAGCATCAGCTCCCATTCGCTGACGCGGTTTCTCGTCTGGATCGGCGAGATGCCCAACGCCAGGTCCGGGTAGCGGTTGCGGTAAGTGGCATCGCGGTTCTTCTCGGCGGCGCGAATGCGCGCATCGTCGGCGAACAGACCGGGATTCGTCGTCCGCAGCCGTTCCGCCAGAGCTGCGTGATCGAGGCTCGTCGGCATCGCCCGTGGCGTCCGCGGTTCCGCCAATGCGGCATGCGCCGGACGCGCCAGCAGCCCGTTGATGCGCACCTGGGCATGATGGCGTTCGGTCTCGGTCTGGACGATCTCGCTTTGTAGCGCCGTGCGTTCGACGCGGGCGCGGATGGCATCCTGTTGCGGTGCCAGTCCGTGCGCGTAGCGATTGCGGCCGATGGCTTCGAGTTGGTCGAGCAGGCCGCCCAATTCCCGGCTCAATGCCAACTGGCGCGACAACGCATGATCGAGTGCGTAAGCCGTCTTGATGCGCGCCGCGAGTTCGAGCCAGCCGGCATCGCTGCTGGCCTGCACCGCCTCGGCCTCGGCCCGCGCCACCTCGCGCCTGAGGTCGCGCTTGCCCCACCAGGGCAGTGGCTGGATAAGCGTGTATTTGGTGCTGCCGACACGCGCCGGCAGCAGATTGGCGCCACCGCCGGCCATGTCGTTGGTGAAGTCGCGCCACTCGATGCGCGCGGTCGGATCGGGCAGGGCTCCGCTGGCGGCGGCGCGCTCGCGCGCGGCATCCGCCTCCAGGCGCAGCGCAATGACCTCGGGACTCTGCTGGCGGGCGAGTTCGAGCAGCGCCGCGACACTGCCGCCGGGCAAGGACTCCGCCCGAACGGTCAACGCCGATAGCACCGCCATCGCCACCAGCCCGCATTTGACGGGCTTGAACATGGCGACGCCCTACTTCGCGGCTTCGATGCGCGTGACGACGATGTCGCCGCCCGCCATGATCGCCTGGAAGCGCACCTTGTCGCCCGCCTTGAGCTTGGCGAGACCGGTGGCATCCTTGACCATGAACTGCATGGTCATCGGTCCCATGCCGATGCTGTCGATGGGCCCGTGATCGATGGTGGCCTTGTTGCCGGCGATCTTCTTGAGGGTGCCTTGCGCCCAAGGAACATCGGCGGCGATGGCGAGCGCGGACAACAGGGAAAGCGCGAGAGCGAAGAAACGTGACTTCATGATGAACCTCCAAACGTCGATGACAAGAAGCGGCGGCGGCAATGCCACCGCGCCGCGGACGGAATCGGCCGCGTTGGTTGTCAGCTCAGGCGTTTGGGAGGTTGATGAGGCGGTTCGGGGAATGTGCTGGCCGGCGGCAATTCGAAGTCGGCACTGAAGTCCCGGTCGGTCGGAATCAGGGCGGCGACCTGTTCGGCGGCCGGCATGAAACCGGCCCCGGCGAGATGGCAGAAACCGCAGTCATCGCAATCCATGCCATGATCGGGCTGTGTGGCCTGCTGTCCATGCATCTGGCAGTGCTCGACGGCCTCATCGACCATGGCCAGCGTCTTGTGCGCCTCGCCATGCCGGCAAAACGGCATGGCGACCGCCGCGACGGCCTGGAAAGGCAGCCACAGCGCGGCGATGAAGAGAGGCAGGAGGCGAAGCCAGCGATTGCACATGCGACTGATTGTAGGAAGCCCCGTGGCGGTTCGCAAGCGGCGTGCCGCCACGGCTGACTTTCCTATTCCTCGTCCTCGTGCAGCTTGAACGACGCCGCCAGTTTCTGTTGCGTGAGCGGCGGCACCGCCGCGTAACGCGAGAACTCCATCGAATAGGAGCCCTGTCCGCCGGTGACCGACTTCAGTTTGGACGCATAGTCGGTAATCTCGGCCAGCGGCACCTCGCCGGCGATCGCCACCACGTGCCCGCGAGGTGCCGTGCCGGTGACATGCCCGCGCCGCGAGGAAAGGTCGCCGGCAATGTCGCCCATGTTGGCATCGGGCACCAGGACTTCGACATTGACGATCGGTTCGAGAATGATCGGACTCGCGGCCTGGATGGCGGCGATGGTCGCCTTGCGGCCGGCGGTGACGAAGGCCACCTCCTTGCCGTCGACCGGATGGGTCTTGCCATCGTAGACGATGACCCGCAAGTCCTCGACCGGATAGCCGGCGATCACGCCATCGGCCAGCGCCTGCCGCACGCCTTTCTCGACCGCCGGCATGAACACCCCGGGGATCACGCCGCCCTTGACGTGGTCGACGAACTCGAAGCCGACGCCGCGCTCCATCGGCTCTATCTTCAGGTAAACCTCGCCGAACTGACCGGCGCCACCCGACTGCTTCTTGTGACGACAATGGCCTTCCGCATTCTTGGTGATCGTCTCGCGATAAGGAATACGCGGCGGTTTGGTGTCGAGCTCCATCTTGTACTGCGTCGCCATCTTTTCGAGCTTGTAGCGCAGATGCATCTCGCCCAGGCCCTGAATGACCGTCTCGTGGGTGGTCGGATGCCGCTCGACGCGGAAGCAAGGATCCTCGACCTCAAGCTTGTGCAGAATCTCGAACAGGCGCTGCTCGTCTCCCTTCTTCCTGGTTTCCACGGCCAAGCCCTGCATTGGCTGCGGGAAATCAAGCGGCTTGAGATGGATATGATCCTCGTCGTGAGAATCGTGCAGCACCACGTCGAACTCGATCTCCTCGACCTTGGCGATGGCGCCTAGGTCGCCCGGCAGCAATTCGTCCACCTCGACATAGTCCTTGCCTTGCAGCTGATAAAGGTGGCCGGCTTTGAACGGCTTCTTGCCGTCGCCGACGAACAGTTGCGAGTCCTTGCGAATGGTGCCCTGATGGACACGGAACACGCCGACCTTGCCCATGTAGGGATCGGCGATCACCTTGAAGACGTGTGCCAGCACGTGCTTCTTCGGGTCAGGCTCGGCGTGGAAGGCCTCGGCGTCTTTCGCGCCAAGCTCGCCCTTGAAAAAAGGCGGTGCGTTGCCCTCCGTCGGATTGGGTGCCAGCGTCGCCAGCGCATGCATCAGGTGGTCGAGGCCGGCGCCGGTTCTGGCCGAGACGAACAGAATGGGCACGAGATGGCCTTCGCGCAGCGCCTTCTCGAAGGGCGCGTGCAACTCACCCGGCGTCGGATCCTTGCCGTCTTCGAGATAACGCGCCAGCAGGTCTTCGTCTTCTTCAACCAGTTGGTCAATCAGCTCGCGATGGGCGTGGGCCACGGTGTCGAAATCAGCATCGCCGCTATCGTGCTCGAGCACCTCGACGACGTCAGCCCGGTCGTGCGCCGGCAGGTCGAGCAGCTTGCATTCATTGCCGAAGCGTTCGCGGATATTCGCCACCAGACCGGGAAGATCGAGATTTTCGACATCGATCTTGTTGATGACGATCATGCGGGCCACGCCGCGCTGCTTGGCGGCGCGCATCATCCGCTCGGTCATCAGTTCGATGCCGGTCTGCGCGTTGATCACGATCATGGCGGTATCGACGCCCGCCAAGGCGGCAAAGGCCTGGCCGGCAAAATCCGGGTATCCCGGTGCATCGACGAGGTGAATGTGCACGCCCTCGGCGGCAAAGTTCACCAGCGCCGAATTCAGCGAGTGGCCGGCCGTTTTTTCCTGCGGGTCGAAATCGCAAACCGTGCTGCCCTTCTCGACGGCGCCCTTGGCGGGAATCGCGCCAGCCTTGAACAGCAGCGCCTCGGCGAGGCTGGTCTTGCCGGAACCGCCATGGCCGACCAGGGCAACGGCGCGGATGGATTCGGTGGCGTAACTCGCCATGATGCAACTCCCTATCTATTTGTGGAAAGTTGCGGCGATTCTACCCGGGGCACCCTCAGGTCGGGTGGATGCGGTTCGCGGACAAGGTCTCCGACGGCAATTCGCCGAAAAGCGAGCGGTACTCGCGGGCGAACCGCGAAAAGTGCCAAAACCCCCAGCGCCCGGCGATATCGCGAATCACTCCCGGACCCGGTTCGGCCCGACGGAGTTCGCGACGAACGCCATTCAGGCGAACCGCCTTCAGATAGTGCACCGGATTGGTGTTCAACACATCCTGAAAGCAGTAGTTCAACAGCCGGCGGCTGACTTTCGCCTTGGCGCACAGTTCACCCACGCTGACGGGCTCGGCGCCGCACGACAGCGCAAAGGCCACGGCCTGCTCGACCACGCGGCAACGCCCCGGAAAGGAAGGCGAGCGCAGCGGCACGCGCACGGCATCGAATAGCAGACTGGCAAGCTGACCAACCACGGTCTCGCACAGCGCGCGGCGAAACATGGGATCGACCAACAGCGGCGGCGGCAAGCCATCTGGAGCGAACAAGGAACTCAACCAGCCGCGGAATTCCGCCAATGCCGGCTTGGGTGGCAAGAACACGATCGGCGCGCCGGGGAGTGCTTCGGCGGCCCCCTCGAATCGGCCACCCATCGCCGCGAGCATGTCCTGCTCCGGAACGGCGATGCCGACCACATCGAAAAACTCGGGCGTGCGCAAACTGAAACCATCGGTGGCACGAAACACGAATATCGAATCCGGCACCACGATCTGATTGCCAAACAATGCCGTGTCGCTCATCGCGAGCGGCACGCCGAACACGAAATGATCCTTGCACGGCAAACCGCTTTGCGCCACCGCCCGATTGGTCCTTTCCCGGAAGAGATGAATCCGGTTCAACCAAATTTGTTGCAGCGCACCCTGGAAACTTCCCGCCGACAACTGGTTGTATGTCTGGTCCCAGGCATCGAGCGCCGCCGCATGCTCATCGGAGTCATGGGTAACCACGGACTTGAATCCGTAGCTGCCATCCGCCCCCGGGAGATGGGGCGCCATTCGTGCCTGACTGGAAACCTGCATCGATTGACCGCCGGAAATTGTCGCGCAGCAACATAAAACCAAGCTTGACGAAGCGCACAGAATAGCGGAATCGTTCGTCGATGGCGACCGGCCAATGCAGCGCGACAGCACGGTACCAGCACCGTGCTGTCGCTCTCTTATGCACGTTTTTTCCGATTTCGGCTATCGCCCGGAGCAGCGGTTGCAAGAGAATTGGCACACAAGTTGATATATCTCAATAAGAAATTCATGCCGGTCACCGGCTGAAGGAGGGGCAGATGCTTGGACGTTTCCTGCGGACCGGTCCGTGGTGCTTGTTGGCGGCTGGCTTCATGTCGTCGGCATGGGCGGAACTGCCCGTCGAGCAGATCACGGTGGCATCGCTGCCGCCAGCGTCGCCCTATCGGCTCTATTTCACCGATGTCGCCTTGCCGCACCTGCCCGACGGCCGACTCTATGTCATCGACGGCCGCAATCTGAAGCTCGAGGGCATGGTATCCACGGGCAGCTTCGCGCAGACCACGCTGGCGCCGGATCGATCCGAGATTTACGCCGTCATCACCTATTTCAGCAAGCTCAATCGCGGCGAGCGCCATGAAGAGATCAATGTCTTCGATGCCGCCACGCTCAAGCTGAAGGCCGAGATCCCCTACCCCGCGCGTCACACTCAGGCCTTGCCCAGCGTCGCCACCATGCGCACGTCCGCGGATGGTCGCTTCATTCTGGTGCAGAACGCCACGCCGGCCACGTCGATCGGCATCGTGGACCGCCGGCAGGGAAAGCTGATCGCCGAGGTGCCGACACCGGGCTGCTACGGCGTCTATCCGGCCAAGTCCACTGATCGCTTCAGTACCCTGTGCGGCGACGGCACGATGCTGACGGTCAGCCACGACCGGGATGGCAACCCGACGGCAAGAAAGAAAAGCGGTCGCTTCTTCGATCCCGACGAGGATGCCCTGTTCACCTCGGGTGCTCAGGCCGGCGATGTCTATCATTTCCCGAGCTTCAAGGGAAACTGGCAGTCCGTCAACGTCGCCGGTGAAGCGGCCGTTGCCGAAACGCCCTGGTCGATGATCGATGCCAAGGACGCCAAGCAAGGCTGGCGGCCGGGGGGCACGCAACCCGTCGCGCTGCATCAGGCCAGCGGCATCGCCTACGTCACCATGCATCCCAAGGGAGCCGAGGGCAGTCACAAGAATCCGGCACGGGAGATCTGGGTTTTCGATGTCGCCGGCAAGAAGCGGCTATCCAGGGTCAAGGTCCACGACATCAGCGGCGTCGCCGTCAGCCAGGGCGAGCAACCGCGCCTGTTCGCCTTCGCGATCGAGCGTCCGGCGATCACGGTCTTCGAGGGAGGACCGCGGCCGAAGCCGATACTGTCCGGCCCGGTGCCGGGCGACACGCCAACCTTGCTGGAAACCCATCAATGACGATGCCGTCGCTTGTCTTTGACCCGGTCGCGGTGCATGGCTTGGCGGCAACATTGGCCATCCTGCTGATGTTCGGTGCCTGGCAGAAGCTTCGCGACCCCCTGGTTTTCAGTGCGGCGGTTGAAAACTATGGGCTGTTGTCCGCTTCCTGGGTACCGGTGCTCGCCTTCTGTCTGCCCATCATGGAGGCCGCCGCCGGCACCATGCTGCTGCTGCCGAAAACCGCCATGCTGGGCGGGGCAACCGCGTTGCTGGTGCTATCGCTGGCGACCAGCGCCGTCGTCATCAACCTGTTAAGGGGGCGCCGTGACATCGATTGCGGCTGCGGCGGGTTGTCGCATCAGCCGCTGTCGTGGGGATTGGTGTCGCGCAACCTGGCCTTGATGGCCGCCATCCTGGTCGTGATGCACGGAGACATCGAGCGCAGCCTGGTCTGGCTCGACTACCTGACCGTCGCCGCCTCGGCGCTGGCACTGTTCGGCTTGTACGCCATTTTCAATCAATTGCTGGCCAATCGGCCAGGCACCCCAATCTTTCGTTGACCGAGGCCAACCCATGCAGGAAGCGCTCATCATCTCGAATATCGTTCTGTGGCTGGTCGTGCTGGCGCTGGTGGTGATCGTGCTGGCGCTGTCCCGTCAGATCGGCATGCTCTACGAACGCATCGCGCCGATGGGCGCGCTGATGATCGACCAGGGGCCCAAGGTCGGTGATCCCAGCCCGTTCATGACGCTGCCAGCGATTGCAGGTGGCGAAGTGCAGGTAGGCGTCGCGCGCGGCAGGAGCCAGTTGCTGTTCTTCCTCTCGCCAACCTGCCCGGTATGCAAGAAACTGCTACCGATCCTCAAGTCCATTCGTACCGCCGAGCAAGATTGGCTCGACGTCGTTTTCGCCAGCGATGGCGAACTGCCGGAGCACCTTGCCTTTTACCGAAGTGCCGGTCTGGCCGACTTCCCCTATGTCCTGTCGAGCGAACTGGCCATCGCTTTCCGTGTCGGCAAGCTGCCTTACGCGGTGCTGATCGACGAATCCGGCCACGTGCGCGCCAAGGGACTGATCAATTCGCGCGAACATCTTGAGAGTCTCTTCACGGCCAAGGAGGCGGGTGTTGCCTCGATCCAGGAGTTCATCGATCATGCCGACGCAACGGCGCATGCTTCAAGGAGCGCTTCATGAAATGGTTCGACGATTTCTTCGAAAAGCAGTCACGGCGCGTCGCCCAGTCGGCGTCGCGGCGTAGCGCCGTGGCCCGGCTGGGCAAGCTGATGCTCGGGTCGGCCGTACTGCTGCCGGTGCTACCCTTCGATCGCGTCGCCAAGGCCGCCAGTGGCAAGCCACCCAGCACGATCAATGATGAAACCAGTTGCGAGTACTGGCGCCATTGCGCCCTTGACGGGTTCATTTGCAGCTGTTGCGGTGGCAGCGTTTCCTCCTGCCCACCGGGAACGGAGGTTTCCAAGGTCACCTGGGTCGGCACCTGCCACAATCCCAATGATGGCAAGGACTATCTGATCAGCTACAACGATTGCTGTGGCGTGACCATGTGCGGTCAATGCTTCTGCAACCGCAACGAAGGCGAGCGGCCCGGTTATCGGATGGGCGTGCATAACGACATCAACTGGTGCATGGCGAACAACAGCAATACCTACCATTGCACGGTCGCCGCCATTGTCGGTGTAGCGGAGAAGCGGGGCTGAATCATGCGCGGGGGATCGGCATGTCTTGCGCTCACGGTATCGGCCTGGATTGCGTCGGCGCCGGCGTCCGCGGAGCAGGCCACCCAAGGCAAGGCGCTTTACGTCGAACATTGTCAGGTCTGCCATCAGGCCGATGGACAGGGCGCCATGGGCGTCGCGCCAGCCTTGCAGGATGCCATTGCCCGCTATGCCGGCCAGCAAGCCGGCCGCGAGTATCTGGTCAGCGTGCCGCTGACGGGCATGACCGGCATGGTCGAAATGGACGGGATGCGCTTTCTTGGTCGGATGCCTTCGTTCGCAGCCCTTGCCGACGAGGATATCGTGGCAGTGCTGCGCCACGTCCTCGCCCAGTTCAACGGCATCGGCGATGCGGACTGGCTCACCCCACAGTGGGTTGCCCAGATACGCTCTCGCGGCGGGTCGCCAGGACTGACTTACGCGCAGCGAGCCAAGTTGGCAAGGGGACAACGGTGAGGAAAATCGCCATCGTCATCGGCATGCTGGCGTTCGCCAGCCTGGTCCAGGGCGCCGATGCCGGCTCCCCCCAAACCAACTACATGCTGCATTGCTCCGGTTGCCATGGCGTCGACGGCTCCGGCAGCCCGGGCGCCGGCATTCCGACGATGGTCAACACCCTGGGCCATTTCCTGCGGGTATCGGGCGGACGCGACTTTCTGGTTCAGGTGCCTGGCACCTCGCAGTCCGCCCTGCCGAATGGAGCCGTTGCCGAATTGCTGAACTGGATTCTCGGAAAATTCAGCCCGACCGAGATCCCGCCGGGTTCTTCGCCTTACTCCGAGCAGGAAGTGGCCAGATTGCGCAACCAGCCGCTGGACGACGTCCCGGCGTTTCGCGCCGAAATCGTCGGACGACTCAAGGGCATCGGTATCGTCATCGAATAAAGCAAAGTCCATCTAACGCAAACCGTGCATCAGGCAACACACATCGTCAGAACGAGGGAGCAGACATGAACAAGACACGATACCTCACCGCAATAGGCCTGTTGGCCCTGGCCGGCCACGGCTTGGCGGCGGTGGGCGACCAGGAAGCAGCCCGTCTGGGCAAGGAACTGACGCCGGTCGGCGCCGAACGTGCCGGCAACAAGGATGGCAGCATTCCGGAATGGAAGGGAGGACTGCCGAAGGGCAAGCATAAACTCGGCGATGCGCGCGTGGACCCCTTTGCCGCCGACAAGCCGATGTTCTCCATCGATGCAAACAACGTCGACAAGTACAAGGACAAGCTCTCGGACGGCGCCGTCGAGTTGATCAGGACCCGCAAGGGCTACCGGATGGATGTCTATCCGACGCAGCGCAGTTGCGGCTATCCTGACTCGGTGTATACCCAAACGCGCCAGAACGCGACGCTGGCCAAGCTTACCACCGACGGCAAGGACAATCTGGCCCAGGCGGTGGGCGGCGGCTTCCCGTTCGCGATCCCCAAGAGCGGCGCCGAAGCCGTCTGGAATCATCGGCTGCGCTGGCAGGGTGAAGGAAGGATCGAGTATTACCAGACCAACTTCATCAACCCCGATGGCACTTTCTACGGGCTTGCCCAGGATCAGTGGCTGATCACGCCGTTCGCCTCGGCCAAGGCCAAGTCGATCGACGATGTTGGCGACGTGCAGATGAAGATCCTCAACGTGGCGACGGCACCTGCGTCGCGCACGGGCGAGGTCATCATGGCGCATTACTTCCTCAACAAGGGTAACGACGCCTGGATGTACTTTCCCGGGCAGCGGCGGGTCAGACGGCTACCGGCGTTCGAGTACGACAATCCGATCCCCGGTTACGAGAATCTGGAGACTGCCGATCAGTACCCGATGTTCGCCGGCATGCTGGATCGCTACAACTGGAAGCTGGTCGGCAAGCAGGAGATGTTCATTCCCTACAACAGCTTCAAGTTCGTCGCCAAGCGCAAGGTATCGGAAGTTTACGGCGGCTTGTATCCGAATCGGGACCTGATGCGCTATGAACTGCATCGCGTCTGGAAGGTCGAGGCCACCGTCAAGCAAGGCATGCGCCACATGTTCGCCAGGCGCGTTTTCTATATCGACGAGGACACCTGGATGATCATGGCCGCCGATCTGTATGATGCCCAGGGCAAACTTTGGCGGGTGATGGAAGCCTCCCTTTATCCGGCCGTGGAACTGGGCGCCTGTGTCGGCCAGGAATTCATGTCGTGGGACCTCAACGTCAACCGCTATATGGCGGAAAATGCCACGCAGGAATCGAAACCGACCGATTGGCTGGCCGGTGCCGAGGGCCGGATCGACGCCAAGCGCTTCGAGCCCGATGATCTTCGGCGCGCCGGCGAACGCTGATCGAATCTCACACTGAGCGGGGAGACCAACAATGAAGAAGACCATGATGGCCCGGTCGCCAGTGGCGACCATGATCGTCGCCGCGATCGGCCTGGCAACGAGCCTGCCGGTGCACGCCGTCAAGTTCGAGCTGGACAACGGCATCACCGGCAGTTTCGATTCAACCATTTCCTTCGGCGTACAGATGCGCCTGCAGTCGCCCGACAAGTCGATCATCGGCAATGATTCGGGCGGTAACGTGGCCACCACGGGCAAGCTGGGGGAGCGGGTGAACGGCCCGGGCGGCGGTATTGCTTCGATCCCGGATTTCAATTACGCCCAGGCCGACGACGGCAACCTCAACTACAAGAAGGGCAGGATCTTCTCCGCGGTGCTCAAGGGCACACACGACTTCTTCCTGAAGGAGCAGGGTAGCTGGTCGGCGCTCGGCCGGTTCACCTGGTCTTCGGATTTCCGGGCCGACGATACGCGACGGACGCCATTGCATCCGGATGCTGAAGACGCCATGGAGAAAAATGTCTCGCTCCTGGACTTGTGGTTCTCGAAGGAATTCTCGCTGGCCGGACAGACCGCCAAATTGAAGTTCGGTAATCAGGTCATCAGCTGGGGCGAGGACATTTTTATCATCGGCGGCGTCAACTCAATCAACGCCCTCGATCTGCGCAAGATCCACATCCCTGGTGTCCAGTTGAAGGAAGTCTTCGTCCCGGCACCCATGCTGTCCTTGTCCTCTGGCCTTGGCGGCGGCTTTTCGACCGAAGCCTACTATCAGTTTCGCTGGAACAAGTTCATCTTCGATCCGGCCGGCACCTACTGGTCCTCCGCCGACTTTCTGGGCAGGGGTGGTAAACGCGGCGCGTTTATCCCGACATCGGTACCCAACAATTTTGCCGCATTCTCACCGATATTCAGCGGCGCTGGCTTCCCCGCGCCATACGGCACGCTAGGCGACTTCGACCCAACGCGCGGCCGGACCATGGAGTACCTGGCCGGCGCCGGTACCATCATCCCGATTCAACACGACGACGCCAAGGATAGCGGCCAGTTCGGCTTCAATCTCCGCTACAAGCCACCCGGTGGCACCACCGAGTATGCCGCCTATTTCGTCCGCTATCACGACAAGATTCCTTTCGTCGGCTTCAAGTCCTTCTGCATTGGCGGCGGCGCCGGCTGTATCGCCGATCCCGCCAATCAGGTGTACTCAGCCGCCGTCGAGCAATATGGCGAGGATCGCAAGCTCTATGGCGTCTCGCTCAACACCTCGGTCGGCGACTGGGCTGTCGGCGCCGAGCTGTCGTATCGGCCGCGCGATAGCGTCGCCATCGACCCGACCGTGCCGTTTGCCGGACGCTACAGCCTCTTCGAGGCGGCGGTGGCGGCTGACGGCGCCGAAGCCATGGTCAACGGCTACGTCACCGAGAAGAAGTGGCAGGCGCACCTGACCGGTTTTCGGCTGTTTCCGCCGGAACTAACGGCGCCACTGGGCGCCGCCGAAGGCTACTTCCTCGGTGAAGTAGCGGTTACCCACTACCCGAATCTCGACCGGTCGGGCCGCGTGCCCTATCTGCTCAACAACTACGAGATACCCACCAAGACCTCGTGGGGCTACGTCGCCGAGGTGGGGCTGACCTACGCCAATATCTTCAATTCGGGTTGGACCATGACGCCGATCATCGACTACTACCATGATGTCGACGGCATCAGCCCGACCGCCTTGCCTTTCGTCAAGGGTCGCAAGGCCGTCGCGCTCAACCTGAACTTCGATTATCACAACCAGTGGAAAGTCGGCATCGGGTACACCACGTTCTTCGGCGGTGGCGATCTAAACATGATGCGCGACCGCGATATCCTGAGCGCGATGGTTTCCTATACCTTCTGATTCAGGACTGCGGTTGTCCCTTGACTTTCCACATCGCGGCCGGGCACGCCAAGCATGCCCGGCCGCTTACGGTATGAACGGTCCGAGATGAGCGGCGGCATTGTTGAACTCGTCAAGCGACTGGATTCCTTCTTTTTCCGGCATCGCCTGGCCACTCTGTTGATTCTCGCCGCCTTCACGATCGGCATGGGCGTACTGGCGTCCCGCCTGCACATGTCGGCGGGCTTCGACAAGCAGTTGCCCATCGGGCACGAGTACACCGACACTTTCTTCCAATACCGGACGCAACTATTCGGCTCCAACCGCATCATGATCGTCGTGCGGGCTCGAAAGGGCAGCATCTGGACCGCACCGTCGCTCAAAAAGCTGCACGAAGTCACCGAAGCGGTACTGTTCCTGCCTGGCATCGATCGCCGCTCGGTGCAGTCGCTATGGACGCCGAATACCCGCGTCTACGAACTGACCGAGGAAGGCTTCGAGGCCGAGGATGTCATCGGCGGCAATATCACGCCCGAAGCGCTTGACGAGGGCAAGATTGCCCGTATCCAGGATCGAGCCATCCGGGGTGGCTACGTAGGAAGCCTGGTCGCCAACGATGGCACCGCCGCCATGATTGTCGCCGACCTATTGGAGGAAGACCCCAACACCCATCGCAAGCTCGATTATCTGGATCTCGCCACCAAGCTGGAAAAGGACCTGCGCGGCAAGCTTGAATCACCGGAGCATGCGATCGAGATCATCGGTTTCGCGAAGCAGATCGGCGATATCGCCGACGGCGCCCGTGGCGTGGCACAGTTCTTCGCCCTGGCTACCCTGCTGACCGCGCTGGCCGTCTATTGGTACTGCCGTTCCATCCTGCTCACCTTGCTGCCGCTGCTTTGCTCGATGACCTCGGTAATCTGGCAATTCGGCACGCTAACCCTGCTCGGTTACGGTCTCGACCCGCTGGCCGTCCTGGTGCCTTTCCTGGTATTCGCCATCGGGGTCTCCCACGGCGTCCAACAGATCAATGCCATCACCAAGGCCGTCGCCCGTGGCGCCGATTCGCTCCAGGCAAGCCGGGAGAGTTTTTCCAGCCTGTTCATTCCAGGCTCCCTGGCCTTGGTGACCGCCTTTGTCGGATTCATCACGCTGGTGATGATCCCGATACCCATGATCCGGGAATTGGGCATCACCGCTTCCATCGGCGTCGGCTACAAGATCGTCACCAATCTCGTCATGCTGCCTGTGGTGGCATCCTATTTTCGCTACTCCCGCGACTACGCACTGCGTCTCGAGGCCCTGCAGGCGCAACGCGGCGCGATCATCGAGCGGCTCGGCTTCATCGCCGACCCGCGCCACGCCCGCGTGGCGCTGGCCGTGGCCACCGTGTTGCTGGCGGTGGCCATGTGGCAAAGCCATGGCCGCCATATCGGTGCCCTGCAACCGGGCGCGCCCGAACTGCGGCCCGACGCCCGCTACAACATCGACACCAGGAATATCGTCGAGCGCTTCGACCTGGGCATGGACGTACTGACAGTCGTCTTCGAAACGCCCAACGACTCGTGCAACAGCTTTCCGATCCTCGATTACATCGACCAGTTCACCTTGCACATGGCCCAGGTGCCGGGCGTGTTGTCGGTATCGTCGCTGTCGGCGCTGGCCAAGTTCGCCAACGCCGGCCTCAACGAGGGCAATCCGAAGATGACGGCCCTGCCCCGTGACAGCAAGGCCCTGCAGGTGGCGGTGGGCTATCTTCCCGAAGCCGGCGGTTTGTTCAACCGTGCCTGCACCATGATGGCCACCAATATCTACCTGGCCGACCATCGGGCGACCACCATCGAGACGGCCATCCGGGCCGTGAAGCGCTTTCGGCAGGAGCATGACGCGACGTCGCTCGGCGTCAAGGTGCGTCTGGCTTCGGGCAATGTCGGCGTGCTGGCCGCCACCAATGAGGAAGTCGGCTCCCGCGAGCTGCCGATGATGCTCTACGTGTATGCCTCCATCATCGCACTGGTACTGCTCGCCTACCGGGACTGGCGGGCGATGCTGGCCTGCTGCGTGCCCCTGACGCTGGCCACCTTCCCCGGTTACTGGTTCATGCGGACGCTCGACATCGGTCTGACCGTGGCAACCCTGCCGGTGATGGTGCTGGCCACCGGCATCGGCGTCGACTATGCCTTCTATATCTACAACCGCCTGCTGATCCACCTGGCGCACCACGAGCCAATGCCGGTGGCGCTACGGGCCACCCTGCGCGAGGTCGGCATCGCCACCATCTTCACCGCCATCACGCTATCGGTCGGCGTCGCCACCTGGGCCTTGTCGGACCTCAAGTTCCAGGCCGACATGGGCATGCTGCTGACCTTCATGTTCGTCGTGAACATGCTGACCGCCATTACCGTGTTGCCGGCGTTCGCGGCGGTTCTCGAATCGGTGTTCCCGCGTCGCGGTCCGGTCAGGGCCTCGGCCATCGGCCATTGAGGGATGGCGGACATGCAACGATTTCTGGCGCTGGCGCTCTCCACCTTGCTGCTGGTCATCGCGGCGCCGGCCGCGGTCGTGGCTGCTCCCGACCAGGCGCCGCGACTGTCCAATCCGGCGCGCGCGCCGATTCTCGGCGCAACCTTGGCCGGAACACGCATCGTCGCGGTAGGCGACTACGGCACCGTGATCCTATCCGATGACGGCCGGACTTTCCGGCAAAGCCCGGTGCCGACGCGCGCACCGCTCACCAGCGTCTTCTTCCTGGACGCCAAACGCGGATGGGCAGCGGGCCACGACGGGACGATCATCGGCACGGATGACGGCGGCGAGACATGGCGATTGCTGCGCGAGGAGCGTGGCAAGGAGCGTGCGTTGCTTTCGATATGGTTCGAGGACGCCAGCCATGGCCTGGCCGTCGGTCAGTTCGGCCTGGCCCTGGCAACAACGGATGGCGGCGTCACCTGGCAAGAAAGGCGCCTGCTCGAAGGAGAGGCGGGGGAAATGCACTTGCTGCATCTCTTTCGCGGCCCCGCCCGACTGTTGCTGATCGCCGCCGAGGCAGGCAATGTTCTGCGTTCGGAGGATGCCGGCGCCACATGGCAGGCGATTGCGACCGGCAACAAGGGATCGTTCTGGACCGGGGTTGCGCTCGCCGACGGTGGTCTGCTGGTCGCCGGCCTGCGCGGGCACGTTTTCCGAAGCCAGGACCAAGGCCGCTCGTGGCAGAAAGTGCCGAGCGGCACTCAGCAGTCGCTAACCACCGCGTGGCAGGCGCCGGACGGCACCGTTCGCCTGCTGGGCCTGTCCGGTATCACGCTGACCAGCCACGACCAGGGGCAAAGTTTCACCGCATCGACCAGACCCGACCGCACGAACTTCACCAGCGGTGTCGTCGCACCCGGCGGCGAAGTCCAGTTCAGCATCCTCGGCGTCGTCGAAAGACGTTGATCCGCTCAATCCGTTTACGCGGGCGATGGCGGGACGCCAACGCTCCTGAAGCGCTCCTGGAATGTCGCGTTGGCCTTGGGCAGGGGCCCGTCGGGCGTTTCCAGGGTCGCCATCAGGTGTCGCTCCGTCGTGTCGCGGCATAAGCGGTAGATTTCGGCGCACAGCGCGCGCGCCTTGTCCCCGGGCCAGTCGCTCGGCAGCAACTGGCTCGGCAGCTGCGGGTCGCGCAGTTGGACGCGCCGGAACTCGTGCATCAACAAGACACGCACGATGAAGCATTGCTCGGGATCCTGCCGCGCCACGTTGCGCAGCATGCGCGCCACGGGACGGAAATGAT
>OEIV010000342.1_pt1 | contig 27242 bp, 17 predicted proteins | sample 1539231 | NCBI WGS metagenome assembly OEIV01 (sample SAMN03794762, study PRJEB22550) | activated sludge metagenome | feature: wastewater treatment plant; material: activated sludge; isolation source: Wastewater treatment plant of a petroleum refinery complex | place: Argentina: Buenos Aires ... | reverse complement strand
TGTCCACGTCGTGTCCTCACTCACTCGAACCGGGGAGCGACCGGTTGGTCGCTCCGGTGATGATTCCGGCGGTCACCGGCCGCCGACGTTGGGGAATCCGGCCACGGCCGCCCACGGGCGGATCACGTCGGGCAGGCGGGTGGCACCGAGCCCGATCCCGATGTCGGGCAGCCAAGCCCTCGGGACGAAGGGAATCCACGGTGGCGTCACCGGGAGCAACGGCATCGGCTTGAGATCGAACCACGGGATCATCGGCAACCGCATCCACGGCGGCAACGAGGGCCGGATGGGGAGGATCGGCACGAACGGCAGGATCGGGACGACCGGGAGGGTTGGCCACCAGCTGGGAGGACGGGGGAAGATCGGCAGGGGCCGGATGTCTGGCAAAGGCCACGGGCCGAAGATCGGGGGCCTGGGGCGGACCGGCGACCCGATCGCTCCGCTGCCCGCCGAGCTGACCTTGCGCTGCTGATCGGCGTTGTGGTGGAGCGCCCGCTGGGCCTCATCGAGGAACGCGGCGGCCTCGCTGACGGCACGGAGGTGCACCGAGTTGAACTCGGAGCGAAATCGGTCGGCCGTCGGACCCCGCCACGGCGTGGCCATCAACGTCCGCTGGAGGCGCTGGGAGCGTTGCAGGAGCTGGCGCCCGGCACGCTCCATCCGCTGTGCTGCCTGGTCCAGGGCGTCGGCATCGGCACCGGTGAATCCCATGGTCAGTGCTCCTCGGGCATCGTGACGGGTCCGGCCACGCGCAGGGACGCGACGATGCCCGGCGCCAGGTCGGTCGGGTCGGCTCCCTCGGGAACTGTGACGGTGATCGTGACGGCGTCGGCGGCTTCGTCGCACACGGGCACGACGGCGATCGCCTGGATCTGCAGGACCCGGGAGCCCTCCTCACCGGAGTGCTCGAGTCGTCGAACGGCCGCGGTTCGGTCGCCGATGGTCAGGTCCTCGACCGCGGCGACCGTGCACCCGTCGAGCTCCTGGTACTGCACGCCCAACGCCTCGCTCAGGTCGGTGGCGGTGACCCGGGGATCGATCCGGCGAACCGACGCCACCAGGGTCATGTGCGGCACGTCGTCGGCCACCGCCGGAGCCGCCACAAAGCTGACACCGGGGGCCGGACTGGCCACCCACCCCGTGGGCAGGTCGATGCTGAACCCGGTCTCGCCTGGGAGGTCGCTGCTGGGATAGCCCACCCGCTGGCCGGTCATGACCGGGACGCGTTCTCTTGACGGATGGCGTTCTCACGAGCCGCCCGGCTGGCCACGTCGAGTCCAGCAGCAGCGCGACGCAGAGCCGTGACGTGCCGGGTCTTCCACTGCGCCACGAACCGTTCGCTGTCCGGGCCCTTCCACGGAAGCCCGTCCACCACCGCAGTCATGGACGCCACGACCTCTTTGATCTCGTTGGCCTCGACGGCCAAGAGGTTCGCCAAGTTGCGGACCTGGTGGGCGTCCATGCCCTCCATCTCTCCCCGACTCACCATCACGCTGCTCCTCTCGCTGCGCTTGCCACCTTCGGTCGTGTCGGGGACGAGGCCACCGGCCCCGCCCCCGACACGAGCCCCGATCGACCTCAGGAGTTCGAAGCCGCCTCCTGCTCCTGCGCGTTGCGGCTCGCCGTCGTCGACGCACCCTCCAACCCCTGGATCACACTGTTCAACGCCGAGCAGTGCTGCGACTGCCAATCACCCAGGAACCGCTCACGATCCGGACCCACCCACTGAGCGCTCTGCAGCTGGCTAGTCAGCTGGTTCTGGATCGTACGGATCTCATCAGCCTTGCTCTTCAGCGTCGTCGACAACTGCCGAACCTGCGCGATGTCCATACCGGTGAACGAAGCCATTGCATTTCCTCCTCTGATCGGCGCTCTCTCCGAGACACCGTGGTTGATGTTGACACCCTACGAGCGAGAGCCCGATTGCAGAATGGGGACCACTCCCCCACTCAGCCGTCCGTCATGTCGTGGCAGCCCGTCGCAGCAGTCACGGTGGCGGTCGATCCTCCATCTAAGAACGCGAACACAACGGTGAACCGCTCGCCGCCCCGCTGGCCCCGGAGATGCGGTCGATCCAGGTCGGATTCCTCCCCGACCTCGACGGTGGCGCCAGCGCGTTCAAGTGCGTCCGCCACGCCGGCCACGAGGGCGTCGGCCGCGTCGCGATCCATCTCGGTCACCTGGAAGCTGTAGGTGACCTGGGCGGTGCCGTCTCGCGTATTGAGCCCCGTCCGACACTCGAGGGGGTCCGACACGTCAACCTCGGCAGCCCGCGCTCCGAGACCGACGACCGAACTCCGCACATCGGCCACCACCAGCGCCAACCGGTCAGATGCTTGCTGCAGATCCATCCCCTTGCTCCCTTCGCAGGCCGTCGGTGCGAGCGTGGCCAGCGCGCCGGCCACAGCGCCGACCGCCTTCCACCACGCCGCTGAGTGCTTGATTCGCTTCACATCGGGTCTCGCCCGGTCGCCAGTCGGGTGATGTTCTCCAAGGACCGCGAGCCGCCCTCGAAGTAGGCGCTGTGGCCATAGGCGTCGGGCACGTCGAACTGATGCGCCCCGAAGCCATCGGCGGCAGGGCTCTCTCCGTGGGCAGGGGCCCACGAGACGGGGTCCCCGGCGCCGACGAGGCCTCCCCCGATCCCACCGACGATCCCGCCGAAGGCGAACCCGACCACGGCGCCCCCCAACGTGTACTTCGCCTGATCACCCGAGGTGGCGTCGATGGGGGCCGAGGCCGCCCACAGGTCGACCTGGGGACTGCCAAGACCGGATCGGTCGTCCGCTCCCATCCCAGGGCTCCCCAAGGCCACGACACGACCGACGTCGAGGCCGTCCTGCATGGCGTGGCCGGCCACGACGGTCCCGTACGAGTGGGCCACCACCGAGATGTCCCCGGCGGCGAAGCCCATGCGGTGCAAGTCACCGACCAAGCTCCGCAGTCGCCCGGCGCCATCCTCGGCGCCGGCGGTCGAGGCCGCTTCACCCAGATCGTCGGGGATGTTGTAGTCGGCGAAGGACACCACGACGACATCGTCGCCGTACACGCGCCGGGCTTCGTCGTAAAGCGCCTTGGCGTTCGAGTGGCCGTTCCCGTAGTCACCCAGATCGGTTTCCATTCCGGGGACGTGCACGATGACCTTCCGGGCGTTCGAGAGGTCGCCGTGGACCTCGACGATGCGCTGGTCGCCCGGCGTGCCGTCGATCTTGAGCAGCTGCCGGCCGCCCACGTTCTTCAGGCCGTCCAGCGCGTCGAGCTCGGCCTGCAACCGCTCGATCTGAGCGTGGCGGGCCTCGGCCTTCGAGTCGGCCAGGGGGTTGATGTCCCCCAGGAACTCCATCACGCCGCCTTCATCCTTGATCGATTTCAGACGCTTGATCTCGTCTCGAAGGTACCGCTTGCGCTCCTCGATTCGGCGTTGCGTCTCCCTGTAGCGATCGTCCAAGGCGTCTCGCCGCTGCTGGGCGCTCGACGGCGCCGACGACGACGACGCGGCCCCGCCACCGGCGGCGGACGCGTTGCGTTGCTGGGTCGCCTGGCGTCGCAGATCGGCGTCGAGCCCCGAGAGGAAGGCCGACGATCGGACGACCGCGGCGCGATGGTCCGTCGCCCAACCCTGCCGGAAGCGGTCGGCCACCGGGCCTCGCCACGGCGCAGAGTGCAGCTGACGCCCGAGCTGGCGGTGCATGGCGTCGAGCTCCCGAGCGCTGGCGGCGAGCAGCGCGGCCAGTCGATCAAGCTCGTCGGCGTTCGCTCCCCACATGTGTCCTCACCCCCTCACGTCCCTGGATGCCTGTCGTCCCCGATCGCGGATCCGGGGTGGGCGGCGCCTGCCGTCCCACCCCGGACCCACCCCGATCGACCTCAGGAGTTCGAAGCCGCCTCCTGCTCCTGCGCGTTGCGGCTCGCCGTCGTCGACGCACCCTCCAACCCCTGGATCACACTGTTCAACGCCGAGCAGTGCTGCGACTGCCAATCACCCAGGAACCGCTCACGATCCGGACCCACCCACTGAGCGCTCTGCAGCTGGCTAGTCAGCTGGTTCTGGATCGTACGGATCTCATCAGCCTTGCTCTTCAGCGTCGTCGACAACTGCCGAACCTGCGCGATGTCCATACCGGTGAACGAAGCCATTGCATCTCCTCCTCTGATCGGCGCTCTCTCCGAGTCACCGTGGTTGTTGACAACACCTTACGAACCACAGCCCGATTGCAGAATGGGGACCACTCCCCCACTCAATCGGGCAACGCCAACTGCACCCGCACCGCCCGGCCCGCCCGCACGTACATCCCCCGGCCCTCGGGGAAGTCGGCCCGGGCCACACGCCCGAACGTGGTGGCGAACACGTTGTCACCATCCATCTGGTCGGGCTGGAGCGCGATGCCGTGTCGCCCGGCCCGTGCCTCCTTGAACAGCGGCCACGACTGGGCCACCACCGCCGTCTCGCCCTCGCTGATGACGGTCGCCCCGGCCAGGCGGGCGGCCCGGATGAGGTCCTGGAGCGCCATCTCGGCGGGACCCTGGAGGAAGTCGCCGATGGACTCGATGACGATCACCTGCTTCGCCGCATCGACGGTGTCACCGGCGATGGCCTCGCGCAGGTCCGCGGCGATCCGCTCGGCCTCGTCGGGGTCGAGCGCGGCGTGCGTCCAACAGCGCTGGGCGCCCACCGGCGACTTGCGATTCCCGAAGTAGGTGAACTCGGTTTCGGGTCGCCAGCGGCGGATGGCCTCGACCAGCGTGAGCAGCGCGGTGGACTTGCCGCTCTGGGGCGGACCGCAGACCAGGAAGGCATCGCCGGGCCGCATGGTGAACGGACCGAGCGTGTCGTCGGCGAGCCCGATGACGGGGAGGCCATCCACCGACTCGGGCAGGTCGGACAGGCGGACGCGATCGGGGAGCCGCTCGATGGGCGGCGCCTCCTTGACGCCGGCCTTGCGCATCGCCGAGGCCAGGCCGTCGATGGCCTGGGCCTGGGCGGCGATCGACGCGTCACCGCCACCCAGCACCGCGACCTGGAGCTCGGTGTGGCCGAGGAATGCCCGGCCCGCAGGCGATCCGGCGTCGAACGCGTCCATCGGGACACCGAGGATGGCCAGATCCATCTCGTCGGCCAACCGGAAGGCCAAGCGGGTCGGGATCACGCTCATGAGCGACGACGGCACCGAGCTGGGGCGGTCCGCGGTCAGCACTACGTGCACGCCAACGGCACGGCCATCCATGGCGATCGACTGGAACATCTCGAACACGCGGGCCCGGGGGCCCATCTCGTACTCGTTGCGGAACGCCCCAGCGTTGTCCACCAACAGGAACATGCGGGGCTCATCGGCCTTGTCGGCCAGCTGGCGGTACTCGTCGATGGTCCCGGCGTTCACCTTGGCGTAGCGGACGGCCCGCTCGTCCACGAGGTCGCGGAGGAGCCGGATGAGGCGGGTGACCCGCTCCTCGTCATCGCCGCCGATGATGCTGCCCACGTGCGGCAGGCCCTCGAGCATCGAAAGGCCCCGGGCACCGAAGTCCAGCCCGTACACCGCCGTCGGACCACCCCGGAACGACAAGCCCGCGGCGATGGCGAGCGAGCGCAGGAGCGTGCTCTTGCCCGACCCGCCGGTGCCGAACACGGCCAGGTTCCCATCGATGTCGGGGCGGAAGGACAGCTCGCTCTGACGCTGCTCCTGGGGGAGGTCGCTCACCGCGAACACGAGATCGGAGTCCAGCCGCTTGGTCGGCATCTCGCTCAGCTCGTACCGCGCCGCCAGCTCGTCGAGCCAGGGCCGGCGCGGCGTCTCGATGCCCGCCGATCGGAAGGCTCCGGTGACGGTGCCCACGAGACGGTCGAGGTCCTTGGGTCCGAGCGCCTTCTTCTCGTGCACGACCACGGGCGGCGGCTCCCACGGGTCGCCCACCCCGAAGGGGAGCGACGCGACGACGACTCGCGCCGGCGGGGCCTCGGTGGTGGTCCGACCGCCGACGTAGGCGGTCTGGAACGAGATGGGCTGGCCGGGTCCGGTCCGGGCGATGGCGCGACCCGGCACCGATGGATCGAAGGTGGCCGCCACGCCGGAGCCCACCACGTCGGTGCTGTCGTCGGCGTCGGCCATGCGCAGGGCCACCCGGAGGTTGGTGTTGGCACGCAGGTTCCCCTTGATGACGCCCTGGGGTCGCTGGGTGGCCAGCACCAGGTGCAGGCCCAATGACCGGCCCCGCTGGGCGATGTCGATCATCCCGTCGACGAACTCGGGGATCTCCTGGATGAGCGCGGCGAACTCGTCGACCACGATGACCAGGCTGGGCACCACGGGGGCGCCATCGGGTTCCTTCGCCGCGGGGGCGGGGGGGTCCTGGGCCGCCCGCGGTGGGGGGGGGTGCGGGGGGGGGGCCGGCCGGCCTTTAGGGGAGGGGGGGCCCCGCCGTACCAGGCGGGGGTTGAGGTCGGTGACCAGACCCACCGAGTGCGGCAGGTGCGAGCAGGGCCCGAAGGCCGATCCGCCCTTGTAGTCCACCAGCAGGAAGTTGACCCGCTCCGGGCTGTGCGTCGTGGCCATGCCCAACAACCACGTCTGGAGGAACTCGCTCTTGCCGGCGCCCGTCGTGCCACCGACCAGCGCGTGCGGACCGTGGGCCCGGAGATCGAGCATCATCGGACCGCTGGCCGTCGAGCCCACGAACGCCCGCAGCGACCGCTCCCGCCGGCCGTGGACGTCGGCGGTGGCCGGCCCGATCGAGTGGCTCTGGTTCCACCGCTCGACCACCGTCGAGGGGTCGTCCAGGAGCGCGACACCTTGCTCGGCGGCGAAGGACACCGAGGACGGCAGCGAGCCCGAGTCGTCGAGGAGCGCGCCGGCGTCGACGAGCGGGGCCAGGGACCGGGCGAGGGTGTGGGCATCGGCGGCCGCCAGCGGACCCACCTCCACCGGCGTCACGAGCGAGCCGTCGACGATGTTGCCGATGCCGCTGTGGTGGGTCTGGGGGTCCAGGACGAGGAACTTGCCGCAGACGGCTGGCAGCGCTTCCAGCGAGGGACCCACCCAGATGGTGTAGATGCCCACCTCGGGACCGGTCTCGGCGATTCGCACCAGCCGCGCCCACTCGATGGGCGCCTCCTCCTCGATGAGGACGACGACCGCGGTGCCGAAGTGGTGATCGGGTCCGGTGCGCTCGGCTGCGCCCCGGTGCGCGATCAGCTCCTCCAGCGCCGCCACCAGCGTGGACGCGGCTTGGCCGTTCGACGCCAGGTGGGCGACGGGGACCGGCGAGTACTCCGAATCGGTGTGGGGCACCCACTTGAGCCACGACCAGTCCACCAGGCGGGCGGCGGGGAGGACTGCGGCGACGGCCACCTCGGCCGGGGAGTGGAGGGCCACCAGCTGGGCCAGGACCCCACGGGCCGAGTCCCGGCACGCTGGGTCGGGACCAGCTACTCCGATGGCCCGGCACTCCGACAGGGGGCCGACCACCGGCACGCGGTCCACGGTGGCGAACCGCTCGGTCACCTCCACCAGCTCGGACCACAGCTCGGGTGTGGTCTGGCGGCCGAAGCTCACATCGATCTCGCTCCGGCTGGGCTGGGCGCCGAGCCCGAGCCGAACGTCGAGGAACGACGGGCGATCGGGGCGCCGAGCCCACAGGAGGCCGCTGCGGTACCAGGCCGCGGCCACCGTCTCCGACGTCGACGGATGCTCGTGGGCCCGGGCCACCCGCTCGGCCTCGAAGGCGCGTTGCATCTGGACCACGAGGTCGGCCAGCGACGCCCGGAACATCCGGCTGGCCTCCTCGAACTGCTTGGCACCGGCGTGGCGGTTCTCGAACCACGAGGCGATCATCATGAGCGGACTCATGGCCACGAAGGCGATGGAGGCCACGCTCCCGGTGACCAGGAACAGGACGCCGCCCATCAGGACCGGCATGATCATCATGGCGACCGGGAACCGCTGGGGCTGGGGCGGCTGGGGCGGTTCGGGGGCCTTGAGCTTGACCCCGGGATAGACCGGGTCGAGCCACGGCGATCGGTTGAAGGCCACTCCACCGGCGGTCGCGTGGTCGCCGCCGCCGTGAACGCGGCTGATCACGACGGTGGAGTCGCCCAGCGTGACCTCGTCGTCGGGGCCCACCACCACTCGACTCACGACCTCGCCCGCCACCACGAGCCCATTGGAGGACTGCGTGTCGATCACTTCGACCACATCGCCCACCACGATCCGGGCGTGGTGCTTCGAGACGAGCGGGTCACGCAGCTGGACCGCGTTGTCGCGCTCCCGCCCGACGTTCGAGGAGCCACCCGGTAGGTCGAAGGTGGCCCCGGCATCGGGACCGGCGATGACGCGGACGGTCGCGGCCAGCTGCTGGGGAGCGGCAGCGGCCGCCGCTGCGGAGTCGGTCAGCACGACTACGTCACCGGACCGCAGACCGCTCTCGGAGAGCGGCGTGGTCGGGCGCAGCACCTCAGAGCGGTCGGCCCGGCGGACGGCCAGCGTGTGGTCGCCGCTCGCGGGTCCAGTCGGGTTGCGCCGAGCGACCCACTCGGCCAAGGAGGCGACCGGCGTGTGGGCCTCGGCATCGACGACCAGATCGGTCGTCTTTCCGGCTCCCTCTTCCAGCGTGAGCTTCAACTTCATGCGTCGACACGCTCTCGTCGTCGGGCCACGTCGGTGATCCGACCGGCGGCATCGGGCAGGCGACCCCGCGGCCCCTCGGGTGGCGCGGCGCCGGTGACCCGGTCCTCCGCACGTCGAGCGGCGCGCTCGGCACGACGATTGGCCACCAGGGACGCCGGGTTGAGCCGAGCCTTCGCCCGCGCAAAGCGGCCGAGCCCTTCGAAGAGCACCTCGCCGGAGGCATCGACAGCGTCCCAGTAGAAGGTCACGTCGTCCTCGATGGGCGGCTCCGGTCCGAAGGTGGCCAGGTCGGCCATGTCGGCGGCGGCCCGGGCGTGGTCGCTGCCCAACAGGCGTGCCGCCTCCCGCCGTGTGGCAATGCGCGGTAGCGGCCGACCCACGTCGATCGCCAGGTCCGTCAGCTCGAGCCACCCGCCAACGACACGCTGCCGGGTCGATCCCGTGGTCCGGCGGCGCTCGCGACGACGGCGCTTCAACAGGATGACGCCACCCACGAATCCACCGATCACCAACAGGGGTGAGCCGATCCCCACCAGGTACTTCATCACGGTCGGGTCGATGAGCGGACTGTCGTCGTCGGGCTTCTTCCGCCCGACGCTGTCGTCGGCAGCCACCTCCTCGGCGGGCGGCGTGGTGACCGGCGGAGGCGGCGGCTGCGACGCGTCCTCGGGCTTCGGCCTCGGCGACGGCGTCTTGACGTTGGGCTTCTTGTCACGATCCGGCGTGGCGCGGAGGCGCACCCAACCGGAGCCGGCAACGTTGACCTCCACCCAGGCCGACACGTCGGACCCCTTCACCTCCACCCGGTTGCCACCGCACCCGAACTCGCAGAACCCCATGACCACCCGGCTGGGCACCCCGAGGTGCCGCGAGATCAGCGCCAGCATCGAGGCGTACTGCTCGCCGTTACCGAAGGCTACCGCCTTCTCGATGTAGTCCTTGGCCAACCGTCGCATGCGGTGGAGGCTGTGGCCCGGGTCCGACTTCTGCTGGTCGCCGTGACCATCGCTGAAGGCGAACCCAACCGCCTCGTCGGTGGTCGTGAACAGGTCCGAGACCGATCGGATGCGGTCGTAGCCGGCAGCGAGCGCCGCCGTGCCGTCGGCCGGCGTGGTGAGCGCCTCGGCCATGCTCTCGACGTCCTCACCGAGTTCCACCACCTCTCCCGTCGCGGCGCTGCCGGGGCCCTGCCCGACCAGCTCCTGGTCGCCCGGGGGTTCAGTGACCACCGCTGTGATGGTCACGACGTCGCCCCGCCCGAGGCGCGCCGGGACAGCGCCGGTATTCGTCGTGCGGTTGAAGCGCAGCCCGTCGGCCAGCTCGGCCCGACGCGGGCCCTCGAAGCGGATGCCCGCCACGTCACCCAGGTCGGGGACCCAGATGTCGTCGTAGGCGCCGATTTCGATGCGGACCTGCTGCTTCGGCCCGACAGCAGCGACGGGCATGGTCTCGCCCACCCGCTCGAAGACGCCAGAGGCGTCGGCCGCGGCGTTGGGGCCACCGGCCACGTTCCACACCACGCCGTCGTACTGATCCAGCACAGCGAGGCGGATCGGACGGAGGCGGTCCTCCTTCGGCAGGCCGGTCACCGTGAACAGCACCTCGTCGGCGAGCCCTCGATCGGACTCGGCCTTGGTATCGGTGTAGCGCCGGTAGCCCGCCAGCGGGCTGGGGTAGGTGCGCGGATCGAACGGCGGATCCGCCTGGTCGCGGAGCACGTACCGGTTGTTCGAGCCCGCTCCGGGCAGGTGGGAACCGGCCACCGTCGCCACGAGGGCAGCGAGCCCGAGCATCAGGGCCCCGCCAACGGCTCGGGTGCGGCCGGCCACCGAGGCAGCCGAGGCCCGGCTGCCCCGACGACGCACGGAGATCCACGCCGTCACCACCACGGCGAAGGCCGCTCCCTGGAGCAGCAGGCTCGCCGGCTCGGCAAGGCCGAACAGGATACTGGTGACCACCAGCCCGACCAGGGGCGCTACCGCGCGGACGACGCCGTCGGTTCGACGAGCGGCGGTGGTGGCGAGCAGCACCGCCATGAACGTGGAGATGAACGGCACCGCCAACGCCTCGCCCGCGTCGCCGATGGGCGGGAGGGTGGTGAGCACCTCGGCCCAGCCCCGTATGACGCCGGTGGCGGCCGAGCGGACGGTGTCCAGGTTGGGGATCACCCCGGCGATCGACTCCTTCCGGAAGACGACGCCGCTGAGCAGGAAATAGGTGACCACCGCAGCGGACGCCAGCGTGAGGGCGTCCCACCGGAAGCGCCACCCGAGCAGTGCCACTATCAGGCCGGCAACGAGCGCAGTCGCGCCCACCACCAACCAGACAGTGCCGCCGAACACGGGCCGGAAGCCAACCAGCCCGCAAGCGGCGGCCGCCACCACAGCGACGACATCGATGAGGACGGCGGGACGGCTCGAATCGGTGGTTCCGATGCCGGCGACGGTCCGCTCGCCGGCGAGAGGGCTCGGGACGGCGGTCATGACTGGGACACCTTCCACATCAGGTGGGGGAACTCCTCGAGCGAGGCCACGTCGAGCACGGTGGCCGAACCGATCGGACGGATGGCGGTGGCGCCCTCGACATCCGCACGGATCACGAACAGGCGGGTGGACGGGCCGAAGCGGTTGGCCGCGGCCCGGCAGTCGGACAGCGAGACGGTGGACCCGCACACCAGCGCCACGATGCTCACCCCCGCGGCCGTACGGCTGACCATCGCGGCCTGCGCGATGAGGTCACGACCGCGGCGATCCAACTCGACGCCGGCCAGGCTGTCGAGCAGGTGGCGTCCGTCGAGGCTTCCCAGCGGTCCCAGGCCGGAGGTGAGCGTTACGTCCTGCTCGTCGCGGAGGGCGCGGGTACCGAGCGACCCGGCGATCGACACGGCCAGCTCGAACTCGTCAGCGTCCCGATAGCTGCGGGGCTGGGTGTCGAGGAGGACGGCGAGGTGCGACCGGCGCGTGTCGACGAACTGGCGGATCATCAGCGTGCCGATCCGCGCGGTGGTCTTCCAATGGACGAACCGGCGGTCATCACCCGGCCGGTACTCGCGCAGCGTGTGGAACGCCACGTCGCTGTTGGACAGGTCGGCGGTGGGCTGGCCCTCGAGGTCGCGCAGGAACCCCGCCCCGAGGTTGTCGAGTCGGGCGATCCGGGGGTGGACGTAGAGGGGGATGGCGTCGGTGAGCCACACGGCTCGGCGGAACAGCCCCAGGGGGTCGCCGCGCACCGACGTGGCGGGGCCGACGGTGATCACCTGGCGGCGCGAGGTGGGGAGGACGAACTCCTCGGTGTGCGAGCCCTCGGCGGCGAGCCCCGGGATGTCGAAGACGGCCTGGTTGCGCCCGACGGGGAGCTCCACCCGCAGGGCGACGAGACGACGACCACCGGCGTTGGTGACCACGAGCGAGCCGCCCGACGGCTCACCGACTGTCACCCGCTGGGGGTCGACCACCAGGTCGATCGCGATCTCGCTGCGTCCCCACAGGAACAGCAGCGCGACCAACAGGACGACCGCGCCGGTGGCGGCGATCCACATGCCCTCGAGCCAACCCAGTTGCCAGCCCACGAACCATCCCGCCACGCTGAGGCCCGCGACGAGCCACGCGGTGGCCGTGACCACCTCGGTCCGTCGGCGGAACGCCACCCAGCGGTCGAGCACGGACCGGCGGAGCCGGTCGATCCTGTCGTTCATCTGCGTGTCCGTCCGTCGTCGTCGAGTCTCAGGCCGCGCTCGCCACCGGCGGGGTCACGTCGTTAAGGACCCGCGAGACGATCGACGGCACAGTGACTCCCGAGAACTCGGCTTCGGGCTCGAGGATGAGTCGGTGGCACAGCACCGGAAGCGCCAAGTCCTTGACGTCGTCGGGGATCACAAAGGTGCGCCCGGCTGCCGCGGCCCACGTCTTGGCGGCACGGACGAAGGCGAGGCAGCCTCGCGGAGAGAGGCCGAGCTTGGTCTCGGGCGCCCGCCTGGTCTCCTCGGCGATCTGACTCACGTAGCCCAGCACCGCCGGGTCGACATGCACCGTGGCCGCCAGCTGCGCCATCTCGGTGACCGCCTTGGGGGCGATGAGGGGCTGCACGGCCTCGGCCCGGTTGCGTGTTGCCGCCTCCGCCAGGAGGCGGACCGTGGACTCGTGGTCGGGGTAGCCGATGGCAGTCTTCATGAGGAAGCGATCCAGCTGGGCCTCGGGAAGCCGGTAGGTGCCGGCCTGCTCGATGGGGTTCTGCGTGGCGATGACCATGAACGGCGGGCCTACCGGGTAGGCGACGCCGTCGTGGGTCACCCGGCCCTCCTCCATGACCTCGAGCAGTGCCGACTGTGTCTTGGGGGAAGCGCGATTGATCTCGTCGGCGAGGAGGATCGTGCTGAACACCGGACCCCGGTGGAACTCGAACTCGTGGGTCCGCTGGTTGAGGATGGTGGTGCCGGTCACGTCGGAGGGCAAGAGGTCGGGTGTGAACTGGATGCGCCCGTGGCTGCCCTGCACTGTGTTGGCGATGGCCTTGGCCAGCATGGTCTTGCCAGTGCCGGGGACGTCCTCGAGGAGGATGTGGCCCTCCGACAGCAAGCAGGTGAGGGCCATCCGCACCACCTGCGGCTTGCCGATGATCGCCTGCTCGACGTTCGCCGCCAGCTGCTCGAACGTTTCGCCAAACCATTGCGCCTGATCGTTGTTCACTTTGTCTCCATCTTCCGGGTTGCGGGTTCTCTGCTCCGTCTCACTTCAGTCCCATCTCACTGGCGGCGAGCCGACCGCGTCAGCACGGCGGTACCGGGACCACCTCGGCGTAGTCCGACGCTGGCGAGAAACCGGTCCGCCCCGCCCACGGGAAGCGGTACCAGCGGTTGCCCACCATCGAACCGAGCGCGATCCCGTTCACCCAGCACAACGACGGCTCGGCCAGGGTTCCACCCGCCGGGAACGTGGAGTACGCCGGCCGAGAGGTCCACTGGTCGTCGAACACGTTGCTGGCGATCCCGAAGGACTGCCGGATCGTCGGGACGGGACATGCCGGCGCGGCCCCACTCGCGCTCTGGACCGGACCGGTGAGCCCTCTGCTGATCGCACGAGCAGCGATGCTGTGGGACGTGGCGCACCCGGTGTTCCGGTCCGTCGAACCAGCAACCCCGACGCGCTGCCATCCGCCGCCGTCGATGCTGATCTCGACCGCCTCGACCGGTGCACCGTTGCCGGAGCCGCTCCCGTTCCAGGACAAGCCGATGTTGTTGCCGCCCGTGTGGCCGGCGCTGACTGACGGTGCGCTGGGTGGGCCGTAGGGGACGACTGGTGCCGACGACGCGCTGGCGGGCGAGCAGTAGGCCGGGTTGGTGCCCTGGTTGCAGGCTTGGACCGTGAAGGTGTAGGTCCGACCGTTGGTGAGGCCGCCGAGGCCGGTGCCGGGACCGTTGATGGTGCGGGTCCCGGTGCCGGCGCCGCCGTCGGGGCTCGACACCTGGACCAGGTAGTTGTCGATGGGGTCACCGTTGGCGTTGGGCGGCGTGAAGTTGAGCGTGGCCGTGTCGTTGGTCCCACTCACCGTCGCGCTCACACCCGTGACCACCTCGGGACGAGTGAAACTGGCGACACCCACCGACGCCTGGGACGCCGGCCCCTCGCCGGCCTTGTTGGTCGCGAACACCTGGAACGTGTAGGTGTACCCCTTCGGCGTGGCGACCTGCTGGGTGATCGAGGCGCGGCGATCTGCCCGCACCAACACGTCGGCAATGGCGGGCGCCCCGGAGGAGCCCGTCGTCCTGATGCGGTAGTCGCAGCAGTCGTCATCGCGGGTGTTGTGGACCGGTCGAGTCCAGGTGACCTCGATCAGCTCACCCAGCGGGTTGTCCACCCGCGTGGCTGTAGGGCGGGCCACCGCGTTGGGCTTGGTCGCAGGGAACATTTCGGCCGAAGGTGGGGAGAGATCGCTCCACCCATCGCTCCCTTGCACGCCGACGGAGTTGTTCCGGGCCTGGACTTGGACGGTGTAGTTCACCCCGTTCCTGAGCCCGGTCAGCTTGGTGGAGGTGACGGACGGGCCGAGCGTGCGTTCGGCCACAACGCCGTCGGGAGGCGAGACGACGAGCCGGTAGTTCTCGACGGGGCTGCCGTCGTTGCGCCATTGGGGGGAGCCGACTGCGGGCCACGAAACGAGCAGCTCTCCTCCTGCCAAGGAGGTGTTGTAGGTGAGCTGTGGGCCGACGGTGGGCCGGTCGGGCCGAGTGTCGGGCCGCACCTCTGTCGATGCCGGGCTGGGGTCGGACCAGCCTTCGCCGAAGCCGTTGTAGGCGCGGACCGTGAAGCGGTACTCCACGTTGTTGCGGACGTTGTCGGCATCGGTGAGGCGGAGCTGTGTCTCAGCCCCTGACGTCTCCTTCTTGACCGAGCCGTCTTGGGAGGACACCTCGTACTTGGTGATGGCCTGGCCGCGGGCGTCGGGTGGGTCCCACTTCAACACGACGTACTTCGAGCCGAACTCGGCAGGTGTGGGTGCGGCAGGCGCTTTGGGCCGATCCTTGACCGTGATCCGGATGGCGCCGGTCACCTTGCGATCGTCGTCGCCCAGCTTGTCGTTGACCACGTAGACGAGATCGGCGGTGCCGACGAACTCAGCCGAAGGCGTGAAGCGGACCTTGGTGTCATCGTTGGTGATGGACCCGAGGTTGGGGGCAACCGTAGCGTCGACCACCTTGAGTGGGCCGACCTTGGGGTCGACGACGTCGTTGGCCAAGACGTCGATCTCGATCTCCTTGCCCGACTGGGCCTCACGCTCGTCGAGGGTGGCGGTGGCCTTGGCCCGGGTGGAGGCCACGATCCGCACCGGGATCTGACCCTGGATTTCGGCTTCACCGTCGCTGACGGTCACGGTCAGCTGGAGACTGCCGCCCTTCTTGAGACCGTCGCCGGCCGACAATGTGAGGGTGGACCCGTCGAGTGAGGCATCGAGCCCGCCGGTGGCGCCGCTCAGGTTCGAGAACACGAGTTCGTCGCCCGGATCGGGGTCAGTGGCGAACCCGGCGATGTCGTACTTAGTGGGATCGTCGCCGACCGCCACTTCGACGGGGTTGGGCGCGAAGCTCGGCGCCGTATTGGCCTGGCCGGTGACGGTGACCGGCACCGTGATCGTGACCCGGTTGCCGACGGTCGAGTCGGCGCCGTCGGTCACCTGGAACGACACCGTCGACTCGCCCACCGCGCCCTCACCCGGCGTGAGCCGGAACGCGGTGGGTGAGATGGCCTGACCGGTGCCGCGGGGGAAGGAGATGTCGACCGAACCGAGCCGGACCCCCTGGCGTTCGGGGTCGGTGGCGTAATCGCCCACCTCGACGTCGACCGTCTTGCCGAGCTCGACCGCGATGGGGGGGCCGTCCTTCGCCACTGGCGGCAGGTCGGTGCCCTCACCCCTGGCTGCAGGGACCCGCAGCACTGCCGTGGCCGACAGCTCGTCGGGATCGGTGATCGTGTAGGTGATGATCTGGGGCTTAGCACCCAGGGTGACCTTCACCTTGCCGCCGCTCACCGATGCCGTGGTGAACCGGTCGGGCACCGAGACCGTGAGGTCGTCGACGGTGCCGTCGGGATCGTCGTCGTTGACCAGCACCGCACAGGTGACGGCCGCAGCACCAACCTCCTCGCAGGCATCAGGGTCGTCGTCGTTGGCGACCGGCGGCACCGCAGGCGCGTCCGCCGTGACAGTCACGCTGAGGGTGCCCGTGGCCGGGGCCCGCCCATCGGTGATCACGTAGTTGAAGTTGGCCGTCGCCCCCTCGGGGCCGCGCGCGACGACCTTGTCGCCCTTCACCTCCGCGGTGACGCCGGAATCCTCGCTCCACGACGCCACCGACACGAGCTCGATCGGATCGCGGTCGTCGTCGTAGTCGTTGGCGAGCACCGCCACCGGCACTGCACGGTCGGGGCGGATCTTCACCGTGTCGGCCACCGCGACCGGCGGCTGGTTCTCGGCCCGCGGCGCGATCCCCACCCGCACCGTCGCCGTGCCCGCCGCACCACGGCTGTCAGTAGCGATGTAGGTGAACGTGTCGGTGCCCACCGCACCATCAGCGGGCGTGTACACAAAACAGGTGCAGCCGGCATCAAGCTCGGCACTCCCCTTCGCCGCCGGGTTCGGCGGACCCAACGACAGGGTCACCGAGTCGCCGTCGGGGTCGATCCCCACGATCGGCACCCGGATCTCCACCGGGTTCGTGGCCAAGGTCCGCGCCTCGAGGCTGCGCGGCACCGGCGCCCCGTTGCGGTCGTCATCAGCGACCACCGTCACCCGCACCAAGCCCGAGTCGGCAGCGCCGACCTCGTCGGTCGCCGAGTAGTTGATCGACACCGACGTCGGCTCCGGACCGGCCACGAACCGGACCGCGACACCATCGCTGAACACCTCACCCGGCGCCGACGCTCCCGGCGACAAGTTGAACGCGAGTTCCGGCTTCGCGTCGACCGACGCCTTCAGGGCGTTGCCCTCCGGGTCGCTGTCGTTGGCCAACACCGGAACGGTCACCACATCACCCGCCCGGACGATCGCCACGTCGTCACGAGCCACCGGCGGCTGGTTCAGCTGACCACCCGCCAACGTCTGCACCACCAACTGGCCCTCCACCGGCTCCCCACCATCGGAAACCAGATACGTGACCGTCGCCGGCGCGGCGAGCGCCGACGCCGCCGACACCCGCACCGCCCGCTGCTCCAACAACTGCACCGTCAGACCAGCACCCGACGGCGGCTCCACCGACTGCACCACCAACACGTCGAAGTCCGGATCGGTGTCGTTGGCCAACAGGTCCACCACCGTCGTCCCACCCGCCGGGACCGTCACCACATCCCGCACCGCCACCGGCGGCCGGTTCTCCGGACTCGGATCCGACACATCGACCCGCACCCAACCCTGAGCCTGCTCCGCCCCGGCGACCACCGTGTACTTGAAGCGATAGCTACCGGCCACCTCCGCAGTGAACGTCACCGTCCCCGACTGCGACTCGGGGATCGCCGTGGTCCGCTCCGGCACCTCGTCCACCGCAGCCAAACGCAACGGCTCGGTCCCCGACGAGGCGTCATTGACCAACGGCTCAATCGTGATCGGCGTCCCCACCAAACCCACCGCATGATCGTTGCGGGCCACCGGCGGCAAGCTGTCGACAACCTGGACCCGCAACGTCCCCGACGCCACCCCGAACCCATCGGACACATCCAGCGCCACATCGGTGGCACCGCTCGTCGTCCCATCATCGGAGAACACAACGGTGCCATCCGGCTGCGAACGCACCGAACCACCCGCCGTGGGACGCGCCCCGGTGAGCACCAACGGGTCGCCATCAGGATCGACGAACGACGACAACACGTTATAGGTCACCGACTGGCCCTTCGCCACCGTCACCTTCGCCACCTCCTGCTGCTGCGGCACGAGGTTCTCCTCGCCCGCAGCACGCACCACCACCGACGCCTTCGCCGCCACCGGATCCGAACGACCATCGGTCACCCAATAGGTGAACGTCACCGGCCCCGCGTGATCCTCGGTCGAGGTGAACTGCACCGCATGACCCCGATCCACCGGCACCACCTCAGCCACCGGCGGCGCCACATCAGCCACCTTCGTGACCGTCAACACATCACAGTTGCCGTCATCGTCGTTCGCCAACACCGGCAGGATCGTCGCCGTCAACGGTCGCGCCCCGAACTGCGCCTCGCCCACATCATCGACCGGCTTCGGCAGCGCGTTCTCCCCATCAGGCGCACAAACGTCCTCACCCGCGCCCTTCTCGTCCTTGTCCTCCTCCTGCTGCTCATCATCAGGGTCAGGGTTCGGCTCCGGCCACTCGTTCACGGTCACAAACTCGTCATCCACCCGCACCAACGACCGGCCGTCCACCGGGAAGTTCAACGCCACATGCGGCCCGTTCACCCGAAACACCATCTCGGCCCCGACGGGCACATCCGGCTCGACCCGCTGGGGCGCCGACGACCCGCACCGAAGGGCAAGCACCAACTTCGAGTCGACATCACCCCCCCACGCCGCCCACGCACACCCCCGCACCAACACCGGACGGATCGGCGCCGCGCCACCCTCCTCCAACACCCACGACGGGTCACCGTCCCCCAACGGCACCGCCACCACACCCCGATCCGTGGCCACCAACACCCGAGACCCCGTCGCCGGCCCCGCCTGGAGCCGACCCACCGAACCGAACGACGACAGATCCACTACCCGATCCGCCACCTGCAACTTCAAGGCCACCGGATCGAACACCACCGGCACCGACCCCACCACCACCAACTCCAGCGGGGACGCACCGTCAGCGGCAGCCGTCGAATCGAGCAGCAACTTGCGCGACACCGGACCCTCACCCGCACCCGCGATACGACGAACCCGACCCTTCACAACATCGACCCCGACAACCGAACCGGTCGGCCCGACCGCCACCACCGCACCCGCACCCAGCTCCGCTGTCGGACCGCCCTTATCACCAGCCTCGTCATCCCCAGCGGCCAGATCGGCGGCACCCTTCACCGCCCGGATCGAACCAACACTGTCAAACGGAGCCACCCACACCGACCCCGTCCCCAAGTCGGTCACCGCGACCTGACCGCCACCCAACCCCACCGACGACGACGCCGGCAACGCCACATCCGACTTCGGGTCGGCCTCCGCCGTGGCCACGTCCACGACCCGCAACGCCACACCCGGATCGACCACCGCCACCCGACGCCCATCCTGCACCACATCCAACGCCCTCGAAACCTTCGCCGTCACCTCGATCTTCTGCGTCTGCATGTTCAAACGACCCACCTGGCTCGTGCCGCGGTTCGTCACCCACACGCCGGCCTCATTCAGATCGACCTTCGCCGAACGAAACCCCTCCGCCGCGAACGCCGCCACCACCAACACCACCAACACCCCCAACACACCACCCGACCGCCACGACACCCGCCGACCACCCACCACACCCGAACGACCCAAAACACCGGACACGGCACGGAACCGTGCGGCCACCCCACTACGCACTGCTCCCACCTCCCACGACAACTCCCTCAACCACGGCAATCACCCTCTCGCGACCCCATCAGCTACCTCACCGGGTCGCACCTCGCCGGTCGGACGGATCACGACGGTCCTGTGCCACCCTAGAAACAGCGCATGCCCTGCAGAATGGGGAATACTCCCCTTCCCCCAAACCCTTCACCGCACCTCGACCCGGACGAGCACCTCGCCCAGCCGGATCATCGCGCCTCCGCTCAGGGGGGCCCGCTCACCCGGCACCACCACCCGTTCACCAGTCAGGTCGATGATCCTGGTCCCGTTGGTGGAGTGGCGATCCAGCACCCAGGCGCCTCGATCGTCCACGCCGAACTCGGCGTGGGTCTTCGAGACGCTCTGATCTGAGACCGGCACGAGGCGAGCGGATCCGTCGCCGTCGACGACCGCTGGGTTGCGGCCGACCACGACGCGACTCCCCATCTCGATGGGGGGCTCGCCCTCGATGTGGATCACCCACTGGCCAGAGGGCGAGGTCTGCCCCGATGTCGAAGGCGAGCTACGCGAAACCATGCGCGTGGACTCGTCGGCCCGAACGGGCGAGGGCAGCGGCGCCTGTGGTTCATTGGGCCTCGCAGCGATACCCGGGCCGGCGGCCCACGGCGTTCCCGACCCCGGAGGGGCGGACACCGCCCCCGATGCGCCACCAAGCAGCCACGGACTCGGCGCGGCCGACTGCGGGACGCCGACTGCGGCGGGTGCCAGCACGGATGCCGGGACGTTGGACGGCAACCCCGCCGGCGGCGGCGCGAGCCGGGCGTCCGGCAGCTTCCGGAGCGCGGCCAGCACGGACTTCTCGACCCGGCCGTGCAGACGCAGGCGGACACCGGCGTGGTCGTCGTCGATGGCGCACGTGAACGTCTCGGTGGCGCGCACCAGCAGGAAACACAATCCCACCCCGGTGATCCCCAGCACCGCGGCCGCGGCGAGCGCCCAGTTGGGCCGGAACGTGCGGGTGAACGTCATCCGGTCGAGCGAAGCCGACGACGTCCGGTACCCAGAGTCCGCGTCCATCAGCTCGAGGATCGCCTGGTTCAACGCCGACGGCGCGGCCCACCGAACCGGATGCGCCTCATCGACGACCAGTCCCCGGCGCGCCATCAGACCCCGCTCCGCGTACGCGACACGGCCGAGCGCTCACCCTCCACGACTGCCCTCCATCTGTTCCGTCCGCCAACGTCCACCACGGAGTTTGCGAACTGTGGTCGCAGATCCTCTCACGGCGCGAACGGCCGCGTCCAGTTGTACCTGCGCCTGACTCGCACTTATCTCGGGGTGGCAGGTTTCTCGTCGAGCGAAGCGAGATCGGCCGGGGTGACGAGGCCCACCGAGACGGCGTACTCCACCAGCCGAGCACGGCGGTTCGACGCGAGCTTCCCGGGCTCCCCGTGGAGGCCGCGGACCCCGGCCCGGTCGAGCTTGTCGCAGACGTTGTCGAGCTTGCGGTTGAACTTGGTCACCAGCCACCCCAACCGGCGCGCCGCGTCGGCCGACGACGGGATGGCCGCATTCCCGCGACCCTCCTGGCGCAGCAACGGCTCGGCCAGCGCCACGATCAAGAGCTTCTGCTCCGGCGTGAGGGGGATCTGGCCGATCGTCTCGGTGATCGACGACGGCTCGCCCCGCACCACCTCGTGCGAACCGGCGAAGGGCCCGCCCTCCACCGTTACAGTGAGCTCGTAGGTGGTGGGCCCCGCGGTGAAGCGGACGTGGGTCGCCTCGAACACGATGGGCAGGCGGGCGCCGGGTGCCACCCAGGCCTGTACGCGACTGGCCTCGTCGACCACGGTGGCCGACAGCCGTGAGCCGAGGTTTGTCAGCCAGCACAGCCCGTCCTTCACCGACACCTCAAGGAAGCGGCGGTGGAGGAACGGGTTGTCGTCCACCACCAGGTCGGCGTCGCGCCCCAGGACGACCGGACCGTCCTCGGTGACGTCGTGCACCTCACCGCAGAAATCCACCGAGACCTTCACGCGCCCTCCGTCGCTCGAACGACGTCCGAGAGCCGGTCGTCCCCGGTGCGGCTCGCCACGTCCAGGCAGAACCCGGACCCTGGGGCGACCCCGGCCACCTCGACGAACGCGTCGGAAGTGTCGACCGGCGTGGGATCGGCCCCGTCGCACCGTTGGTAACGGAACCCCACCACCGTCGGATCGTCCGGCTTCGTCCACTCCACTCGGACGACAGCATCCGTGCGCGTCACCACGATTCCGCTGACCTCGGGCACGGGCACCGGACCGAGAGCCGTCGTGGCGCCGCCATCGCATCCGTCGAGCTCCTCGCACGGCTCCTTCCCTCGCGGCGTCGTGCCGTCGCCGGCCCCCACGGCGTAGATGAGGACGCCGATCACGACCAAGGCCGCGGCGATGAGTACCGGAGCCATCCAGCGACGCCGTTGCGAGGCATCCTCGGTTCCGGCACGGCCCGGTCGAGCCGTGCCGTACGAGCGTGGGGGCGCGGGCGGGGGGGGCGCTGCCCCCGCCCCGCCCGGGGGGCCCCGACCCCCCCCCTTTCCCGGGGGCCCCTGCGGCCCCCCGCCGATGACCCCGGTCCCGGCCGCGGTGGCGCCCCCACCGGGCCGTTTTTTGCGGGTGCGGTCGTCGGGAGCCTCGGAGCGGATCACCCGCACCGAGCGGGCGAGCGTGGCGTCGGCGTCGATCGCCTGGGTCTGCTCGGAGTGGCCCGAGCCGTCGGCGCCGGTAAGCGGACCGGAATCGCCCGCCCGTCGACCGCGACTCGTGCGCTCTGCGACCTCGAGCCGGGTCTGGGACAGCCTCAGCTCGGATTCGACGGCTTGGAGGGCTCGGCCGAAAGACTCTGCCGACCCGGGCCGTTCGGAGGGCTCTTTGGCCAGGGCCCACCGCAGCAGCGAGTCGAGTGAGGTGGGAACGTCGGAGCGCGGGATCGCCGGCGGCGCCGCCGAGACGGTGCGGGCGGTCAGCGCCCGATCAGAGTTGTCACCGCGAGGCTCGACGAAGGGGGCGTGGCCGGCCAAGAGCGTGAACAGCGTCGCAGCGAGCGCGTAGACATCGCTGCGGGTATCAGGCATCCGATCCTCGAGCACCTCGGGTGGTGCCCACGGGAGCGACACCGCCTTCTGGTGGGCATCGTCGCCGTGGCGGGCTGCGATGCCGAAGTCGGTCAGGCCCGGTCGACCCAGATCGTTGGTCAGGATGTTGGCGGGCTTCACATCGCGGTGGAGCAGCCCGTTCTGGTGGGCGAACTCCAGTGCACCCGCCATCTGCACACCGACCGACAGCACCTCGGCCACGTCGAGGGGACCGTCGCGGAGGAGATCCGAGTAGGTCGGCCCACCGAAGAAGGGCATCACCAGGTAGCGGAGTCCGCCGGCCGTCAGGTCGGTCTTGAAGACGTCGACGATGGCCGAATGCACCGACACCGACGCCATGGCCCGCGCCTCGGCATCGCTGGTGTCTTCTGTGAGGACCTTAACGGCCACCTGCCGACCCAGGTCGTCGCGGTATTCGAACACCTCGGAGTAGCCGCCGCTGCCGATGTGGCCGACATACTCGTACCCGTCGATCTCGGGCGGCGGGACCTTCACCCGGGCCATCACGCCACCTCGAAGCGGAGGGTGACCGCCTCAGCCAGCACGATCTCGCTCCCCGGGAGCACAACGGTGGGGACACCGGGCCGGAGCAGCTCCGGGTTCCGACCCGGAGCGTGGAGCACCGTGCCGTTCTGGGAGCCCCGGTCGACCACGCTGGCGGTCCAGCCCGACACCTGGATCACGCAGTGGGTGCGAGAGAGGTGCTTGTCCTCGGCCAAGCTCACCAGGCGGGGGAGCTCGCCCTCGAAGGTCACGTCCGAGCCGGGGTTGCGACCGATGAGCACCGTGCGATCGACCGCGACGCGCTCGCCGTCGGGCAGGACCAGCACCCCCACCTCGACCCGCTCGACCAGTTCGGTACCGCCCAGCACCGCTACCCCGCACACCCGACACACGCCGGTATGCGGCGGATTGAGATGGTCGTTCGGGCATCGGCTCGCCGGCACACTCCCGCCGGCTGCCGCCTGTTCGGCGGCAGCGCCTCCACCCAACGCCATCTCGGCCCGGATTGAGGCGAGCGAACGGGTGTGGCCGTCGTGGTCGCCCAGTTGGCCGGCGTCTCCTACAGCAACGTCTGCGGGGGCACCGCCGGGGACGCCGGTGATGGGCGGAGTCCCCGCCGGCAGTGGCGTCACCACTGGGACCAGCGCACCGCCCGGCGAACCGGGCGACGCCGCTTCGCTCACACGAACCGCTGCCTGCTCCACCGTGCGGAGCCGCGTGTGCGAGAAGAGGTGGTCGTAGTCGTGCTCGGACCGACCGTCGGCTGTAGCGACGGCCTGGTCGTCGTCGCCCGGGCCAGGAGCGGCGGCCTCCGTCTCGTCCGTTCCGGCCTTGCCAGCCGCCCCCGGCTCGTCTGTCCGCTCCTCGGGAGACCACGTCGCGGCGCCGTCGTCGTCGTCGTCGGTTCGGTCGAACCACGTCTCGATGCGCGTCACCTCGTTGGCCTGCGCCCCATCGCCGATGCCCGCGGGCTCGGACCCGACCCCCGTCGACGCCTCGGTCTCAGCCTCGGCTTCGGTCTCAGCCTCAGCCTCGGCCTCGGTCCGGTCCTCGGCCTCATCGGCAGTCCGGTCCTCGACCCCGTCGACCGCCTCCGGTTCCTCCCCCCCCTCGGGTTCCGGCGCCACTACGGGGTGGACCGCGGCATCGATCGCCGATGCACCTCGGGCGCCCACGTCGTTCCCCGCGTCGACCGCAGCGGACTCCGCCTCGGCCGACCGTTCCGACCCAAGATCGAGCGGGACGGGAGACGCTGTCGAGGCCGGGGCCGTGCCGTCCAGCGCCGCCACGTCGATCCAGGTCACCGAGCTGGCCTCGACGACCCCCCAACCGATCCACGCGCCGGCCTCGTGCACCTCCGGCCCCCGACCCAACGAGACGGTGCCCACCTCGGCGAACTCGCGTTCGCGCCACGTGCGGAACCCGGTGGCATCGAAGCGTTCGACCCCCGTGGCCGACGCGACTGCCACCTCGATGGCCCCACGAACCACGGCGACGGCACCGTCCTGGCCCTGCACGACCAGGGCGAAGTCGGGCAGCGATCGCAATGGCACGCCCACGAGGACGTCGAGGACGTCGTCGAGACGGGCCTCGCCGGAGAGGGCCAGCCGACCCAGCGCCAACGACAGGTCACAGGCGACCGGCCCGTCGACCAAGGCGACGAAGGACCGACTGACGACCACCGACCGCGATCCCTCGCCGAACAGCGCCACACGACTCACCATTCAGGCACCTCGATCACGCGCTCCGGCCCGCTGTCATCACCATCGGGCTGCTGGGGCTCGTCGCGTCCCGATTCCACCCTGACGCCATCGGGGACCGCCATGATCGCCACCGCGGGCGACGGATCATCGACCTCATCGACCTCGTCCACAGCGTCCGGCCGGTGTTCGACCTCCGAGGCCACCGGCTCCGAGGTCGCGTCGGCGACTTCGTCGTCGGCCAACGGGCTGGTGTCCTCATTGACCTCGCGCTCACCGCCAGCCGATGACCCGTCCCCCAGCACATCGATCACCACGGCCGTGAGGTTGTCACGGGCATCTCCCCGCAGCACCGCATCGCACACGACCTGAGCCACCTCGTCCGGTCCGCCAGCCCGGGAAAGCAGAACCCGCAACTGCTCGTCGGCAAGCTCTCCGTGGACGCCGTCGGAGCAGAGCAGGAACCGATCGCCTTCCCGGACGTCGAGGTACGCGAAGTCGGCGACTATGGCTTCGGAAATGCCCATGGCCCGGGTGACCACGTTCCGCTCGGGGTGCGTTCGGGCCTCGCTGGCGGTGATCGACCCTGCCGCCACCATCTCCTGGACCAACGAATGGTCCGTGGTGATCTGCTCGAGGACACCGGAGGCGAGTCGGTACAGGCGCGAGTCGCCGACGTTCACCGCCACCCATCGCTCCGCCCCAGCTGCGCCTACCAGCACCAACGCCACCAGCGTGGTCCCCATGGCGCGCTCGGAGCGGGCGTGGGCAGCCGCCCGGCGCACGGCCGAGTTGGCGTCGAAGACCGCTCGCTCGACCACCTCGGTCTCGACGGCATCCCGACCCACGAGCGAGATGAACGCATCGGTCACCAGAGCGCTGGCGACATCACCGCAATCGTGGCCGCCCATGCCATCGGCCACCAGGAAGACCGGCGGCTCCGCCAGGAACTGATCCTCGTTCACCGAGCGCACCTTGCCCACATGTGTGATGCCCGCCCACGCCAGTGCTCCCATCGACCCAACCTCCAGACGAAAGATCATGCCAGAGGCATACGGGTCCCTCCACCGTCGGTGGCGACGGCGCCGCACGCAGCCGGAACGAACAGCCTGGCCGAAGCGGCCTCGCCCCGACATGGGGAGCACTCCCCCGGAACGTCGTCGTCCCTCCGCCGTCACCGCCCGCCAGCCCTCGGCGTCGACCGGACCCACCCAGAAGCAACTCGAGCGCGCCCTCCAAGCTCTGCGAGCACCCTTTGCCGACCGGCTCGCCCCGCCGTGCCAGCTCCGAGGCGGCCGCTCTCCGGAATGCGCGCTGGCCCACCTCGAGAACGGCGAATCCCCAGATCCCCCAGCGTCATGCCATTCAGCCGTGTTCTTGGCCAAGTTCTTCGTCGACCAGAGTGCTCGACCCGAGACGCACGACAACCAGCATGTCGGGTTCGGTCTCCACTGGTTGAGGGTTGTGAGTGCAGCGGGCAGTCTGCCCGTTCACGCTCCGACCAGTGGAGACCCAACCCTCAACCTCGAGGTGTTGCCGTCACCACTTGAACTCGCCCCCTCACGGGGAACGCCACCCCTGAGTTCCACGTGAGCCGCTGACGGCATGGGATCGGCCTACTCGCCGAAACCTGGGTTTGAGAACTCCGACACCTTGAAGTCGGCGAATCCGACGCGGTCGATGGTGACTTGCAGCAGGAAGCCTCCTGGAGTCGTGATCAAGCACGTATGGCCCTCCAGACCAGGGGACCAGTCGCAGCCGACGGGGTCTGCGGCGACCGGCAAGTCGCTGGCGATGTTGGTAGCGATGTCCGATGAGAGGTTTGAGCCCACTAAGACCTGGAACGCAGCTGCGTCCTGACCGTTGATGGCCCCGACGAGACGCAGCAATGTCGACGCGTAGTCCACGATCGTCGTGTCGGTGCGGGACAGGGCTGATCCGTCCCACAAGAAGCTCTCGGTGACGTCACTATTGTGCAGAGTCTGCGCGTGATCGTCGAAAGCGCTCACCTCCGCAGTCCGGACGCCACCGGCTATTCGCAGCGAGTCGACGAGAACTGGCCAGCCAGAGTCGGCCCCCACCCACGTCGAGAGTTCTCGGCACACGGTCTGACGCCAACACCACGTCCACATTTGTCGTCCAGAGGTTGCCGGCATCAGGTTCGCAGCCGAACCCGAGCACGGCGTCGTCGATCCCGTCGCCGTCCACGTCTCCGATCTCGATGGGGCCGAGACCAGAGAGCGAATAGCTAACCCTGATTCTTCATGGGGTTGAGATGGGTCGAAGTCTCTGAGACGCGACAAGTGC
>OEIV010000341.1_pt1 | contig 27259 bp, 29 predicted proteins | sample 1539231 | NCBI WGS metagenome assembly OEIV01 (sample SAMN03794762, study PRJEB22550) | activated sludge metagenome | feature: wastewater treatment plant; material: activated sludge; isolation source: Wastewater treatment plant of a petroleum refinery complex | place: Argentina: Buenos Aires ... | reverse complement strand
ATGACGAGTAGCGATTTAATCGGATTGATCAACAAGAATGCACAGCTACAAGAAGTGCCGGTTATTATTAAAGCCGATGTTCAAGGATCGCTTACATCTATTACCGATAGCCTGCGTCTGCTTGAAAATGAAGAGCTGAAGATGCATGTTATAGGCTCAGGAGTGGGAAGTATTTCTGAAAGTGATGTACAGATGGCTGCCACAAGTAAGGCGTTGATTTACGGATTTAACGTACCAACTCAAACAACAGTTAAAAAGCTGGCAGAACGTGAAAAAGTATCAATACGCGAATTCGAGGTGATCTACGAACTGCTTGATGATGCCAAGTCTGTACTTAGCGCTTTGCTAACACCAGAAATTAAAGAAACCGAACTCGGGAAGCTTATTATACGTGGCGTATTTAGAACCACAAAAGATGAAATTATTTGTGGTGGCGAAGTGACAAAAGGTAAAGTTGAACCTGGTTCGAAGGCGCGTGTTGTTCGAGACAAGGAACTGCTTGGTGAGGTTGAAGTTACTAAAGTACAGCGCCAGCAAGCAGAGGCAAAAGAAGTCTTTGAAGGTGAAATGTGTGGGCTTTCGCTTAAACTCACCAAGAAGATTGTGCTTGAAGAAGGCGATAAAAGCTACTGTTTTCGTCATCCCGGCGGAGGCTGGGATCCAGTCTACGTACTCTGGCTTGTCATCCTGAACTTGATTCAGGACCCAGTATAATAAAAGCAATTTCTCTTTTTTCATCACTTTTGTCAGCAAAAGTAATACAAAACTGCCACCTAGGTTCAAAAAGCACGATGGTCGCCAGAAGCTTTTCTTCTCTGTCATCTGCGGAACTCGCGCCATTTCATTTCGCTCAGACATCCTCGATCAGCAGGGAAGAAAAGCTTCTTACTCTCTCGGTTTTTGAGTAGGTGGTGAAATTGACTCGCTACGGCTCGGATAAACAGTAACAAGAATAGGGTACTTGTTGGGTTTCTAGCCCTGCGTTGCGAGGATTATTAAACAGATGTACAATAGTGTCATAAATAGGAAATATTATGATACGAATTGACGACAGTTTGCTCGAAGAAATTGGTTTGATGGCACTACCAGAAGAAGACCGTAGACAGCTTTTGAAGCAAATTTACGAAACTCTTGAAATGCGCGTGGGCATGCGTCTTGCTGAGCGAATGAACGATCAGCAGTTAGATGAATTTGAACGATTTATTGATGGCGATATGGCGTACGTAGAAGATTACTTGAATCAGCGTAAACCAGGCTGGCAACAAAGTGAACAATACATGAAGGAATATCAGGCAGCACAGCAAAGTGCACAACGCGCTGGTTCACCGGTCAATGAAGCTGCGGTACGGTCGCAGTTTGGTGCTCTAACCTGGCTAGAAACCAACTTCCCAGACTACAAGCAGGTTGTGGCAACTGAGCTCGATAAACTGAAGTTAGAAATCAAACAAGATTCCGAAAAGATCATGCAAGCAGCACAGCCTGATGCAGTAAATTCAGGTCAACATGCACAAGCTCCGCAGGCATTGCCCCATAACGAAAACGTAGTACAGGGTGCATTCGCTCCACAACAGCCAGATCAATACGACCAAAATCAACAGCCACCGATGGCCGCCTAACGAAGACGTAAGAATCAAGACGCAGGGAGCATGATTGGGAACAAGAGGTATTACAACTTACCTCAGCTGTTATTCCAGACTACGCCGGAATAATTCTGTTTACAGTTCAGATCCGTAGCCGGCGAGAAAAGATTCAGCGGACATTGCGTTTTTTCCAGCTGGCTTCAAGGCTTCAATAATCAAAGAGCCTTTTCTGGTATAGATGCCAATTTTTTTATCTTCAGTTTTGTATGCTTTTCCGATTGGACCACTGGAATTTGCGTCGACTATTGCGTGCAGAATGACCACATCTTTACCTGCAAGGGACGTACGTGATTTTGGCCACTGAATGAAGGCACGTATTTCTCTTTCAAGTTGAACGGCCGGTTTGTTGAAGTCTAAAATGCCATCTTCTTTGGTTAACTTTCTCGAATAGGTTGCGCGATCTGGATGTGGCTGACTTCGTGGTTTTAGTGTGCCGGAAAGGTAGGGCGGAATATGCCCTGCAAGTAGGTCGTTACTGAGACGGATGAGCTGTCTAGTTAGTTCGTGCGCGTCGGTTGCAGGGGCGATGTGTAGAGTTTTTTGCGTTAGTAGTTTGCCAGTATCCATTCCGGCATCAATCAGCATTAGGCTAACGCCGGTTTTTTGTTGACCACTTAAAATTGAAAAAGTTATTGGGTCGGCGCCACGCCACTCGGGGAGTAGAGAAAAATGGCTATTAATAATGCCGAACTGAAAGTAGTCTATAACTTGTTGCGAAACAATAATGCCAAAATCAATTAATATACCAAGTTGGCTAGTAAATTGATGTTTAGTAAGCAACTGCTCGAGCTCTTTTTTATTTGTAACAGTGTAGAGCGGAACTTCTAAAGAGGTGACGGCCATTTCGCTGGCGGTGGTTGGCTTTGTTACAATCGCTTCGATTGCAAAGTTTTCTTCAAGTAGTCGCAAGCTGTCTGCTGCAACTGGTCCGCTACCGAAAAAAACTACCGAAGGTTTATTGATGTTCACTTGCTCTCCTTGGTTGTCATTCTCAGCTTGACTGAGAATCTAGTAATTTGATTTTATGGATTCCTGCCTTCGCAGGAATGACGATTTACAGTTCTTGTTTCATACCTAATATATCATGCCTCTAATTCCATAGTATGGAATTATTTTTTATATCTTTTTCATAATCGAGTGGTTCTAAGCCACCCTCCGGCATTAGTCGGTAAAAGGCATCTTTCTTTTCTTTAATGTGATCAATAATTACCACGCCCTGGGTGTGATCGATTTCGTGCTGCAGAATTCTTGCGAGGTAATCATGGGCGGTAACTCGGAATTCCTGTCCGTCAATATTGAGTGCTTTAACTTTGACACTTTGGTGACGGGGGATTTTGCCGTAAACATCTGGCACGCTGAGGCAGCCTTCAAAATCCTCTTCAATTGGACCAAAGCATTTTACAATTTCTGGATTAATAAATGCGGTAAAACTTTGATCTTCGGTATCTTCAAAATTATTGCGAACAATAAAAACCCGGTAGAGTTTGTTTACCTGAATTGCGGCAAGTCCTACTGCGGCTTCGTGGTCACGCGTGTTCTCCCAGTCAATAGTCGCAGCTATCATATCGGCAATTAGTTTTTTTACGTCGTCAGTTATTACGCCTATGCGAACAGATTTTTTGCGTAAATTTGGTTCGGGCAACGTTACAATGTTGTCTTTGGTCATGCTCATTTAAAAACAATTATAACAGATGTGTAGCAACTAGAGTAGGTTAATGGGGTCGAGCGTAAAATGCCATCGAGCAGGTAGAGACTCTGCGATTTTTACAAGCACTGGGCGATGCGAGCAACTCACGATCAATTGTTGATAGTAGAGCTTGCCACGATGTTCGTGAAATGCCGGTGATGGACCCCGAACAAGAACCGAAGCGTGTACAGATTTAATGTTCTTCGCAAGTTGGGCGGCAGCAACTTCGGCAGCCTTGGCACTGGCATAGCCGGTAGTGAGCTGGAGTAAAAATGTATGCGGAGGCATGTGTTCGCTGCGCCGTTCTGCTAGTTCGTATTTATAAAAACCTGCATAATCTTGCGAACATGCAAACTTAATTGCAGGATTGTCGGGGTTGAGCGTTTGAATAATAACTCGACTGGCGTTTCCAGTTCGACCAGCACGTCCAATTACCTGTGTGGTTAGCTGGAACGATCTTTCACTGCTAGAGAAATCTGGAATAAAGAGCTCAGAGTCTGCCTGAACAATACCTACAGTATTAAGGTGTGGTAGATCTAGACCTTTGGTAATTCCCTGAGTGCCAATTATAATTTGAATCTTATTGTCATACAGTTCTTGATAGCGGTGGTGTAGTTGTTCTTTTAGTGGGGTGTCGCCGTCAAAGCGGGCAACTTCGGTCTCGGGAAAGAGTTTTCTTACCTCAGCTTCAATTCGTTTACTACCAAAGCCCTTAAAATCTATGTCTGTACTTTTGCACTCTGGGCAAGTCTGAGGCAAGTTTTCTGAGCGACCACAGGTATGACACCGAAGCTCGGCATGGTCGTGATGAAGTCGGAATGGAATGTGGCAGTTAGGGCACTCAGCAACCCAACCGCAGTTGCCACATAGGCTCATTCTGGCAGTACCACGGCGGTTGTGAAATAGTAAAATTTGTTCACTTTGCGCAATAGATTTATTCATAGCTTCGAGCAGTTTTTTACTGAACAATGGATGTGTTCCAAAAGCATCTCGTTCTCGCATATCTACAATTTCTACAGAGGTGTCTCTTTTGTTGGTAGGCGTGGTCATGGTTAGAATTGGCGTCTTGGTAGCCTTGGCCATAAAGTAATCTGCCACAAGTGGAGTTGCGCTACCGAGTACTAATTTTGCGCCAACCAGCTCGGCAAGTTTACGGGCAACGCGAAGCGCGGAATATTTTGGCTGCGAGTCTTGGCAGTAGCTTGGTTCGTGGCATTCATCAATTACAATAAGCCCGATATTCGCGAGTGGCGAAAATAGGCTTGAACGTGGCCCAACAATAACCCACGGTTCGGTTGTGTCCTTAAGACGCAGCCAATTTTTATGCCGATCTGCCTCAGTCAGACCAGAATGCATCACCATGACGTGGTCGTGTAATTGTTCGAATTCGGCGGCAAGTTGCGGGGTTAGAGAAATCTCTGGAACCAAAATTAGCACGCTCTCATTCTGTATAAGCGAGAGTTTAGCGAGTTCTTGGTAAACTCTGGTTTTACCTGAGCCAGTAACACCGCGTAGTAGGTGTGTGATGGCGGTTGAGCTGCTTATTGTAGCAACGGCCTCTTCTTGTTCGCTAGAAAGTTTATGTTCAAATGCTGATCGGGTAACTTTTGTAGGCACATCAGTTTTTGGTCGCCGTTTTTTCTCAAGACCTTTTGGGAGCATAGCTTGTAGTGTCACAGCTAGGCGAGTGGCATAGTAATCGCTCATCCATTCACCAAGACGAAGCAAATGAGCTGGTACGACTTCGTTAAAAACGGTCGTAATTGCCTTGGTTGCAAAAGGTGGTTTCTTCGTCTGGCTAATTACTATTCCTTGTTTAGAGCGACTACCAAACGGAACCATCACTACTGAGCCAATTGGAATAGTTTCGCTATGTTCGTAAGTAAGCAAATCTTCTTTACCACCAATTACCCCGATCGGACACACCAAGTAGTACATACTTAAAGTATCGGGTAACAAGTCGCAAGTATCAAGTGCCATACGTTCTGTAGTAGACTATAACTATGTATTTTGCATCTCGAGCAGAGGCCGGTAAGCAATTAGCGAAGGAACTTTCAAAGTATCGCTTTGAAGATACCGTAGCTGTAGCTTTAACTGAAGGTGGAGTTGTGGTGGGCGCGCAAATTGCCGCCGAGCTTCATTGTCCGCTCATGTTTTTGCTTATGAGAGATATCACCCTTCCTGGTGAAATCAGTGCTCTGGGCGTTGTGGATCAAAATGGTGGTTTTACCTATAACGATATGTTCTCAGCAGGTGAACTTGAAGGGATGACGAGTGAATTCCACGGCTTTATAGAACAAGAAAAGATGGCTAAGCATCACGACATCAACCATCTTCTCGGTGATGGCGGCTTGCTTGACCCGGCAATTATTCTAGATCGTAATGTCATATTGGTGGCAGATGGTTTAATAAGCGGCACTTCACTCTTGGCAGCCATGAGTTTTTTGAAGCCGATACGTTCTAAAAAAGTAATAATTGCCTCGGCATTTGCTTCTGTTTCGGCGGTGGATAAAATGCATTTATTGGGTGATGAACTACACGTGCTTTCAGTTTACGACGGCACGTTCGAACTCGACCATTATTTTGAAACAAACGATGTGCCTTCCCAAGACGATATTATTACAACCCTCAACAATGCAATCTTAAAATGGAAATAGTCCACATTGTCTAAAAGACAATGACAGGCGTGTTATAATTACTATGTAATGCTAGATACATTTATTACATCACGAGTGAGGCGGAAGATAATCATTGTGTACGCAAAGTACCCAGATTTTAAGACGCATGTTCGTGGCCTTGCAAAACTGATTCGTGAAGACCCGGGTAATATTCAGCGTGAGCTGAAAAAACTAGAAAAGATTGGTTTTTTGATTTCCGAAAAACGTGGCAACAGTAAGGTGTATCATACAAACAAACAGTTTATTTTATTCAAAGAACTTCAAAGCATTGTTTTAAAAACGCAGCGCGCCCAAAGTAAGTAGATAGTAGCAAATAGCAAATAGATCTCAGTTCTTAGTGTCGTTAAGATACTGTCATACTCGGCTCGACCTGACGGTCTGGCTTAGATTCTGGTTTTTCTAACGTAGGCTACGTAGGACGGACAGACTTTTTTACTAGAACTGGTGTAGCTTAGGGCTGAATTGCTTTATAAATTCAGTAACATTTGGAAATAGCTCTTCTTTCATTGCCTCATCTGGGCTGAAAAAGCGTAATTCCTGACATTCTTCGGATGGTGTAAAGTCTAAGCTTTCGAGTTCAATGCCGTAGATAACATTGGCAATCTGGGTTCCGTTGGCTTTTTGAGACGTAACAAAATAAATCGGATGGGGCGATGCCCGGGTTATGCTCAAGCCAGTTTCTTCACGTATCTCACGTTCTAGACAGGTCAAAGCGTCTTCGTTTGGTTCAATTCCACCGCCCAGTAGCTCCCATTTGCCATTATCTTCTTTAGTGAGTAAAAACTTTCCGTTCTCGTTTATCACTACTCCTTTAATACTAATTCGGTACATTTTTTTATCTATCATACAAAGAAGTATATCAGGGTTGTACATCGGCTACATCTGTAGTAGAATGTTTTGGTATGATTCAAGTAACTAGAAAAGACAACAAAGAAGGTATCGAAAACCTTATTCGCCGATTTAACCGCAAGGTTGCATCTGCTGGCGTTATTGCAACTGTGAAGAATAACGAATTTTTCACAAAACCAATGAGCAAGCGCGACCGTCGCGAAAAGGCAATTATTCGAAAAGCTCGCAAATCTGAAAAGATGAAGCGCATCCGTCTAGGACAGAAGTAATGCTCGAAGACCAACTCGCCAAAGACCTCAAGACATCAATGCTTGCGGGTGATTCTGCGCGTACCGAAACCTTGAAGATGCTCAAAAGCGCTTTACTTTATAAAGCCGTTGAATTAGGAGTGAGAGATACAGGTCTGAGCGAAGAGCAGGTAATTGACGTGCTTTCAAAAGAATCAAAAAAGCGGGCTGAAGCTGCACAGATGTACGAAAAAGCAGGCCGGGCAGAACAGGCTAAGGCTGAAAAATTTGAACAAGAAATAATTTCCCAGTATCTGCCAAAACAGGCCTCCGATGAAGAAATTATTACCGCTATTGACCAGGCTATTGCAAAAATGGGTGATGTTTCTATGCAGCAAATGGGCCAGGTGATTGGAGCGGTAAAAGCTCAACTCGGACAAACCGCCGACGGTTCTCGGGTTGCAACTCTAGTGAAAGAAAAGTTATCATAAAGGCATGATAATATTCTTTGGCCCAGCTGGTGCTGGTAAAAGCGTACAGGGTCAGATTCTAGCGGCAAGATTTGGGTGGCGCTGGCTTTCAGCCGGGCAGCTGCTTCGAGATACCAAAGATCCAGAACTTCTAGAAGAAATGCGTAGCGGCGGTCTTGCTGGCGTTGAAAAAGTGAACGACATAATGGGTGAGGCGCTTCGTCGTGCTAAAGAAATCGATAAAGTAATTCTTGACGGTTTCCCACGCCAACTTGAACAGGCTGAGTGGTTGATTGCACAGTTGCCTGAACATAACCGAGATATCGACCTAGTTGCGGTGCTTGAAGTGCCACGCTCAGAAATAGAAAAACGCCTCAAGCTAAGGGGCAGAATTGATGATACCCCAGAAGCAATTGAAGAGCGACTCAACATTTATAGAAAAGAAATATACCCAATACTAACGTACTTTACCAACAATAAAGTGAAGATCACTCATATTGAAGGCACTGGTACGGTTGGTCAGGTTCACGACCGTGTGGTTGCCGAACTTGAAACGCTTGGACTCACAACATAGGCCCAGCCAAGCGGTACGCTATAATAAATTGAAGAACGAAGTATAAAACCCATGTTTACAAAAGTGAAATCAGAACAAGAAATTAATGACATGCGCATATCTGGCCAGATGCTTGCCAGTGTTTTGCAGTTTTTGAAACCACGTGTTCAGGTTGGAATAACTACTAAACAGCTTGCAGATGAAGCCGCTCGTGAACTGAAAAAACTTGGCGGTAAACCAGCATTTTTAGGTTACGGGGGCTTTCCAGACGTTATCTGTATATCGCTTAATGAAGAAGTGGTCCACGGAATACCCGGAAAAGAAGTTATTGCAGACGGTGACCTCGTTAGCCTAGATTTTGGAGTTAGCTATAACGGAATGATCACAGACGCGGCAATTACTGTAGTTGCTGGCAAATCTAGTGGTACAAAACGAAAGCTCCTTAAAGGAACTGAAGAAGCTCTGCTGGCCGGTATTGCCGTTGTAAAAGACGGTGTCAGAACAGGTGATATTGGTGCAGCGGTAGAAAAAGTCATGACTCAGTATGGCTTTGGCATCGTGCGGGACTTAGTTGGTCATGGAGTTGGTCATGAGGTTCACGAAGAGCCCGATGTGCCAAATTACGGGATTGCCGGAACTGGAAAAAAGCTGGCAAAGGGCATGACGATCGCCATTGAGCCAATGAGCACACTCGGCTCAGAACGGGTTGTTATGGATTCTGATGGCTGGACCATTAAAACCTACGACAATTCTTTAAGTGCTCATTTCGAACACACAATTCTCATACTAGAAGATTCTGCTGAAATTCTTACCCTAAAATAACCACTCACAACAGTTGGTAGTAATTGACAAATAATACTACTTATGCTAAAGTTTGTTTATGACAAAAGAACAAACACCACACGAAAATGTATCAAAAATTAATCCTGAAACAACGCAAGAAATTGCATATGCAGCCGGAGTTGATATGGCTTGGTCTGCTAATCAAATGCGTGATCATGAAATAAAGCTTGAAGGTGAGATAGACGAAAATGAGAAAACAGTTCTACAGTGGGAAGACGCAAATATTGCCAGCGAAGATCTTGCTGATGCAGCAGGAATGGCATTCGGCCCAAATAAAGAAGGTGACCCAACAGTTGATCGATCATATGACAGTGTAGATTTAAGTGAATTTAACGACGAAGATCTACCGTTAGAAGAAGTAAAGTAAGTTGTTGGGCTAATCGACAGTTCCTGTTTTGCTGTAGTGAAACATTAGTGTGTAGCATGTTGCGAAAAACAAGGCACAAGCGGTATACTTGGTGCTATGCAAGAACATCAACAAGCCGCGGTGGGCATTGATATAGGCACCACAACAGTTCGGTGTGTCATTGGCCTAGTTAAACCAGAAGATCAAACAGTTAGTTTGATAGGGGTGGGCGAAGCTCATAATAGTGGATTCAGAAAAGGTTCAGTCGTCAATATTACAGAGACTGCGAATGCCTTAGACCAAGCGATTGCTAACGCCGAGCGTATGGCTGGCGTGCAAATAAGTAGTGCAACAGTCAACATTAATGGTACGCACATAAAAGGCGTTGATTCAAAAGGCGTCGTGGCAATTTCTGGTAGCGAAATTACAGAAGAAGATCTATTCCGTGCTGAAGATGCTGCAACCGTTTTACAATTACCGCAGCATCACGAAATTTTAAGCGTCTTCCCACGTAGCTACACTGTAGATGGCCAGAGTAATATTAAAGATCCACTCGGCATGAGCGGTACTCGGCTAGAAGTGGATGCGCACGTGGTAACAATTTCAGCACCAGCACTCAAAAACCTAGAAAAGGTTGTTGAGACAACGCAAACTCGTATTAATAGAGTGAGTGTTTCTAGTTTGGGTGCAGCCCAAGCAACTATTGCGCGTGAGCAGCGCGAAAATGGGGTTGCAGTGCTTGATATTGGCGCAGCCACAACAAACATGATTGTAATTGAAGATGGTGATGTGCAGCAGGTGAGTGTTATACCAATTGGTGGCACACATATAACGAACGATCTAGCTATTGGTCTTCGAACAGATCTAAAAGTTGCAGAAGCGGTAAAACGCAACTACAAGTATCTTTCACAGCTGAGCAAAACACGACCAAAACACGTTAAGGTGGTAGTTGCTGGCAAGGAACACATATTCCCGACAAAAGACATAGAACTTGTTATTACAGCACGACTCGCGGAATTATTTGAATCTGTCGACAAAGAACTTACCAAGATTCAGCGTTCCAAAAAACTTCCTGGAGGGGCGACGCTTACGGGAGGTACGGCACAGCTTCCTGGTATTGATGAAATTGCCCGTGAAGAGTTGGCACTTTCAGCGCGAGTTGCGGTTCCTCAGGGAATTGGTGGCTTGAAAGAAAAAGTTGCCCGCCCAGAATATTCTGCCGCTGTAGGTTTGATGTTGCTAGATGTACATAAAGACGAAGATAGTGTTTACGGCGGACGTGGAATCGGTGGCCGACTTCAACATGGTGCTGATCAGGCAAAATCTTTCTTAAAGCAAATCACTAGTCGCTTCGGTTTTTAAACTGGTGAGTAGTGGTTGGTGTATAGTGTTTGTTTCATGTCATCCTGAACTTGTTTCAGGATCCAGGTAATGTTTTCATTAGATCCTGAATCGAGTTCAGGATGACAACCGGAGTGTGGTCACCGGGCCATTTAGGCATTCTGCGTTAATTGAGAAATGTAAAATGCAAAATGTACAAATGAAAAATGGAGTTTTGAGCACATTTATGTACTGGCTCGTACACCAAAAGTGTTCGGGTCCACCTCTGTGGATATTCTTAATATTGCCTAGAATTGATTTTATTACAGTAAGCAGTATATACTGAGTACTATAAATAAGTGGGGGAAAACACGTGCCTGAAATAAAACCTGCCGAGATACAAGCGTTTGCATCTATTAAAGTAGTGGGCGTGGGTGGTGCTGGTGGATCAGCTGTGAACCGTATGGTTGACGCTGGTCTGAAAGGTGTGCAGTTTGTTGCTGTTAATACCGACGCGCAAGCCCTGTACCATTCAAGAGCAGCCCTTAAGATACATATTGGAAAAGATGCCACTCGTGGGCTTGGAGCTGGTGCAGACCCATCTGTCGGACAGCAAGCAGCCGAAGAATCAGAAGCTGAAATCAAGGAAGCACTTGCTGGATCAGACATGATCTTCATTACTCTTGGTGCTGGCGGCGGTACTGGTAGCGGTGCAGCTCACATTGTCGCCAAACTGGCTCGAGAGATGGAGATTCTCACAGTTGGTGTGGCAACAAAGCCCTTTGCGTTTGAAGGCGAAAAACGTCGTAAAAACGCCGAGTTTGCAATTGAAAATCTTACTAAGTATGTAGATACACTTATTACAATACCGAACGATCGACTTCTGCAGACAATCGACAGAAACACTCCTTTAGTAGAAGCCTTTACGGTGGCAGATGATGTACTTCGGCAAGGTGTCCAGGGGATTTCAGATCTTATTACAGAACATGGTTTAATCAACCTCGACTTTGCTGATGTTAAATCAGTAATGAGCCACGCCGGTTCAGCTCTGATGGGTATTGGTCATGGTAGCGGTGAAAACCGTGCTGTTATTGCCGCTCAGCAAGCAATTGAATCTCCGCTACTGGAAGTATCTATCGACGGTGCTCGTGGCGTGGTATTCAACATCACCGGTGGTAATGATCTTTCTATGCACGAAGTTAATGAAGCGGCTGAAGTTATTACTGCAGCAGTTTCACCTGATGCCAACATCATCTTTGGTGCAACCATTAAGCCAGAGATGCAAGATCGGCTTGAAATTACGGTTATTGCTACCGGGTTCGACGCGGCTTACTTTGCAAAGCGTGGTGCACCAGGAGCTACTTCAGTAGAAGATGACGATGACGAAGCGGAAACGGGTCTTTCGCATTCACTTGGCGAAGTAGAAGGCGACGTTGAGACCATTAACATGGACGAAGACAACACACCAGAAACAGCAGCTACACCAGCTGAAACTGAAGAACCATTCCATAAAACCGAAGATGTACCAAGCTCTAACATTTGGGCCAGTGAAGATGACGAAGAAAAGCCAAAAGAAGAAGAACACGATATTCCAGCCTTCCTGCGCCGTTTTAGACGCAAAAAAGCCACATCTGATGACGAAGAAAATTCCGAAAAAGACGCAAAATAGTATTGAAACTACACTAGCATTAGCGTTATACTAATTACGAGGTACGCTACTGCTAGGGTAACTACAGAGCACACCTAGATGAAAATATTAAAATAATAAATGTTTTTCGGAGTAGTACATGAAGTGTCCAAAGTGTCAGAGTTCAGACTCAAAAGTTGTAGAATCGCGAGATGTCGCGAGTGGTGAAAGTATTCGAAGACGTCGTGAGTGTGAATCCTGTCAGCATCGCTTTACAACATATGAACGCGTTGAGCGACCAAATCTTGTTGTTGTAAAAAAAGATGGCACTCGGGTAAGCTTTAATCGTGAAAAAATTCTTTGTGGAATCGAGAGGGCTAGTGAAAAAACTTCACTCACCGGCCCGCAACGCGAAGATATAGTTGCGCGGATTGAACGCAAGTTGTACGATTTAGGTAAGCCAGAAGTGAGGGCTGTGGACATTGGGGAAATGGTGATGAACGAACTTGCAGCAGCCGATGAGGTTGCCTATGTGCGGTTCGCTAGCGTATATCGTCATTTCACTAGTATCAAAAACTTCGAAGAAGGCTTGAGCGCGCTTAAAGCACGTAAAGACAAGTAGAGACGACCGATCCGGTTGTTGCCGTGTGTTTTCAACACAAAACAGTATTTTAAGATTTAATAAATAAGATCTTACAACTGTCGAAGACACTCGGGAGTGACTAGGTGGAGGGTGTAATGCCCGCTGACGCTCTAAACAAACAATTCGTCTGACCAGATTTCTCGATTTGAGAATGCAGGAAGGGCACAAAACAAATTAAAAACGAGGGTAATGAGGAGGGGTAGTTATGGCACAGGCAACAGTGCTCGGTATAAGGCGCTATTTTACAAAAGAAGGAACTGATCCGTACGAGATGTTTTCTTGGGTGGAGAGAGACTCCAAGATTGACAATCCAGTTACGGGTAAGATCGCGTTTGAACAAAAATCGGTGGAATTTCCAGACACCTGGAGCTTGAATGCCATTAATATTGTGAGCCAGAAATATTTTTCTGGTACACCTGGTACGAAAGACCGCGAAGCAAGTCTTAAAACACTTATTAACCGTGTTGCGGATACAATTACCCGTCATGGTGAACAAGAAGGTTATTTTGACGATAACAAGCAGGCTGAAACATTCAATGCCGAACTAAAATATATACTTACTTCACAACGTGCCGCATTTAACAGCCCTGTTTGGTTTAATATTGGCGCCAAAGAACGTTCTCAGCAAGCCAGCGCCTGCTTTATTTTGGCAGTTGATGACACAATGCCCTCAATTTTGAACTGGTATAAAGAAGAAGGCATGATTTTTAAAGGCGGATCTGGTTCAGGTTTGAATATCAGCTCTATTCGTTCTAGCTTTGAACCCCTTGGAAGAAGCGCTGGAACGTCTTCTGGTCCGATGTCATTCATGCGTGGTGCTGACAGTTCGGCTGGTGCTATTAAATCTGGCGGTAAGACACGTCGCGCTGCCAAGATGGTAATTATGAATGTTGATCACCCGGATGTTGAAGAATTTATCTGGTGTAAGGCAATTGAAGAGCGCAAAGCTCGGGTTCTACAGGAAGCAGGCTTCGATATGAGCCTAGATGGTAAAGATATCTTCTCAGTCCAATACCAAAATGCAAATAACTCGGTTCGGGTTACTGATGACTTTATGCATGCTGTTGAAAATGACGAAGACTGGAACCTGGTAGGTATCAGCGACGGTAAAGTATATAAAACAGTAAAAGCTCGCGACCTATGGCGACAAATTGCTGAAAGTGCGTGGGAATGTGCTGACCCGGGTCTACAGTTTGATACCACAATTAACCACTGGCACACTTGCCCGAATGCCGGCCGAATTAATGGCTCAAATCCATGTTCAGAATACATGCATCTTGATAACTCTGCCTGTAACCTTGCTTCAATTAACCTTCTGAAATACCTAAATGAAGACGGCACATTCGACATTGAAGCCTACAAGCAAACAATTCAAATTGTCTTCACGGCCCAAGAAATTTTGGTTGGTTATTCTGAATACCCAACTGAAAGTATCGCCAAGAATGCCCGGGCTTACCGCGAACTTGGTCTTGGCTACGCAAACCTCGGAGCACTTTTGATGGCCCAGGGGCTTCCGTACGATTCTGACGAAGGTCGTGCACAAGCTGCCGCAATTACCGCCATTATGACTGGTCAAGCCTACGCTACTAGCGCTCGTATTGCTAAGCAGGTTGGTCCATTTGCCGGCTTTAATAAAGACCGTGAAGGCATGATGAAGGTTCTTTCACAGCACCGCGACGCTGTTCGTGATATCGATGCTCGCTTGGTAGCCGAAGATCTGCTACAAGCCGCTGCAGAAGCTTGGGATGAAGCAGTTGAGCTTGGTGAGAGGTACGGTGTACGTAATTCGCAGGCTTCTGTGCTTGCCCCAACCGGTACCATCGGTTTCATGATGGACTGCGACACCACTGGTGTTGAGCCTGATTTCAGTCTTACCAAGTACAAAAAGTTGGTTGGTGGTGGAAACATGGTGATTGTGAACCAAACCGTGCCACGTGCTCTTAAGAAGCTCGGTTACACGCCAGCACAAATTGAAGACATTGCTTCATACATTCACGAAAATGCCGGTGTTGTTGGCGCTCCACATCTTTCTAAAGAACATTCTGAAGTGTTTGCCTGTGCAGTTGGCGAAAACGCCATTCACTATAACGGTCACGTTATGATGATGGGTGCTGTTCAGCCATTCATCTCTGGTGCAATTAGTAAAACTGTGAACATGCCAGTTGAATCAACTGTTGAAGATATTGAAGAACTTCACAGACTTTCATGGAAACTCGGTCTTAAGGCAGTAGCAATTTATCGTGATGGCTCTAAGGTTGCGCAACCACTTTCTTCAAAGAAAGATGACGACAAAAAGGAAGATACACTAACGGCACATGAACCACAAACGGCCGAGCAGGTAACCGAACAGTTGGTTGCAATGCAGCCACATATTCGCCGAGAAGTACCACGCGTGCGCAATGCGAAGACATTTGAATTCCGTGTTGCAGATAGCAAGGGCTTCGTTACAGTTGGTGAATATGAAGATGGTACACCGGGTGAAATGTTCCTCCGAATTGCTAAGCAAGGTTCGACGCTTGCTGGAATTATGGATGCCTTTGCGATTTCAGTCAGCCATGGCTTGCAGTACGGTGTGCCACTTAAGAGCTACGTTAAAGCGTACATCAATATGTCATTTGCGCCAGCAGGCATGACTGATGACGCCGACATCAAAACAGCCTCAAGCTTGGTAGATTACATCTTCCGTCGTTTGGCAAAGCAGTACCTGAGCCTCGACGATCAGCTTGAACTTGGTTTGGTGAGCTTAGATGATCTTGAAGCGGAAGCTATGAACAACCAGGCGAGTCTTCTAGAAACTGAGGTTAAGGCTGATTTTGCACCACAAGTTGTGAAGCCAGCAGTAGTTGCGCCACAAACAAGGCCAGCCACAACCAAGGTTACGAGCACTGAGACCGCTCCGCTGTGCTATAGCTGCGGTAATCAGACCCAGCGCGCAGGTAGCTGTTACGTCTGCATGAGCTGCGGTACTACGAGCGGCTGCTCGTAGTAGATCTTAGATCTGAGATCTTAGAACAAAAGAGGCCATTTCGGCCTCTTTTGTCGTCCCGCTTATATGGCGTCATCCCGGACTCCGATCCGGGATCCAGTATTTATAATCGCTGGCGATGCATCGTTCTCTTGCATCCAAAATCAAAATTACAACTTCTAAACCAGTGTTATACTGAATTCCATGGCTAAGCTCCTACTAATTACAGGTCCTTCTGGCGCGGGTAAAACAACAGTTTCTAAAAGTCTACTGAAACAGCTTACGGGCGAGTGGGCTTATATTAGCCAGGATGATTTACGACAGCTTGTTGTTGCAGGTTACGCATCAGCAGATGATTATGAGCATGAGTGGAGTGAGGAGGTAAGGCGCCAATGGAACGTTTCTATTCCAATTTGTGTTGATGTGGCGAAAAGATATCTTGATGTGGGCATAAATTGCATCATTGATTTTTATGCTCCTCCGAATGAATTTGAAAAATGGAAAAAAGAACTCAAGGATATTCCATATACATTAATCGTTCTACGACCTGATCTAGGCTCAACTCTAGAAAGAAATAGGAGCCGTGAGGAAAGGGCAAAATTAAAAGATAATAAAATCAGGCAGAACTACAAGGCGTTTGAAGAATGGAGTCAAACTGAAATCAGGGTAGTTGATACGAGCAAGGAAAAGGTGAGCGTCACGGTTGAAGCAATAGAAAAAATCATCTCATTAATTTGATATACTAAAAACAATGAAAATAGTTATTCTTTATAAGCCGGTGTCAGAGTTTGCAACCTCAGTTGAGGCGTATGCGCATGAATTTGAGCGCGAAACATCACACAAGCTTGAATTGATGGACATAGAAAGTAAAGAAGGCATTTCTTTGGCTACAGTTCACGATATTCTGAGAAATCCAGTAATGCTAGCCATCAGAGACGATCACAGCTTAATAGAATTATGGCCAGAACGAGATAGTTGGCCGACTATTTCTGAACTTAGCGCCTACATTCAGCGGTAGGCCGGACTGTCATTCCCGACCCGCTGTGCCCCGTGAAGAATTTTTCGGGGATCGGGAATCCAGAACACAAATGACTATAAAATAGCCCCAGGGTTTTATATTGTTCGGAGAGTATACTTGCAATTTACCCCATATTTATCTATCATAAGCATAGAAAAGCGCTCCATTTTAACGAATGTTATGGTGGATGAATGGTTATCACCCATGAATGCTGTGAGAAGAACCTTGTCATCTCGACCGAAGTGGAGAGACCTAACCAGATTTCTCGACAAGCTCGAAATGACAAATACTAGAACTCGCCGGTCCTGACCCGTAAGATCAGCAAATAAGCGCTAAAAGAATCACTTCTTTTGGAAGCCAGATGGTACCGTCTTCTGCAAAGCACAACCCTGAGTTTATCGAAGGGCCAAGCAAAACAGGGGATTCTGGCAGTCAAAAGAAGTGATTTTTGTTTTAAGAAAGGTTTCTATGTCACAGGTTTCGTATCAAAATAGACGTTTTGAAATTCAGAGAGCAACTCTGGATGACGTTACTGGTATTGGCGAGGTGCATCTTCAGGCTTGGATTGAAACGTATCCAAATGAAGAATATGGCGTGGACGAAGATTGGATAAAAAGTGAGTTTAACTTCCTGGTGCTAGATGGACAAAACGAACAAGGCAGAGATAACGGAATCCCATTTCGAACAAAAGTAATTAATAATCTAAACGAAGATACTCTATACGAAGTAGTTAAGGATGAAAACGGCAAAGTACAAGGTTTCATGCATGTTGATCGTACTGATGACATCGTAAACCTTAATGCTATCTACTTAACAAATTCACTAAAAGGTACCGGGGTTGCTCACAAACTAATGGAACATGCGGATGTGTTTACCGGCAATCTACCAATGAAGTTACAGGTTGTGGCGTACAATGATCGGGCAATTAAATTTTACGAAAAATATGGATTTAAAAAAGCTGGAATGGAAGCGGACAGGTTTCACGGTAAAATGCCAGTATTAAACATGAAACGGGAGGCACTATGAAGTTTAGAGCGGGAACACGAAGACGAGCGCTAGAGTACGAAAAAGATCTTGTGAAGAAGTGGAAAAGAGAAAAGACGTTCGAAAAATCGGTTGAAAATCGGCCGAAAGAAAAAAGCTTTGTATTTTATGACGGTCCTCCATTTATTACAGGAGTACCTCATCACGGCACTTTACTCAGTTCAATCGTAAAAGACGCCATTCCTCGCTACCAAACTATGAAGGGTAGGCGTGTTGAGCGCAGATGGGGCTGGGATTGCCACGGGTTGCCCGCAGAACGCTATACCGAGAAAAAACTTGGACTTAAATCTCGTGAAGACGTGCTAAATTTTGGTTTGGAAAAGTATATTGTTGCTTGTCGCGAAAACATGATTCAGACAGGTAACGAGTGGGAAGACACAATTGACCGTATCGGCCGTTGGGTAGAGTTTCAAGGTGCCTATAAAACCATGGATAAAGACTATATGGAAAGTATCTGGTGGGCATTCAAGACACTCTACGACAAACAGAAGATCTATGAGGGCGAGAAAGTTTTAATGTACTGTACGCTTGATGGCACGCCTCTCTCAAAAGCCGAAGTAACAATGGATTCAGGTGCGTATCAAGATGTGACCGATCCGAGCGTGTATGTAAAATTTAGACTATATGATGATGGTGACATGGCTGAAGATATTCTTGAAGGACCATCCTATGATGCGATGCCACAGGATGATTATAACCAAGAGCTTATTAGGATTAAAAACCGGCCCAGGACATATTTATTGGCATGGACTACTACCCCATGGACTCTTCCAGCAAATACTGCTCTTGCTATCAACAAGGACCTCGACTATGTAAAAGTAGAGTTCAATGACGAATACCTTATAGTTGCCAAAGAACGTGTAAATGATGTTTTCATAGATGATAAAAAACAACCCCTAAACTACAAGATCATTGAAGAGATTAAGGGTGAAGATATTCGAGACTATAACTATGAACCACTCTTTGCAGATCAAGGTCACGGGGCACATTTTGTATGGCACGCTGACTATATAAGTGCCGATGATGGTACGGGGATCGTACATATTGCACCAGCCTATGGTGAAGAGGATTTTGAGCTCGCAAAAAAACATAACATACCAGTCGTTCACACGCTAGACGAGAACGGTGTATTTACCGAAGGTGATTGGGAGGGTGAGAACGTTTGGGAAATTAATAAAACAATCGCTAAAGATTTGAAGGAACGAGGGATTGTTTGGAAGATCGACTACATACGCCACAGTTACCCGCATTGTCATCGTTGCGGAACTAAACTTATGTATCGTGCTCACCCAAGTTGGTTTATGGATATCGACGGGCAACGCGAGAAGATGCTTGAAAAGAATAGTCCAATCGAATGGTTTCCTAAGCATGTAAAAAATGGTCGTTTTTCAAAAACTGTAGAAACTGCACCAGATTGGAATATCTCTCGTGATAGATTCTGGGCTACTGCTATGCCGGTTTGGAAATCAGAGAGCGGCAAGGTAAAAGTAGTGGGTAGTTACGCCGAACTGAAAGAGCTTTCCGGCGTAGAGCTTGCTGATTATCACCGTCCATGGATTGATGAAGTTAAATTTACTATTGAAGGCGAAGAATATACTCGCATAGACAAGGTTATGGACAGCTGGTTTGAAGCTGGCTCAATGCCATTTGCGCAGTACCACTATCCGTTTGAAAACAAGGAAAAATTTGAGGCAAATTTCCCCGGTGACTTCATAGTTGAGTACATTGGCCAAGTGCGTGCTTGGTTTTATTATATGCATGCAATGAGTGTTGCGCTTTTTGGTGAGAATTCATTCAAAAACGTTATTGTAACCGGAAATGTAGCTGGAAATGATGGTCGTAAGATGAGTAAAAGCTACGGCAACTACACTGATCCAAATGAGTTAATGGACAAATTCTCGGCTGATAGCCTGCGGTTCTTATTGCTTTCAAGCCCACTACTCAACGGCGAAGATTTTGCCTTACAGGATAAAGAGGTCGGTGATGTCGCACGTAAACTTGGCATGATCTGGAACATGTATGATTTCTTCACAATGTATGCTGAAGTTGATGGCTGGGAGTATGACGGCAAACTACAGGATCCGCTTGAAAACCTATCAAATCCACTAGATATTTGGATTGTTTCTCGAATACATCAGCTTGCTCTGGAGGTGGAAAAAAATATGGATGCCTATAACATTCCTGATGCCATGAGCCCAATCTTGCCGTTTCTTGATGATGCTTCTAACTGGTTTGTACGCCGCTCACGTCGCCGATTTTGGCGACAGTCCACCGTAGCTTCAGGCGAAGGCGGAAAGAGTGAAGACGACGGTGATAAGAATGATGCCTACAAAACACTACACTATGTTTTGGTGCGTCTCGCGTATCTCTTAGCCCCATTCACGCCGTTCCTCTCAGATGAACTACACGAAAAGCTCACAGGCGATACAGAATCCATCCATCTAAAAGATTGGCTACCGGCCGGTAAGATAAACCAATTAGTCATGGACGACATGGAAAAAGTTCGTGAGTACGTAAACGAAGGTTTGGGTCTTAGGGCGAAGGCACAACTTAAGGTGCGACAACCTCTCGCCAGTATTACCGTGCCGAGCATTGGTGAGCACATAGACTTTGAACCAATTTTAATGGATGAGCTCAACGTAAAAGCGGTGAAGATTGGTAACGAAGTGATTATTGACGAAACCATCACACCCGAACTAAGGCGCGAAGGCTTAATGCGTGAAGTAATTCGTTTTGTTCAAAATGCACGAAAAGAAGCAGGGCTTAATGTTGATGATCGTATTCATCTTTCACTTAATGCCGAAGACGCAGAACTTCAGCAGGCAATAGATGAGCATTCAGAGACAATTGCAGCCGAAACCTTGGCTTCTAAAATGTCTGAAATGAAAGATGGTTTCACAGCAAATGTGAAAGTTGAAGGGTCAGCCCTAACAATCACCTTAAAGAAAAGCTAGCTATTCAAAGACACTCCTTGCAACTATTTACGTCATTAATATTTAAGTGTATACTTAATAGTAATGATTAAATCGAAAAACTACATTCTAATTGACACTAGAGAACCATTTGAATATAACCAAAGCCATGCTGATGGTGCGGTAAACATTTCTTCAATGGAATTTATGTCTGGTTCTTTGCCTCAGGCGCTGCAAGATGTACCAAAAGAAACAAAGTTAGTTCTCTATTGTCGAACTGGGCAACGTTCAAATACTTGTTCAGTGATTCTGAGACAATTTGGTTTTACAAATCTAGTAAATGGCATAAGCGAAGGGCGAGTTAATCAAATGGTACAAAACAATGAAATATAATCTTGTGAGATAGAATTTATGACTATTCCGACAGATGACGAATTTGCAGGAATCATTGGTGAAGCACTTGATTCGCTTCCTGAAAAATATACCTCAAAGCTTGAAAATGTGCTGATTACTTATGAAGACGAACCGAGCAGCGAACAGCTCACAAAACTGGGGCTTAGGTGTCACCAAAGTCTGTTTGGGTTGTACGAAGGAATCCCACTGACTCAGCGTGGTAACGGCTTTTCCGGCCAGCTCCCAGATAAAATAACTCTTTTTAAATTACCATTGTTCCATTTTGCAAATGGTGACGAGCAAAAGTTTAAAGCTCAAATAAAACATACCCTCTGGCACGAAATCGCCCATTACTTCGGCTTAAATCATGGCCGTATCCACGAACTAGAGGAGGGAAGACTAAATAATTGACATTTTATACAAAGTGTGATAGCATATTTATATTAAGTACAAAAACAAAGAAAGTAAGTTGATTTGGTCATGAATAGTACAGAACAGTTTCATCAAAGAGTTAACGAAGGACTGCACACAGTAAGTGCAGAAGCAGGTTTAGGCGGTGATTTACACGGTTCTGCTGCAAGTAACCAGTTTTCTGGAGACACTCTTTTGAGGGTTACTATCCAAGACAGAGGCAAAGTGGTATCAACCAATGCTGAACTATCAGTCCCAACACACGAGTCCGGTAACTTTCAAAAACAGCAGGGCGCAAGACTCACGCAACGCACAAAAAATGGCGCCGTAGAAAGTACAGAGGCTGTTGCAAAGACTGCTCTAGGTGAATACTATGCAGCCGATGATTCCCCTACTACTGTTCGAAGAGAAGGGTATGGTCAAGTGGAACTTAGGAATCCCCGAGCAAAGGTATTGGTTGCAGCGTTGGCCGAAAAAGTAATCGGCAATGCTCAAGAAGCCATGACAGAACCGCCAACATTAAAGATTCAAAAAAAAGTAGTTCCAAGCAATACTGACAATAAGCCGCAAACTCGCAGAAGACGCTCCATGTCTATTTGGAGCTAGGTATGAATTACTACCCTTTACAGGAGTAGTTTAATCTGATAGACTTATTTATATTGTTTCCTAAAAACCCCACTAAAGGACAGTAAGAAGAATGAAGAAAGCAGTAATTGTATCTGGCGGTCACCAATTTATTGTGACTGAAAAAGAAAAGCTCTCAGTTGAGCTAGTTGGTGATGAAAAGACTCTTAAGTTTGAGCCACTTATGATCATTGACGGCGAAAAAATACAGGTTGGACAGCCTGTTGTAAAAGGCGCAGTTGTTGAAGCTAAGGTTTTAGAAGAATCTGTAAAAGACGACAAGGTGATTGCAATTCGTTACAAATCGAAGAAACGCGTTAATAAGAAACGCGGACATCGACAACAGCACAGTATTATTGAGATTACTAAAATCAGCTAGTGCTAGTTAGATAGCAGATAACAGCTAGAAAAAAGAAACGAGCCGAAAGGCTCGTTTTCGTCATCCCAGCACTCAATCAAGTTGAGCATAAACTCCGGCTGGGATCTATTCAAAATAAACTCAACAAGAATAAAAATTCTGATTCAGACCTTGCCTCATAGATTCCTGCCTCACCACGATAGAGGAAGTTATGACTTTAGTAAAGTAAGGTGTAGACGCCGCGTGACTCTGCTTGACAAAACATCTTTTGTGTGATAATATAAAATTATGTCAGAAAAACCAAAAAGATCAGACCAGCAACACGTGAACCATACTGAAGTTGATGATCCAGTTACTAATATATATGTCCGTAGGCACAGTCAATACGATGGCAGCTTCCCAGAGGCTGGCTGGGGCAAAGCAACCGATCAAGAGAAAGAACAATTAGGCCACTTAACCGCCGAAGGTGTTGAAAACGCCGGACGTGTTGCTCGTGAGCTTGTAGAAAAGAGGCTTGATGAAGCCGGAAATAATGTTGATTTTCTGGTCGTGGCAAGCCCCACCCACTGGCTTGGAGATGAAAGTCTCGGCCAGCGAGCTATTGAAACCGCAAAAATCTATTCAGCAGAAATTAAGATTCAACTAGAGGAAAGAGGCTTGTCTCAAGACCAACTTCTTAACACGGTCCATAGCCAATCCCTTCAGCATGAAGTTGGAGACGTCAGGGTGACCCGCAAAATGGTTGAAGCTCAAATATTTGACGACCCAGTCGCACTTGAACAAGTCGTAGACGGCTTACGTGAAAAATACGGTGGTCAAGGAGAAGAATTCTGGGACGCTTGGTATAACGGTGACGATAACGAAGCACTAGTATCCGTGGGGGCAGAAACTGCAGGCGAAGCAGTGGAACGTGCCGATAAACAAATACGTATACTTACCAGATATGGAAAAATGTACAATAAACAAACGGGCCGTAATCTCGAAATTATTGTTCTAACGCATCACGAAGTCCTTCAGCCATACGCCCTTCACAAACTAGGTATCTCAACTCAAGACTTTAAGCCTGACAAGAACGAGGGATTCGAAATCCGAGTTGAAGACGGCAAAGCTGTTGCCTCTATTGCTGGCCAAAACATTCAGTTATAATGGCCTTATGATCCGATTAAGAAAATATCGAAAACTAAAATTTGAAAAAGCAATGGAGATTAATGGTATATCTCCATTGCCTCATTATTACGAAGAAATCTACACGAACCAGATTGGTCTCCCCGCCCTTGGAATGAGGGGTGACAAAAACTACCTCTTTTATAGTAAGAACGGGTTTGGGGCGGGCTACTATGAAGAAAGAGAAAAGGAGTTAGCTGCCGACTCCGTGTACAACTTCTTTAAAAAACCCGGCAATAAAGAAAAGTACTTTCGTGGTGCGGCAGGCATGATTAAAAAGCTACAAACAAAGATTAAACAAATCGACAATATAGACCTCAGTAAGCTAAGCGTTAAAGAACTTGCCCGTCTTTTTTTAGAGGTGAACGAACTACACGGCAAAACTTTCTCTTACTTTGTTGTAAGTCAGCCATACCGCATGAAGAGATTTGAAGAGTTTGTAGCATCCGAGTTAAAAAAACGTGTGGCAGCAAGTAGGATAGATACTTACATGACTAGCCTTGGTACATCAAACGAGCCGACAGTGATTACTTACGAAGAACTTGATTGGTTGGACTTCGTTTTAAAGTACAAAGGCAAATATCCCTCTGCTCCGCAAAAAGCACAAGCTCTCAAAAAAGCTCATCCGGACATGTACGCTGACCTTATGAAGCACTTTGAGAAGTATAAAGTGTTGACTCTCGGAGATGGGAACTGGGAGTACAACCTAGAGTTCTTCTTGCACAATCTAGTGTCTGATTACAAAAAGGATACCAAAACGCTTACCGAGAGGCGAGCTGCTATGAAGTTGCACCAGATCGAGGCTGAAGAGCATCGTAAGAAGCTTATCGAAGATCTGTACCTAGATGAAAAGACAGTATCAATCCTCGATTTTTTGGCCAAAATGGGTCATATCCGTCTTGCTATGAGGATTGAAGGATGGGTACCGTTTGTGCGAACTATTATTAAGGTAGATATTGCCCTGTCGATTGCATTAAACCAAAGTACGGTAGCTGGCGGTTTACTCAACTTCATGGAGCCAAAAGAGATCAAAAAGATCATTAAGACAGGTAAGGCAGTTAGTGATGATGTGATAATAAAACGCATTGGTGATGAAAGAGAATTTTTAATCCACAATCATCACGGCAAATACCTGATATATTACGGAGCTGAAGCTGAGCTAAAATTCAAAGAGCTCGTAGCAGTGATAGATCACGAGGCTACGACAGAGCTCACTGGCTCTACTGCGGTTCGAGGTAAAGTAACTGGGACAGCCTGCGTATATAAATGGGGTGACGATATGAAAGTAAAACAGAAGGTCATTCAAAAGCATCAAATACTAATTGCCGGCCAAACTCGACCAGCAATGATGCCTATGATACGGCTGGCTAAAGGTATAGTCACCGACGAAGGCGGCGTCACTTCTCACGCTGCGATTGTCTCAAGAGAGCTGGGAATACCTTCAGTGATCGGAACCATTCACGCTACCCAGGTATTTAAGGATGGAGATTCTGTAGAACTAGATGCTGACAACGGAATAGTAAGGAAGTTATCATGAAATATATACTACCCTTTAGTTTAATTTCCAAAAAAGACAAGAGTAGGTTTGGAGGTAAGGTAGCATCGCTGGGTGAAATGTACCAGGCGGGTATACCGGTTCCAAATGGGTTTGGAGTCTCAATAGAAGCCCACAAAGAGTTTAAGCACAGGCCTTTCAGTGATGAATTTAAATCTGAGCTACATCAAGCATTCAAAACATTAGGCGCACAAAGGGTTGCTGTAAGGTCCTCTGCTATTGCCGAAGATGCAGGGGATGCTTCTTGGGCCGGCCAGCTTGAATCATATCTGAACACGGAAGAAGAAAAGCTCGAGGAAAAGGTTAGACTGTGCTGGCAATCGATTGATACCAGCCATGCGCAAGACTATGCAAGGGACAAGAACATTTGCGAGGGTGACTTGTTGGTTGGTGTTGCAGTGCAAGCAATGGTAGACCCGGATGCTGCCGGGGTGATGTTCACGGTCAACCCTGTATCCGTTGATCGAAAAGAGATCATGATTGAATCAGCCTACGGTCTAGGTGAAATGGTAGTCCAGGGTGCTGTTACACCAGACAATTTTATCGTAAATAGATCCAAGAATGAGGTCACAAACTTTGGGATCTCGATCAAAGAAAAGATGATGATCTATGAGAATGGTAAAAACCGTATTAAGGCTGTCCCTGACGACATAGAAGATCGTGCAACGCTTCGAGAGAACCAAGTACTTGAATTGGCTCAACTTGGTATGAAAATTGAGAATCTCTATAAAGCTCCACAAGATATAGAATGGGCAATAAAATCCGGGGTGTTCTTCGTCGTACAGGCTCGTCCTATAACCACGCTTTAAACATGGTGATAGCAGGAGTATTAATTCTTACTGGAATTTTTGTAAAATATACAGCTTGGCTCCGCAGGAATGACGAAGTCGGAACCTGGTACGTATCACTTTTTAGCTTCCTGCCAACTACGGGATGACGTAGACACGCCAAAGCTGTATAATAAAGGTAACGTTCGGAGGAAAATAAAACACTAATGGCACAAGTAATTGCGGTTACAAATCAAAAAGGGGGAGTTGGTAAAACAACAACCACTATTAATGTAGCCTACAACCTTGCAAAAAGTGGCCAGAATGTACTTCTGGTAGACCTAGATCCTCAGGGAAATGCCAGTAGTGGGCTTTCAATTAGCAAAACCGCTGTAACTACACGTGATGTACTTTCTGGAAAAACGAAATTAAGCGAGGCGGTTCAGCAGAGTGAGTACAAAAATCTTGCAGTACTTCCAACCGATGCCGAGTTAGCGACACTTGAAACTGAAATTGCCACTGCAAAAGACCGAGCCATAAGACTAAAGCAAGTTTTGGTTGATGCACAGTACGACGTAGTGCTTATAGATTGTCCGCCAAGTCTAGGTTTACTGACTGTTAACGCACTGACCGCCGCCAACTCTGTTATTATTCCTGTCCAAACTGAATATTATGCACTTGAAGGTCTAGGTCAGCTGCTTGAAACCATGAAGCTGGTCCGCCAGGCTTTGAATCCACGTCTCGCAATTCTTGGAGTGGTGATGACAATGCATAATGCCCGCACAACACTTTCTGCGCAAGTAGAACAACAACTTAAGAAGCATTTTAAAGAACGGTTGTTTGAAACCGTTGTTCCGCGTAATATTAGGGTAGCTGAGGCCCCAAGTCACGGAAAACCGGTGGGCGAATTCGATAAGTGGAGTAAGGGCGCCAGGGCGTACAAAGCTCTGAGCAAAGAAATCATGGAGCGACTATGATTGGAACAGATAACAGATACCAGCAAATAGCAAATAGTTTCCGCATCGTGTGGTCCAATCTATTTGCTGTTATCTATTTGCTGTTATCTAACACAGGAGCGAAGCGATGAACAAGGGTTTAGGCAAAGATTTCTCTTCATTAATACCAGATGATATGCTTTCAGAAGCTTTAGCGGTTGGTGGCAACA
>OEIV010000340.1_pt1 | contig 27272 bp, 22 predicted proteins | sample 1539231 | NCBI WGS metagenome assembly OEIV01 (sample SAMN03794762, study PRJEB22550) | activated sludge metagenome | feature: wastewater treatment plant; material: activated sludge; isolation source: Wastewater treatment plant of a petroleum refinery complex | place: Argentina: Buenos Aires ... | reverse complement strand
AAGAATAAAAAGCGAGTTTTTAGATTTGAAAATCTTATTTTAATTCCCGGATTTGTTCAAACGCATATTCATCTTTGCCAAACTTTGTTTCGTGGGTTAGCAGATGATCTTGAACTGCTTGATTGGCTTCAATTAAGAATATTTCCATATGAGAATGCACATAATAAAAACTCACTACTTGCTGCGGTAAGATTAGGAATAAATGAACTTTTATTAAGTGGTACCACAACTTTGCTTGATATGGGAACTCTTCGTCATCAGGAAGTTATATTTGAAGAGTTGCAGAATTCTGGTATGCGTGCAATCGCAGGTAAATGTTTAATTGATGAAAACGATTTATTTCAACATTTCAAATCAAATACAAAATCAGAACTTGACGAAATTTATCAATTGGCAAAAACATATCACAATTCTTCAAAGGGAAAAATCAAATATGGTTTTGCCCCAAGATTTGTTTTATCCTGTTCAGAAAAACTTCTAAAAGAATCTTTTGAAATGAAAAAAGATTTTCCGGGAAGTTTGTATCACACTCATTCATCAGAAAATAAAGATGAAATTGCTGAAGTTAAACGAAGACATAACAAAGACAACATAGAGTACTTTGATTCGATTGGTGTGATTGATGATCATTCAGTTTTTGCACATTGTATTCACGTTAATGATAAAGAAACCAACTTACTCAAGAAAAATAATGTTCGTGTTTCTCATTGTCCTTCATCTAACTTAAAACTTGGATCAGGAATTGCAAATATTCCCAATTATTTAGAGAATGGAATTTCTGTATCACTCGGTGCTGATGGTGCTCCTTGCAACAATAATCTCAGTGTTTTTAATGAGATGAGATTAGCAGCATTGATTCAAAAACCAATTCACGGTTCTACCGTTATGGATGCAAAAACAGTATTTAAACTTGCAACAATTGAAGGTGCAAAGGCTCTGCATCTGCATAATGAAATCGGAAGTATAGAGGTTGGAAAGAAGGCTGATTTAGTTTTGTTGAATTTAAATACAAATATGCATTCAATGTCTGCAAATGATGAAACAATTTATTCAGATATTGTTTATGCATCCTCAAGTGATTCAGTTAATTCGGTAATGATTGAAGGTGAGTGGAAGATATTAAATAAAAAATCACTTTTGTATGATCAGCTGGAATTAAATCAGAGATCTAAAGAAGAACTTAAAAAACTTTTAAGAAGAGCACAAAATTGAAAAGGCAAATCCTTCTCGCGACTACAAATAAAGGCAAGCTTAACGATGTTAAAGAAATCCTGAAGGATTTAGATGTAGAAATTTTGTCCTTTCTGGATTTTGATGACTATCCTAATGTTGAAGAAACAGGATCGACATTTTTAGAAAATGCTGAACTAAAATGCCAAGCTGCATTTGAAAAATATGGCATTCCAAGTTTTGGTGATGATTCTGGTTTGGAAGCTTTCCAGTTGAATGGTGAACCTGGAATTTATTCCGCAAGATATGCTGGAGAAAATGCTGATGATGAATCAAATAATTTGAAACTTATAGCCAAGCTTTCTAAACTCCCTGAACCGCATTCAGGAAGATTTGTTTGTGCAGCAGTGTATTTTGATGGAAATGTTTTCAAATCAGCGATTGGTGAAATATTAGGTAATATCATTAAAAATCCACGCGGCAAAAATGGATTTGGTTATGACCCTTTATTTATTCCAATTGGATACGATAATACAATGGCGGAACTTTCTCATGAAGAAAAAAATAAAATCAGCCATAGATTAAATGCATTTAAAGAATTAAAAAAGTTTTTGGTATAAATGAAAAAGAAAATATTTGTCCTGATTATTTCTGCAATTTTGTTAGCAACTGCTTGTAAAGAATCAACAACAGAACCTCAGGTTGAAACCATAAATGATCAGTACTTTGTGATTAATGACGGTGCCTCATTTAACTACAATTTAACGATTACAGACACAACCGGATTTTCAGTTAATGGTAATCGTTTTATGCTTTTTGATGACAGTACAACAATTGGCGGAACAAAATATAAAATTCAAATCGATTCTTTTGAAACATTTATTCCATTCGATACATTAACAACAACTTCGATTTCATATATAAGAAATAGTAATACCGGCGTATTTTCTTATGCTGATACGACTGGCTTTACTAGTTTTCTACCAGATTCATTGCGGCAATACGTAACAGTAGATAGGGAAGCGCGAGTTTTATTTTATCCATTGGCTGTGAATCAAATATTTCCCGTATATACATTAAGTTTAAGTGCTACAATTATTGGTATTAATGTGCTTGATATTGATGCAAGTGTTGTAGCTGATGAAGTTTTAAATCTGACATTAAATAATGTTCCGGTCCAAAAACAAGCGTTCAAAATAAAATATGTTTTCGTTGTAAGATTAAGTTCAACTGTTGAATTCCAATATGAAGCTTATGGTTGGGTGGTTAAAGACTTAGGTTTTGTAAAATGGGATGGCGATTCGGAAGTATTTAATTTTTTATTTAATGAAAATATTTTTCCGCCAGAAACAAATGTTAAAATGGAATTAACTCAGTATAGTATCCCTTAATCATTTTGTTGCAATTACAACCTGAACCGTTTGAAAAGTAAAATTGTATTTTTTTATTTCTTTAAATCCTGAATTGGTTAAAAGTTTTTCTAAGTTAACTTTCGCATCAAACTCTTGAACAGAATCCGGTAGGTAAGTATAAGCTGCTTTATCTCCGGAAATTATTCCTCCTAAAACAGGTAAGATGTTTTTAAAATAAAATTTGTAGATGCTTTTGATAATTTTATTTGAAGGCATTCTAAATTCAATGACTGTTGCTTTTCCATTTGGTTTTAGGATCCGATAGAATGAGTTAAATCCTTCCTGAATATCATAAAAATTTCTGACGCCAAAAGCTACTGTTATGTTGGTAACAGAGTCATTTTTGAACGGAATTTTCTCAGCAACCATTTGTACAAGTTTTCCATCAACCCATTTAGATTTTTTATCAAACAACTTTAGCATGTTGTGTGAAAAATCAGCACCATAGATTCTTTGAACTCCCATTCTCCTTGCCTGAATTGCAACATCTCCAGTGCCGCAAGCAACATCAAGTAAAATTGAGTGTGAATTTAATTCAGTAAGTTTAAGGGCTTTCTTTCTCCAATAAAAATCCAAACCAAAACTTAAAAAGTGATTTAAAAAATCATATCTACCGGCAATGTTATCAAACATTAATTTTACTTGTCTTTTCTTCTCACTCATATCAATCAATGTTTTTCATATTCAAAAAGTTCTTTACCGATTTTTTTTCTCCACCAGTTAAAAAATAATTTTCCGCTCCACATAGAAAAGATCATAAATAATAATCCGCCTAATAAATCGATAACATAATGATACCATAGATAAACTGTTGAGAAAATCAATAACGATCCAATCGGAATGAAAAAATACCTGCTGCGACTTCTTAATTTTACAGATAGGTACATTACGATTAATGTTATCATCGTGTGACCGCTCGGAAAAACATCCCGCTGCACAATATCGGCCGGATTTAAAGTTCCAAATGGAATTCCTTCTCCAGTATTTGTCATTTCTCTTAAATGATTTGTAAGATACAAACCGGGCAGCATTTCATTGATTGTATTAAAATCATGTAATGTAAATCTAGGACCAATTCCTGGCAGGGAAAAATATCCCAGGTAAGAAAGAAAAAATCCATAAATAACTGAGAAAAGAGCGAAATCTAAAGCAATAAATCTATTTTTCTTTAATAGCGACAAACATAGAATAATCGGCAGCAAATAGAACATTCCATATACTACTTGTAGTATTTCTGTTAAAACTGGATTAGAAAACTGATAAAGAAAATGTGTGGGATCAGTTCCAAACATCCAGCGGTCAATCGCAATAAACCAATCATCATAATCATAAACACGAATTGGTTTAACCATAAAAAATAGTTGTCTAAACGTTAGTAAGATTATTGGAGCAATATACCAATAATGAATAATGCGCCAGACTTTCTGATCATTTAATGCTTCTAAATACGAGATGCCAAATGCCATGCCTATCACAACAAGATTAATGAAAATCCAGGTAAGTGAATTTTCAATCTTACTATGGAAAATTATGTGAAGCAATATTAAAAAGATTGAAAAACTAATGACAACAACATCAAAAGCTTTTAATTTTTTTATTAGAGTTTTTATTCTTTTCATTAATCAGATTTAAATGAAACAATCGGATTCAGTTTAGTGATAGCAAATTGAGCGAGTTTAATGAAGTCATCAACATTAAGCTGTTCAGCGCGTAAAGAAAGATCAATATCGCAATCGCCAAAATTTACATCGGCAAATATACCATTGCTCAGTGAATTTTTCAGCGTCTTTCTACGATTTCCAAATGAAGATTTAACGATTGACCTTAACATTAAATTGAATTCGGAATTATTTCTCGTATCATTAAAATTAATATGTACAACGGCTGAATGGACATTTGGTTTTGGATAGAAAACATTCGGTGAAACTTTAAAAGCTAGTTTAGTATTTCCAAAATATTCAAGTAAAACAGATAATATTCCATAATCTTTCGATCCCATTTTTGCAGTCATTCGTTTTGCAACTTCGTATTGAACCATAAAAACTGCATCTTGAACAATCGTATTATTTTCAAAAAGCTTAAATAAAATTGGGGAAGTGATGTTATAAGGGATGTTTCCAACAACTCTTAATTTATGTTCTGGTGAGCTAGTAAACCTATTTAAGTCTAATTTAAGAAAATCGGATTGCAATAACTTTAAATTAGTATACCGACCCTGCAGATCATCAATAACTCGTTTATCAATTTCAATTGCTGTTAGATTTGCTTTACTTTGGAGAAGTAATGCAGTAATTGCACCTTGTCCGGGTCCAATTTCAATTACAATTTCATTTTCTTTAGGCTCAATTTCAGAAATTATCTTTCTGATTATATTCTGATCCTGCAGAAAATTCTGCCCAAATCTTTTTAAAGGTAAAATTTTATTCATAATACTTTGCAAAAACTGCAACAAGATAGCAATTTTCTACGGTAAAATTTTAATTCAATTTGTATAAGAAAAAAATATCTCATAGTTTTCCAATGTAAACTTCCAATCCAAAATCCAAGGAGAAAACAGTGCAAGAAAAATATATTGTTAGTGTTGATATGGGTGGAACAAAAATCCTTGCCTCTGTACTCAATTCAAAAAGAGGAATAATTGCTCGGCAAAAAAAACCAACTAATATAACAAGCGGAACAAAAATTTATGTTAAAGACATAGCTGAAATTGTTAAGAAAGTTGTTGCTGCATCAAAGCTTAAAAGGGAAAATATAGCTGCCGTCTGCCTTGGCGTTCCAGGTTCAGTTAATCCTGTTACAGGAATAATTGGACATGCACCAAATCTCGGAATCAGGAATTATAAAATGAAATCAGAGCTTGAAAAATTAATTCCTTATCCTGTGCTTTTAGAAAATGATGTTAATCTAGGTGCACTTGGAGTTAAGAGTTATGGCGTTGGTAAAAAATCAGTAAATATGCTTGCAGTTTTTGTAGGTACCGGAATTGGTGGCGGAATAATTATAAACGGGAAAATATATCGCGGATTTAATTTTGTTGCCGGTGAAATTGGGCATATGCTTGTACAAAAAAATGGACCTAAATGCGGATGCGGAAAAAAGGGTTGTTTTGAAGCACTTGCAAGTAGAACTGCAATAGTAAATAACATTATTTATGATGTGAAGAAGTTAAAGAAAAAAAGTGTTCTTGCTGATTTAATAAAATCTAATCAGAGAATAAAAAGTGGTTCATTAAAAAACGCAATTGATAAAAAAGACAAAGTGGTAATTAGCAGAATTACAGAGGCTTGTGAAACCATTGGCGATGTTCTTGGAAGTGTCTGCAACCTGATGAATTTTGATATGATTGTACTTGGTGGCGGAGTGATTGAAGCGCTGGGTGATTTTATAATGCCAATTATTAAAGAAGAATTCCATAATCATGTTTTTGATGCTGCGGAAAAAGGAGTGAAAATTGTTGCATCAAAACTCGGAGATGATGCTGCTATTTATGGCGGTTTGGCTTTAGCAGAAGAGTTTTTGGGTGTTAAGATTTAGAAGAGTTTCCAAATAAATCATCCCGGACTATTTCAAAGTTTATGTAAATATATTGGCTCTTATCACATGAGTTGAATAAAACTCATTCAGCAAAAAACATTATAAATTAAACTGTGATTCGATTTCTAAAAGTTTTTCAGTCAGTTCTTCCCATTTTTTATTTGCTAATTCAAGTTCAGATTTAGTTTTGTTAAACCTGTTTGTTATATCCTTTGCGGCTTCTCCATCACTGTATATGCTTGGATCCGCTAATTTACGTTCAAGATCTTTAATAAGATTTTCATACGAGCTTACTTTTATTTCCCAACTTGAAATTTCTTTTACTAAGTTTTTTGTGGCGTTATGTCTTTGCTGACGTAATTCTGCTTCAAGTCTTTTTTGATCTTTACGATTAATAGTTTCTACTTTTTCTTTTTTTTCGACTACCGTAGTGTCTCTTTCCAGTGATGATAGATCACGTTTTGAGAGAAAATAATCAATATCACCAAGATATGTTTTTAATTTTCCTTTTCTTATATCAATTATTTTTGAAGCGATCGGTCGTAAGAAGTCAACATCATGAGAAACAAGAATAAGGGAGCCGTTAAAATCAACCAATGCCTTTTGTAATATTAATTTTGAAGTATAATCAAGATGGTTAGTAGGTTCATCAAGAATTATAAAATTAGCTTTTGTAAGTAATATTTTACAAAGCGCAATCCTGCTTTTTTCTCCACCCGAAAGTATTCCAACTTTTTTAAATACATCATCACCGGAAAAAAGAAACGAACCAAGTAAAGAACGTAATTGCCCAACAGTTTTATCTTCTGCAATGCCGTCAACAGTTTCAATTATATCTAAAGAAGGATTAAGATTATCGGCAACATCCTGAGCGTAGTAAGAAACTATGGTGTTATATCCTAAAATTCTATTACCGGCATTAAAATCAACTACTCCGGCAATAATTTTAGCAAGTGTAGATTTACCAGCTCCATTTGGGCCAACAAAGGCAATCTTTTCACCTTTTTCTATTTCAAAATCAATTCCTTCAAAAACTTTCTTGTGTCCATAAGATTTGAAAATTGATGTAAGTTTTATCGGTGTTCTTCCGCTTTGAGGGGGTTCACTAAATTTGATATTAATTTCGCTTTTGTCTTCTGGTAATTCAATGATGTCAACCTTATCAAGCTGTTTTATTCTGCTTTGAACTTGTCTTGACTTTGTCGCTTTATATCTAAAACGCTCTATAAATTTTTGTGTTTCCTTTATCTTTTTCTGCTGTTGCTCAAACTGATGAACAGTTAGTTCATCACGTTCAGTTTTATATTTAATATAAGAATCATAATCACCTTTAAATGTAAAAAACTTACCGAGAAAAATTTCGAGTGTGCGATTTGTGACCTGGTTAATAAAATTTATATCGTGCGATACAATCAATAAACCACCGCTGTAAGCTTTTAGAAAATCAATGAGCCATTCTAGTGAATCAATATCAAGATGGTTTGTAGGTTCATCCAAAAGCAAAATATCGTTTTGTGAGATAAGAATTTTTGCAAGTGCAATACGCATTTGCCATCCGCCTGAAAACTGATCCGTAAGTCTTGAAAAATCTTCCTCTGCGAATCCAAGTCCTATTAAAATTTTTTCAACTTTAGATTCAGCTGAATAAGAGTCCAATCCATCTAGTTTATGATGAACTTCACCCAACTGATGTGCGAGATCCATTTGTTCTTCTTCAGTTAGATTTGGGTTTGCTAAAGCTTCTGATAATGATATTTCTTTATTCTGAAGTTCAATAATATCTGTTAATGCAGATGATGCTTCCTCTAATAATGTTTTGCCAATATGCGTAACATGATCCTGAGGAAGATAGCCAATTGTAATACGTTTTTGTTTTAATACTTCGCCAGATTCAGGTTGAAGTAATCCAGCAATAATTTTGAGAATGGAAGATTTCCCGGTACCATTCGCTCCAACTAAAGAAATTTTATCACCGGAAGAAATTTTATAGTTAACATCCTTAAAAAGATATTTACCACCAAACTGAAGTGAAATATTCGAAAGATCTATCATAAAAAACTATTCTCTCAATACGGCAATTTTACCTGTTTCAACACTGTTACCTTCTTGATCAAATGCAATAATTATATATACCCCGCTGCTTACTAAATTACCATCGTCATCACGTCCATCCCAAAATGCTGTTCGTCCGCCGGGAGAAGAAAATTCTCGAATTAACTTACCGGAAACAGTTACAATTTTAATATCTGTATTTCTAATAAGTCCATCTATTGTTACAAGTTTGTTTCCGTCAGATATAACAAGCGGATTTGGGTAGATATTTAATCCGTTAAATGTTTCAACAGGAAGTATTGATGGTGTATCGAAAGATGTTAAGCCTGACGCAGTACCGACATATACTGTTCCAGTCTCTTCATCAATTGCTAAACTTTCTATCTGATCTGAAAGAAGTGGACTATTTTTAGTATCAAGTGTTGCAAGCAATTGAGTTCCATCAGTGCTTAATAAAAACAACCCCTGATTTGTGCCAAGCCATTTCTGATTAAGAGGATCAACAACAAGTGCATTGATAGTTTGTTGTCGTACAGAAAATGCAGATGTTATTTTTATTGGTGGATTTGAAGAAGTTAAAACTGTATTAAGATTGGTTATAATATTTACGCCTAAACTTGTTCCCACCCATAAATCACCTCTGCGATCAATTGCTAAACTATATATCGCATTACTCGTTAGACCTTTGGTTGTTGTGATGTATCCATATACATCATCGGTTGGATCTTCGTACGTGCCTTTTTCATTAAAGTAAAACAGTCCCAAACTGCCTTCATTACCCATTGTATACCATTTGGTGCCATACTGATCAATAACCAAATTCTCAACCTCAGTGAATCCGGAATGCTGTTCGAGTGGATTTCTAAATGAATACATACTATCGGAGGTAAAAACATATAAGGATTTGCTATCGGCTGCATTTAAATTCAATACCCATATATTACCTTTTGAATCTTCTGCAAAGCCTGTTATGACAATAAAATCAAGGTTGTTCGGAATTCCTATCATACCAGTATTTCCGGAATGAAATCTTGTAATTCCATTATTAGTTATTTTTGAAAATCCCTGTCCCCAACTTCCTGCGTAGATGGAATTATCTGAACTTGAAAAAATGGAGTAATAGGCATTAGTAAATAGTTCAGGATAATGTTGAACATCATAAATTTCCCAATCAGATCTATTGTATTTATAAACTCCTACACCGGTAACATCTTTACCACTGGCAGACCATAAGTTACCTTCTCTATCAACAGTCATATTCGGAAACTGATTTGCAGCCGGACCATTTGGATATATAAAATTATCATTAACATAAATTCCTAACTTTGTTGCAACAATCAATCCGGCACTTTGATGATAACTAAGTTTAGCAGGTTGTGAACTAGTTGTCCAAACCTCAATTAAATTAGTGCCATCATAAGAATAGATTTTACTTGGCGATAGAATATATAAAGTGTTCCCGATTGATAATAGATCTATAATCTTAATACCTGATAAATTTAAATATTGCTGCCAGGTGCTGCCATTAAAACTATATAACCCGGAATTTGTACCGGCAATTAATGTGCTACCATAAAAACCAATAACATTACTGCCACCTGTTGGCAACCCGCTAGCTTGATCAAAGACATTCCAAGATTCGGGAGCAGATAAATTTGTTGCTTCAGCCTTTTGTATTACAATACCAGATTCTGTAGATGCATAAATTAAATTTGCAAACAAAATATTATTTACTTTTATGTTAGATGTAAAACTTCCGAATTTAAAGTAAGTGTCATAAAACAGATAACTTTTAGAATCGATTAAAGAAATGCCAAAATCTGTTGCAACATAAATAGTATCTCCGGATATGGAAATATCATTTATTTTTTTACTTGTTTTATCTGAATTATATATATCAAGAATTGATCGAAATGAGTTAGCTTGGGGATCGTAAACATCTATAAGACCACTTGCACTTCCAAACCAAATCTTATTATAATTATCAATTCCAATTGCAGTAAGTTCAGTGCCATTTAATCCGTCAGATTTACTATAAGTATTAAATATGCTATCCGAGGTATTATAAAAATATGCACCGCCTTGAGCAGCAGACCAGATACCGGTTGCCGTTGCAGCAATATCTTTTACTGATTTCATATCAGCATAATTTTGCCAATTGGATTGTTGCTGTGGAAATGTGGATACAGAAATAATTAATGCAACACTGAGTGATATGATATTTTTCATTTGAAATCCTAAATAATTAATAGCGGTAAATGTTATATCGATATCTTCTCAATTGTTGGGATAAAATTAGAATAATTTATTAATATAAAAAGTAGAAAAAATTTGCCTAAACCAATTTGAATAAATCTGCCATTTCAAGCGCCGCTAATGCAGAGTCCCAGCCTTTATTTCCTGCTTTAGTTCCGGCTCTTTCAATTGCCTGCTCAATCGTATCAGTTGTAAGTACCCCAAAAATAACCGGTAATGAATATTTTTGAGAAACTTGTGATATACCGCTGCTGACAACTGATGAGACATATTCAAAATGCGGTGTTGCACCTCTGATGATTACACCAAGACAGATTATTGAATCATATTTTTTCTTGGAGGCTAACCTATCGGCAGTTACAGGAATTTCAAATGCGCCAGGAACTTTAATTATATCGATACTATTTTCATTAACACCATGTTTAAGTAAACAATCATATGCAGCTTTAAATAAACCATCACCAATAAATTCATTAAATCTGCTTTGTATGATAGCAAATTTCTTTCCGCTCCCAATAAGTTTTCCTTCGATCACTTTCATAGTTATGCTGTATTCCTTAAAATTTGTTTTCTCATTGCTTCAATTTTAGAATATGATATTGAATACTTACCTAAGTTAGAATAATCATTTCTTTCACCTCCATGAAAATCAGATCCACCGCTTTCCAGAAGAAAATATTCATTTACAATTCCCCTGTAGTGTTTTACCTGATGCGGTAAATGTGAAGGATGCACAACCTCAATTCCATCTAATCCGGATTCAATCAATTCTACCATAATTACGTCTGGTAAATTTCCAGGATGTGCAATAAATGATAATCCGCCAGCATCACTAATTATTTTAAATGCACTTCTTGGAGATACATGCACTTTCCTTTCATAAGCAGGACATCCATTTCCAATATACTTACTAAATGCTTCAAAGTAATTTGAAACTAATCCTTTTCTTACTAAAGCTTTGGCGATGTGCGGCCTTCCAACTGCTGAATTTCTAGCAATCTCCATAACATCATCTAATTGAATAACTAATCCTAACTCCTTAAGTTTTTCAATTATAATTATAGCTCGCTTAATTCTTTCTGCTCTAAAAAACTTTAAATATTCTTCTAATTCTTTATTAACAGGGTTAAAAAAATATGCTAGTAAATGTACTTCCCGATCTCTGATGTCAGAACTTATCTCCAAGCCTGGTATTACCTCAACTCCATATTTTTTACCGGCTTCTACAGCTTCAGCAATTCCATCCACTGTATCGTGATCAGAAATGGCAATAATGTCAATCCCGGATTCCTTAGCTTTTATAACAAGTTCTTCAGGTGAGTGTTGCCCGTCCGAAAAATATGTATGCGTATGTAGATCAATTTTTCCACCCATAAATTAATTAAACATTTCTTTGAATTTTTCGTAATCAATTATTCTAAGTTTAGAACCATCAAGCTCAACTAAACCCTTTTTTGCAAACGAATGCAGAGTTCTTGATATTGTTTCTCTTGAAGTACCAGCCATATTTGCCAATTCCTGTTGAAATGGCAGATGATCTATTTCAACCACACCCTGCCTAATCTTTCCAACATCATCGGCAAGTTGAAGTAAAACAGTTGCAACCTTGCCTTCAGCATCTTTAAGTGATAGAGCTTTAATTTTCATTGTAGCGCTTCTAAGTCTTTTTGTTAACTCAGTAAGTAGTGCAACAGAAACATCAGGGAATTTCGTTAGCAGATCTAAAAATTCTGCTCTCTGAATGATAAATAATTTTGAATCCTCAACAGCTGTTACCGTTGCGGATCGTGCCATTCCATCAAGTAAAGACATCTCACCAAAAAAATCAGACTCATTTAAAATTGCAAGTATAACTTCTTTTTCATCATTGCTGGATCTGGATATTTTTACTTTACCTTCAGCAATTACAAATAGTGCAGAACCCGTATCTTCTTCAGATAATATTACACTGTTCTTTTTATATGATTGAAGTACACCTGACTTAGCTATTTTTTGTAATGTTTCTGCGTCCAATTCAGAAAAAATTGGAACGTTTGAAAGAAACTCTGTATTGTTAAACAAAATATTACCTCTCTTTTAAAATAAAATCATCAAAAAATACCCTTGATGCGTCTCAAAGTCAACTTTATTGATTGTATTGTTTTCGGACATTCTCCATAAATAACTTTAAAGCCTTTGTTTGATGATTAATACGCAGTTTTTTAATTGTTTTTTAGAAGTGATGTCTCTATTTTAAGCGGCTTAAATTTTCAAAGTTAAATAATACGGAGATATAGATATTATGGCTATGATGGCCAAAATGAGGAGTTTAGCTCCTGCTTTTATTCTAACAGTTGGCGGATTATTCGTCCTGTTTATGGTAATTTCTGATTCAAATGTTTTGGAAGCCCTCGGTGGAGGTGGTAGATCAAACAATGTTGGATCTGTTAATGGCGAGGATATTACTTACCAGGAATTTCAAACTGCTTTGGATCAGCAAATTGAAAATCAAAAAAGACAAACCGGCAAAGATCCTGAAGAAACCCAAATTGATCAGATAAGAGAGCAAGTTTGGGATGCAGTTGTAACTCAAAAAATATTTGCACAGTTGATAAAAAAATATGGAATTTCAGTTACAGACCAGGAAGTTAAGGACGTTATCCTTGGTGATAATCCTCCTGATTTTCTAAAACAGAATTTCATTGATTCACTTGGAAACTTTAATAAGCAGCTTTACGAGCAGGCGATCTTTGATCCTCAGAATAAAGCCGCTTTAATTCAAGCTGAAGATCTTGTGAGACAATCAAGACTAACACAAAAACTTCAGAGTATGATTTTAGCTTCTGTTAATGTGGGTGAAGATGAAGTTAAGAGAAAATTTATCGAACAGAATATGAATATTGAAGCAGACTATACTTTAGTGGATATTAATCTTGTAAAAGATGAAGATATAAAAGTAACTGATGACGATTTAAAAGCTTTTTATGATAAGAACATTAATACTTATAAAATTCCACCACAAAGAAAACTTAAATTCGTAATGTTCTCAAATGTTGCTTCTGCAGAAGATTCACAAATGGTTTATAACAATTTGATGAATGTTAAGAAAACTTTATCTAGTGATACATTAGGTTTTACGCAACTTGTTGGGATTTATTCTGAAACACCATACTCAAAAGATACAGTTACAGTATCCACGTTAACCGGTGAAGTTGTATCTGCTTTGAATAAAGCTTCTGTTGGAGATGTTGTTGGTCCTTTTGCTACTCAGCAAGGGTATACACTTTTTAGATTTAGTGGTTCGGTACAATCCACTGAAGTGTTTTCAAAAGCTTCACATATCTTAATTAATCAGTATGGAAATGATGAAAAGAATTTAGCTGAAGCAAATAAACTTTATGATAGGTTAGTTGCAGGTGCAGATTTTGCAACATTAGCAAAAGAGTTTTCTAAGGACCCAGGCAGTGGCAGTAAAGGCGGCGATCTTGGATATTTTGGAAAAGGAATGATGGTTAAAGAATTTGAGGATGCTTGCTTTAATGGAAAAGTTGGAGAAATCCAGAAACCTGTAAAAACTAATTATGGTTACCATATAATTAAAGTTACAGATAGATCAGACAAAAAATATATTGTAGAAAAAATCGTAAACCAGGTTAAACAATCAGCCTCAAGTAGAGATAGAAATTTTACTGCAGCTAGTGATTTTTCATTCCTTGCAAAGAAAAATGATTTTGATTCAGAAGCAAAATTAGGGAACTATAATGTTCAGGAAACACCTCAGTTCTCTGAGTTGGCGGGTTCAGTTCCTTCTATAGGGCAAAACAAAAGATTAGTAAAATTTTCTTTTGAGAATAGTGTTAATACAGTTAGTGATCCCTTTAAAGTTCCATCCGGTTATGTGGTAGTTAAGATTACAGAAGCAGCTACCGAAAAGTTCAGACCGTTTGAGGAACTGAAAGAACAACTGAAACCAGCTGTTATTAGAGAAAAGAAATTTGAAAAAATAAAATCGATTGCAGAAAATCTTTACAAAAATATTAATGGAAATTTAAGTAAAGCATATTCAATCGATACTAATTTTACTGTTAAACAAACAGGAAGTTTTGTTCCGCAAGGCTCAATACCTAATATTGGTAAAGATTATGGCTTCCTTAATTCAGCAATGAAATCAGAACTTAATAAAGTATCAGCCCCGGTAAAGGGATTAAGAGGTTACTACCTCATTAAAGTAACAAAAAGAACTCCATTTGATCAGAAACTCTATTCTACTCAAAGTTCAACTTTGCGCAGTACAATGCTTCAGGAAAAAAGAAGCCGATTCTTAAATCAGTGGGTAACTGAGATAAAAGAAAGCGCTGAAATTGTAGATAATAGACATTTGTTTTTTGGTCAGTAAGTCTTTTAATAGATAATTTCACACCCCCATTTACGTTTTTATGATCGTATTTGGGGGTTTTTTATTTAACGACATACATTTCTTTTTTTAAGAAGTCAATTTCTTAAATTAACCTATATCTATTTATTTAGTCTTTAGCATGAATAAAAAATTAGTGTACTTAACAGGTTTTATGGCATCGGGTAAAAGTACTATTGGGCCTATCCTTGCCAATACTTTGGGCTGGAATTTTTTTGATCTCGATCGATTAATTGAGGAAGCGGCTGGTTTATCTGTTAGAATGATTTTTGAAGAAAATGGAGAAGATTATTTTAGAGAGTTAGAAACAGAAACTCTTAAAAAAACTAGTGGATTAGAAAATTATATTATTGCATTGGGCGGTGGTACTGTCGCAAATCAAACAAATCTTGAAATAATTAAATCATCTGGATTTCTTATCTATCTTGAATCATCCCCCGAAGAAACATATAAAAGATTAAGATTTAAAAGAGATAGACCGGCTTTGCTTTTTGATGGAGATGAGGAGCCTAGTAAAACAGAATTTATGGAAAAAATTAATGCTCTTTTACAAAAAAGAATTAAATATTATAATCAGGCAGATCTTAAAATAAATACAGATAATTGTCAGGTTGGAAGAACGGTTGATAAATTATCTCACATAATAAAAAAAGAATTTTATGGCGAAAGTAATAAACGTTAACCTATCAGATAAATGTTATCCAATAATAATTGGTAATGATTCTTTATCAAAGACTGTTCAGAAAATAAATGACTTATCAGTTTCAAAATGTCTGCTAATAGTTGATCAAAACTTAATAAAATATCATTCTTTGCTGATAAGAAAAACATTTGCACTGCTTAATTGCAAAGTTTATAGTTTTCCTCTCATTGCAATTGAGAAAAATAAAAGTCTAACCCAGACGGAAAAGATTTATAAATTCTTAAGTGATAATTCATTCGATAGAAATTCTATAATAGTTGCTTTAGGCGGTGGAGTTACTGGTGATATTGCGGGTTATGTTGCAAGTACTTATATGCGTGGAATAAGGGTTATTCAGATACCAACAACTTTACTTTCTATGGTGGATAGTTCTGTTGGAGGTAAAACAGGAGTGAATTTTAATGATCAAAAGAATATGATTGGTACTTTTTATCAACCGGAATTTGTTTCAATATATCCGGAATTTCTCGCAACACTTTCTAGAAGGGAATTACTATCTGGTGCCGGTGAAATATTTAAGTATACTTTTTTAGCTGATTATAGAAACTATAATTTATTGAAGAATAATCTATTAAAATTATTTAGTTCTCAATCATTTGCTATCGAGAAAACAATTAACGCTTGTTTAGTAATAAAGTCAAGCATTGTAGAGAATGATGAAAAGGAAATTACAGGGCTTCGGAAAATTCTCAATTTCGGTCATACTTTTGCTCATGCTTTTGAAGTAGAATCAAACTACAAGCTAAAACATGGTGAAGCAGTTATTGGTGGTATTTATTGTGCTTTGTTTCTTTCTGAAATTTTAGAATATATAACTTCTGACAAACTGAATAGCATTCTTAATGATTATAAATTTATCCGACCAAATAAAAAATTGGCGTCTTTAAATATGGATAATATTTTTAATTCAATGGGGAGCGATAAAAAAAATTCTAATGGTAAAAAAAGATTTGTTTTAGTTGAAGATATTGGCAAAATTGTCGTTGATGTTGTTTCTGAGAAATCAATGATTCTAAGATCCATCGAAAAAATGAACAACCTGATTTGGAATTCAAAAACGGTTTAAAAGAGGAAAACTGTCAGGTTTTGAGGGCGAAACCTGACAGTTTGTGTGTCATTTTTGGAGGGATGCTATGCTTAAACTATTTCGGATAACACTTAACAATTACGGTGCCATTTAGTTTTTTAATAAAAAGACATCATTGACTACATTTTTGTCGGTAAAAAATGCAGTTTTGTAATAATTACATTCGGTAATATTTTTTATAGATGGAGAATATTGTGCAAAGTAATAATATTAGTAACCAACTTGATTTAAAAGCAGAGATCCAGAGACTTAAAAGAGAATTAAATGCAATAATATTAGCTCATTATTATCAGGAACCCGAAATACAAGATATTGCAGATTTTGTTGGGGACAGTCTGGAGTTAGCTAAAAAGGCTAAGTCAACTTCAGCAGATGTCATCGTGTTTGCTGGAGTGCATTTTATGGCAGAAACGGCTAAAATTTTGAATCCTGAAAAATTAGTATTACTTCCTGATTTAGAGGCAAGTTGCTCACTGGCAGAAGGATGCCCAGTAAATGAGTTTAAAATATTTCGTGAAAAACATCCTGATCATATAGCCATTACTTATATTAATTGTTCTGCTGATGTTAAAGCGTTAAGTGATATTATTTGTACTTCGAGTAGTGCCGAAAAAATTATCAGTCAGATACCACTAGACCAACCAATTCTTTTTTCTCCCGATAGAAATCTTGGGAAATATCTTATAAAAAAGACCGGCAGAAAAATGTTGTTGTGGGACGGAAGCTGCATAGTTCATGAGACTTTTAGCGAAAGAAAAATAATCGATCTTAAAATAAAATATCCTGAAGCTAAATTAATTTCACATCCTGAATGCGAAGAGCCAATTTTAATGCATTCTGATTTTATTGGATCGACGAGCAGATTGTTAAGTTTTATACAGGAGGATTTTTCAACACAATATATTGTGGCAACAGAAACCGGAATCATTCATCAGATGAAAAAAGCAGCACCGCAAAAAGAATACATTCCGGCTCCACCACAGGATGATTCTTGTTCTTGCAATGAATGTCCGTACATGAGATTGAATACTTTAGAGAAATTGTATTTGTGTATGAAAAATAAATATCCTGAAATCTCTTTGGAAGAAGAAACCAGAAAAAAAGCATTGTTGTCAATAGAAAGAATGTTAGCAATGAGCTAGCATTTTTTTAAGAGTATTTTAAAAGTAGTACCTTCTCCAGGAGCCGAACTCTTTACAAATATTTTTCCACCATGATAACCTTCGACTATTCTCTTAGAAAGACTTAAACCCAAACCCCAGCCTCGTTTTTTAGTACTGTATCCGGGTCTAAAAACATCTTTACGTCTTCGTAAATCAATTCCTTTACCGTTATCAGAAACTTCAATCTCAATATTCTTTTTACTTTCCAGTATATCAATATTTATCTTTCCATTTTTGCTTTCCATAGCATCTAAAGCATTTTTAATAAGATTTTCTAAAACCCATTCAAACAATTCACCATTCATTTGTGCGCAGGAGGTTTGGTTGCCGCTAACAGTAAGCTCAACAGTTTTTCCGGTTTGAGGAAGTCTGCGATTAAAATACTCGGTAACCTTTTTTACTTCTTCAAACACAATTCGATTTTTTATCTCTGGTTTAGAGCCAATTTTGGAAAATCTATATGTAATCTTGTTAAGCTTATCAACATCGCTCGATATTTCCTCGGTTATATCAAGAACAGCATCAGGTTTTTGATAATTCATTTTCATCATTTCAATCCAGCCCATTAAGCTGGAAATTGGAGTTCCGAATTGATGCGCTGTTTCTTTGGCCATTCCAACCCAAATATTACTTTGCTCACTTCTTTTTATCTGGCTAAATCCGATATATCCTATAATTATAAAAAGTGCGGCAATTATGATTTGCAGATAAGGATAAAATTTTAACTGTTTTATTAATTCAGAGTCACCGTAATGAATTCTTTGCAGAATAATTGTATCAGCATAAGTAACATTAATTGGTTGATGGATTTGATCAATTTCTTTAACAAAATTTTGTAAAAATGATTTTAATTCACTTTTTGAGAGAGTCGAATCAAATTTCACATTTTTTATATCTGATTTACTTTCCAAACTAACATTATCATCTATATCAGTAAGAATAATTGGAAAGTCGATAGGTTTAATGATATTGTCAAAAAGGAATGTAAGATCCGCATCTGCAGAACTAGAATTAGCAACATATTCGATACCCTTTGCATAAAGTTCTACAATGTTGCGCTCTCGTTCTTGTAATTTCTTAACGAGATTTTGAGTATAGAATAGGGTTCCGCCGGCGATTACTAATGCAATCAACAGCAGCAGAATTTTAAAATTAACAGAAGCAGGACCACCGGACATTTTCATATTCTAATCAATTAAATGTTATTGATAAGCAAAAATGGCATTATCGGGAAGCAAAATCCAGCTTAAAATAAATCTCTTATTTGTTAATTATTCTACGTAAAAAGTTTGTTTACGTTTTGGACCAACCGAAACTATATCTATCTTAATTCCTGATTGTCTTGAAATAAAATCTAAATAATCCCTGGTCTTTGCCGGCAGATCATCATAATTCTCACAATTGGTTATGTCTGTATTCCATCCATCAAGAGTTTCGTAAACCGGAGTGACAAGGTTTAACTGATCAACATTTGTTGGAAAAGTTTTTAACTTTTTACCATTCAATTCATACCCAACGCAAACTTTTATTTTTTCAAATCCGCTTAAAACATCAAGTTTGGTTAAAGCCACAGAGGTAATTCCATTTATCATTTTTGAATAAGCAACCAGGAAGGCATCATACCATCCGCATCGTCTTGGTCTTCCAGTTGTGGCCCCAAACTCAACACCAATTTTTCTAAGTTTTTCGCCATCTTCGTCAAGTAATTCTGTTGGAAAAGGACCATTCCCAACTCTAGTAGTATAAGCTTTCACTATCCCAATTACACTATCAATTCTTGTTGGAGGGATTCCGCTGCCAGTACAAGCTCCACCAGATGTGGGGCTGCTTGATGTTACATAAGGATAAGTCCCATGATCAATATCTAAAAAAGTGCCTTGCGCCCCTTCAAGTAAAACTGATTTGCCTTCATCCATTGCGCGATTTAAATAAGCAGGAGCATCTTTAATGTACTTATCGATTGTAAGATCAAACTCAAGATATTCTTTTACAATTGCATCTACATCAAGACCTTCGTGGCTATGAATTTTTTGAAGTATTTCATTTTTCTCTTTTAGATTAGCTCTAATCTTTTTTTCTAATTCAGTTCTATTTAAAAGATCAACAATTCTGATTCCTTTTCTGCCATATTTATCAATGTAGCAAGGTCCTATTCCTCTTCCAGTTGTTCCAATTTTATTATTTCCGCTTTCATTTATTGAATCCAAAAGCTTATGATAAGGCATTATTAGGTGTGCATTATGGCTTATAAATAGTCTGCCATCAACACTAATGTTATTTTGCTTTAGAAGTTCAATTTCTTCAAGAAGGGCAGTAGGATCTATAACAACACCGTTACCGATTACGCATACAACATTATCTCGCAATATACCGGAAGGAATAAGATGAAGGACATACTTTTTATCACCAATTTCAACAGTATGGCCGGCATTTGCACCCCCCTGATATCTTACAACGATTTCAAACTCTTTGCTGATAAGATCAACAATTTTACCTTTTCCTTCATCACCCCACTGAGAACCAACAAGTACAGTCGCGCCCATCTGGTCTTCCTGAATTTAATTGTTATAAATTAAGCAAAATAAAACTCCGCATTATAAAATAATACGGAGTTAAAAAATGCAAGTTTAAAATATTTATTAATCGAAACTTTTTACAGCTTCATCTACAGTATCATAAGATTCAAAAATTGTAATAAGTTTGGTAATTATGAGCAAACTTTCAATTTTTTCAGTTACATGTGCAAGCTTCAGACTTCCGTTTTCTCTTTTCATTGTGGTCAAACCACTGATCAACATACCGAGGCCGGAACTATTCATAAATTTAACTTCAGAAAGATCCACAATTACGTTTTTCTTTCCTTCATCAATAAGTTTATGCAAAAGTTCATTAAACTCTTTAGTATCTTCACCACCCATTACATTGCCTTTGAGCTCAACAATTACGGCATTGTACTTTTCTAATAGTTTTGTTTTCATTAAAAATCTCCAAAAATTTTCTCGGTCAATTTAAGTAAGCTTAATTACTCATGCAAGCATGATTTTACACGATATAATCTCTTTTTACCGGTTATCAATTTTGGGGTTTGGACTAATAAATTATTAATTATTTTAGGAACCAAAACTAGAGAATGGCGTCTAAACAATGGATTACGAACAAAACGAGAATATGCAGCAACCAAAAATCTTAAATCTTGATGATGATTTTTCACTGATTAAGCAATTTATTGAAGGTGACGAATCAGTTTTTAGTGAACTACTTAAGCGTCATAAAGAAAAAGTTAGAAATATTATTTATCTGACTTTATCAAATAGTGATGGAGTTGATGATATTGCCCAGGAAGTATTTATTACGGTCTACAGGCACTTAAAGAGTTTTAGGTTTGAATCTCAGTTTACAACCTGGCTTTACAGAATTACAATTAATAAATGTAAGGACCATTTAAGAAAAAAGAATATTAGAAGCATATTTTTACCTTTGAAGGATGAAGAACCAGTTTTTGAATCCATAAATGAAGACACAGATATTAAGCATATTGTTCGTAATGCTATTGCAACTTTGCCGGATAAATTGAGAATTCCTCTTGTCCTAAAAGATCTTGAAGGATTTAGTTATCAGGAAATTGCTGATACTATGGAATGTGAAATTGGAACTATTAAATCAAGAATATTCAGAGCAAGAGAGGCTCTAAAAAAAATACTTAAACCTCTTGAAAAAGAGCTAATGTTATGAAGAAAAATAATACAGATATCGAATTACTTTCTGCTTATGTGGATGGAGAACTATCCACCACAGAAAAAAAATATATTGAAGAGAAGATTAAATCTTCTTTAGAATTACAAAAAGAATTATCTGATTTAAAGAAACTTAAGGAACTCACTTCTACATCTGTTGATCGGATTTCTGAATCACCATTTTTTGAAACAAGATTATACGCAAGTATAAATGAACAAAATTCTTCTAAGTTTAATATTAAAAAATGGATCCCAATTTCGGCACTTACTATGTTTACATTAGCACTAATGGCTGTGTTAAAGTTTAATCCTAATCTTTTAGATGACATTATCAAGCAGCAGGAATCCAATATTATAGGATTCTACAAAGAAAATTTACAACCATTACTTTACGCTGCTAATCTTACCAACGAAGACATTTTTAACTTTGCTGTATATCAGGAACTTCCTTTAGACAATACAAATAATCAAATACTAAAACTGGGTTATGACGTTAAAGGTACTGAGTATTTTGAAATCAAAAAATCTGATGATATTTCTCAGAATAATAATTTGCAGAAATTTGTTACTGCTCTAGATTTTGATGATGAAGAGATCAAAAAGATCGATTCTATTATCGGATCTTACTCTGAGCAGATATCAGCTTTAGTTTTAGTGAATAATCAGAATGCTGTGGCAATAAATCCTAATATCTGGAATACAAGAAAACTTATATTAGCTGACATACTTGCATTTGCGGAAAAGCATGCCACCTCCAATTTTAATAAAATGATCCCCGAGCAGGTAATGCAGTTTGATAATCATTCCATTGCCAAATGGGTTAATGAGGCTAAGTCTCTGAAAGATGATCAATACATCTTCTGTACTCCAGATTCCATTTTTAAAGAAGATTTTGTTTTTGATATGACTGAATTCGAAAAAAATATGGAAAAAATGACTGAGGATTTGGCTGAATTAAGTGAGCAAAAAGCAGTTTTACGAGAATACCATTTTAAAGTTGATTCATCCATTAGTAAACAAAAAAACAATTCTGATTGGACAAAACAATTTAAGGTATTTGTTGATTCAGATCTTATTAAAGTAAGTGTTCAAAATGTTACAATTGATATTCCGGAAATAGACTTACCTAATTTTGATAGCATCGCAATTGTAATTCACGAAGCCACACAAAACGTTAGATCCGTTCGCCCACCAGCACCACCAATGACTGTTGGAAATAAGAGTTATAATTATGAATACAATACTGTTACTCCTAATAAAAAGGGCAGGACAGATGTTAATCTTGATTCTTTAATGCATATAAAAAATATGCAGAATGATAAAAATCGTATCGAACAAAAAGAAAGAATGAAAAATGATTCTCAGGAAAACAGCATTCAGTTTTTTTATAATGATAGTTTAATACTTATGCAGAATCAAGAACTTAAAAATGAGATGGATAAATTAAGAAGAGAACTGCAGCAATTTAGAAATGAATTAACAAAACCTGGTGAAATAGATTCGGGACAAAGTAAAAAAAATAAACAACAAGTAAAACCAGTTGATCTTGACGAGATTGAAATTTAAAATTATTTAGGACATTCAGTTGCGACTTCGGATATCTGCAAATATTCGATACCGCTAATCCATTCATTTTACCACAATTCAAACCATTTTCCACTCATAATTCTTTTCTTTAAATGATGTAAAATTTGATTTATTTTACTATGTAGAAGTAGTACATTTAACATAAATCGGATTAACTTGAACCTAATCAGCATTAAAATAAGCGCTAATCTTATTCTCTGGGTAATTGCATCATTAGTCGGCGCCATATTTATATATCGGTTGCTTTTCTTTCCCAGCGATTCTTATGCGTTCTTTTTAATTAACGATTTGTTATCAATACTACTCCTTACATTTTTAACATTATATCTCGTCAAAGTTTTTGGGCAAAAAAAACCTCATCCTTCAGCACTTGTTCTAAACATTGGAATTATCTGTGCCTTGATTTTTCTGGTGATATTGTTTGCGGAAAATATCTTGAAAGTTCAAATTCAAAGTATTGGTGACAGATTAGTCAACCAGGGAATGTTTGAAAACCTAATTAATTCTTTTTATGGATTAATGTTCTTAGGAATTTCAAGTTACTGGTTTGCAGCATTAAAGGAATTATATTTTTATAAACAATATCGTAGAAAGAATACATACTTTATTACTATGTCTATATTCATCGCGTTATCTTCAATTTCGAATTTACTTTTTAAAGGCGAAGAATATGAATTCATCCACAATACCTTTTTTATTATCTCAATAATCCTCATATCCTTCAATTCGATTAAGATTTCCTGGATAGCATTTATATCAAAAAAAGAAAAAATCTCATTACTTATTCTTTCTATTATTATATCCGCACTTTTCATATTAAATCTTATCAACAATGGTAAAACAGATTTTAACGGTACTATTTTGATGAACTATTCTCCAACAATTTATCAGTTCTTTAATCTTATTCTGATTTATGGTGGGATATATTTTGTAGTTCTGTTTTTTACCACGCTATTCCATATTCCAACAGCAGAAGCTTATGATAGAAAAGCTAATGAAGTATCATCATTACAGTATTTCAGTAAACTAATTACACGAGTTTTAGATATTGAAGAGCTGGCAGAAACAATCACAGATATTACAACAAAAGTTAGCAGCGCAGATGCAGCCTGGATAGTCATCAAAGAAAATGGCGATAAAAAAATTCTTGCAAATAGAAATATTGCATTAGTTGATGCTGATTTAATAAATCGGTTTTTACTTGAAAGCGGAATTTGTGAGAATATAACCGAAACTAAAATTTGCAGTCTGCAAAAGTTTGGTAACAAATCTCAGCTTTCAGAAAAATTCGGAAGCATAGCTATTTCTCCGCTAAGAAGTTATAATGAAATAAAAGGTTATTTATTTGCAGCAAGAAAAAACGAGCTGATATTTTATGAAGAAGATAAAGCTGCAATAAATACTTTTTCAGATTACGCATCTGTTGCAATGGAAAATTCTTTGTTACTTGAGCAATCAATTGAAAAAGAACGGCTTGAAAAAGAATTGGATGTTGCAAGAGAAATCCAGAAAAAAATATTACCAGCCAGCGACCCAAAGTTTAAAGATCTTTCAGTTACTTCTGTATTTATTCCCGCATTTGAAGTTGGCGGTGATTACTATGACTTTTTTGAGATATCAAAAAGTAAGTTTGGTTTTATAATTGCTGATGTTTCAGGTAAAGGAATTTCAGCCGCATTTATTATGGCTGAAGTAAAAGGAATATTCAGTTCACTCTCAAGAATGATTGAAAGTCCCAAAGATATCTTAATAAAGGCTAACGAGATTTTACAAAATACTTTAAATAAAAAGAGTTTTGTTAGTGCCCTTTACGGAATTATCGATTTTAATGATGAAGTTATTCGCTTTGCGCGTGCAGGTCACTGTCCCGCTCTTTTAGTCAGAGGCAGCTCAGTAGAAACATTTAAACCGTCAGGTATTGGACTTGGATTGACCAATCAGGATTTGTTTAGTAATCATCTGGAAGAAATTAAAATTGATCTTAAGCAAAATGACACTTTAGTTTTTTATACCGATGGAATTACCGAAGCTAAAAACAAAGAATTCGAAGATTTTGGTGAGCAAAGATTTGCCGAAATTTTAATTGAATATTCGAACGAATCAGTAAACAAAATTGCTAATGAAGTAATAAAAGATGTTACATTATTTTCCAGAAACCACTCTCAGTATGATGATATAACTTTAGTTATATTAAAGTGGCATAAAAAAAATAACATAGATGGAGTTAAAGAATGGCAGAATTCAACACCTCAATTAAAAACCAAGGTGCTGTAAGTATAATAAACCTTAAAGGATATCTTGATGCACATACTGCACCAATCCTTGAGAATAATTTTGTAGATCTTATTGAAAAGAGTTGTTACCAGATTGTAGTTGACTTTAAAGATTTGGCCTACATAAGCAGTGCAGGTTTAGGTGTATTTATGGCATACATAGAAAAAATTAGAGACAGCAAGGGAGACATTAAACTTTCCGGAATGAGTGATAAAGTTTATAACATTTTTGATCTGTTAGGATTTCCTTTGCTTTATGAAATTTTCAAATCGGAAGACGAAGCAGTAAAGAAATTTACAGAGATAAAATAAAGTGAAGACAAAAAAACTTAAAGTAAAAAGCAAAACTGAAAATCTTTCTACTATCAGAGATTTTATAAGCTCTTCTGCTGCTGATGCGGGGGTGGCGGCTGATGCTGTGGAAAATATCATTCTTGCTGTGGATGAAGCTTGCACTAATATTATAAAGCACGCTTATAAATCTTTTCCTGACGGGGAACTGATTATCAAAACAAAATCTACACTTTCTCGTTTTGAAGTTAGTATTACTGACTACGGAAAATCTTTTGAACCAGAAATGATTCCAGAGCCTGATTTACAAAAATATTATAGGCAAAGAAGAGTCGGTGGTTTAGGAATGTACTTAATGAAAACACTTATGGATGATGTTAAATATGTTTCCGTTCCCGGAAAGTATAATGAAGTGCTGCTATCAAAAAACATAAAAGTAGCGCAGAGCAATGCAGGATAATGATAATTTAAAAGCTAAACGTAATCTTACGGCGCTGGTTGAATTCAGTAGAGTAATTAATTCCAGCCTTGATCTTAATTTTATTCTGAACAATGTTCTTTTAACCTGCCTTGGTAAATTTTTAGCCACTAGAGGAGTTATTGCCTTAAATATAAGTGGAAAACTTCAGATTAAATCTTATAAAGGAATTAGCGAAGAAAGTATTTCCCTTTTCCCGAATATTGATGCGAGTGAAGATTGTACTGAAAATGATGAATTAAAAAATTTTTTTACTGATAATAATCTTTTAGCGTCTGAAAAGATAAGTTCATCAAATGAATGTGTTGGAATAGTATGTCTTGGTGAAAAACTTAACAAGCAGGATTATTCCAAGGATGACTTAGATTTTCTAAAAACAATTTTAAATATCGCTGCTTCAGCTATTCAGAACTCACTAATAGTTGAAGAATTAAAATTAGTTAATCGGGAGCTTGATTCAAGAATACAACGACTAAGCTCACTATTTGAACTCAGTAAGGAATTCGGGTTATTTTCTGAATCCACAAAAGTTACAAGACTCTTAATATTTTCTTTGATAGGACAGTTTCTAGTTCAGAAATATGCTCTGTTACGATTTGAAGGAAATGATATTGAGGTTATTGAACCGAAACTGCCTGTTGAGGAGCTTTTAAGCAACCTTAGGAAAATTGATTACCACAGAATAGATGCTTCTTTAAATAAAGAACAAGTTGCTTTGTTATTTCCTTCATTATATAGTATGGGAATAGAAGTAATTGTTCCGATGCAGATACAGGGGAGGACAAAAGGACTGATTATTTTAGGTAGAAGAATAAATAATGTTGATTACACTGATGCTGATATAGAATTTATTTTTTCTGTCGGAAGTCTGGCAATCATTTCAATGGAAAACAGAAGACTCTTTAGGGAAGCATTAGAAAAACAAAAGATGGAAGAAGAGTTAGATCTTGCAAGGGAGATCCAAAGAAATCTACTTCCACAAAAAATTCCTGTATACAAAAATTTTGATATAGCTGCTGTAAATGTATCCTCAAAACAAGTTGGTGGTGATTATTATGACATAATTGAACTTGATAATGATGATTGTGTTGTTGCAATTGCTGATGTATCGGGCAAAGGAGTTCCCGCATCATTGCTTA
>OEIV010000339.1_pt1 | contig 27412 bp, 37 predicted proteins | sample 1539231 | NCBI WGS metagenome assembly OEIV01 (sample SAMN03794762, study PRJEB22550) | activated sludge metagenome | feature: wastewater treatment plant; material: activated sludge; isolation source: Wastewater treatment plant of a petroleum refinery complex | place: Argentina: Buenos Aires ... | reverse complement strand
TCCCCAAATTGTACCATAGAACGCCCTTTCTAATCCGCCCATCTGTGCTACAATATCAGCGGCACAAGGTTTCCAATCTCCTCCTCATCCCTCTTGTAGAGAGCGGTACAGCCGCCCGGCCGCGGCCGCTCAGACTGGACAGACGCAGCGCCCGCCGACTGGCTCCGGCGGGCGTTGGCGTTTGTAGGTAAATAGTCAGCGCGGGGCCATGCAACAATTGAACGTCTGTGCTACACTACCCGGTGATGTTTCATTATGAAACAATCGGGACGGCCGCATGATGGTCGCGCCGCGCCAGTCGCGCCGTTGGACGCTCCGCAACCCACGCGGCGATCATGGCGTGCCACTGGAACCGGATGAGCGCCTTATCCACCCGGCGGCCGACTTGCCCGCGCTGATAGCCTCTGTGGTACAGACGGCGCTGGAAGACCTCGACGCGGGCTATGAAAGCCGTGATGCCCACTGGCCGCAATCCAACAATCACTACTGGCGGGCGCAATCCTATTTATGGTTCTTTCACGGCCATCCAACCGGCTTTGAGCGATTCGCGGCTAGGCTAGGCGTAGCGACGCATGGCCGCTTGCCGCCGCACCCGCTGTTAGACGACGCGGCGGCGCTGGCAGCGCGGCGGCCCGACTTGGCGCGGCTGGGGTTGCCGGTGGACTTGTTCGATGCTCGAATAGCGGCGCTTAACGCGAACGGTAAGACGGCCGATCGACAATCGGCGGCATGAATACATGGCAACGCATTATGAACCGATTGAAACAGGAATGGAGCATGGCCGGAAGTTTGGGCCGTCTAGCGATGGTCGCCGCGCCGCTGTTACTCATGGCGACGCTACTGCTGGGCAGCATCGTGGCGGCGGGCTATTACGAGTATGCCACGTTCGGGATACCCGACGACGCGCTGATTGTGCCGACGGCCGTGCCGGGCACGCCAACGCCGGAGCCGACGCCGGGGCACGTCCAGCCGCAAGGCGGGATTACACGCCACCCGCCGACGGCCACGCCGGACGCCTGACGCGCTCAAATGGCAATCGGCCGCGGCGGGGCGGTAGAATGGCGACATGACCAAGAATGACAAAGCGCCGACGGCCGCGCAGGTAACGCAGGGGCGGTAACGTATGCCAAGAGCGGCGACTAGTCCCGAACTCATGGCAACGGCCGAACGGCGCTTGTTCGTCCTGGACTTGCGTCGCAAGGGAAGAAACTACCGCGATATTGCGGCCGAGGCGTTGCGGCACTTCGGCCCCGATAGACTACCCGCCGGTTGGGATGCACGCTACGCCTATAAGGACGTGGCCCGCGAATTAGAGCAGGTGCATGGCGAGATTCAGGAAGACGCGCAGGCTATCAAGACGCTGGAAATTGAGCGCCTTGATAGCTTGTGGTATGTCATGTATCAGAAAGCCTTAGCGGGGGATGAAAAGGCGGTGGATAGGTGCATCCGTATTCAGGAGCGGCGGGCCAAGCTGCTAGGGCTTGACGCACCCCAGCGCCATGAGTTAGGCGGCCCCGATGGTGCGGCGGTCGTTATTCAGATGACTTGGGGCGACAGTGGCGACCCTAACGGCTAAATTACCCCCCTTCCATCCCCGGCAGTATGACATCGCCGTTAGCGACGCCCGTTTTCGCGTTGCGGCATGTGGGCGAAGATTCGGCAAGACGCGCTTGGGCGCGGCGTTGTGTCTAAAGACGGCCGCGGCCGGTGGCCGGGCGTGGTGGGTTGCGCCGACCTACCCTATGGCTCAGGTCGGTTGGCGACTTATCCAGCGTCTAGCGCAGCAGATACCGGGCGCAGAGATACGCCAGTCTGAACGGCTGGTCATCTTGCCTACCGGCGGCGAGATACAAGTCAAGTCGGCCGACAATCCCGACGCGCTACGCGGTGAGGGGTTAGACTTCTTGGTCATGGATGAGTGCGCTTTCATTCGTGAAGAAGCCTGGACGGAAGCGCTACGCCCGGCGCTATCTGACCGCAAGGGGCGGGCCATGTTCATATCCACCCCGAAGGGGCGTACGTGGTTCTGGCGATTGTGGCAGCGGTGTCTAGACGACTATGATCACGAATGGCAGGGCTGGCAGTTGCCGACGGCCGCCAACCCTTACATAGACCCGGCCGAGATAGAGGCGGCGCGGCTGGGCTTGCCCGAACGGGTATTCCGGCAAGAGTATTTAGCTGAGTTTATAGAGGACGGCGGCGGCGTCTTCCGCAACGTGGCCGCGCTCTCTACTGCGCAGCCGGTCGCGCCGCGCCGGGGCGGTCAGTACATCTACGGGATAGATTGGGCGCTCAGTCAAGACTATACGGCCGTCTGCATCCTCGACGCGCTGGCCGGGCGGCAAGTCTACCTAGACCGTTATAATGGCGTGGATTACACGCTCCAGCGGCGGCGCATTATGGCCCTGGCCGAACGCTATCCCCCGACAACAATTGTGGCTGAGGTCAACGCAATGGGGCGGCCGAACAATGAAGAGTTGCGCCGCGCCGGTTTGCCGGTGCGCGACTTCCACACCGGGGCCGGTAGCAAGGCGCAGATTATCGAAGACCTGGCCGGGGCAATGGAGCGGGGCGCGGTTATCCTGCTAGACGACCCGGCGCAACGGGCCGAACTGGAATCGTATGAGGCGCAGCGCACGGCCTCCGGCACGCGCTACAGTGCACCGGATGGGATGCACGATGACACAGTAATGGCGCTGGCGTTGGCGTGGCATGGCGCGGCGCAGGGCGGCGTAGGAGTAATGGAATATGCCTAACTTGGCGACTGAGGCGTTTGAACAATGGCTAGAACGCAGTGATACGGCCGCGCGGCGGCTGGTGGCGCAATACCGCGACTTTTACAGCGGGGCGCATGACATTCGGCTAAACAGGCGGCAAGAGGTGCGGCTAGGGCTGACCACGCCGCAAATACGTTCACTGGCGAACGTCTGTCAACTGGTCGTTGACGTGGTAGCCGAACGGCTATCGGTGGCCGGCTTTGACGCCGACGACAAACGAACGGCCGAAACGCTGGCCGGCTGGTGGGCGGATTGCGATCTGGACGCCCATCAGGATGACGTGCATCTATCGGCCTTGCGCGACGGTGACGGCTATCTCATCGTTGAATGGGACGCGGTGAACCGGCGGCCGGTATTCTGGCAGGAGCCGGCCGACGACGGCTATAACGGCGCGGGCGTCGTCTACAGCAGTGAGCGCCGCGTGCCGCTCTACGGCTACAAGCGGTGGCGCGTCGAAGAGGGTAGCAACGTCGGGGCGCAACGGCTCAACCTCTACTATCCCAACCGGGTAGAGCGGTACAGCACCGGGCAGCTAGGCGTCTGGACGCCCTACGATGAGCCGGGGCAGGGCACAACGTCGCCGTGGGTAGACGCGGCTGGGCAGCCGCTTGGCGTGCCGGTTATCCACTATCCGACCAACCCCAACGGCGACGATTACGGCACAAGCGAACTCGAGGCGGTTATCCCGCTTCAGCGCGTGCTAACCTCGCTATGGATAGACCTCATGGCCGCGGCCGATGCGACCGGGTTCCAGCTCATCACCCTGGCCGGTGACATACCCGATAAAGACATGGTGGCCGCGCCGGGGGCCATCTGGTATGCGCCGCAGCCGGGCTCGACCTGGGGCGTCATCCCGCCCGGCGATACGTCGCAACTGGTAGAGGCCATCCGGCATACGACGATGACCATTGCTCAGGTGAGCCGCGTGCCGTTGACCATGTTCCAGGATAGCAAGGCGGTGGCGTCGGCTGAAACGATTGTCGCCAGCGAACGCGGGCTAATCGCCAAGGTATCCGACCGGGCCAAGAGTTACGGCCTGGCCTGGCGTTCGGCCATGCGGCTGGCGGTGCGGCTGCATAATGCCTATGGCCCGCGCCCGGCGCTATCGGAAGACGGCATTCGGCCGCGCTGGGCGTCGTTTGAACGGGTAGACGAACTGGCAATCGAAGAACGCCGCGCCGCCATTGCCGGGGCGCATGAGGCCGCCGGGCTGAGCCTGGAGGCCGCCTATAGCCGCGCCGGGTATCCGCCCGACGTGCTAGCCGCCCTGCTGCGCACAGACACGGCCGGGCAAGAGGGATTGGATCAATGACGCCCCAACCGACTGACGGCCGCCGGGTGGCGCCAGGCGCGGCGGTGGAATGGACGGATGACGACCTAGACCGCCTCTCCGAGATTCACGTCGAGGAAGATACGCCGCTTATGCTGGCGTTCGTGCGACAGTACGGCCCGCGGCGGCTACTGGACATCGTGACGGCGCAACGGGAGCCGGATGGGAACGCGACGAACGACGCCACCGAATAGCGACGTTTCCCGCGTGGCCTGGGTGACAGTCCAGACGCGCAATGGGGAGCAACATCGCTACCGCGATACGTCCACCGGGCGCTACATTTCAGCGCGGCAGGTGCGGGCCGACATTGACCGCATGGTAGACGCCGCCGGGCGCGGGGCGGCGCGGCCGTTGACCGAGGCGCTACGTGACCGGCGCATATCGCTGGCTGAATGGCAATCCGGTATGGCGCGGGCGGTCAAGAACGTCAACTATGCGGCCGTGGCGTCGGCGTCGGGTGGCGTCCAGAACATGACCGCCGTCGAGCGCGGCCGGGCCGGGCATATCATCCGCGAACAGTATAAGCACCTGCGCAACTTCGCTAAAGAAATAGAGACGGGGAAGCAGCCGCTCGACGGCCGCGCCATACGCCGGGCTGACATGTATATGGACGCGGCGCGGGGCAGCTATCACGAACAGAAGCGGGCGGCTGAGGCCGCAGCCCATCCCGGCCAGGTCATGATGATTCGCTCCATTCGTCACCCCGGCGACAGTTGCCGGGGGTGTATCTCTCTTAGCGGCAAGTGGTTTAAGATGGGCGACCCCGAATACATTCCCGTTGGCCGCCGAGAGTGTCGCACGTCTTGCCGGTGTAGCGAAGAAACCGGCGTGGCCGACGAAAGCGGCGCGGTAGCCGGGCTGGGCATGGACGGCTACTAACCCCGCTTTCCCCCCTCACAATCCCCAATTGGATTTTCCTATGACGCACTCACTATGATTGCGTCATGACCACACCAAACGCGCAGACCGAGACGGTAACAGGGAGTGATTCCCCTGACGCGGGCCAGCCGACGGCCGCTGCCGGGCGACAGGACGCGCCCGCGCCGGAAGCCGGTAGTGACCCTGACAAATTGCGGGCTGAGTTGAATAAGGCCAACCGTAGCGACGCCGAGCGTCGCCTGGCGCTGAAAGCGGCGCAAGACGAATTGACGACGCTGAAGGCGGCTCAGGCCGAGGCCGAACAAAAGGCGCTGGCCGAACGGGGCGAGTATCAAAAGCTGTATGAGGCCGAAAAGGCGGCCAGGGCGGCGCTGGAGCAATCTATGGCCGACATGACCAACCGCCTTAAGGCGCAAGAACTCGCCGCGCTCAGGCAGCGGGTAGCCGCCGAAAAGGGGTTGCCCGCGCCGTTGGCCGAACGCCTACAGGGTGAGACGGCCGATGAGTTGGCCGCCGACGCCGAGACGCTGCTGGCCGCTATCCCGCGCCCTAACGCGCCGTCGCTGAATGGCGGGGCGCGGCCGGGCGTAGGGGCGTTGTCAACCGACGAGGCCAAGCAGATCGCCGGCCGATTCAACATTAACCCGCGCTATCTGACAGATTAGGGAGTAATAGATCATGGCTCTGGCACGACAGACCGACGCCACGAGAATCAAGCCGGGCCGCAATGCCATCGTAGAACAGGGCATTGTCGGCGCGGCCATCGTGGCCGGTGAAGCGGTAAGTTTGCAGACTGACGGTTATTGGGATCCGGCCATTGCGACCGGCGTCGTCAAGAACGTCGGCATCGCTGTGCAAAGCGGCGCGGTGGGTGACACCATTGATATTGTGATGCACGGCCCCATTGAGTGTGTGACCGGCGGCACGCCTAGCTCCATCCTGTTCGTGAGTGACACGGCGGGTGAGCCGGCTGAATCGGCGGGCACGAAATCGGCCGTCATTGGCTTTGTCATGACGGAAACGAAAGTTTACGTGAACAGCCAGACGGTGGCGTTCGCCTAACGGAGGAATATCATGCCTATCATCGGTTATCGTGACCTTTCCTCCGCGCTCATCCCGTCGGCGCAAGACGCGACGGTTCTACGCAGCTACGCGCTGCGCGACGGCGTTACCTACGACCGCGTGGCTGCCGAATTGGAGATTGCCATCCGTGGCATGAATGGCGAGTTTGCGCGTCATCCTCTGTGGGCGTCGCTGCTGGCTTTCCAGAATGACCCGGCGCTCGACCTCTACGCTGTCGGTACGGGCAGCTATGCCGACCGCTTCACCGACTACGGCCGCCCCGAACCGCAGCACGCCGAGACAAGCGGCCACATGTTGCCTCTGCTGGCCTACACCACCGCGCTGGGTTGGACGTGGAGTAAGCTCAAAGACATGAGCATGGCTGAGGCGCGGGCCGACATCCGCCTGGCCGTTGACCGGATGCGCAACCGCTACCGGCAACAGATTTTCCGCCGCCTCCTGCTGCGCGGCGACGATAGCGGCGTGGCTAAGGGGCTGGGTACGGGCGGCTTCTCGCCCGGCTTTGCGACGGCCGCGGCCAACACTGATACCGACTATCTGCCTCCCGACTTCGGTGGGCAGACCTTTACGACCAACCACGAACACTACGTCGCCGCCGCCGGTGGCTGGACAACGACCATCCTCGATGACGTGGAAGCCGAACTGATGGAACACGGCATCATGCCGCCCTATCGCAGCCTGGTGAGTGTGGCGGACGCGCCGACAATCGCTGCCCTGACCGGCTTTGTGAAGTCGGCCACGGCCATCATCCAGCCCGGCACAATCACGGCCGTGGCCTTGCCCGAAGACGACCCGACCGACGATGGGTTCCGCTTCATCGGCAGCTACAGTAACACCCGGTTCTACGTTGCGCCGGGTATGCCGCAGTACTACAGCTTTTCCTACAAGAGTTACGGCGCTTTGTCGCCGGATAACCCGTTGCGCGTGCGACTGGAGGCGCCCTATGAGTTGCCGACGGCCCGCGCCCTGCGCGACCCCAACGGCGGTAGCGGCGTTGACCCGTTGCAGGATTTGATGCTCTACCTGGAGTTCGGCGTCGGCGTCGGCAACCGTCTCAACGGCACGTCGCGCTACGTCAACAATGCCAACTGGGCCGACGGCACGGCTCTTTAGGGTGGTTCTCCTCCTGGGTTAGGCGCATGGGGCGCGGCGCAAGTTGCGCCCCATACGCAACGGAGTAACGGTAACAGATGAGCGAACCCATTATCCTCTTCGACCCCGACGGCCGTGAGGTTGTCGTCAACGGGCGCGGCCAGGCCGATGTAATGGTAGCGCAACATGGTTATGTCTGGACGCGGCCGGAGTCGGGCGCGGGGGCGGCCGGTAACACGCCGCCCGCGTTGCCCGACAAGCCCGCGCCGGATGACGCGCCGCCCACCGGGCCGAAGCGCAAGGGGCGCAGCTAGTCATGGCCTACGGTAGCGCCCTGGGCGTGGCCGCGCATGTGCCGCGCTTTGCCAACGAGTCGCACCGATTCGACAACACGACCACGCCGACGCTGGCACAGGTAGACGAGTGGCGCGAACAGATTAGCGCCGCCCTGGACGTGGCAATGGCCGCGGCCGCGCTGCCCGCGCCGGCGACGAATACGGCCGTGGTAGACATGCTGGCCGGGTTCGTCAACGGCAACGCGGCGTGGCTGGCTGAGAGTGTCAACGGCCAGGGGCGCTTTCAGGAACGCCCGGCGACAACGACGGAGATTCTAGCAGCCATCCAAAGCGCGGCGTCGTCATTCGTGACGGCCAATGCGCGGGGGATGGGCGCAATCGCCGGGGTGGCGTCGGGTGGCGTAGCCGCCGGGGCCGGGGCATGGCTGTCGCACCGGGTAGACGACTACAGCTACTACCCGCCCAATGGGGAGTACGGCCGCTAATGTTGCGCTTTGAGCTTACCCAGCGCGGCGCGGATGTGGTTTCACAGAACCTGCTAGCGGCGGCGCGGGTGTCATCGCGGCGGCTGGCAATGGCGACTTATGATTGGTCGCAGATGCACGTAGTGCGTCATCTGGTCGTCAAGCCCTACCCGCCCCAACGCCCCAAGCAACGCTACAAGCGCACCGGGCGATTAGGGGCGCGGTGGAAGTCGGCCGGTACGCCGGATGGGGCGCGGATTTACAACGAGCAGCCCTACGCCGGGTATGTGGTTGGCGACGCTTCCGGCAAGGGGCAAGCGTGGATGCACGCCGGGCGCTGGTGGCTGGCCCGCGACGTGGTAGAGGCGGCGCGGCCGAAACTGCGCGAGGCGCTGGTGCGTGAAATGGATAGGCAGCTATGAGTGAGGCAACCGTACAGGCGCGGCTTATGGTGGCGCTGGCCCCGCTGGTGGCCGAAGGTAGCGTACTGCTGAATGACCATAACACGCCGCAGACGGTATCACGCGAACGCGGGCCGTGGCTGGTCGTTGAAACCGGCGACGCGCTGCGCCTGGAGACGCCCAACTTTAGCAACGTACAGGCAACCTATGAGCCATACGTGGCCGTGGTTGTCTATCCCCTGGCCGACGGTAAGGAACATACGCAAGTCACCCGCTTTCAGACGTTGCGCCAGGCCGCGGCCGAGGCGCTGCTAGCGGCCGACGGCGTTGACCTGGTGGAAACGGTTGGCAGTTTAGCGCGGTATTTTGGCGATGACGCGGGCCTATTCCAACGGCTGCGCGTGAGAGTAACGGAGTTTGAGGTGTAGCTATGGCATTAGTAGCAGGTGATACCGGAAAAGATTCTAGCGTTAGTTTTGGCGGCACGGTGATCAATAATGTGATTGACATCACGACCGACAACACCGGCGAGATTATCACGGAGGAAACGGCCGACGGCCGCTTGACCGCCTCAGTTGGTACGGGGTGGAGTTGGACAGTGACGTTCGCTTTGCCCAAGACGGGCAGCCACACGGTGATCAACGCGCTGAAGGCGGGAACGACCGGCGCGATTGACATTGTGCAGGGCAGCACGCGCTATACGTCGGCCAGCGGCCGTTCGGGTGGCGTGAATGTGCCGTCCAACCCGCGGCGGCTGACTGTCGCCACGATGACGATTGCCATTGACGGCGACCCGACGATTGCGGCGAAGGTGTAACAATCTATGAGTGACAATGAAACCAAAAGCGGCGCGGATGTATTCGGCCGCGTCTTCACACTGAAAGACGATCTGAGGCAGCGCGACGTGGCCGCGTGGAACCGCTCGTTTATCGCTCAGGGCGCGGGCGGCATGAACACGGCCACGGCCGTCGAGCGGCAAGCGTCCCTACAGGCGGCGATTGAGGCGGGCTGGATTCTCAGCCCGGACACGCGCCATGAACAGGTCATATCGCCAGAGGGGAAGATAGAAAAGCGATATTACTTCGATGGCGTGGCCGTGGATGACATGAAGCCGGCCGAGGTCAACTACTATGGCCGGCTTTGTTCCCGCGCTTTTGACGCGGTCATGGCAATCCCAAAAGCTTCATTCTCAGCATAGCGGCCTATGCTGAGGGCGAGGGGTTGCCGCCGCCTGAGTTGGAGGTCGCGCTACTCAGTGAGACTTACGGGCCGCCGTGGGAAGGGGGTTTCATGTCCTGGCCGGCGCGGGAATTCGTGTTAGTGCGGGCGGCGCGGAATTTCTACCACGCCTACAACGCCTACCGCCGCGCCACTGATAAGGTGGCCTGGATTGAGGCCAACCCCGACGCCTGGGACGTGGCTGAGTTGGTTGTCGCCTTGCGCGAGGGAATAGAACTGTAATGGCCGACGAACGAATTGAGTACATCGTCGAGACGCGCTTTGAGGGCGAAGACGACTTACGGCAAGCATCCAACGCCATTGAACGGGTGACGCAAGCGGGCGAGAAAGCCGTATCAGCGGCCAACAAGAGCGCCGGCCAAAGTAAGTTCGGGTGGACAGAGCTAAAGTCACAGGTTGACCTGGCCGGGCAGGCGCTAGAGAGAATCGGGCAGGTGGCCGGCCAAGCGTGGGACGCGGTGAATGAGGGAGCCGCCCAACTGCGGCAAGAAGAGGTTTTCGCCAATCTAGCCGTAAGCATCGGTACGACGGCCGACGCGCTGGAAAACCGGCTAGGCACGGCGACGAAGGGGTTAGTAGACGACGCCTCATTGATTAAGGGCGCGTCCGACTTAATCTCTCTGGGCCTGGCCGACAATGAAGATAAGGCCGTGCGGCTATCGGCCGTCATGGGCGCGTTGAATTGGGATATGCAAGTCCTAACGTTGACGCTTGCCAATAACAGTATGGCCCGCCTCGATTCATTGGGCCTAGCTATGGATGATATTAAGACGCGGGCCGAGGGGCTAAAGAAAGCGGGCATGGACGCCGACGCCGCTTTTGACCTGGCCGTGATTGAGGCCGGTGAAGCCAAAATGCGGCTACTAGGCGACGCGTCTGATTCCACGGCGGGGCGGCTGCAACAATTAGAGGTTGTCGCCAAGAACGTTAGCACTACGCTCAAAACAGAGTTGGCCCGCGGCGTGGGTGAAGGCGTCGGGCAGTTGACCGGCCAGGTTGACCTGCTAGGCGACGCGATTGAGCGGGCCGGTGGCCGCTGGGCGTATGCGTTCGGCCGCGGCGCTGGCACGGCTGCCAGTGTAACAGCCGTAACCGGCGGCATCGAAGTGTTACGGGAAGAGTTGGCCGCGCTAGGCGGGCCGACATCTGATTTTGCCGCCTACTACAAAGAGTTGCATGAGTCGCTTGACTTTGGCGACAACGTGGCCGACCCGCAACGACTGGCGGCTAATCTGGCGTTGTATCAAGCGCTGCTTAATGAAGTGACGGCCCTACAGAACGCCGAAGAACGGCGGCAACGGGCCAACGAATTACAGAGCCGCCGTACCACATGGGCCGACTTCGGCGGCACGCCGACCCGCGATAGCCGGGTGGAAGTGCCGCGTATCCCGCCCGACCTCACCGAAGGGTATTGGTCATACGACCAGGCGCTAAACGCGGTCAATGAAGAGCTATTAGCGCAAACCAAGCTGGCGATCACCGTGCGCGACGCATGGGACGAATACGCCACGGCCATGACTGAGCGCGGCGGTGATATGTTCGCCGGCTTTCTGAGTGAGGCGCAGGCCGCAAAGGAAACGGGTGAGGCGTGGGCATACGACCTCGACGCGGCCATGATTGCCGCCATAGACGCGGCCGGGGCCGGGGTTGGGCCAATCTCCGATATTGCCCAGCAGCTAGGGCTGATTGACCCGGCAACGGCGGCCATCCTGGAGAATTCCACGGCGGCACAGGTCATTGCCGAGAATCTGGCACAGGCCGCGGCCGACGGCAAGATTGCATGGGAAGATTACGTCGCCACCGTCGAGCGTGCTATTGCCGTCTATGAGGGCCGACAATACGCCATAGACTTAGGGCCGCGCTCCGCGCCGGAGATGGAAGATCGCGGCTATCGCGGCGGCTATCAGGAAGACCAGATAGCCGACCCGGCCGGCACAAGCGGCGCGAAGGTCATTCTCGACGCCGATAATCAGGCGGTGCTAGACGCGGTGGCTGAGGCGAAAGGGGTTGTCGAGGGGTTCATATCCCCCGAACAGGCGTACAAAGGCATCATGGATTTAGACATTCAAGGCGTGATTGACGGCACGAATGAGGCGACGCGCCTCATCAACGGCGTACCGGCGCGGAAGCTGGTCACGATTGAATGGGCGCAAACGGGCGCGGATGTCGTCGCCGCCTTGCGGGCAATGGGGGTTATCCAGTGAGTTACAACGTCAAGATTAAGACGTTTACCAATGGCTCCATTACGTTTGACGCCACCGCCGCGGGCGTTTATCAGGAGTCGGGCAGCGCCGATGGGCCGGTGGTCATTGACCACATAGAGCGCAACGACGCCGGGGCCATTGTAGACCTGGACGGCACAGGCGTGGCCGGGCTGGCCCCACCGCGCATTAAGTACAGCTTGCGTTTCCTGGCCGCCCATCCCGCCGGGCATACGCAGTATAACAATCTGATTGCGCTGAAGGGGCATTACGGCACATTCGTCGGCGTCATCCCCACGGCCGCCGGTGAGACAACCAAGACGGCCTATGCCCGGCTCATGGATGTTAAGGCCACTTGGCGCGGCCGTCACAAGACGGGGCAGCAGTCCTATATGATGGCTGAAGCTGAGTGGCAATTGGAGGCGTTTTTCTAATGCCCCGGCAATGGAGCGCCACCCGCGCCTATGTAAGAGAGTTGAATCAGGTTCCGAGCGGCGTTAATTTCAGCTACGGCGGCCGAACCTACTTAACCAACGTCGTTCCGAATAGTGCCATCTGGAACCGGCTGCTGAATCAGATTGGCGACGGCGCGGCCCGATTCTATCAGACGCAAGATTGGGATAAATTCCTGGTGCCGGGCCGCGTGCTGGTAGTGGAACAGCCGGTGAGCGGCTATAGCTTTGTCGCCCGAACAATCACCTGCTTCTTAATCGAGGACGTAGAGCCGACAACGAAAGGCGAGGTCGAGGTACGCGGGAAAGGGGTTGAATCGCTATTGGCCCGTAAGCCGCGTTTTGAGCCGATAGGTGAGGAACGGGTTTACGCAACGGCCATCGCGCCGCAAAATCAGTTGCCGGTGATGACTTCGCTGGCCGTGGGCGTGCCGCCGGGCAACACGTCGGCGGCCCTGACCGACGCCACCGATATTGAGACGGGAATGCAGCTGCGCATTCGGCGCGGCGACAACAACGACGGCTCATGGCACGTCGCCACCATAACCGGCAAGAGTACCAACACCGTCAACTTCACCCCGGCCATGAGCGGCCAGGCCGCCGCCGGTAACAGTATTCAGGCGTGGCCGGCCAGCGGCGGGCAAGCGGCCCATGCGCCCATTACAACGACGCTAGCCGTCGGCGCCCCGCATGATATGGACGCGGCGACACTGGCAACGACAAGCGGCATTGTGGTAGGGGATGAGGTGCGCATACGCACCGGGGCCAGTAACGGCGGGCCGTGGTTTAGCGGCCGTGTGCGCACCGTCAACCCGCCCGGCGCGCCCTACCCGAATACAATCCAGTTTGACCCGCCCCTGACGGCCGATGCGCCGGTAGGCAATAGCGTAGAGATACGCGCCGCGTGGTTGCGCGTCTATGATCCATCCGGCTATGCCGAAGGGCAGCGGGTGACAATCGCCATGAACAGCGGCGTTCGTGAAACCGTTATCACGGAGGCCCGCGGCGATGAACTGTACATTACCGTGCGCGACGGCCTGACGGCCGCGGCCAACATTGGCAAGGATGTCAACGCCTACGATTACGGCGCAAGAACGACGGCCGACGTGACTCAGGCCATGTCCACCGCGCCGGATTGGACAGTCACCTTCCAAACGGGCAACGGCTCAGCGGTCGGCACGGCATTCGCCCCGAAGGGTGAATCGGTGCTAGACATCCTCATGAGCATAGCCGATAGAACCGGCGAATTCTTCCGCTATTCCCTCGACGCCAGCGGCATCCCCACGCGGCGGCTGGAATGGCGGCGGACGCCCGATTCTAGCGGGGTGACACTCATTCTCTATGATACGGATGAACACGCCCGGCAACGAACGAATGAGCTAGACGCGACAAAGGGCGCGGCGTTCTCTATTCGCAAGCGCGTCTCACACCCGCTTATCACGCGCATTTACCCTAGCGGCGGCGATCAGGCTATCACCCTGGCGTCTTGTAGCGAAGAGGCATTGCTCTATGCGGCCGTCGAGGGTTGCACCGTCCATATTAGCGACGATTTCTATGAACCGGACTATGTAGAGTACGCCGCCGGGGTGGCCGACCCCAAAATCGGCGTACAGGCCATTCGGCAGACGTATGGCGACATTTCTGTAGACGACGCCACGAACACTGAGCAACTAGTCGCGGCGTGCGACCAACTGCTGCTATCGGCCATCCACGAACTGCTACAGGCGCAACTCAGAGAGTACTACACCGTCGAGGCGTATATCCCGGTGGCGCTGAAACCGGGGCAGACGGTGAAAATAGAGAATGCCACGCGGGTGGAACCGGCGGTCAGCTCATCGGCTAACTATATCATTCTGGAAGTGGCCGAACGTCAGGTCAACGGCCGCCCGCGCACGACGCTAACAGTCAGTAACATGCTAGGGCTGCGCCGAACGGGGGCCAACACGCTAGGCGGCATCTTGCGCACCACGACGCAAGCTCTCCGGCGCATGGGTGGCAGCGGTAGCAGCGGCGCGAATATCTCCGTCACCGGCGGCGTTGTCGGGTCGCACGTCCACACCGAATATCTGCCCACGGCCGGCGGCGTGCCTCTGGCCGGTAACATGCCGGTGGCCGATAACGTGACGATTGACGGCGTAGACATTAGCGCCCATGCCGCCAACCCATCGGCCCATCATGCGCCGGTGACGGTGGCGAACAACGGCCTAAACCTCTCCGGCCAGGCGCTAGGGCTGCGCCTATCGTCGGCCAGCCCCGCCCTGCAGATTAGCAGCACGGCCGGGCAAGAGGGCGTGCGGCTGCTACTGCAAACGCCCAGCGGCCTGGAAGCCACGGCCAGCGGCCTAGCGATTGCCGACGCCGCCGCCGGTGAGGGGTTGAAACTACTAAACAAGACGTTGCATCTTGACCTGGCTGCGGTGAGCGGGCTGCTTATCAGCGGCGATAAGCTGGCTATGGCAACGGCCGATAGCGACATATCGGCCACGTCTATTTCAGAGTTGCGGGCAACGGGCCATCGCCACCGGGTGATCAATAGCAGCGACGGGCAGACCAACCCGACAACGCTACTGTCTTCGGGCATATCGGGGCAACTGCGCCTCGGCGGGTTGGCAATCGGCGCAACCTGGAGCGCCACCGACGCGCTGTTCATTCAGGCAGCCAACGCCACCCAAACGACGGCGCGACTAAAGGCGGCCGCGTCGCAATCGGCCCCGCTATGGCGGGTAGAGAATAGCAGCGGGCAGGCGCTGCTACTAGTGACCGGCGGCGGCGACTTGGAGAGTGGCTATCCCGGTTTTGTCAGCCGGGTATCGGGCTGGCAGATTGAGCACGACGGCGACGCCGAATTTAACAACGTCTTCATTCGTGGCGAGTTGCACGCCACTACATTCGTAGCCGACGAGATGCACGCCACCGGCGGCACACTGGCGGTTATGACGGCCGCAAAGGTGGCCGCGCCACAGGCGGCTAATCACAACGTCTTACCGGCCATCGGCGCTAATTTCACGCTCAATACACAGGCCAGTTGGGACACGTCTCTCTGCTACTTTGCCGTCAATGACATCGTGCGCGTGAAGCCGATGGGCGAGATTGCGTCGGGCGGGTCGCTTGACCTATATGACATCTATATGCAGGTTGTATCTACCGGCTCACTGACCGGGCGCAACTTGGGGCAGGGCAACGCGGGCTACTACCCGATGACAGTCACCCGGCGCTACGGCGGCGAAACGGGATTCGAGATACCGGCCGGTAGCGCGGCCGTGCGCTGGGCCAAGTCCCACGGCGTCGGCTACACCGGGGCCATGTTCCTGACAAGCGACTTGCCCTATTCGCCCTATCTGGACATTGCCACGATTGACGCGACGCAGACGGGCGCGACGTGGCAGAGTGCGCCGGTGCTGCCCATCCCGCGCTTGCGGCTGGGTAACTTGCGCGGCGTGCTGGGGCATTCGGCTGATGAGTGGGGCATGGCCGCGGGCGTGAATCTGAGCGATACAACCACGGCGGCGCGGTACATCGTCGCCAGTGACCAGGGCGTAGAGATTCGCAACGCGGGCTTACGGATGTATAACGGGGCCAGCCCGACGGTAGACATTGCCGCCACCGGCGATATTAAGGCGGGCACGGATACCGCCTCAGGATTGACAACGACTTTTGATTTCACCGCCTCTACCGGGGCAATACGAATAGGGCCGGTTGGCACAGGCAAGGCCAATCTATTCTGGGGCGGGTCGGCGTTGCACTTGCGGTTGAATGCTACGCCGGTGATCACCCTCGATAGCGACGGCAGCGCCTATTTTGCTGGGCCAATGACCATCGGCACGGCGGGCGGCATCTGGCAAGGGACAGGCACATTCGATAGTCCGACAACGGGTATCAAGTTATACCGTTCGGGCAACATCGGCATGTTGGAAACCTACAACGGCGGCACGCGGCAAGTGCGCCTGGATACCGACGGGGCGCTGAAGGCCGGTTGGGACGGTAGCGCGTGGAACGTCACCATGAATAGCGCCGGGCTGGCCCTAACGGCCGGGCTGCTGGCAAACGACGCCGAATATGTGACGACCGCGGCCAAGCGGGTGACGTGGAACTATAGCGGCTCGGCCGTCTCATGGGTGGCCGGGCGCTATATCTCGGCTACGGGCGCGTCGGGTATTGAGGTACACGCCGGGCCAGTCATTAGCGGGGCCGGCGCGGAGTTCCACTACAAGGCCAGCACGCCGGTAACTAGCAGCGTTCGGGCAACGGGCAATCTTAACCTGTTCGCCGGGGGTAGCTCGACGGTAAGTGTCTTCGGCGGCGGGCTGTTCGTGGATAGGGGCATAGCGGCCGATGAACACATTCGCACCGACGCCAGTCTCTACGCCGCCAATGGCGTGATTGTCGGCGGGTCGCCGCTGGGCGGCGCTGAGAACACGCCCGGCGTGTTGACGCTCTACCGCCGAACGGCACACGCGCCGAACGCCGGGCCGACGGCGACGGCGCTTTACATCTATCACAATGCCGGCACAGGAAAGCATGAGCTAATCATGCGCAACGCCAACGGCGCGACGGTGAAGATAGCCGAAATCGCCGCGGCATAGGGGGAATGATGACAGACGAACTAAGAGAACGATTGACCGCCAAGCGGGCCGAACTGGTAGAGAGACATCAAAGCATGTTGCAACAAGCGCAACAAGCGCAGCAGCAGGTGACGGCGCTGGCCGGGGCCGTGGCCGCGCTTGACGAACTGCTAGCCGAACTGGACGCGCCCGAAGAGGCCGACGCCGTGCCCGAAGTGACGGCCGTCTAACAAACGCCTTACAGCGCCTTACAACGGATTACACATGGCCGCGCCAAGCCGAAATAATCAGCAGAACACCCGTTCGGAAGCCAATGCTTCCAGCTACACGCTGGCAAGCTACACCCCATCCAGCGGGGCGGGACAATTGCTAGTTGTCCGGGCGGCCATTCTGCGCACGGCGGCCACGGCCACGACAATGAACGTGACGTTCGGCGGCGTGGCAATGACTGAGGCCGTCACGGTGGCCGATACCAGTAGCAATCGCTACTACCGACAGAGCATTTACTATCTGGCGACGCCCGGCACAAGCGCGGCCGATATTGTGGTCACTCCGTCGGTTACGGTGCAGGGCTGCATCATAGACGCGGTTACGCTGCTGGGCGTGAATATCGCCGCGCCCGTTGGCGTAACGGCCACAGATAGCGACACAAGCGGCACAGATACCACCCTCACCCTCACCGGCTGCGCGGCCGATTCGATGATCATAGCGGCGGTCACGTCTACCAGCGCCGCCGCGCCCTCGTGGACGTGGGCCACGGCCACGGAAGATTACGATTTAGCCGGGGCCAACGACACGGCCGAGATTGCCGGGTCGGGCGGCTACTATGCCACGCCCAGCGCCGGGAATTACACCCTCACGCCTACGCGGTCGGCCAACGCGCCGCGCTTTCTCGGCGCGGCGGCTGAGTTTAAGTCATTCCCGCCCAGCCCGCAGACAGTCGCCATTGCCACCGGCAACGACGATGCTTACCAGAGCAACACCGGCGCGGTCACGCTCACCAATACATCCGTTAACGTCAACACAACCGACAGCCCGTATGTAATTCTCGTCTTTCGTGACTTGCCCATTCCCGCCGGGGCAACGCTTACCAGTAACACAAAACTGGAAGTATATTGCTCGACGTATGACGACCCCGGCCTGACGATTAAGGCCGAGGCCAGTGTCAGCCCGGCCACACCGGCGGCAACAAGCAACAATATCAGCGGCCGAACGACCGGCTCGTCTTCCGTCACTTGGAGCGCGTCCAATCTGGGCACGTCGGGCTATGTCGCGTCGCCGTCTATCGCCTCTGTGGTGCAAGAGTGGTTGGGCTTATCGGGGTATACGCAGGGCGCTAGTGATTTAGCGCTAATTCTCAATACCACGGGCAGCGGCCACATTCGTTTCTTTGCGCGGGATAGCGGTAGCAACTATCCCCGGCTGGTGCTGGAATGGACGACCGGCGGCGGGACGACCTATGAGGCCACGGCCGCCGACGTGTTGGAAGGCACAGAGGGCACGGCGCGGCGTGGGGTTTACCGTACCACGGCGGCCGAGATACTTGACCTGGCCGCCGCGCCGACGCCGCGCCGGGTGCTGCGCCCGGTAGCCAGTGAGGCGCTAGGGTTGGCGTCATCCCTTAGCCGCCGGGGTGTCTTGCGCCCGGTAGTGGCTGAGACGTTAGCAATGCTGGCCGCCTTAACGCCGCGCCGGGTGCTACAGGCCACGGCCACGGAGGTGCTAGGACTGGCGTCGGGCATGGGCGGCAAGGGCACGCGGCGGCCGTCGCTCGTTGACCTGCTTGACCTGCTAGACGCGGCGGCGGGCGGCGGGCTTATCCCGGTGGCCGCCGCCGATACGCTGGATATAGCCGGTAGCGTTGCGCCGGGGTGGAAGTTGCGCCGGGTGGCCGGTGATACGTGGGAGTTGACCCCGGCGGCGGGGCGGGTGACGACATTCCGGCCCACGGTAGCCGACGGCTGGACGATGGCCGGGGCGGCGGCCTATCCCTTGCCAAGTGGCGCGGGGGAGTTGCATGTCGCGCCGGATTCGGATGCGCGGGAAGAACTTCTCACGGGGGCGGTGCTAGATTTCCCCGGCGCAGCGATAATAAATCAGGAAACTACTTACGCGCTCAAAATTGACGATTTAGACATACCGGCGGGCGCGGTCATTGACGCGGCCGTTCTGGAAGTTTATATCGGCAGCAGCGATGACCCCGGCTTGACCATTCGCGCTGAGGCGTCAATAGCGCCGGCTGAATTCATGCCAGGTTTTGAGACGTTTGATATTTCTACCCGCACCCTAACTACCGCCGCCGCGCCGTGGACGGCGGCCAACGTAGGAACATTCCAATACGTGACCACGCCCGACTTTGCCGCCGTGGTGCAAGAGGTCATAGACCTGCCCGGTTGGACGGTGGGTGACAATGGCCTAGTTATTGTGTTTACGAACACAGCGCCGGGTAGTGAATTGTATTTCCTCGGTTTAACAGGCGACTATCCGCCCACGTTCAACATCTACTGGCATACCGGCAACCTTCCCATTCAGGCCGATTCAGCCGACATGATCGCCCTACTCGAAGACGCCGAACGCGGGGCCATTATCCACGCGGCCACGGCCGACGCGACGGCATGGTCATCGGCGGCCACGGCGGCGCTAACGCTGCTACTGGCTGAGGATTGGCAACTCTCCGAGGCGGTGCTATCGCTGGCCCGGTTGACGGTGGCCGACGCCGCGCTGCTGGGCGGCAACGTCTATCTGACCTACGCCCTCAGTCTGACCGAACCCCTTATATTACAAGTCGCATTACAGCGCATTGCCCAGGCGCGGGCGGCGACGGTCGACGCGGTGGATTATGCCGAGGCCGTGCGCACGATGGTCAAGACGGCCGCGGGCGACGCGCTGGAGTTGACCGACGCTCTAGCGGCGCGGCGCATACTGGCGACGCTGCTCCAAGACAGACTAGCCTATAGCCTATTCCAGCAGGGCAACATCTTCGGCCTACTGGACGCCATTGCCCAGGACGCGATTGATTGGGGTGAGGCGTTGTCGGCGGGCTGGCGTAGCCGGGCAACGGTAGCCGATGGCCTAAAGTGGACGGCGGCGCTAGCGGCTATGCGGCGCTTTGTGGCCGCGGCCAACGACGCCGGGCTGCTGGGTGAAGTGGCCGCCGCCGTGCGCCGGTTGCGCCCGACGGCAACCGACGCGGCCGAACTGGCTGAGGCGCTACGGGCGCGGCTGGGCACGCGGGCGGTAGACGAGTGGCAACTCGACGCGGCGGCCGTGGCTCAGGCGTTGACGCTGCTACGGGCCATTGCCGCCGATGGGCTGGCATTGTCCGAAGGGGCGCGGGTGGCATGGCGGGTTACAGCGCGGGATACGCTGGAATTCGCCGCCGCGCTGGCCGCCGTGATGCATTGGGTAGAGACGGTAGGCGACGCGCTGGCCGTGCGCGACGTGGTTATCCACCTGCTGCCAAATGGAATAGTACGTATTGAATTCGCCATAATGGGCGCAAGCGTGGCCTTTGAGATCGCCATGCCCCGCGCCGACATGGCGCTCAATCAGCCGAGAGTAGACATAGAGCCGCATGGGCTAATAGAGAGGTAACAGTAATGGACGATGTAAAGGGAACTGAGTTGGCCGGGGCCGTCGGGCTGCGCGGCGAGTATGAGGTTGTGTGCCGTGGGGCCGATGGCGCGGTCAAGTGGGTTGAGCGGGTGCGCAACCTGATTGTCAACGCCGGATTGAATTACCTGCTGGATAGCGGGTTCGGCGGCACGGAGTATCTTGGCCTTAAGGGCAGCGGCACGCCGAACGCCGCCGATACGATGGCGTCTCATGCCACGTGGTCGGAAGTGACCGCCTATAGCGAAGGTGCGCGGCCGACCTACTCCCACGCCTCCGCTTCTTCGCAGTCGGTGACGAACAGCGCCAGCAAGGCGACGTTTTCTATCAACGGTTCCACCACGGTTTACGGGATTTTCTGCACGACCAACAGCACGAAAAGCGGCACGACCGGCACGCTCATCAGCGCGACGGACTTCGCTTCCTCGAAGGGCGTTGACTCCGGCGACACGCTGGAAGTCACCTACACCGTGACGGCCGCCAATGGCTAGGCGCAAAAAGGAGCGGGTTATGTCGCTTGTACTGGAACGCTCGACGGTGGCCCTCGTCACGTCCTTTCATGACGAGGATGATGAGCTTGTCACCCCTACGGCGATTAGCTGGTCACTGACCGACGGCGACGGCAACGTGGTCAACGCCCGCGCCGCCGTGGACGTGGCCCCGGCTGAGACGGTGACGGTTGTCCTGAGCGGCGACGACCTGGCGCTGACGCAGGGCGACGATGGCCGGCGGCAAGTGGTTGTACGGGCAACCTATGATGGGGCGCTAGGCGACGACTTGCCCATCGTCGGCGTGCTGGAATTCACCGTTCGCAACGTGCCGGGCGTGGCCTAGCCTATGTCGCCTGAAACGGCCGACATCGTGCGCCATGCCGGTGACGTTGTTCAATGGGGCAACCTGATACTGGCGCTTGCCATTCTAGCCGTGGCGCTAGAGATGGGCCGTCGCTGGCATGGGGCGCGGCCGTACCTCTTGGGGCCGATCACATGGGCAGCGCATAGCGTTGTGTTCTACCTCGTTGTGCTGCTCCACGGCTTGCCCGGCCCGGTTACGTCGCTATGGTCGGCCCTCTTGCGGTTGCACGGCTACGGGATGCTGCTGGCGCTGCTGCTGGCCGTCTTTGCCGTGGCCGTTTCCCCCTTGCCGTGGGAAGAGGTCTTGGATGAATAGCGCCACCGTCGTCATTCTGGCTTCGGTTGGCGGCGTGCTGCTGGTAGCGGCCGTGTCGGGCTGGCTGGCCTACGTCGCCGCGTCCAAGCGGCGGCCTGACCTGTACCAGCACTATGAGCAGGCTCTGGCCGACATGAGCGCCCGCCTCGAGGCGACTGACCACAGAGTTGATCGCTTGCGGGCGGCGCTCCAAGTGGAACAGGAATACAGCTATGAACTGGCCCGCGTCATGCGCGAGGCCGGATTGCACCCCCCGCCCCGCCCACAGATTGCGCCGCAAGACGCCGACGGCGACGGTATGGCGGCGCTAGCCCGGCGGGTGGCGACGTGCTTCTCGATTGACGAGATAGACACGCTGGCTTTTGAGATGGGGCTAGTTGGCAAGGTGACGGGTGAGACGCTAGAGAATCGGGCGGCGTCGCTGGTTATGGCGGCGCTGAGGCGCGGGCGGCTTTCGGAGTTAGTCGCCATTGCGCGACGGGAACGGCCCAACGGAGGATTCTAATGGCAGAGTTGCGAGTCGGTGAAGGCCAAGAGTACCGGACAATCAACGCGGCCCTGGCCGCCGCCAAGTCGGGTGACGTGATTCTCGTCGCGCCCGGCGTGTACCAGATTGCCCGCAATGAGGGCGTGACCGGCGGCGCGGTGAAGGTGGACGTAGCCGGGGTGACTATCAAGGGCGACGGCGGCGCGGCCGTCTTGCGCGGCACGTGGGGGCCGTCGCTGCTGGCTAACCCGTTCGGCAAGAGTCCGACCATGCCCGACGCGAGAAACTATAAGGGCTTTGCCGACTATGGCGGCCTGATTCAGGTGGCCGCCGATAATGTCACCCTGGAGAACATTACAATCGAGTGCGTACCTTGCGCTGGGTTCGACGTGACGGCCAAGCGCGGTTTTACGCTGCGCAACTGCGCGACCTACTGGACGATGAACACCGGGCTTACCGTCAAGACCGGCGGCGACGGGATACCGCGCTCTCAGTACGCGACCGACATCACCGTAGAGGGTTGCCGCTTCTTTATGGCGAGTTGCGGCTCTCTTGACCCGGCATGGGTGGCGCGGCGCAATGCCGTTGACGCGGCTTCCGGCGCGGTGCGCATGGGCCTAATCGAGGGGCCGGTGACGTTTCGCAATAACTGGCTGGCCGGCTGCTGGGGTGAAGGGTTTGACGTGGGCAAGGGCGTCTATGGCACAGCCGCCAAGCCGGTGCTAATCGAGAAGAACTGCTTTGGCGACACGGCCCATAGCAACTTGTACTTCAATCACGTTGACGGCGGCGACGGTGAGCCGGGCGTGATTGCCCGCGATAATGTCATCTTCGTCACGGTGGATCATCCCATGTGGCAGACGCCACCGGGCAACGCCGGGCGGCAACTGGCCTTCCGAGATGAACGGCCCGACAAGTTTTTCACGTCGCGTAACATCCTGGTAGAGCGCAATGTCATCATCGGCGGCGACGGGCTGCTGGTATCAGTGCGCGACGGCAAGGCGGCGCAGAATGTCGCCATTCGGCGCAACACCATCGTGGCCGGGGCCATGACTGAGAAAGATGTCGTCATCATGACCGGCGGCACTGGCGTTTTTGAAAGCAACATCATCATTGGCGACAGTGACGGCGATTACACACGCGGCGGGGCCGGGTTCACCTTCCGGGGCAATGCGTGGTCGGAGTTGCCGGTAGAACGGATGCGCCATGAAGATGATGTGATTGTGCATCCCGACGCACTGACCGCGCCGTTGCGCCCGTTGCGCTTGCGGGATAGGGGCACGGCCTATCCAGAGACGGCCGATGAGTACGAGCGGCGCTTTCTGCCCGACATTGACTTGACTAACTACCGGCCCCGCGCCGGTGGCGTGTTGGCGTTGGGCAACATCGGCGCACTTGGCCCGGACGGGCCGTTGCCGCCTATCGAGCCACCGCCCGACCCGCCGCCGGGTGAGTGGGTTTCCATTCCCGCCGCCGATTGGTTGCGCGTCCGGGAGTTGGTTGCCACGGCGCGGGCGACGCTGGCTGAGTTGGCTGAGTTGATTCAGGAACCGGCCAATGAGTAATTGAGGTGCATTGTGACTTGGAAACGGCATTCGGCCTATTTACGATATGTGCTGCGGCACAAGTACTACGTCTGGCGCGGTTGCCGCATTGTCGGCGGCATCCCCTTCCGGCGGGCCGTGTTCCACGATTGGGACAAGTTCTTGCCCGACGAGTGGCGGCCATATGCTGAGGCGTTCTATGAGCCGGACGGCCGCAGCCGCTATCAAGAAACACCGGCCTTCAATCTTGCCTGGAATCGGCATCAGAAGCGGAACCGTCATCACTGGCAATGGTGGCTCATAACGTGGGACAGGGGCGACACGGAACCGCTCCCCATGCACGAGACGGACATCCGAGAAATGGTTGCCGATTGGATAGGCGCAGGCTGGGCCATTGCCGGCCGTTCTGACCCGTGGGCGTGGTATCAAGAGAATCGAGAAAATATTCAATTACACCCGGCATCACGTGAAATCCTGGAAGCGCTGCTAAAGCAGGTGCATGAACCAGACCTAAAATTAACCGTGGGACGGTGCGGCTAGCGACCGCTCTGTTCAGGAACCGGCCGCCTAGCGCGGCACATTCGGCCCGAATGGGCAAGGACAAGTGTAAGGTGGACGATAAAGAAACGGATGATGAAAAAATGGTGTGGACTGTGTTTGAGAAGTGGCCGCAACTTTTTGATGAACGGCAACGGAACCTTATCCACAGTTGCCGTCAATACGTGACAGACGGCGCGCCGGGCCTGCCGGGGCATCAATTGATGCTAGTTGTGTCGAAAATGGCCGGGCTGCTGGACGCCGTTGATGTCGTTTTTCCCGTTGCGGCCAAGCCGTCGGAGTAGGGACGCCTGACCGGGCAAGGAACTTGTATAGGTGACTTATGACTGAGAGTAACGGTGTCATGATGCTGGCCGGGGCGCTGCTGGCGCTGCTGTTCGGCTATGCGCCGGGGCTGAGGACGTGGTATGAGGCGCTGGAACCAACGCGGAAGGCGCTGGTTATGGCGGGGTTACTGGTGGCGTCGTCGGCCGGCCTCTATGGCGCGGCGTGCTGGACGCCGTGGCCGGTGGGGGTGACGTGCGACGACGCGGGGTTCTGGCAGCTGGCGCAGTTATTCATGGCGGCGCTGGTTGCCAATCAAGCGACGTATCTCATCGGCGTGAAGCCGACGCGGACGGCCTACGAGCAGCGGGCTGGATAGGGAATTCCGGCGCGGCTGTTTCGTTCGGTTTCACCGCGCCGCTTCCACCTGGCCGCCGGGCGTTCTCCCCCAACCCCGGCGGCCGGGTTTCAACGAGGAATTCCACGGCCCCGCCCCGTTGCGCCGCTTGTAGGCGATTCTAGGGGCCTTTGAGGGGATTGTAGAACATATGAGCAACATCGTAATGGTAGCCGCCCTAGCCGTGGTTGTATCGGTAGACGGCTGGGCATCGGCCTATGACGAGGATGTCATGGATGCCACCGTGCGCTATCGCATGGAGCACGGCCTATGGTTCACTCCCCCGCCGCATGACTGGTATCAGGCGGCGGGCTATGTGGCCGTCAACGATTGCACGCGGGTGGGCGAGATGGCAACGCTGATTGCCCCTGATGGCCGCGAGTGGCCGGTGTTGGTAGCCGACTGTGGTGGCGCAGAGATGGACGGCGGCGCGGCATGGATGACGGCTAACAACATCGTGGCCGAACTGGACGCGGGGTTGTGGGAGAGGTTGACGGCGGCGCATGGGCGGCCGTTGAGAATTGAGGTGCGCTATGCAAACTAGGTCTAGAAATATACAAGAAGTGCACCATATGCGGGATAAATGCGCCGATTTAGCTAACTGGCCCCCATATCTTGTACTGTTTTCTTGGCCCCGCTATTTTCCTGAAGACTAAGCCATGAGCAACACAACGACAACGACGAAAGGCACACCCGCCAACGCGCTACCCTACCGGGCCGCGTGGGGCGCGTTCTGGCAGAATGTGACGGCCCTACAGCAGATAGTGACCGAAGAGTTTCCCGACGGTGACGCTGAGGACATCGCGCCGACGCGGTACCAGGTGGACGCGTTGCGCGACTTGGGCGGCCGTATCGGGGCGCTGGTGGAAGGGTATACGACCCCGCCGCCGTTCTAGCCGCCATGACTGACCACGAACTCGCCATGCTACAGGCGATCAACGCCGCCCGACTAGAGCGCGGCCTTCACGCCCTGGTAGCCGATGAGAACGCCGCCGCCGCCGCCCGACGCCATGCCGCTGATATGGCCACCCACCCCGGCGTCGTCCACGTGGGCAGCGACGGCACGGATGGCGGGGCACGGCTGCTCCAAGAGGGGTATTACTGGCAATCGTGGCTGGAGGCCGTCGGGTGGGGCTGGGGTGGCGACATCGCGCCGATGGTCAACTGGTGGCTGGCGTCGCCGGTGCATCGGCCGATTGTCCTGAGCGCCGATATGGTTGACATCGGTGTAGGCTACGCCACCGGGCTGGGGCCGTGGGGCCATTATTGGGCAGTGGACTTTGGCCGGCGGCGGGGCGGGGTGACGGAGCCGCCGCCAACGGCGCGGCCGTATGCGGTGTTTGTGCCGGTGACTGTGGGGTAGGGCAGAAAAGCAAAAGGCCCGGCTTGTGACCGGGCCATAGTTAACATAACGTATATTAGACCCCCTATGGCCGATTGCCCCAAACTACCCCCATTACGGCCAACACGCCACACATAAGCAGGACGGCGACGGCCGTCGAGCAACTAAGCAGCGACAGATTGCGCGTCAATCCGTCTATGTCGCCGGGCTGCTGTGGAACCATGCCGCGCTTTATGCGGCGGCTAATCAGGTTGGCAACGACGGCGGTCGCCAGTAATAGCACAAGTAAGCCCATGTCGGGCCAGAATCCGGCATCGGGTTTCATCCTACACCCCCGCCGCGCACCATGCGCAACGGCCATCATCGGCGGCCGGTAGCTTGCCGGTGGCTGAATACAAAATCTTGCACTTAGGGCAGCGCGTCGCCTCATCTGGCTCTGCGTCGGGCCGCCTTCCGGCCGGGGCCGGGGCCAGGGTGACGCCTAGCCGCCCGGCGCGGGCCGAAATGGTATTACGCGACCGGCCCGTTCCGAGAGCGGCGGCTATCTCTGAGGCCGTCTTGCCCTCAGCGGCCAGGGCGCGAAGTTGGGCGTCTTCGGTGGGGGTGAATGACTGGTAGCGCGGCCTACGCTCTGAGACGAGGGTTAGTGTCATGGCCGCCCCCTTCTCGCCAACTCTGCCACCGCCAAGCAGAGTAGCGCGACTATCCATGCGGCGGTGAAGGCCCAGACGGCGGCCGTGAGAGCGGCGTACCAGAATGGGATAGCGGTCATGGGGTTGGCTCCTGTGGCGCGGGTGGGGCGTCCACCCACTCGCCGCGCTCCTCGTCCCACACCGCGCCAAGACGGGCGGCGATCTCGTGGACTTCTTCTTCGGTAAACTCACAAGCTATCATGGAAGCGAGCTTTGCAAAGATCACTTCTTCCGTCACGTCAATCCAGCCAAAGGTCGCAATACTGAATGCGCGGTACTCTTTGTACTTCTCTTTACCGGCCAACTTGCAAATGTCGCCGGAGCGCTCCCATACTGTGTAAACTGGCTGGGGCAGAATCTCGATCTGCCCGTCCTTGTTGCGTCGGGCTACTATCTTTGTCATTGGTTGGCCTCCTGAGGGGTGGCAGGTTCTACAACCATACCGCCATAGCGATACTCCCTAACCGCGCCGCGCTTGCGCCATCCCCACACTGGCGTATTGCCTCCACCGGCAATGTTCGTTTCAATGCGCCAAGTCTTTGTGCTCATGGTCGCAAGCTCATCTAGTGT